>Ga0163152_10002514_pt1 | contig 25869 bp, 27 predicted proteins | sample OliLakLV19MP8IB2_FD_148635 | JGI IMG/M metagenome (GOLD analysis project Ga0163152, IMG submission 148635) | Freshwater microbial mat bacterial communities from Lake Vanda, McMurdo Dry Valleys, Antarctica - Oligotrophic Lake LV.19.MP8.IB-2 | ecosystem: Environmental > Aquatic > Freshwater >...
ATCTTGTCCGACGCAGTTAAGTGCAGAACAACTGGGCAGCAACATCAGTAGACCGGCAAACAAGAGAGCCTGTCAATTTGGCAGTCGGTTCGAATCCGGTCGCGCAGTAGAACCATCCATTCCGTCAGTGTCCTCTGCCTTCCGAACCAGAAGCGTGCCTCTATCTGGACAGCCCGGCGCCAAGTACGAGCCACTCAACTCTTGACCGTTGTTTACCAAACGTAATTCATATTTGTCGATCGGACAGAAAAACCAATGTCCCTTAGGCGCGGCAAATAGAATGTGCTCATCCTTGAGAAGGACGACCTGCGAATCAGGATTAAAGTTGCCGCTCAAGGCACGCTTCTTAGTACCACTCGCGGACGAGATCCACAACAAGGTACCACTAATGCGGGTTTGGGCACATTGCAATTCCAAAATCACGCGTACACGCGGATCATTACCGGATAGCCAGCCGGTCCATCGACCGCTAAAGTCTTGAGGTGTCGAATCGGATACGGAACCAGTGACACCCTGAATCTCTACTTCGCCTGTAAGAGGTTTGAATGGTGTGCCAAGAGGAGGTGAGGGCAACTCCGCATTAGTGTTGTTCAACTCTGGACACTGAGTGTTCGTAGCAGTAGTAGCGGCAGAAGTAGTCGCGGCACGAGCAGTGGAAGTGATACCAATAGCGTCCGGTGCAGTTACCTTGGATTCCGACTGCGGCGGGAGCAGAAACTCCTGGACGGTAGTAATCCGTTGCACGGCCTCGGCTCCCATTTGTTCAAGCAACAATCATTGAGACTCATAAGGATAGAGTCCAAATTTCACGCGGGTAAGCCCGTCTGCGATCAAGCAATTTTTCTGCAATTCATCGAGCAATCGTTTTCTTTCCACCAGAAGTCCAATAGTTTGTCCATCAATGGAATGGTATGCCGGAACTGGGTCACTTGTTTTTTGCGCGTTCAGACAATCGACTCCAAGCCGAGCGGCTGCTGAAAAGTAAGCAGAGAAGCCACTTTGGAGTATTTCGCTTTCACTGCGCATCGGCAGCTGCTGCATCCTTATAGACGCCTTACGGTATCGTTCGATCATCAAACTCAATAGATTTTCGGCTAGGCGCCGTTCTTGCAAGGATGCGGAACCGGCCATAACCTTGAGCAGAAGGGCATTTGCACAAGTATGCTCCTGGACGCTCTGCTCGGCCTCCCGTCTAATCTTGTCGAATTCGACAAACCATTCTTCTAATGAAGCACTTCTCAAATACTCCACGCGCAGCATGGCTAGCTGCTTTCGAGATCGTCTACAGGAGTTAGGTGCACCTTGCACCTCAACGACTGAAAGGACAGCCAGTAAGACGATGCATAACCACGACACGCGAGTGCGCGTGCAAAAGCCTTTGGTCATGGCGATTCCTCGCTTGGGGGGAACTGCACGATAACCTCGACAAACGGCAAAAATATGGCAAGCAATGATCGTTTTTCTCCTCACGATCGTCGCCTTTGTTGCAACAACTTATTGAACTTTTGTGTCCCGCGCCCGCAAACATGGGTTGTATGGCGCTTTAGCGCATGCAGTAATTTCATGTCCAATGGCGATGTTGGAAACCCGAACACGAGTATAGGGAGGTAAGTCACGAATTGGTTATTGGTTCAAGTTTCAGGTACGGAGTCCGCTACTATGTTCAACTCAATCATGACGAGCCTTTGTATAAGCCTTCAGGGAACTGTATTCCAAAGAAAGCCGAAGAAAGGTAGCCTGAAGGAACATGCCGAGAATTGGCATTACTCAATGAATGAACGGGAAGCCCCGCCATACCTGCTAGTAACAGAAGAGTTCAAAGTTAGGAACGATCTGATCACTAAGTTGCACGCTAGAGATGGTCAAATTTCGACCACCCGGGAATCGTCGAAACGTGGACGCGCCCGGTGGTGTCCGAACCACTATCAGCAACACTACTTTGGTGAAACCACTTCTGGTGCTGACCCGCGTGTAGCGATCTATTACCACGCATTGGGTCTGGTGAATGCCAGAGAGGCTAGATTGGTCTAACCAAGTCAGACAATTTTTTGCAGAGGAGCGCGTAAAAGAGGCACCATTACTGGTGCCCCTTTTATTTTTTGAAATCGAGTCGACTAGGTTGTGGATACGACTTCTGCTTCGCAGCGGGTAACTTATTACTTACCGAAGTACTTGTCGAATAACTTTTCGGCCTTCGTACCAATCACTGGGCCGATTGGGCCAAAAATTAGGACTTCGCCAATCGTTTGGAGTGGCTTCTCCTGGGCCCGCTCAATAACCTGCTTCGGTGTGTCCAGGATGTCTTTGACACCAGATTTGACAACACCTTCAATTGGGGTCTTATTGGCTTTGGCTGCTTCATTAAGTATGAGCCCGCCTAGACCCAGGGCTCCGCCGGCTGCCGCTTTGCCTGCAGCTTCGCCGATCGCGGCCGCAGCACCTTGTTGTATCGCATCAGCAGCCGCGCCGACTGCACGTCCTGCGCCTTGACCAACTTTTAAACCCTCTGCGATCGCAGCCCCGCCACCAATCACGGCACCTGCGACTCCACCGACTGCGGCGGCTTCTGCCGCGCGTAGTGCTTTCCCGCCCAATGCGCCACCTAGTATGCCACCAGCAACACCACCAAAAATGGCTCCTTCTGCAGCGCCTTTAACGGTGTCGGCAGCCTTGGCTCCGGCACCGGCGGCAGCTGCACCGGCGGCGGCTGCTTCACCAACGGCTCGGCCTGCTATCACCCCGACGCCACCTAAAGCTGCGCCCTTCATGAAATCCCAAGCCTGATTACTAAGTGAACGCTCTTCTTGCTGTGGAGCTACTGGCGGTTGAGCCTCTGGACTCTTGTTAACGTTATCAGACATTTCACTTTCTCCTCGGTGGCTTACAAACGTTTCTATTCGGCCACGAGATTTTTCTTCCTGTGTTTAAACGCAGACTTCGTACACGTAACCACACCAGAATTTTCGTCATCGGAGATGCCCTTAGAGCAGGTACCAGAAGGCGCTTCCGCTGTTTCAGCAAAAGAAAAAGTCGCCGTCGTAATGAAGGCGACTTCCTTTGCGCAGCAGAAAACTGATTACTTGCGGAGGTATTTATCGACTTTTGAACTCAAGATCGGCACGATCGGTGGGAACACGATGAACTCTAAAGCCGATTGAATAGGCTTGTTCTCCATGTGGTTATAGAGATCTTTCGGAATGTCTAAAACTTCGTTGGCACCAGCTTTGATGAAATCTTTGATTTCGCTCGTGCTGCCTTTCATTGCTTCGTTGGCTACTTTGGCGCCGGCACCAGCGGCCGCACCTATGATGGCACCTTCGGCCATTCGGGCGCCCAATCCACTAATCACGCCGCCGGCTAATGCACCAATAACGAGTCCTTCGGCAGCACCACCAGCGATGTCCCTGGTCCTTGCTCCGGCACCTACGGCCCGCGCGCCGCCTGCAACGCCCTCACCGACACCCAGTAATCCAGCAGCTGCAGCAGCCACGGCACCCTTCATGACGCCGAACGCAAAGTCGCTAAGTGAGCTATCTTCTTGCTCTTGAACTGCCGGCCTATTGTTCTCAATTTCATTCTCAGGCATTTTCACTGTCCCCTTGGTGGCTTGCAATCGTTTCTTATGCGCCTGCTATTGATTTCACTCTTCCGGTGCAGACTTCGTGCACGTATCTACACCGGGCTCTGCAGAATTGGACAGTGCAGACATTAAATCCGAGAATCGAGCGGTCCACGACAGTGGTGCCGAGGGCGGTCCCCAGTGGTGCCCCCTCCCGCATGGAACAACGCGTTTCGCCTAGGACTTCGCACGCCCTACGATCCGTTGTCCTCGGACGAAATAAACCACGTGCAAAAGCAGCATGCCGCCAATGAAAACAGGCGTAAACCATGCCCCAACACCCTCCATGCGGTGCAGAGCGATCTGGATCATTGCCCATTGCAAATAAGCAAGCATCGCGGAGACAAGTACATTTGATGTCCAGAGAAACTCTCGGCACAGCTCGACGAGCTGATCTCGATTTGCATCGTTGAGCTTCCACGGCAAATTGAACTTGCCAGAAGCTCTGCCGGCAGAAAGAAGGAGATAAAGACCGACGGCCAAGACAGGCACAATCAACGCCACAGGCTTGGGCGCCCAACCATTGGGATGCCCCGTCAAGCCAAAGTGAATGGGCACACTTTCCGGCAACGCCCCGAAATTGAGGACAAAAGTGATTACTCCAAGGACGACGAACGCCTGCGGCAAGAAATCATTTTTATCGAAGTTCGACACGATGAATACCTTGAAGGCCCTACATCCATAATGCCACTGTCGACAAAACGACCGAGGCTTTAACGGATTTCCTTAAGGATACCCCTGCCGAAAGAATCTCCGCTGTGATGCTTCTTTCCGAGCCCAAAAGCCTACCCTGGCTCAAAAGCTGCCAAAGTCACTATGAAAAGGTTCGTTGCGACCCGTTGCATCGTCTAGCTCCTGGCAGGGCGGTATGATATTCTCGATAATCTACTGCTTTTATGCGTTCTCAAGGGCGAGTGGCGGAATTGGCAGACGCGCTAGACTTAGGATCTAGTGGGGTAACTCGTGAAGGTTCAAGTCCTTTCTCGCCCACCATCTCGATTACCGCCGAAAGGCGGTTTTCTTTTTGGGGGACTTTCTTAACCTCGGATCACGCATGGATCACCAGGGAAGGAATCGGAATGGTGGCAAGCGATCCTCGATGCGAGGAAATAAACACGCAGAGAGCCCGTCATAACCGTGCGACGTGAATCAGCTTTGACTCGGTCCGGACAATGCTGTGCGTACGGAACTTAAACCTGCGATCTCTTTCACCCACTCGCTGTTTACATCACTCGTCCATGGAATGGAGAAAAGAACATTCACGCCGCTATTTCTTGCGATCCATGATTCTGAATCAGGTGTTGGCTCGCCATTGAAAATAATTCCGATTATCTGCAGGCGGTGCCTTTGCGCGGCTTCTATGGTAAGCATTGTGTGGTTTATGCTTCCTAGATAGTTACGACTGACAATAATCACCTCACACTCCAAATCAACGATTAAGTCTGCGATGGTTTGACTGTCATTTAGTGGAACAATTACGCCGCCGGCCCCCTCGATCACCAATATATCGTTGATAACTGGTGGCACCTTTATATCATCAAGACGGATGGTGATACCAGACGCTGCTGCCGATGCATGGGGGGAGACAGGCAAGCTCAGCTGATAGGCTTCTGGCCAAATTCGTGTGCGCCCGTTAGTAATAAGAGCCGAGACTTTCTTTGTGTCCGAGTTGTCCAAGTCGCCACTTTGCACTGGCTTCCAATAATCCGCTTCCAACGCTTCGGTAATGATAGCGGAAGCTACCGTCTTTCCGACGTCGGTGCCAATGCCTGTAATGAACAGTTTTCGCATATATCACCTGCCTTGACTATGCACCCATGGACCATACTGAATCAGTTGACCATAGAGATCTCGCTTTGGATCTATCGTAAGGTCTTGAAGCTCTTGGTCGGTTGGTGCGTCTGCCCGAAACTCTACAAAGTCAGGCAACTCTGTCATTATTGCCAGCGGTGTTCGTTCGTTGGACTCGCCCATAACTAGCACAGCTGCTGCTGCTAACGCATCAGCAATGTTGATCTTGGTAAATCTCAGCGGACGACCGTACAGATCAGGCTGTCCAACTAGATCTCGCAGAGCATTGAACCCTGCATGCGCTAAACAGATGCCCGTAACACCGGTCCTCAAAGGGGCTGTGGTACTATCCGTTATTATGACACCAAAATCAGTAAGCCCAATTTTTCCTATCACGTATTGCCTTATGGCGTGCGCTTGCTCTTGTGGATTCGATGGCAACAACACCAAATTGCCGTTAGCGTTTGACTGATCGATGCCTGCGTTTGGTATCAGGCGATTAAATTTAATACAGAGGAAAACGCCGTAAGCATTCTTCTCGGCAGGAATGTAGGCGCTGGATTCCCTTGCAATTAGCTCGTCCATGGAAGTTTCCGAACTGACGATTCGTCCCTCGATGATTGCCACGACTTTTGACGTTACGGCAAGGACTGACTTCTCGCTGCAGGATTCCATTGCAGCCGCAAGCAATTTATCAAATGATGGATTTGCCTCAATGAGTGGCGTTCTGATAGGCTCGACTCTCACGCGATCAATACTCCCACTAACTCTTTATATTTTCCGCGGAAAGGCGCAGCGGCGTCTCAGCAGGTGAAGGGTCGACTACGCATGGTAGCCCGTTGAAACTCCTGGATTTGTCTTTCGTTCTCTCATAACATTGCAGGCAGCTTAACTCAACACGCACCGACAAGGTTTCATCTTGAATAATCGCAACGACTTTTCTTGGTAGTAGCGCGAAAACATCACACTTGCAAAACCAACATCTAATTCTGGTTTCGTTTGCCATTTCACCGAATCTCTTTCTCCAAACATTGCAAATGGCTGATTGCCGTCAAATCGTTCGCCCAACGAGTTGAAATGCCGTCGAAACAAACAAAGAAAGAGCCTCTCATTGTCGGGCCCTGACAGATATTTATCCAACGCTTTTTCTCACCTCGTACCATAAGTACCCAAATGAACGGTTATGGGTTACATCTGTGACACTCTCTTGGATCTACGTGAGTAATGCCGTCCAATCTGGCAAGTTTCGCTTTGTTTGAACACTTGACGCAAGAATGAATCTCGAATTTCGGCGCGTCAGATGGATAGCCACAACCGCTGCAAGGCAGTCCGCGCACGACATCTGTTATCCCCCAGCCCGGGCAACCACACTCATTGCACATACTTTGTAATCGGCGGGCCAGCTTTACTGCTAGCCGACGAATTACGCGTTGCCTTGTAGGGTTCATGTGAGCTCGCATGTCTGTCTCGATCCGCGCTAGTCCATCTGATGAAAGTTCTTTGCAGATACTCAAAGCAGTTGCAAGCTCTTCTTCGTTTTTGATCCCTTTGAAGATTGTTTCTTTCCGCCGTGTGAGACTGTGCAGTTTCGATAACCAGTGCGGCTCCTGTAAAATACTCGGACGCACAATCACAGCATGTGATGGGAATTTGATCTTTACCAGGAAATCCCTGATTTCATCGACACAAGCAGAATTAACATGAGCATAATTTGTACGATCTGCGAAGAGATGCTCCACTACTTGAATACCCAAGTCGTCGTCGATGAACACCATAACTTCCTGATGACCGGCAATAAAGGGTATTAGTGGGTGCGGACCGAAACTGCCTTCACTGGCGACTCCCAGCACATGCCCCTTCTTGTCCATTCCAATGCGGGCCTTCTTTGCCGCTGCTTCCACGGGGCTCCCTTTTCGTTCTATCTCTCCGGTGAATGTCCCGAGCTCATCTGTGTCAACATCTGTCGTCGTAATCAGCTCAAGCCCCAATCCTGCCTTGAGCGGTCGGGCAATAGCGTCGCATTTGCCGTGCATTGTTGTTAGCACAGCAGTTTTGCCAAAATAAGCCGGGATAGAAGAAGTTCTTTGCACCAGCTGTCGCTTCCTTTCGAAGCAGTCGTTCGATGGTTCTCTTTCGCTTTCGCGCAAGGTTTCCATCAATTCCACGTTATTGCGCTATCCATTACCTTTCTTGCAGATATTGAAAGACCTTCGCTAATTGGCCTAGAACCGTCAACGTCTAACCATCCCTTTTGGGCTCGATAGAGATAGAGTTTGTTGTCGCTTTCGTGATCGATCGCCAATAGGTGAATCCATTCGTTATCGCAGAGTTGCTTGAGAATTGGTTGTCGGTCAACAATTTCTAGTATCCTGTCTCGTGGTGCTTCTATCGCGACGAATAACCGCAGAGGCTCGTGATAAACTTGGTCACCGTTCATCATCGACTGCCAGGCCAGACCTGACCGTAAATCGCTCTGAGGACCAGACATAATGCCGATGCGTCCGACGACATTATGGTAGATTTTGCTGCCACTTCCGTAGACTTCGGTATCTGTTGCAGAGAAGTAGTACTCGGCATTGATCCACTGACCAACAACCATTGGACCCATCATGAGACCTTCAAGCAGGGCGCCTGTGGAATCCAGTCGGTAGTCGTGTGAATTGAGGAACACTCTGCCTTCCAGATTTATATCCTTTGTCAGCGCTCGGCCGCCAATAATGAAAGCCGCATTGCCGGCAAGCCCCCATTCCGGCCGTGTTTCACTCCAGTCACCGGCGCGCCTGCCGATCTCCTTTGCGGCATCCAAGGGATCGTTGGGTGCGCCTGGCAATCGAATGCAGCGTTCATGGTTTGTTCGAAGGGCGGCTTCCTTGAGGCTTTCCTGCAGCCGCTCGAGATCCTGCCTATGAGTATCAGGAAGATCCTCGGTGTCGAACAGCTCGATAGCATCTGTTGTAGTGTCGTGCACCGCGCCAACGAAGTGCGTATCTTCGGGCACCACAATACCCTTTTTCGCGAGATGCTCGCGCACATAAGGCTTGTTCGCCATAGCAGCGAGCAGCCGCGCGTTCGGCTTGCCAGAGTTTCCTCCGCATGCCCCGCAGTTGAGCGCCGCTTCGTAGGGGTTGTTGTCCGAAGTGCTGGTATGCCCGCACACTAAGACAAGCCGAGCGAAGTTCTTTGTCAGCCCCATCATACTGAGAACAGTTTCGATAGTCGCACACTGCTCTTCAGGAGTTAAACCAAGGTCGTCTCCGGTCCTATCGACTGTCATTTGTGTGCCCACTGGCGTCACTATCGCGCTTTTTGCCCGGGTTTGCCACTTACGATAAGCCTCTGGAAACAGTGTCCGTCCGAAAAGTTGCAGTCCAAAGAACCAACCGATTGATTCGACCATGATGTAGGGGGTAAGCACATGGTACTTCATGTCGTCGAGCATTTCTTTTATCGCATACAAGACTCTTGCTCCGCCGTTGTGCCTGACGAGCTGGTTCTTCTGGTCTTCTCTGACAACCTCATGGACTGTGTATTTGGGTTCCAAGATGGCGGGGACCTGATCTGTCTCGTGATGTTGGTTCAGCGCACGACAACGAATCGGAATGCCGAAGAATCCGGCAAAACCGATTGTCTCGTAATTTCCCACCGCCTCAAGATGGCGCCGAAATGGTTCCGACCGAACGTCGATGCAGAACATTGCCTGAGCCAGAGGACGCGCCGAGTCCGTGTTGTCTCCTTCGAGCTTGGACACTGAATCCTGAAGGCTCTGAATTAGATTTTCGTGGTAGCCGGCTTCGTAGGCGTTGAGCCACACCGTGCCGTGTTCAGACTCCGGAAAATCGTCCATCCACTCCAGGAGCTGGTTTAGCAGGAGCTCCTCCGCGGACAGGAATTCTTGCTGGGAAAAGCGCAGCGCGCCTGCTAGCATTGTGAGCCGCCAGGCTGATGCAAGGCGCCCTATCTCAAGCGAATTTGGCTTGATCGCTTGTTTGGCTTGCAAGTGCGATAACACCGCCTGAAAATTACCCTCGATGCCTAGCTCAGCTCGACATGTTTGATCGACAAGCTCTCTTTCGTAGAACAGGCGCACGGCCAGGTACTGAACTAAATCGATGGGATATGCAGCTTGCCATTCGTAGGTACTATGTTCTGAGCGCCAATTGATGAAGCTGGCCCAGCCGGACAGAGATGCTAGAGCAAGAGACAGATAGTCCTGGCGCAGTTCGGAAGGAATGGCTAGCGCATCCAGATGGGCAAGCACGGCTTCTTCGGCAGATGCCGGCAGCGCTCTTACTTTCTTACCGCTGCTTGAGATTCCGCATGGTGACCACTCCATTGCCGCAAGAGTTTTCCAGGTCTGGTAGAAACCCTTCTCTCTGTAAGGCATGGGCCATGCGGCCTGCCCCTCGTCGAGAAAGCTTTCACACCATTTGATCATTTCCTTGTTTACCAGCCACTCCAGTTGCGTATGGAATGCTCTGTCGCACCACGTCAAAAGTGTCATCTCTGTAGCGATCGTGCTGGACTCACTCGGGGGCTCGAGCCTGGGATCAAGATGTTTTTTAGCCAATTCGCGGATCTGGGCGCCGGATAAGTGAAGGCGCGATGTCGGTGCCGCCTTTTCCGAAGACCGATGAGCGAGCGCTAGAACCTCTTCGCTGATCGATGCGCGATCCACAAGCGCCACAACCATGTCGTCAGAAGGAGCTGTAATTCCGACCAGCATGTGGGCCCGAATGACGTCGAAGTGGCTAACTTTTCGGCCCGCAATTTCTACATGCTCGTCGCGCGCTACTGAGCGGATTGCCGCATCCAGTTGCTCGTACCCAATCCGTCCGGTTCTTACAAGCTCTCTATACTGCTCATTCGGCAAGTAACCGCGGCCGCCGATGAAGCGCCGGGCCACTCTGATCGCGTCGTGAAACGGAAGGGTCTCCAGGCTGCGTATCGGGTTGTGATAGACAAACGTAGTCATCGGCCAGTAATGTGCAAGGACTACACTGGCGCGATGCACTAAGTCTCGGAGCTCTGTGTTTGAGCTCACAACACTTTCAGTTTCTGATTTCATCATCGTCATGACCGATCCTCGAACGTCCAAGTCACAGCGGGGTCTCTCGTCTCCAGCCAGTGTTGTGGCATGCTGACCGGAACGACCAGCAAAAGAATCACTACCGCGAATGCGGCAATTTCAGCAGGGCTAAGATCTTCGTATCGAAGGTCCTCTCGATGGGTGCCGAACAACAGCCGCTGCATCAATTTGAACAGGTACCATGACGCGGCAAACCAAGCGGCGATGATCGCAAGTAGACCAAAACCAAAAGACATTCCTGTTGAAGGACTGAGCAGAATTCCCAGGTAACCGAAGAAAAGACCGAATGGCGGCAGTCCCACAGCGGCCATCACCAGCAAAGCCATGCACAGAGCAAAGCGCGGCATCGGTTTAAGCAGCCCACCTATACGGTTCAAGTCGAGATCGCCATGTCGGACGCGGATGCGATCCCAGCCGAGTACCAGCCCCCCGATTGTCAGCGTGGCGGCCCAGGCATATAACATCGCAGGGGGCGTCAGCTTGCCAGCTTGCGCAAGATGCCACCAGAGTACGGAGTACAACGCCAGCCCTGCGTACGACAACAGGTGCAAGACTCGGACCTGCATCAGCGCTTTGATTGATCCCCACAGTGCTCCGAAGCCGGCGAGGATGCCCACAGCTGGTAGGAATTCAGGCGTTATATTCGGCACAAAGAAGAGTCCCACTATTGGCAGCAATACCGCCAGCGTTACGGCCATGAGTCTTGGCGCACGCGTCAAGGCGGCCATGTAGAGACCATGAAATGGAAATAGAGGCAAGCATACCGCAGCCAGAACCAATAGCCCAACCGTTCCTGGCAAATCCGCCGGTAGCCGGGAAATTTCCCTCCATGCAAAGGTTAGAGCGATGAGCGCCATTATTGGGAAGGCCAAGCGCGACCTGTCCAGGACACGTCCGGCGACTTTCAAAGAGTCGAACAGCCGCAAAGCAATACCGTCCATATAGACGCGATTTAAGAAGAGCACGTACGCTCTTGTCCATAACTCGCCCTTCCTGACTAAGGTTCTATCGTGATAGTGGAGATAGATCATGAACCAACTTGCGACGATTAAACCGACAAGGAAGCCGGCAAATGCCAGGAAGACACCATCTGGAAGGGCCGCTGCCTGAAAGTACGCTGCCACAACGCCTGGGTCGGGATAGAGGAAGTGGGTAAAATGTTCGGCTGCGAAGAAATAACCGGTGGCAATCAGCGCAACTAGAGTCAGCGCACTGGTCATACCGCTCCACTTCACGTCGAGTCGACAAAGCGTAAGGGTAACGTGCGCAGCTGTAACCCAGCTAAACAGCACAAAAATGAAAACGCCGTGCGGGGTGAGAAACGAAAGACCCAACACATAGTGGATGCCGATTATCATCGCCAGCGGCATGACGAGCGACACAATGAAACCGGCCGCCCATACAAACAAGTTAGGCGGACCTGCTGCCGGCACCGGAGGACTGTATGGATGCAACCTCGCCTTGTGAATCACATCGCCACAGTTAAGGAACACAGTTGCCTTGAACAGACCATGAGCGATTAGGTGGAAAACAGCCAGCGAGAATGCTCCCAGTCCGCACTCCATCATCATATAGCCCATCTGGCCAATGGTTGAGTAACCCAACGATTTTTTGACATCACTTGATGCCAACATCATGCATTTACCAAAGACTATTGTTAACACCCCAACGAGTAGCACCAGATGCAGTGTCACAGGACTGAGTGCATAAAGCGGCGCCAGACGATTGAGGAGGAAACCACCTGCGTTGATGATGCCGGCGTGCAAAAGCGCATGTATCGGGGTGGGTGCGTAGAGTGAATCGGGCAACCACATGTGCAGTGGAAACTGAGCTGACTTACTCATCGCGCCAAGCAACACCAGAAGCGTCACGGCAGTAGGACCTGTAACCTCAAGTGCAGTGCCGAACAAGGCAAATCGAGTTTGGTCGGCAGCCGCCAGTTCGAACAGCTGCGGGATTTGAACCGTCCCGTAAAGATGAAAAGCAAGTGCGATACCACAAAGGAACGCAATGTCTCCGAAGCGCAACATTACGAACGTGCGAAACGACCCCTGCGCAGTCGGAACATTTGCGAGGTTGTGCGCCAGCAGGCAGAGAAACCAGCTCAACAATTGCCACGCGATGAAAAGCGAAATCAGGTCGGCACTTGCCACCATGAAGAGAAGCGTACCAATAGACAACGAAAGTAATGTCATAAACCGGGCAAGCCCGGGGTCTTGTTGCAGATAGCGCTGCGAATAGCGGTAGAGCAGCATGCCGATGCTGGAGATAACAACCATCATAATTGCTGCCAGGCGATCAACAGAAAGCTCAACCAGAGGCAAGACGTTCCAAGGCAAGGCCAAGAGTGTAACGCGGGTCGGTTCGACACTCTGGACCGCATGCCACAATCCCGGCAAGGAGAAGATGAAACTTGCGATAAGAAAACACCAGCCTACCTGCAAGCGCCGGTCACTCAGGGATCGCAGCGGAAGCGCCGTTAACATTGCAGCCATGAGTGGCGCGAGGACTACCAGCATCGGGTAAAAGCTAGACATTACTTAACCACCGCCATGAATGCTTTTTGTATTGGATCAAATAGTTCTAACTGCCTTACCGCTGAGTTGTAAAACCAGCCATGTATATTCAGTTCTCCGCTGGCCACAAGCGGTGCCAGCGTTGGATCAACCAGCATTTGTTTTAGCGCGGCAAGAACGTTGTATTGACCGACTGTCGTCCAGGCTGCTTCGGTATCCGATTCCAGAGCATGCGCGTACAACTGGCGCTGCTCTTCAACTGCACTCAGTCCCTGTGCTGACTTTGCAAGAAACTTCAGATACTCACAATCGGAATGACCATACACAGCGACATTGCGAACGCCCTTTTCGACAACAGTTTCAACCAGTCCTCCACTGTCAAAGTTGTGTCCGAAATTCTGAAACAGGAACAACTGCACGGTAGGCGCGCTGCAGACGAACGGCACCCACGCACCCATGTCCGAACACGCAACTACAACCGCGTTTGTTATAGAACCGGATAGCAAGCCATCTGAGAGCTGTACGTCATCCAAGAAAGTTACGAAAGGGAATTTGGCAACTTCGCTGGCAAGAATGTGACCAGCAGATGAAAGCTTCTCGATATCTAGTTTGTCGTGTTTCGAAGGCATTTGGATACTCGCGACTCAATTTGCTTCTACTGCAACATCAGTTAGGACTAAGGCTGCATCTATGCGACTCGAACTAAGACCAATTGCTCGGGCAGCCTCGACAGCACACCAAAGTTCGACTCCTGTCACCGGTTCTTGAATGAGTGAGGACATACGTATACTCAGACAATCAATTATTTCCGTGTCGGAAAACGCTGGGGCACTGTCATAATTCTCTGAATAAAAGATTGCAGGCAGACCGTTCAAGACCTGCCTGGAACGCTCTTGTACTGCTAAATTCATGTCGTAGATAACGGCGCTTTGATTTATTGTTTCCAGAATCTCGCAATAGAGACCAGCAGTATGTGCGTCTCTAGCCGGCGAAGGTAAGGGGTGTTGTACTCTGGCCATGACGGCTATGTTGGGACTGAGAGCACCCGCGATTCTTGCAACGTCTCCTTTTTCCAAAGCTCCCGCCTCAAACAAAAGCACGTCGGTGCCTTTTGGCATTGATAAGACGTCGCCGGCACAGCCAGAACCTCCCAAGCCACTCTCGAAGGCTACGTGGCATTTAAAATTGCCGTATCGAAGCAAATGGTGCAAAACCTTTATTGTCGCTCTTCGTCCTACACTGCCGACAACTCCAAGTACAACAGGCCGCACTGCATATCGCCAATAACGAACCAACTCAAGCAACGCGACTTTCGTGTCGGGGACAGCAATGAGAGTTGCATTGCGGGGTGCAAATGGATATCTGGAGCGCCTGTGCACAATGCAACCCTGCGCCCCTCGCTCGATGGCCGCCGACAGCTGGTCATGACTGTCCTCAAATAGAGCCAAGAACCAATCTCCCGGCCCAATATCGTCAAGGTTCCAAACCAGCTTTCCAGTTTGATCACCTGTGCCACCCGAAGCAATAAATCCGTGGGTGCAATACAGAATTTCGTTGCCGGAGAACAGTGCTCCCATCAGATTTTGTGCCTCTTTGGTGCTTGCGTGTCGATATTTGCATATTTCTGCATAGATCAACACTTAGATATATGCAAGTATAAGGTAATGACTCACCTTGTCAAATGCGCTCGCAATACCGTTAACAATGTCCTTAGTGAATCTAGGCTGTGCTTTCCAGAAACGGGTGTTGTCTTAATAGGTTCCTAGTGTTAAGATAAATGCATATCTAACTATGCAGAACTTTGCAAATATAAACAACAGCAAAGTTTATTCTTGGATGGAAATGTCTCACAGAGCCTTTATCGCGCAGCAGCTGGCAGACTTATTTGCTGTTTTATCTCACCCTGTCCGGATTCGTATTGTTGTCGAATTGCGCTCCGGCGAACTCTGTGTAAGCGCGCTCCAAGAGAGGCTTGCAATTTCACACTCAGCTGTCTCTCAGCATTTGGCGCTCCTGAAGTCTCACAGGCTGATCAGAGAGAACAAAAAAGGCAGGCACGTATTTTACAGATTGGCCATGCCAGATATGACCGCATGGATTGTCGAGGCAATTCCCTTTATAGTTCCAGACGATGCTGACATAGACCAGTTAAAATCAGCAGCTGAACACGCTCTTGGCGAGTGGTCCGATTGTGGGGCGGTCTCTGTGAAAGATAGCAGGGATTACAAAAATCCTGTGATGCCTGACTAGCTGCCTTTGGCAACGCGCTTCTTTCTTCTGGTCGGGCTCTTCTCTTTGTCTTCCCCGCCCCAAACGGTTCGCGCGTTCTGTATAGCCGACGTCAATTTGTCTATTTCTGCCGAGTCAGGCGATATGAAGCTAAGTCCATCCATAATCCACTTAGCCAACTCTGGTTTTTGCAAATGATAATACACATTTCGCCCTTGCCGGCGCTCTACAACAAGATGGCAGCTCCGTAAAACAGCCAGTTGCTGAGATGCGGCAGCATGGGTAATGCCCAGAATGTCTTTTAGCTTGCTCACTGCCAGGTCCTCCCGTTGCAACTCTTCGACAATGCGAATGCGCATTGGATGAGATAGCACGCCAAATAGCCTGCCTAGCTCCACAGCAACAACCGTTCTAAATGGCATATCTTCCGACTAATTCTCACAACCTGTGCAGATTTTAGCATGTATGTATATATGTGGAAATGTTAGTTAACTGGCGGCCCCCTAAATTTCTTAGAGCCGGCATGTCACCGCCTTGAATGCTGCCTGCGCCTGCAGATAATCAACATGGGTTTCTAAAAGCCGCATCAGGGCTTCTGCTGTTATACGCTCCCGTTGATTAACGAGAAAAAGCGTGCTGTCTCCAGCACCAAAACGCAAACGTTCACCCGCCTCAACGTCCTTCGCTTTCTTCACCTCCAGCTCTGTTGCAGCATAACGCTCATACGATGTATTAATTGCTGATACTGTGTCATCAACTTCCACCTGAATGCGCAGTCTCTCGGCCTTCTCATCCAGACTGAGCTTCTGAATCTTGAGCTGAGCAGCTTGAATCTGACCTCTGGCAGTGCGCTGTCGTAGAGGCACTGAGAAGGCAATTCCGCCCCGCACCACCGGTCCTATGCCTTCTGGTCCGGTATCTGCACCTTGCGTCAGGTAGGCGTCCATGACAGGCAACATCAGGTTTTGCGCCAATCTAAGCTCGACCTTAACCTGTTCGCGTTCCAAAGCAATTCGTTTAAGCTCCGGACGCAGCTCCAAGGCGGAGCTTCTTCCATCCATCCATTCTGTCTCGGAAAGGCGCCGCGGCTTTGGAGCCAAAGGTGGTACATCCTCTCCATTAGGAACAATTCTAGGAGATCCAGCCTCATCCCACAGAAAAACTGATAGAGCCAAGGAAGCTTTCTGGTGCTCCCGCTCAGTTTTAACTAATGCCGCTTGTCGCCGCTGAATTTCTTGTTCCGATTCGGCAATTTCCAATGCAGGCGAGTCACCTTTCTCTACCCGTGCTTTGATTTGACCTACGCGAACCTCGGCTATTTTAAGCAAATTACGTGCAACATCAATCCGAGCTTTCGCTCCAACCCACTCCCAGTAGGTAGCAGCTGCTTTCAGCAACACTTCCAACCGGGTGGACCCGAAAATTTGACCAGCAAGCGGCTCCCCAAGCTTTGCCTGCTGTTCGGCTGCAGTTTTCTCATTTATCTTCAGACCACGCAGCAACGGCACTGACAAGCCTGCATAATACTCTCCAGCTTTGCCTGTTGGAACAAAGGGTGTCTTGGTGTCATTTGGGTTTAGTCTCATGCCCGTAAAAATCTTGATGCCAGAACGAGTCAAGAGATCCACTCTTGACTCGTTGTGAATGGCGTCTTTGGCTTTACCGGGAGTAAAAGTGTCCTGGACGCGCAAATACTCACTTAACCCTGTCATTACTGGGTCAAAGGCCCCCTGCTTCTCTAATCGTTTCGCTCCCGAGATTCTTCGCTCCGCATCGGCGCTTAGGAGCTTGGGATAATTTTTATCTACGCACCCCAAGAATGACTCGAAAGAAAATGATGACCCTGAGTTCTGACCTGTATCAATTGCGGCAAGGTGTGGAGCCCGCCTGGCTCCGCCAGCGGGCTTGTATTCAATGGTGTCATCCTGTGCCCGTCCGATGCCTGCAAGCATCATCATTCCGAAGATACTTATCCCAAGAGGCAAAAGGTCTTTTTTTTGCATCAAGCGCATACTCTGTACTACTTTGCTTTGCGCTTGCTGTCTGACTTTCCTATGTCGGAGCGCTTATGTAATCCCAGCTCCTCAGGGTTCACGGTCGGCGGGAAAGCGTTGAACTGCCTCCACAACTCGAAGCCAAGTGGTACTGTGTCCAGCATAATCCAGCCGCTTGTTTCAGCCCCTGGCCGCAAAAAGCTGGTTGATGGCCACGGCTGATCACTGCCTTTGGATATGGCTTCAGTATCCGGTTTGACGATCACCCGATAGTTACTCCTGCCATCATCAACGGCATCTATTACAGCGACTCTGCCGCCAAACGTACCTACTGCTATTGACGGCCAACCAGAAAATTGTAAAGCAGGCCAACCCGCAAACTGAAGCCTGACAGGGCGTCCTACTGCGACCAATGGTACATCATTGTCGCTGACAACTAATTCTGCCGCCAAATCGGTCGTTTCCGGCGCGATCACTGCCAAAACCGTGCCAGGATCAACCATTTCTCCTGCCCCTACTCTGAGAAGTCGAACAATCTTACCGCCACAAGGTGCATAAACGAGCCTTTGTTCCATTCGCTTTCTCACGTTTTGCAAATCTATATCGAGCTTGTATATCTCGGATGATGTGCTTTCAATGGTCTCCTGTGCTGATGCCATAGAGGCGCGTATGCTGCTCATGGCCGCATCCGTATCGGCTGCAACTTTGTCCTGGTCGTAGACTGCTAATATTTGATCTCGCTTTGCAATTTCCAGTGAGGCCGATGCCCTCTGCGAATCTGTAAGAGCGCGTGTGTGATCCAGTTCTGACAATTCCTGGTCTCGCTTTGACCGCAAACCTTTCTCGAACAAATCTTTGAGGCGGTGCAAATTGAGCTCAGTTGTAACCACGTTTTGTTTTGCAGCTTCGATCGCTTGTTCTGCTGCCAAAATGCGATCCTTGGCTTGGTGCGCTCTTTCCTTGGCTGACGGAACGGCAGCACCCTGAGATCGTTTCAAGCTCTCTAGTTGCTCTCCTAGAGCCTTATGACGGGACTGAGTCGCGCAGCGTCTCGCCGTTAATGCCTGCTTTTGTCCCTCCACTCGTTTTGCTTGCTCCGGGTCGAGGAACTTGGAATCCAAGTCTGACAGCTCAGCAACCAGTTGTCCTTTTTTTACCGACTGCCCGTCACGAATATGCCACTGCGTAAGTCGAGCTGGTATCTGTGCTTCTATATTCTGTGGGCGTTCCATCGGCGATAAAATCATTATTTTGCCTATTCCTTCAACTGATTGCTGCCATGGTACGAAAATTAGCATGGCGGCAACTCCGAACAGAAGCAGGCTCAGAACGATGGCCACTACGCCGAATCCTGGGGTCGATTCAACAGTCTTCAACGACTGATACTTTGTCCTTTGAGTGGCGGAAATCTCATCGGAACGCTCTTTGTCGGTTGGCATTTTCATCCCTTAGTGGCTCCCATCGCGTGCCTTCTTCCTGCGTTCAACTAATCGAATCTGTGTTGCCATATCTGGAAACAGAGTTGAAAACTCGCTCTCGTTTCTCCATGCCAGCTCTGCTGGCGTTCCTGACTCCACAATTGCCCCAGCAGATAGCACATACACATTGCCAGAACGCATCACTACCTCGGCGTCGTGCGAGATATCTAGGATTGTCCAAACGTTCTCGGGCGCAAATAGAGCATCCACGATCTTCAACTTTGTCATTTCATCAATTCCTGTGAAAGCCTCGTCAAGGATCAGCAAACGCGGACGCTCAGCAATCGCTCTTGCTATGAGCAAACGTTGCACTTGCCCGCGCGAGAGATTGCCTCCAGCGCTGACAAGCATTGTTCTTATGCCATCAGGCATGATGACAAGATCGTTGGAAAACTGAGCCACATCCAGCGCCCAACGAACGTCCTGATGCGACACGAACGACCGGCCTAAAGTGACATTGTCTTCAATGGTGCCTTCAAAAATCTCATTGGCATCGCCGACGAAGCCGACACTTTGTCGAAGGCTCTTCAAGCTCAAGTCTCGTATGTCCAGTCCGCCTACCTCTACAGTCCCATGCTTTGCTTCTTGAAGACCGCATAATAACGAGGCGAACGTTGTTTTGCCAGCGCCACTGGCACCCACCAAACTGGCCTTTTCTCCGCTTTCTATCCACAGATTAAGACCCGATAAAATCTCGCGGCGGCCGTCATATGAGAAGCGTATCTCGCGACATGCCACACTGAGACCACCATCCACGGAAGGTAATTCAATGCCACTACTGCGTTCTATCGGTAGATCGGAGATGTGCCCTATTTTGTCTAGCCCGGTCAACAAGTCATAGAAAGTGTCACAATTACGGATCAGCTTTTCTATTGCCGACAAGATAGTCAACACAACGATTTCTGCTGCTACCAGTTGACCCAATGTGAGTTGTCTATTGATCACAAGCCAACCGCCGATAGCTAAAATACCGGCACTTGCTAGAGCTTGAAACAGGTATGTTCCAAAGGCTTGCCTGAACAATACCGCAAAATGTGCCTGTCTTGCTCCCAGATACCGAAGCACCAGTTGATCCGTACGATCCACCAGGAAATCCAGTGTTCCATTGGTTTTCAGACTTGTCTGACACCTGCCCATGTCTTCCAACCACTCTGCTACTTTATACTTCGCCACTGACTCATGGATGCTGGTTCTCAGACCCCCTCGCCCAAGTACGCTTGTGGCAAATACGATGAACAGAATGATAAGGATGTCAAAGCCGAGCAGCAAGGGACTGTAAAAAGCCATCAAAACCAAACCGACAGACACTTGTAGAAATGCAGTAGGCCCTTCAAGCAACAGTTTGGACCACGACTTTTGCACCGTCATCACATCGAAGAATCGATTTACAAGCTCCGGCATGTACTCATTCGTCAAAGCTGATGCCCTGATTCCAGGAATCCGCTCGCTCAACGACAGCGATATCCGAACAAAAATTCTCTGCTGCAGATTCTCGACCAGGCAGAACTTCATCATCCTTAGCACGCTTGCGATAACCAGACCTACCAGCACAAGCAACGATAGAACGATCAACGGTTGAAGAAAAATTCCGGCTGCGATCGTGTTAACGAGTGCTTGAGCCGCCAGCGGCACTGCTAAGGACAGAAGTCCAGTAACTAGCGTATAGCTGACTAGAACAATCAAATCGCGCTTGTCTTCGATCAGCATGTTCCAGAATCTGGTTACAGGGCTTGGAAGACCTTCAGTACCTGACTGGAGGTCACCAGCACCATTATTTTCGGCAATCATAGACTTCGACTCCGAGGCAGATAAGTGGATAAGACTTGTTCGTAGTCCAGTTCCTCAAAGTGAACATGTAGCTCCGTGCCGCCAGGCACGACCAGCCCATCGCCCGTCGCGCCCATGCAGGAACTTCCACCCAATGAACTCAATGCGATGATCCTGACAAATCTCCGCAAACTGCGCGTTCTCAGCCAGAAAGCCATAGCCAGGATGTATGCCATCAACGCCAGTAAGTACCGCAGCACTCATGATAGATGCAATGTTGAGATAATTCTGCTTGGAAGAAGGCGGGCCTATACAGAAGGCATCGTCGGCGAATTTGACGTGCAGTGACTCTCGGTCTGCTTCGGAATAGACAGCTACCGTTTTTATCTCCAGCTCCCTACAAGCGCGAATGACCCTAACGGCAATCTCGCCACGGTTAGCAATTAATACTTTGTGCAACATATTCACTTAACCTTCTGGATCGACCATGAACAGTGGTTGACCGTACTCGACAGTCGTTCCGTTTGCGACACAAATTTGTACAATGCGGCCAGCAACTTCGGAAATCAGATCGTTCATCAACTTCATCGCTTCAATAATGCACACCGGCTGTCCTTCAGTAACCACATCACCCACTTCAACGAAAGACGGAGCGCTCGGGGATGACGAACGATAGAACGTTCCCACCATTGGTGCTGTGATTGGAACAATACGGTCAGACCGGGACAGATCAATTACAGATGGCGGTTTTTCCTGGACGGCGATCGCTGTGACTGATTCTGGTACTCCGTGTGGTTGCAAGAGTCTAGTGTTGGTGGCATATGAACGGGCAACCGCAGCCTTTTTCACACAAACCTTTTCATCACCGCACTCAATGACCAGCTCCGAAATATCTGCCTCAGCAACGGCGGCCAGCAATACCCGAATTTGCTCCAAATCGATCTTCATGAACCCCTTGTTTTTGTTGTAGCGCTCTCATGGATGTTGTTCGGCAGACCCACTTCTAACAGCACCTCAAATGCCTCGTCATCAAGCACACCTTGCTCAAGAACTCTTCTCAGAAAAGTCCTTTCCCTTTTGCTCACATAGCCGTCAGCCAGGATCAGCTTCCGCAACACCCATGCATCCTGTTTCGTTATCCGTTTCTTAATGTGCAACATCCGCTTGGAGGTTCGCTCTACTGTTGTTGTGGACATAATTGGTGCTCCTCCCCCGATTGCCTCCTGCACTCGCTGGAAGCGTTTTGCAAATTGATGAACTCCACTGCGTATTGCTGGCTCTTCTCTGCCTCGTAACTTCATGGTTGGTATCGGCTATGCTGGTGATGTGGTTAGTGAAGAAGTCCGCTCGAAGTACTCGGAGTGGAGGTCTTTGAGCATCTCTTCAACTGCGGCGTCAGAATGCCCGGCAGTATAGAACACAGCTATTGACGTAGTTGCTCCTTGCGGTAAGTCGAATTGGGCTATGGTCTCAAAGAGTGATTTTGGAGACTGCGTCTTTCCAAATTCCAGGATGTCAAAATCATTGCCTGCGTAGCAAAGAAGTGCATAAATAGCCGGTTCATCTCGTACCTTACCTGGCTGTGTAAAAGGCCCATCGAATTGGTAGTTACCTATAACAATGTCCATGCTCGCCCCCTTTGTTTGAATAGCGTCCGCGCTCGTTGGTTTCATTTCGTAGTTATTCGGACGGGGCTTTCTACGGCGTTCGCGGAACATGGCGCCGAGCGTACCCCAGTCGATAACCAGCGTACCGCCTTGACCTTTATGTTGTACTTCCCAGTTCATCAGCAGATCGAGACAGGCGTGATCTATCATAGTTCAATTCCTCAAAGTGGATATGAAGTTCCTTGTCGCCAGGTACATTTTCTAGAGCGGCAGCCAGCTTCGGTAGGCTAAGGAAGGTAGCAGCTCCATTGATGTGAAAGACAGTCCGACTGGCCTCGGGTGTTTCGATCCGTATGTCGAGGTGACAGATCCTGTAAATGAGCTTGGCTGTTGTTAATGCCATACCGAGGACCACACCGGTCAGAAGATCCGTCGCTACAATTGTCCCAACCGTGATCGCATAAATTGCGACTTCGGTCCGTCCGTAAGGTCGCAACGTCTTTACCACTGTGAAGTTGGTGAGTTTGTAGCCTGTGTAAACAAGAAGCGCAGCCAGGCAGGCGGTCGGTATGAGCCTGAGTACAAACGGCAGGAGTACGACAAACAGAAGCAACCACACGCCGTGCAAGATAGCTGATCCGCGAGTCCGGGCGCCAGCCTGTACATTGGCGCCGGAGCGGACAATGACCCCAGTCAGTGGCAGAGCGCCGAGGGCACCGCATATGATATTGCCGATGCCTTGCGCGGCTAACTCGCGGTCATACTTTGTTCTTTGTCCCAGGTGCATTCGGTCTACTGCCGAAGCAGTTAGCAGCGTCTCCGCACTTGCTATTAAGGCCAGTCCAATAGCTTCAAGAAGAATCTTCCACTCAAATGCTCGTCCAAGCAACTCTGGTTTGGGCAATTGAACTACTGTCAAAAGACTATCGGGTAGCGAAATCGTCTTGATGTCGAGATGAAATAGAAAAGTTACTAGTGTGGCAAATACTACTGCTACAAGCGCAGCAGGAATCAGTTTCAACTTCTTGGGAGCAATGCTGGCCCAGATAACCAGAATGGTGATTGTCAGAAGTCCGACGCAACCCGCCACATGAGCGCTACCTACGCCAATTTGCTGCAAACAATCCCACACAGCTTGTGGGATTGAAAGAAGATTCGTGATGCCGTTACCCTTCGGCTTATGATCCAGCATCACATGAAACTGGCTGGAAAAAATCAGAACGCCGATACCCGACAGCATGCCATTGATCACAGCTGGCGATACCGCCCGAAACCACTGCCCTAGCTTTAAAACACCGGCGGCCAGTTGTATCAGCCCGGCGAGCAAAACAATCACACCGAGCATTCCAAGTCCATGCTCTTGAACAATCTCCCAAACAATGACGGTCAAACCGGCCGCCGGACCGCTGACCTGTAACGGACAACCTGCCAGTGATCCTACGACCAAGCCCCCAACGATTCCCGTAATGAGACCAGCGGCCGGCGGCGCGCCTGATGCAATGGCAATCCCCATACACAGCGGCAGTGCGACAAGGAAAACCACTATCGATGCGAGAAAATCTTTGGGTAAATTCTCGCGGTAATCTATAGCAAAAGATCGTAATTGAGCAAGTGAAGTCATGACATTTTCACCTAAATCGAACTGCCCGTGGCGAGCCTGGGACAGCGGCGTTCCGTAACTTGCGCCACCTCAGTGAGAGGCAAGAACTGCCCCTCGCCTGGCTGATAGCTAAAGACCTCTCCAGTCTCGATCTTGTACGTCCAGCCATGTAAATTCAGCTCACCACGCGACAAGCGAACAGAAACGGCAGGATGAGTTCTTAGATTGTCAAGTTGAACAAGAACGTTCTCTTGCATAGCCACGTTAAGTAGCTGCTCGTCATTGAGATCGGTATAGTTTTCCTTGACGATACGGCGTGTGGCTTCAGCATGAGAAAGCCAGGCGGCAACCGTTGGCATATCTCGCAGTTCTTCAGGGTTGAGTAGTCCCTTCATGGCACCGCAAAGAGAATGCCCACAGACAATGATGTCCTGGACTCCCAAACCCGCTACAGCAAACTCAATCGTCGCCCCCTCGCCACCATTGGCCGCACCATACGGTGGAATGATGTTCCCGGCGTTGCGAAGGATGAATAAGTCCCCAGGACTTGTCTGAGTAATGAGGTTTGGATTTATGCGTGAATCTGAACACGTGATGAACAAAGCATCAGGAGTTTGACCTTGTGCAAGACGCTCAAACAGTTCCTTGTGCGAAAGGAATATTTCAGACTGGAAGTGATGGAGACCGGTTATAAGCTTTAGCATAGAATTGAATTACTCCTTTTCCGCAGCTCGCGACCCTGATTGCGCAGTACCATCCGACCAAGCCGACCGCGCTTTCTCTACTGCCGACAGGAATTGCTCAACGTCCTCCTGTTGCGGACCTGCGAATTTCAAGCCGCCGAGCGCCCAACTTGCAAGTTCTGGATGCCTCAAGTGATAGAACACATTCCTACTTTGCTTTCGCTCAACAATAAGTTTGTGAGCTCGCAACAGAGAAAGATGCTGCGATACACCTGATTGGCTAATCTGGAGGATCTCAGCAAGAGAATTGACATCTTTTTCTCCCGCGTACAATTCCTCGACGATGTGAATCCTCTGAGGATGCGAGAGGACTCCAAATAACTCTGCCAATTCCTTTGTCACTAAAGTTCTGTAGGGCATTACTTCACCTTTCATTATATTCAAAGCTTTGAATATAATGAAAGTATATCACACACCGGTCAACCTGATTCATAACTGAGCAATTTCGGGTTGTCAAATAATCTGGCGGGGAGTTTCCAAAGGACTCCTGTTGCGACTAGATGCTCACTAGGCATACGCTGACTTACTTGAACGATCGCAGAGGTCGTGTCTGCTTCACCGCTGTCTCTTGAACCGATTTCCAAATGTCTGGCAAGAATTGATCTATCTGGGACCGTGGCGTCGAAGACAGCCCGGTCAGCACGTCAGTGATGTACTCGAACGGATCGATACCGTGCAGCTGGCAGGTGTGAATCATGCTCATCCACAGCCCAGCAGTTTTCTGCCACCTTCAACAGAACGGCGAAGGGACTTTTGGGCTAACGAAAACCCGCAGATTCTCGGCAGTTCCCGAAATTCTCAGCCACCAGAAGCTGTTGACTTGGATGGTCCCGGTCCCATTTGTATGTAAAGTCATGCCACCACATTTTGACGCCATAGCCGAAATTGCCAAAGATGCACAGAGCGATGAATAAAGCGGTTTCGCCAGTGGCCACCTGCCAGCGAATCTTGTTCCACTTCAAATCTTCTTGCTGCCTCTGAGCTATCGCTAAACTGGATTGCGGTGCTGTCTGTTGTTGCGACTCTGAAGCTTTGCGCGTCGCCTCGTCCGCAGCTGCCTTGTGCTTGCGCTGTTCATCGCGTCGTCTCGCCTCAGCTTCAGGATCCGGCCTCGTGTGCTGCCCAGGTCCTGGTCCATGTGTGCGCTGCTCAGCCTTGCCGGTTGAGGCCGGTTCCTGGCACACATAGGCGGTTATAATGCACTCACCTGCAGACTGCCTTCTGAAAACACCAGAGCGGAACACGTAGAACATCATAACCTCGCTGTCTTGTTTTGCTCGGTAACACACCCAGGCTGCTTGCTTCCTTCCATGCCCGGCAAAACAGCCTAAACGCTGCCACCCAGTGTCAATGCCCAAGCCTTCGGTCGCGTCGCGAGGCATTGACACTGGGTCCCATGGCTAGCGTTTTACCGGCATGTGGTGCATGGGGTGCGCTGC
>Ga0163152_10002515_pt1 | contig 25863 bp, 23 predicted proteins | sample OliLakLV19MP8IB2_FD_148635 | JGI IMG/M metagenome (GOLD analysis project Ga0163152, IMG submission 148635) | Freshwater microbial mat bacterial communities from Lake Vanda, McMurdo Dry Valleys, Antarctica - Oligotrophic Lake LV.19.MP8.IB-2 | ecosystem: Environmental > Aquatic > Freshwater >...
GAGCATTGGCTTGGTAGCGGTGGATTGGCGGGAGGAAAGAATTCTTAGTTTGATGGGGGGGGAGTGCTGGAAATAAATGAACTTAAGAAGAAACTGAAACGCGCCTGTGACGCGCTGGAGACGATTAGGGAATTTGAAACCCACAGAGATTCGCTGATAGATCATCACGTTTCTTTGCGGCTTTTCACGAAACGCCACGCCGGGGACGCCCTTATAGACGTTGGGGCGATGGTCGTACGAGATGGAGAGGCTGTCTACATTGGAGTGGATATTGAGGGACGACAATTCTAACGCCTATACCCTGATTGTTTTACTGCTCGCCTTCATTATCCTGAGCTCGTGGTTCTGGGATCGGCATGATTCCATGCTCAATGCCTGCAAGCGTACAGGAAGGGGAGCCGATCAATGCTGGGAGATGCTGCGGTGATCATATTTAAGCACAGCGTACAGGCAATAGGCAAAGAGTGGTCCGTGTGGAACCAGGTGCAGGGGGTGGTTTCCCATACTATTGACGCAGAAAAGAAGTATCCCCGCGACATAAGGATACAGATTTCGATTCCGAAACAAATAGACAACGTGGCAGCGAGTAAGGATCTTTAGAAAGAAGATGCTCACGAGCGTCATGCCCGCGGCACCGAGCTCAAACAGTACTTGAAGATATTCGTTATGCACCTGGTACCAGATCCCGCTGTAACCACGAATCTTCGCAATCTGGACAGCTGACTGCGACCAGGATCCTATCCCGTATCCAAAGACAGGGCTTTGCTTCCACATATAATACGCATCACGCCAGGGTTCCGTGCGCCCCGAGAAGCTCGAAAAATTGAGATCAGCGAAGTATTGGTTCAATGCAAGGACTGCCAAGCCGCCAAGGATCGCGCACCCTATAAGGGCCAGGAACTGCCTGTAGTAGAGAAGAAAGAAAAACGCGACAGCAGACAAGGAAAGGAACGACATCGTGGATTGGGTGGCGATTGCGATAATTAGATTAAGGACTGCAATACATCCGTAAAGAGGCTTCCTTGTTTCTATGAATCTGTGTAGCGAAATGGCCATGGCAAAACAAAGGTAGGGGCCAAGGACGGTTGGCTGAGCGAGGAACCCAATGGGAACGCTTTCCACCTCGAGGCGAGTGATTTTAAAGAGCGGGAAAATTCCAAATAGATTCACCCCACCCACAACACAATGAAGGAGAGACGTCCCGAGAATTATGTTTTCAAAGAGGGTTTTTGAAACTCGCTTATAGATCTCAGGAATCAGAAACAGGGTAGTGGTGAGCGTAAAGACTTCGAGTGCCCCATGCGCCGGCATCCCGTAATGCAGAAACACCCCCCCAATATAGAGATAGAGGAGGGCAGCGGACCAATGCCAGCTACGAGAAACGTGTACGGCGGCATACGCAAATCCCGAGAGGAGGAATATCTTTAATCTCCCAACCCGCTGGAATTCACCAGGCCTATAGTCCCAGCACCAACCAAAGAGGGAGAGAAGAGAGATCAGAATAAGGCTTTTTAACTTTATCATGAGCGCCTTGACCTCCTCCCCTTTAGGCGTGGGGATATAAGGCGTCCCTCCTTATTGACTCTATTGGCAGGGCGCGTTACAAGGCCTCCATGATTCTAACTTATCGCTACCGAATTAAGGGTGGGTTCTCTCGTAGAAAGCTTTCCGCTCTTTCTAAATCGGTTAACTTTGTGTGGAACTATTGCAACGAAACAAGCTTTAATGCAATTAGAAATCACTCGGATTTCCTATCTGGGTTTGACCTCAACTACTTGACCGCAGGTACCGGGAAAGAGATAGGGCTTCATTCGCAAACAGTACAGGCGATTGGAGAAGAGTACGCAACCCGCAGAATACAATTTAAGAAGAGAAAACTTCGCTGGCGGGCATCTAGCGGGTCAAAGAAGTCTCTAGGCTGGGTGCCATTTAAATCAACCAGTGTAAAAGTCGATGGCAATAAAGCTACCTACGCCAAGCAAGCTTTCAAGTTCTGGAAGTCACGGGACCTGCCAGGTAAGATCAAGTGCGGCTCCTTCTCGCAAGATGCCCAAGGTCACTGGTATATTAACTTAGTCGTTGAAGCGCCTCTCATCGAAACAAGCCACGCAATCGACGCTGTTGGGGTTGATTTAGGGTTGAAGGATACCGCTGTATTAAGCGACGGTAGCAAAGTTGAAAACCCTAGAATCTTTTTAAAGTATGAGAATAAGCTGGCCGGTTTCCAGAGACACCGAAAGAAGAGACAAGCGCAAAAGCTGTCTGCAAAGATTAAAAATATCCGCAAAGACTTTCTGCACAAGGAAACCTTGAGGCTAGCTAGAAAGTATAAAACAATATTTGTTGGCAACGTAAGCGGGAAGTTCCTGCAATCGTCGCATGGTAAAAGTTCACAAGACGCATCTACCGGAATGTTCCGCCAAATCCTGAAATACAAAGCCATTAGGCACCAGGGGCTGGTTGTAGATGTGTCAGAGTTTGCTTCTACGGTCACTTGCTGTTCCTGTCTCAAAAAGACTGGACCCAGCGGACCAAGTGATCTTAGAATTAGAGGATGGATTTGTAGCGAGTGTCTCAGTCAACACGACAGAGATGTTAACGCCGCAAAAAACATTCTCCGCATCGGGCTTGATGCGCTAAGAGCGGCTAACGTCGCTTAAGGGAATCCCCTGCCTTTAGGCATGGGGAGGAGGTCAATGCGCATAATTGCAGAAAGAGCCATGGGGAGAATTGCCCTGCCTAAAACCACAGCAGTAGACCTGTTTATTAAGTGCGCCGGCGGCGTCGTTAGGGCGGCCGAGCGATTTCAACGTCACCACGAAATATCTGAATGCCCCGCCTCTTACGTCTCCAGGCTGCGCAGGCCCAAAGAAAAAGGGGGCATGGGCGGAAGGTTCCCAGCCTCATGGTTGGGTCCAGCCCTAGATATAATTGAGGAAGACAACTACCCCATGACCGCGGCCGAGCTGATCCGCGGCCGGATCCTATAATGAGCGCCCCAAGGGATCATCTCTGGAGAAAGGAAATGACCCTCAGGATTAGAGGCAGGGACATCGGATCCAAAGAAGGGAAGGCATTACTCGAAAGAGGGGTCGATGCAGAAACCGCCCGCGCCGCCCTAAAGGCCGCTCAAGCCAGCGCACAAGCCAAAGAATGGACACTGAGATCAGCCGCTACGAGCGAGCCCTCGATAAATTCCCCAAAGAGAAGCCCCTACTAAAGGTGAAACAGTGACCGCTCTTGAAGGAACATTCAGCAAGGCAACAACCACAATCGATGGTGGCTGGCGCATCTCATTCGACATCGACGAACAACAAGCAAAAGAAATTACTGAAATCAGCAAGTTACGAGACAAAGCCCTGTTCATTTGCGTCATGACCAAGGCCGAACGCAGGGCGCAAGAGCAGCGTGTAAACAGCGATGGCTAAAAAAGGCGGAAGAAATTTTAAAAAGGGGCAAAGCGGAAACCCCAAGGGCCGCCCACCAATGCCTCCCGAAGTGAAGGCGCTGAAGTCTCTCACCAATGAACACATTAAAGATGTGATGGATATCCTGTTGTTTGGCGACATCGCTAAGCTAGAGGAACTAGCAGAAGGATCTGATGGACCACTCAGGGCACTCTATGCTGCCGGTATTCTGCGGGCTATTAGGGAAGGCGATCCAGGCCATCTAGAAGTTGTTCTAAATAGAATTCTTGGCAAACCCAAGGAATCTATCGAGCACTCGGGAAAGATCTCCTTAGAAGACTTGGTGGCGGGAGCAAATGACCCCGGCGCAACAAAAGATTAAACTCTGGCGGGAGAACCCCGTTCAGTTCGTTTACGACAACTTCAAGGCGGATCCAGATGAGTGGCAGGCCGATACCTTAAGGAAGCTTGCCGGCACCACGCACAACCCTAGACGCAGGATAGGGATGAAGAGCTGCACGGGGGCGGGTAAATCCACCGTCCTGGCTTGGATTGGCTGGCACCGTCTCGTGTGCTTTGCCAACAAGGGGAGGCACCCTAAAGGCGCGGCACTGTCTGGACAGGGGAGGGAGAACCTTCGCGATACCCTCTGGGCTGAGCTATCGAGCTGGCAGCAGAGGAGTGAATTCCTAAAGACCGCCTTTAAGTGGACGGGGGAGAGGATTGCCTCGGTTGACCATCCCGAGACTTGGTTTCTCTCGGCTAGGTCTTACGCAAAGGATGCCGACACTGAAGCTATCGGCCGCTCCCTATCGGGATTGCATTCCGAATTTCCCTTCATCCTCCTTGATGAAGCAGGGGATATGCCGGTTACAGTGGGGCAGAAGGCGTCCCAGATCTTTACGGGGGGTGTGGTAGACGGGCTCATTATAGGAGCTGGAAACCCGACCTCCACCGATGGTCTGCTCTATCACATGTCAGTAACGGAGCGGGACCTGTGGGATGTGGTTACGATCACTGCGGACCCAGATGATCCAAGAAGGACCCCTCGCGTGGATATCGAGCACGCCAGGGAACAGATAAGGTTATACGGCAAAGAGAACCCCTGGATCATGTCCACGATCCTCGGGCTCTTCCCCCTCACCGCCACCAATAGCCTATTTAGCGTGGCTGAAGTCGAGGCGGGGCTCGGCAAGCACCTTCAGGAACCGCAGTACAATTTCATTCAAAAAAGAATTGGCGTGGACGTTGCCTTATACGGAGATGATCGTACCGTCCTATTCCCTCGCCAGGGCCTCGCCTCCTTCATGCCCACCGTCATGAGAACGCAGGAGCCAGCGGACATTTCCGCTGCCCTTATGACCCTCAAGCAAAAGGAGAACTCGGAACAGGAGTTCATTGACGACACAGGAGGGTGGGGCTCGGGCGTGATCAGTCATTACCGAGCAGCGGGATACCATCCCCTTGGAGTACAGGCCGCGGGCTCTGCCATTGATCCGAGGTACTTTAATAAGCGAGCCGAGATGTGGTTCGCCATGCGGGATTGGCTGCGAGCGGGCGCTGCCCTTCCTAAACTCCCCGAGATTGTGGCTGAACTGACCACAACGGAATACACCATGAAGAATGGCAGGCTCCTTCTCCAGCCCAAAGAGATAGTAAAGAGGAAGCTCGGAAGATCCCCGGACTTAGCCGATGCCCTGGCTCAGACATTTGCGCTGCCAGATAGACCAATGAATAAGTACGGCGTGGCTCACGGCAGCGTTGGTAAAGCCGCTACGGAATACGATCCGCTTGCAGAGGGTCGGTAGTTCACCAAAGCTACAGCGCAGGCAGCGCAGCAGAACTTGTTAACAAGCGGAGCCACGAACCTACTCCGTTCGCCACAGAACCTACGGGTGTAGACGGGATAGAGAATGATCAGTTCGCCCATCCCATTTTTGTACCGCTAATCCATGGGAAGTCACGGGCAGGTGGGTTATTCCCATGGGAATTATAGCACCTTACTATGCATTATGCTTATCCCGCATAATCTTCTCTGAATGCTCTTTCAGAGATCTAATGTAGCGGTTCGCCGCGCTCGTCTAGCCGACATTGATTGGATCGTCTCTGAATTAAGGGAGTTCGCCGCCCATTACAATACCAAAAAGCCCCTGTTCCCTGACGAAATGCACGCCCACCAAGTCATCTCCAGCATGATCGATGGGCATGTAGTCTTCGTGGCCGAGCGCGGCACTGAACTCCACGGGTTCATTGGCGGCATCATCACCCCTCACTTCATGAACCCCACCATTAAAACCATCGCGGAGATGTTTTGGTGGGTCGCCAAAGAGCACAGGGGGTCCCGCGCCGGCCTCCTCCTCCTCAATGAGTTTATAGCTTTTGGTGAGAAGAACGCCGACTGGATCACCGTATCCCTAGAGAACCGATCTCCCGTACACGAGAAGTGCCTACTTAAAAGAGGGTTCATTGGCCAGGAGCGCAGCTACCTACGGGAGGTTGTCTAATGGCAGTAGCGACCGCTACAGTTATTGCACTTGGCATTGCCGCTGCTGCCGCAACCGCCACGACAGTTACAGCTTCTCAGCGCCAGAGCGATGCCTCTGATCAGCAAAAGAAACTCTTGGGTCAGAAGGAAGCCGAGGACGCGCGAGAAGCCAAGATCCAAAAGGATAAGCAGGACAGACTCGGCCTCAATTCTCTCGCTTCACTGGAAGCAAAGCGCAAAGCCGTGAGTGGTGCCACCCTTCCAGGCGCAACCCCCGACCAACAAATAGGCGTTGGTGCCAGCGTCGCCACCAAACAGGTGATCGGCGCGTGAGTTTCTTATCTAAAATGCAGAGATACGAAACGCTCCGCTCTGATCTAGACGCGGATTATAAGACGTTTGAGCTCCAATACAGGGACCTCAACGACTTTATCCTTCCCTCGCGTGGTCGGTTTCAAACCCAGGATAGGAATAGAGGGGACCGTCGCAACCATAAGATACTCGACATCACCGCCTACCTCTCGGCTCGCACCCTTTCAAGTGGCATGGTTGCCGGCGTCATGTCTCCCGCACGTAACTGGAAGAGACTAACCACTCCAGATCCTGAATTGGGAGAGTTCGGGCCCGTTAAGGAATGGCTCCACATCGTTGACACGCGGATGTCTAACGCCTTCCTTAGATCGAATTTATACAACGTAACCCCGACCGCCTTTGGTGATCTCGGGGTTTTCGGAACGCCCGCCATAATGATGGAGGAGGACAACCTAGAAATATCCAGGTTCTACTCCTTCCCCGTTGGTTCCTTTCGCATTGCTAAGGATAGACGAGGCCGGGTCAACCGCTTCGTGCGTGAGTTCGGCATGACGGTAGCCAACATCGTAGCTGAGTTTGGTCAGAAAGATGACCAAGGCGACCCCGATTGGTCAAATATTTCACAGCACGTTCGTAGTATGTATGAGCGCGGTAACTACGAATCATGGATTGATGTCATCCACGTTATAGAGCCAAATCAGGACTACGCTTCTAGGAAGCTTGATTCCAAGTTCAAACGGTTCGGCTCCTGTTACTACGAGAAGGGATCGGGCGACTCAAGGCTCGATGCCCAGAAGTTCCTAAGGGAACGTGGATACGACTACTTCCCCGTGTTCTGTCCTAGATGGAGCGTTACGGGTCAAGACGTATACGCCACCGACTGCCCCGGCATGGCGGCGATCGGGGACATCAAACAGCTTCAGCACGGTGAACGTAGAATTGCCCAGGCCATCGATAAGATGGTGAACCCCTCAATGATCGCGAGCTCTGGTCTTAAGACCGCGAAAGCCTCCATCATCTCTGGCGACATTACGTACCTAGAAGATCAGAACCGCGACTTCTTTAAAGCCGCCCATGAAGTCCGCATTGATCTCTCTCATATCGAAAACAAGCAGACGCAAGTTCGTCAAAGAATCCAGAGGGCCTTCTTTGAAGACCTCTTTCTGATGCTCGCTCAAAGCGACAGGCGCGAATTCACCGCTACCGAAATCATGGAGCGTAAGGAAGAGAAGCTCCTGGCGGTCGGTCCAGTATTAGAGCAGCTCAATCAGGACTTTCTCGATCCCCTGATCGACGCTCAATTCCTTCTTATGAGCCAGCAAGGGCTGTTTCCTCCCGCTCCACAGGAGCTTCAGGGGCAGGACCTTAAGGTTGAATACATCTCTATCATGGCCCAAGCCCAGAAAATGGTTGGTATTGGGGGCCTCGACAGGCTCCTACAGATCGGCACTCAGATCATGTCTGTGAGCCCCGGCACCGCGGTCAAGTTCGATTTCGACCAGATCGTTGACGAGTACGCCGAGGCCCTTGGGACTTCTCCTCGCGTGATCCGCTCCGATGAAAAAGTGGAAGAGATTCGCAACGCCCAGGCTGAAGCCGCGGCCGCGCAGCAAAAAATGCAGATGATCGAACAGGGGGCCGCTGTTGCCAAGAACTTGGCGGGCGCAAACATGGAAGGCGACAACGCGCTTTCACGCCTCTCTGAAAGATTAACGGGTCAAGTTTAGGGAGGTCCAAACAATGAAACATAAAGGAAACATCATGAACCAAGTAATCGTAATCACTCTCCTCGCGTTTGGATTTGCCTCCAGCGCACAGGCATCTATGCGTGTGTTCAATCAATCTGGAACGAACCTCGGCAATTACACCGACATGAAAGTGATCGGCGGGCTGACGGTAGCCGCTGTGAGTGGCAAGGCGCAGATTACCAAGGTCGGTGCGCTTGAGAACAAGATCACGAACATCGGCCAGGCTGCCGTAACCCTCGTTTCGTCTCAGTGCGGAAGCACGGTATCGAACGACTCGACTGCCGTATACACCCTTCCTCTTGCCTCCTCGGCTCAGGGTTGTCGCTTTACGTTCGTAGTAGGCACCGGAGTCGCCAACCTCACCTACGTTCATGTGAATCCCAACACCGCCGATACCATCCTCCTCCTCGCCAACGCCGCAGGGGATGCCATCAGTGCCGACGCTACGGGAGAATCTGTAGTTCTTGAGGCCGTATCCCCCGTTATCTGGGCTCCCATTGGCTCGGAAAAAGGCACCTGGACGGACGTTAACTAACAATGAAAAAGCCGCTGATACAGAACGCCGCAGACGAATCTCAGGTTAAGGAAGCGAAGGAAACCATCCGCATTAGCCGGATGGCGGAACTCAATGCCCTGCGTGCGGCTATGTCGGTCGAAGCATTCCGTAAATGGATCTATCCGCGCGTGAATGTCTGCGACCGGATCAGCGTCGATCCCTCTGGGTCCATGACCTATTTCAAAGAGGGAGAGAGAAACGTCGCCCTCAAGATCAAAGCCGATCTCTTAGAGGCCGACCCCCAAGCCTACCTATTAATGATGCAGGAGAATTTTCAGAAATGAGTGAACTCACCAACGCAGCTGACGCCACAGCCACCGCTGCCGAAGTACAACCGACCGCCGAAGTTAAGACTGAATCAACCCCAGTTGAAACGCCTGCGGCCGCAGAACCGGAAAAGAAAGTTGAAGAAGCAGCGGCCAAGCCAGCAGTACCCGAGAAGTACGAGCTGAAGCTTGCCGAAGGATCGAAGCTAAGCGCCACCGCCGTAGAGGAAGTGTCCGCCCTTGCTAAGGCAAAGGGCTACACCAACGAACAGGCACAAGAGCTCTTAGATCAGAGACAGACTGCGGTGAGCAGCTACCAAGAACAACTACAACAAGAACTAGCTACGCTTAACGACAAGACTTGGAAACAAGAGTTAATTGCGGATAAGGAATTTGGCGGTGCCAAGTTTGACGAGAACATGATTCTCGCTCACTCGGCGGCAGAGAAGTGGTTCGGCAAGGAATTTGCCGACAGCCTCAAAGCAGCAGGCCTCAATCACAATCCACGACTAATGAAGGGTCTACATCGAATCGCCATGGCGGGCGCAAACGATACAGCTGTTTTGCCTGGAAACCAGGATTCCCGAGGGAAGGTCCCTCTGGAGAGGCAGATGTATCCAAAAATGTTTGATAACAAGGAGAGTTAGAAATGGCCGTATTAAATTCAACCCTAGACACCCTTCTAGACCACGCAAAGCAATGTGGCCCCGATGGCAACATTGCTGATTACGTGGAAGCCCTCGCGCAAGAGAACGAAATCGTAGCCGACATGCCCTATGTTGAAGCCAACAAGGGACAGTCGCACCAGTACACTGTGGAAGTGGGACTGCCTTCCGTTTACTGGAAGATGCTCGGTGCCGGTGTTCTCGCTAGCAAAGGTCAATTCGCCCAAATCGAAGACGCCTGCGCCATGCTGGAATCCTGGTCGATCGTTGAAAAGGAATTGGCTCTTCTTGGTGGCAACCCCGCTAAGTACCGCTTGAACAAAGCACGCCAACACCTTTCCTCGATGGGCATCGAAGTTGCTCAAACGATGTTCTACGGCGCTGCTTCCAGCCCCGAAGAGTTCATCGGTTTGGCCCCTCGCTACTCCAGCCTCTCGGCTGTGAACGCGGAGAACGTCATCAATGGCGGCGGCACCGGTTCGGACAACTGTTCGATCTGGCTCCTCGGCATGGGTGAAGGCAAGATCCACGGCACCTACGCGAAAGGTACCAAAGCCGGTATCGATCGTCAGGACCACGGTGAGCAAATTGAACAGAACTTTGGCGGCACCACGGGCGCTCAAGCCGTTGTGTACAAAGAGCAGTTCAAGTTCAAGACCGGTCTAGCGGTTGCCGATTGGCGCTATGGCGCTCGTTTCTGCAACATCGACGTATCCAACCTCGTTGGAAAGACGTCTGCTGCCGATCTGCTAGAGGGAATGATCAAGATGATCTACCGCATCCCCAACAACGGGAACGGCAGTCGCTTGAAGTTCTACATGAACCGCACCTGTCAAGAGTTCCTGGATCTCCAGGCTCGTGACGTTATTATCGCAGGTGGCGGAATCAACTACGAAAACATTAGTGGAAAGCGCGTAATGAGCTTCCGTGGAATTCCCATCGGCCGCTGCGATGCACTAATTGAAACCGAAGCCACCGTAGCCTAACCAATTATTTAAAGGAGATTGAATATGATTCTAGATGCGAACTTGAAGTTTTCTGATGCTCAGTCGGTGATTACCGCCGATCCTGATTCCACTAACATCGTTGACCAGGGCATGGCCTTGAGAGATGCCGGCACCGGCAAGCCTCTCTTTGTTGTGACCGTGGTTACTACGGCGTTTACGGATTCCGGCAGCAACTCGACCGTTACTGTAGCCCTCCAGGGCGACAGTACGAGCACGATCACCCCTGATGCTACGAGGACTTTGTTTATCATCCCGGCCCTTGCGGCCGTGGGCGATACGTTCATCTCTCCCCTTCACCCTCGCGGGAATGTGGAGCAGTACCAATATATTAACCTTAAGTACACCTTGACGAACGGCGATCTAACGACTGGGAAAGTATCATCTTACCTCGTGCAAGACGTGCAGGCTTGGGTAGCTAAGGCGAACAACTACACCATCAGCTAGGAGTTAAGTAATGGCTAAAGTTAAGGCGATCAAAGTTGGTTACTACAATCACCGCAGGGTGAAAGTGGGCGAAGTTCTCGAAATGGAGGGAGTGGACAAGGACGGATACTACCTCGACGTGGACGGGAAAAGGGCCAAGTTCAAGTTGAAGGATAAGAAGGGCGAGGAGACGGGCAAGTCCGAAGAGCGTAAATGCAAATGGGTCGAGAACGTAAACCACAGCGCCGGCCTTGAGGTTGATCCCTTTGAAGTAGCCGCAGTCCTGTCGGGTAAGCACCCAGGCAAGGGCAAGAAGTAGTAGCCACGGTCTGGAGGGGGTCCACGGAAGGACCCCCTCTGGCCACAGATCTTTAGAGGTTAAAATGAAACCGCTTGTTGCTTGTCTAATGATTCTCTCCGCTAATGCTTTCGCGGCCGAGATGCCGAGAACGGATTACGAGGTTATTGCCGCATCCCAAACGAACCAGAAGCTTGGTCCGGTTGGTGGAGCGGGGGATGTCTTGTCTCGCCTCATTATTGTTCCCGAGACCGCCGGTGCCGGAACGGTATCCATTCGCGATGGTAACGGGGCCGCTGTAACCCATAATTCAAACGTATTCGTGGCCGGAACGTTGTCCGACCTTCACCCAATTATCATTAATTTAGATGCCCGCAGCGTGTCGGGAGACTGGTCGGTTACGACTGGCGCAAACGTTCACGTTATAGCGGTTGGTCGATTTAAATAGGGGGTTAAATGTCCTCTGCTGTAGACATCTGCAACCTCGCCCTGTCTCACCTGGGGGTAGCAAAAGAAATCTCCGATCTTGATGACGGGAGCAAAGAGGCTCAGGCGTGTAATCGTTTCTATGAAAAAGCTAGAGACGAAATGCTTCGGGGATTCGTTTGGCCCTTTGGGAAAAAAAAGGCCGCCATCGGTCTTGTCTCAAGTGCTGGGGATAGCGGGCACGCGGATAATAACTACGCCTATGCGTATCGGTATCCCTCGGACTGTCTCATCGCTCGGAGAATCGACAGCGGTATACGTACCGACTACCGACAAGCCAGGGTATCTTTTGAGATCATGGGAGACGAGCAGGGTTCCCTCATCCTGACGGATAAAGAGGGGGCGGTATTAGAGTACACTTCTACCCTGGCCCAGAACCCAGCCCGATGGCACGCAGACTTCCAGATGGCCCTCTCTTTTAGGCTGGCGTCTTATATCGCGCCACGAGTGACGAGCGGAGATCCCTTCAAGATCGGTCAAACGGCTATCAGATTCTGGAACGCCAGTAATGCAAAGGCTCAAGCCAATGCGGGAAATGAAGTTCAAGCAGACCAAGACCCAGACGGTGAATTAGTTTTATCGAGGTATTAACTGTCTACCCTCATTCAAAGAAGCTTAGCGAGCGGTGAAATATCCCCTGCCCTGTATCAGCGCACGGATATCTCGAAGTATTCCTCCGCGCTCCGTCGTGCTCTGAATGGGTATATCAAAAAGGGCGGGGGGTTCACTAACAGGGGTGGGCTCAAGTACGTATACGGAGCCCAGGATATTCAAGAGATTGGACCGTATGATGACGCTGGACCTGTTATTGGCGCGAACACCCGGGCCATTTCCTGGGACGCCCTCGATAGCACTTCCTCCTATGTAATTGAACTCGGCAATGGGTTCATGCGATTCATTAAAAATGGATCCCTCATCACCGTAGACAGCGTAAGCGACTGGTCTTCAGTTGCTCTCTATCCGTATGTAGTTGGAGATCTAGTAAACGTTGAGGGGATCAACTACTACTGCATCCTCAATCACACGGACCACTCTCCTCCCAATGCCACCTATTGGTATCCTCTTTCGGGATTCGAGTATTCGATTCCCACTCCTTATACTACAGCTCTTCTGGCAGACAGGGGCGCATTCAGCTGGAGCCAGAACACCTCTGAGATGAAGATCGCACACACGAGCCTTCTTCCTCGTAAGCTAGTTCGGACATCAGACACCAATTGGACGCTCACAGCGTGGAACGTGGATGTTTCTAGTCCCACGAGATACGGCATACCGACAGTGAATCAGCCGGGCAGCATTGCGGCTGGATCTACGGGAACCGGGACCCAACACAGCTGGACTGTAACCGCCGTGACCGACGCGGGTGAGGAAAGTCTCGTAGTCAATGACGTTAACGCCAATTCTACAGGAACGGTAATCACCTGGGCGGCGGCGACGTTTAAGACTGGTTACTTTGGGACCATTCGTGGTTACAACATATATCACCGGTATGTCGCCAATGGAGATTACTACCTAGAGGGATTCAGCCAAGCCACAAGCTTTACTGCACCCGCGGCAGTCATTCCCCCCGCCGACACTCCGACATATCCAAAATCACGCGCTGAATTGAATACGACACCAGGAGTTGGGGCGAGTGCCGGGGGGCTTCCTAAAAGGGTAGGGGAGTTCCAGCAGCGAACACTTCTAGGAAATTTCACTTTCAATACTCAAGCCGGGTACGCATCGCAAACCGGAGTTCCTCAACTTTTCACCCGGCGATACCCGGCTCTTGATACCGATTCCATTCTATTTCAAGTGAGGGGCGCGATCCGCCACTTCCTAGATATCGGTGCCCTCGTTGTGTTTGCCGATACTGGGGAGTGGATTGTTGAGGGAAATTCCAATGGGTCTATCACCCCGACCGCCGCATATCCGAAGCAATTCTCCTATTACGGCGCTCACCCCGACATTCCCCCTGTAGTAATTGGAGCGGATGCTATTTACGTCCAATCCCAAGGGAGCATTGTTCGGGCTCTAGGGTTTGACAGTCAGTCGGGCGGCAGGGAAGGACTTCGGGATACCGACCTCACGGCATTCGCGGAGCATTTATTTGAAGGCCGCTCCATTCGCTCCATGGCATATCAGAAAACGCCCCACTCGATTATCTGGGTAGTACTAGATAACGGGGATCTTTTGTCCTGCACCTATATTAAGGATCAGCAGATCTTAGCTTGGTGTCGGCATGAGACGGACGGCGATTTTGAAGAGGTCTGCTGCGCTACTGAGGGGACGGAGCACGTAGCCTATGTAATCGTGAAGCGGTCCATCAATGGATCAGACGTCCGGTACATGGAGAAGATGACGTCTAGGGAATTCGATGATTTAGAAGACGGTATTTTTGTGGACAGCGCGATTACGTTCGACGGTCGCAACACCGGCTCTGCCACCATGAAGCTGACCAAGGGAACGAATTGGGACAACACAGAGGATCTAAATATATTTTGCTCAGAGATCATATTTTCCGAATTAGAAGTGGGCAACGAGATCTGGCTTACCGGGTCAGACAAAGTTGTGTACCGCTGTGCCGTTAAAGCGTTCGTAGACAATAACAACGCTACGGTAAGGGTGAATGCCACCGTGCCGGTTGCTGCTGGGTTGCGCGACACGGCGGTTACTACGTGGGCTCGGGCCGTAGATGACTTGTCGGGACTAGATCACCTGGAGGGCAAAAAAGTCTCTGTACAGGGGGATGGGTATACCGTAGCCAATCCTAATCTCGCGAGCCTAGGCACTGCTCTTACTGTAACTACGGGGGCCATAACCCTCCCGCAATGCCATGCTGTTATTCACGTTGGGTTACCCTACCTCTCAGATATCGAGACACTCGACGTTGATACGGCACAGGGAGAATCCCTAATCGGGAAGAAGAAGCTAGTCACTACCGCGCACATGCACGTTCAGGATACGGGCAGTGTTTGGGTTGGCGCAAAGCCGCCCACTAATGACTCTAGTGATCCATTAGAGGGGCTCGCCGAACTCAAGATCCGGGAAACCGAAGACTGGTACACGCCGAACGACTTGGTGACCGACGTCGTTGAGGTTTGTATTGAGGGGCACTGGAATTCAAACGGCAGAGTTTTCATTCGCCAGGTGAATCCAGAGCCCATGACCATTTTGTCTATAGCACCTTCGGGATTGTTCCCGTTTAGGGGGGGGAATTAATGCCAGCATCAGCAATGTACGCAGTCATGGGGGCGAACTCCCTCATTTCATCTAACGCTCAGGCCAATGCCATGGAGGCACAGGGTGAGTACCAGAAAAAAGTCGGGGAGATGAATGCCCGCTCGCTTTCCAGCCAAGCCGAGGACGTTGAGCTCAGGGGTAATGCCGCAGCACTGAGGCGGCAACAGCAGACCCTGAAGCTCGACGCCTCCCAGAGGGTAGCCATGGCGGCCAGTGGCGTCTCAGTAGAATCCGAGATGGCGCAAAACGTGAGCGATGATACCGCGGCTATCGGAATGGCCGACGCAGATGCCATCCGCACCAATGCCTGGCGACAAGCGTGGGGAATGAAATCGGACGCCAGCAACAGCGCACTTCAGGGGGAGTTTCAGAAAATGGCTTCCCAGAATACCGCGAGAAACACCATGACCACTGGAGTTAATGAAGCCGCTGGGTACGGGCTTAAGGCTTACGTTGCCGAGGGCGACAGAAAAGAGCTCAAGAAGCGCAAGGCCAATCAATCCCAAGGTGGGAATTACGAGGGCGAGGTTTAAATGCCGCAAGTGCCTATAGCACAGAGGCAGGTTGAGATCGGCGCAGCGCCAGATCTGCGCAGCAACGTCAACGCTCCCATAGAAACCTTTGGCGGTGGGGCGAGCGCTGCCGCTGCGGCGAAGTCATCTAATGCTTTGCTTGAGGGTACGACGAAACTCTATGAACAAGAGAGAGACGCGGCGAATGAACGTGTGTTCTTTGACAATGATTTATTGGCTTCACAACTCCAGACTAAGATTGAACTCGCAGTAAAGAACATGCACGGGAAGAACGCCGCCGCGGCTCCCGATTATGCGACCAAAGAGTGGAAGGGGGGCATAGATGAAATCACCAAGGGAATGGACGATACCCAGAAAGGCCACATTCTCGCGGCCGCTCGTGTGAGACGCGCCAACCTATTTAAGTCCACGAACTACCACGTCTCAACGGAACTCAACAAGTACGACGACGACCAAACGGAAGCCTACGTAAAGCAGGCGAAATCGGAAGCTATGCTGCATCCGAATGATCCGGATCGCGTGTCTCTCTCTATCTTTCAGCAGGAATCGGCCATTGAAAAGAACGCCATGAAGTATGGCCTCTCGACCCAGGACATCGCGATCAAAAAAGAAGTGGCGAGAAGTAGCACGCACCTAAGCGTTCTAGATACCATCGCGGAGAGTGATGATCCCGACAAGGACCTCAAGGCCAAGAAGTACTACGACACGCACAAAGATTCCTTTCGCTTCGATGACATTGAGAAGGCCGGCAAGAGAGTAGAGGCCGCAACGAAACTAGGGCAAACTTATAGGACATCTGACACCATTTTTTCTAAAGCCCGCAACCTCACGGATGCCGTAAAGCAAGCCGGGCAGATTCAGGAACCGTCCTTAAGAAAGGCCGTTACGGAAGAGCTCAGCTCCCGGTTCTCCCTTAAAGAGAAGGCCGAGAAACAGCACGAGGAAGACCTAGAGGACCATTCCGGTAACGTGATCGATAAGACGGGCGACTACGAGAAGATTCCGGAATCGATCAAGCAGCAGCTTTCAGTGACCGCCAAGTCTCGCCTCAAGGCGTACGCCAAGCAGAAGCGTGAGGGAACGCAGCTTCCCTCTAATACCGACAAGTATCTTGATTTGAGATTGCTCGCCGCCAATCCCGCCACGAGGGATGACTTTGCCAAAATGTCCATGTCGCAGCTCCGCGGAGAGTTACCGGGGGCCGAGATACTGGCCCTCACGAAACTACAGGAGGGGATCAATAAGGGCGACGGGAAAACAAAAGAGACCTTAGGCGGGATTGAAACCACGAATCAGATCGTGATGCGCACTCTTGGGAACGCCGGCATTAAGGCGGTATCCGACGAGGGGCGCGAGTTCTTTCGTAAGCTCAACCGCTCAGTGGACGAGCAACATGCGGCGACCGGCAAGAAACCATCAGGGCAAGAGATCCAAGCCCTCATGGATGGGTTCCTTGTGGAAGGAATAGCGGAGAAGAAATCCCTCTTTGGGTTTGATTCCCTCTGGCCCGATTCCAAAAAGAAAGCCTTTGAATTGGAAGAGGGTAAATCTTTTGTGGACGTTGAGCCCGACAAGATCCCAGCCACCGAGAAGGCCAAGATCACCGACTTCCTTAAGCGGAGCGGCAAGCCCATTACAAACGAAAACATTCTGAAGATGTTTAATCTAAAGTTCGGGGGCCGTAGTGCCAATCGTTCCTGAAGAGAGATCGGCATCGGCCAAGAAGCTGGGGCTCACGAGTAAGCTCGATGACATCGATTCCATTCCTGTTCCGGCGCATCAGGCATCTCCAGGGTCCACGAACATACAAGGCGGGGAGATTGAGCCCCCTTCTATTAAGGTCGTCGAGGATGTTCCCGAGTACCGTCAACCCTCTGGCAGGAATGAATACGATACGCTGGCTAAAGGCGTGGAGCTCGGCAACGAGTACGACGCACTAGCGGCCGAGGAGAATGAAGTTAAGAAGGGCATCGTTGCCCAATCCATGTATCTCGGCACGGGGAAAGACCCCGACCGTATGGCTAAGGTCATGGAGCTATCCCGGCAGGTGAACCTCCCCCCCGACGTGGTAGAGAGAAACTTCGATATGGTTTCCCGGAAGCAGAAACTTGCTTCTAATGATTACGATTCCTTGGTGGCAAAGACCCCCGCGTTGGCTCAGTGGCTCGCGGAACCAAATAACGCAGCCGTGGCGCACGACGACGTTGAGGGACTGACCAAGATTGAGCAGGCGGTTCAGGACCATGGGTTTGCCTTTAAGGCTCTGTCCACTTTAAACCAGGGAATAACTCAAGGGGCAGCGGGAATCGCCCGCATTCCCAACCTTGCCGGAGCCATCGCGTACGCGCCCTATAACGCCTACCAGAAGTATACTGGCGGGCAGCAAACGCAGTATCCCGCAAGTAACCCGGTAGCCGACTACTTGGACAAGCAGGCATCTGTTTATAGTGGCGCGGTTCCGGAACTGTCCGGGGATGTCGTTAAGGAATTGTCGGAAGGAAACTACGCCCGCGCGGGGAAGGTGGCGGGCTACCAGGTCATAGGCCAGATCCCGCAGATAGCCGCAGTTATGATGAGCGGCGGGTCGACCAAGGTTCTCGGCGTATTGGGCGGGATTGCTGCCGCAGATAGGAACAAAGAATTAACAGACCAAGGGGTAGACCCGTCTACCGGCCTCCCGCTCGCCGTCGCCACGGGCGCGGTTGAGGTTGGCACAGAAGCGCTAGGAACGTTTCGTTTTATCGAGACCATGGGCAAGGCCCTCGTTAAGAAAGCCGGCAAGCAGGGGGCACTGGAAGTCTTTAAATCGATGGGCAAGGTCATGCTATCGGGCGGGGCGACAGAAGCCACCGAGGAATCGGTAGGGCAGTTTGCCAAATCCATGATGGATTACTCAACGGGTGTCGATCCCGATGCCTTAAAGAAACTCCCTAAAGACGTAGCCAACGCGGGGATACTCGGGTTTCTCACGGGCGGCGCCGCCATGGGGCCAGCCGTAACAACGCAAGCCGCCAAGCGGGTAGCGCAGAATCAGCAGACCACTCTTGCAAAAGAGCTGTACCTGTCGCTAGGCCAGTCCATAGGCGAAACGAAGACCAATAAAAGATTAAAGCCCGCGATGAAGGAATTCGTTGAGGGCGTGGTTAAGAATGGCCCGGTCGAATTCGTTTACGTTTCCCCGGAAGCCATGCAGACGTACTTCCAGAACCAGGGCGAAAGCCCCGCTGGAATGCTGAATGAACTCGGAGTGGGCAGCTTGGTGGATGAGGCTCGGGATACGGGCCAGCCCATAAAGATTCCTCTTTCTACTTGGGTTGAGAAGTTTGTTGATACCGAGCATTACCTTGGTCTTCAGGACGACATTAAGTTCGACCCTAACGGCGAATCGATCAACGAGCGTAAAGCCAATGACGAGCAAGCCAAGACGCAATTAGAGGCGACCGACAAGGAAGCGAATCCCGAGGCGGAAGACAAGCCCGACGAATCGGGCAATGCCGTGCGGAAGATTGTCGAGGATCAGCTTAAAGCCATTGGGAAGGATCCCAAAGAAGCCGCGCTCGTTGGCTCGCAATTCGACAGGCTTGCACTCGTGGACCCCGCCGGACGCACGGCTCTTCAGATCTTTAAAGGGTATGGCTTGACCATCGGGGATGGATCGCAACCCATGGCGGCAGAGGCGTCTGCGGCGCAGTCACTCTCGCAAGACTACACTAAGCCCGCCGACATCGCGCTTGATTACACTCCTAACGGGGTAGAGCTCAACGATTCGCAGAGGAAAGCCGAGGAATCTCTTGGCCGCACTTTAAGCCAGCCAGATGCGGAAGAAAAATACGCAGCACTGCCCGAGTCGATGGGCGGCAAGTTCTTAGATACAGATGCCGCGCGAAGCCTTTCGCCCGACTACGCCTCCGGTCGCGAGGGTGCCATGCTACATACTCAGAGCACGCACGCGCCGGCCGGACAATTCATCTGGAACCTTTATAAAAAGAAATTGAAGGCAGCGCCCACTGGCTCGGTTGTCCTCATGGGCGGTGGCGGCGGTAGCGGCAAGTCTACTTTCTACAAGCCCGATAGCCCAATCGTTAAGGCCGTGAAGGCAGCAGATATTGTTTACGACGGAACGGGCCAACGCTTTGATGATCAAGATAAAAAGATTAAGCTCGCGCTAGATTCTGGTCGTCCCGTAGTGAACGTGTTTATTTACGCTCCGCTAGATGTAGCGGCGCCTAGAGCCGTTAAACGATTTGATAAGTCTGGGCGCACGATCCCTCCTAAACAATTTGCCGAGGGGCACGTGAATGCTCTAGCAAATTTCCTGTCTCTCGCTGAGAAATACAAAGGTCAAAAAGGTTTAATATTTAAGGCGTTTGACAACTCCGGCAAGGCTCCCGTCGAGATCAGTCTGGAAAAACTTAATGAACTGCGTTATGATAAGGATGTATCGGGAGATGATGCCATCAAGGCGCTCCTCCCGAAAGCGGAAGAGGCCCTAAAAGATGTCGAACGAGAAGTCGAACAAACGCGAAATAAGTCCCGATCTTCTGAAGAAGCACGAGGAGTTCGTCGACGCCTTTACCAAAGCGGGGCTAGCGAACCTACAGGCAGCAGCGGACCGAGCAGCGTCGGAAGAAGCAGCGGCCAAGCCCAAAGCGACCAAAGCCAGCCAGCCCTAAAAGAAGCCGCACTCACGGAGGGCTTCTCTCTATTTCAGGACGGGAAGGACGAGCCGCGGGGCCGAATCAACTTCGGGAAGAACCGCCAGTTCAACATCGAACTCCTCCGTAAGGCCAATAAATCCACCTTCGCCCACGAGATGACCCACTTCTATGTAGAAGTAATGGCGGATGTCGTGGCGGATGTCGGCAAGATCCCGGAAGCAGACAGAACCGCTGAGCAGCAAAAGTTCATAGCAGATCAAGAACACCTAATGGAATGGGCCGGCAATACGGGGACGGGGATCTCCGTTGAGGCCCACGAGAAGATCGCAAGAGGGTTTGAGAAGTACCTATATGAAGGTGTTGCCCCTACTCCGAGACTGAGGGAGATCTTCGCGCGGTTCCGCACCTGGCTACTCCATGTCTATAAGATGTTCGGCCCCAATGCAGAGTTAACCCCCGAAGTGCGGGATATCATGGACCGCTGGGTGGCCTCTGACGCCGAGCTGGAATCGGCTCGTCACGAGCAGAATCAATCCCCACTCTTCTCTGATCCTAAATTCCAGGGGATGAGCGTAGAGAAAACGAAAGCCTACCTGCGGGCAGCGGAAGAGGCCAAAGAGTACGCCACGACAGAGATCAACAAGAAGCTCCTGGCCCACCATGAAAAGGTGAGATCAGAGGAATGGGCCAGCGAGAAAGCACTGCTGCTCCCCGAGATTGACGCGCAGGTAAGCGCACAGCCCATCTATATGGCCATTGAATCCCTCCGCACGGGAACAATGGCGGATGGCTCCCCCTTGAAACTATCCGCTGCGTCTGTCGCAGAGTTCGGGAAAGACGTAGGCAAGGGATTCCCTAAGGGCGTGGTTGCCACTAAGAAGAGCGGAGCGGGGCTAGGCGTTGCGGTGGCGGCGGAACTCCTAGGATTCGATTCGGCCAATGACTTAATCACAGATCTCACGAATGCCGAAGATAAGGTAAAGCTAATAGACCGCATGGCCGAGGAAGAAATGGCTCGCCGGTTCCCGGATCTCTTGACGGACGGAACCCTGCCGCAAGAAGTAATGGAAGTCGTTCATAACCAATCCCGCGCCAAGATGCTGCGGATGGAACTAGAGCACCTGGCATCCAATAACATGCCCGTGCTCAAGGAAGCCATTCGCCGGGTGGCCCGCCGTGTTCCGACCGAAAGAGCAGTAAGGGAACAGGCCCAAAGAATCATCGGCGGGAAATCCATTAAAGAGATTTCTCCCTATTCCTACCAGAGATCGGAAGCAAGATCAGCTAAAGAAGCCGGGATACTCCTCGCTAAAGGAGATATCGATGGGGCGTTTCAAGCCAAGCAAAGGGAACTCTTAAGCCACGAGTTGTTTCTTGCCGCTACCCAGGCGAAAGAGAACTTCGATAAAACTCTAGAGAAGTTCAAGAAGATTTCCAAGGCCGACGAGAAGCTCGCCAAGACCCGCGACATGGATCTGGTTAACGCAGCCAGGGGAATCCTCGCGCAGTTTGGGGTAGGGAAAACGGACGGGACGGTTGAGCAAAGCCTAAAGCAGATCAAGGCCTATGACCCGGAAACCTACGCGGCCATCTCTGCATTGGTAGAGGACGCTACGCAGAACGTAGGCCCCATTGACCAAATCTCCTATGACGATTTCGTGGCACTCAGTGATTCCGTCAACGCCATATGGGACATCTCCCGCTCTATTAAACAAGTAGAGATCGATGGCAATCGCATGGATCTGGAAGAGATTCTCGATATCGGTAAAGAGAGAATCAAGGAGCTCGCTGGTAGCGGTCCTACCCCTGGAACCAATCAAGCCATCTCGGATGAAGAAAAACGTTCCCTGGGATTAAGGAGCCTCGTAAGCATGGCCTCAAGGGTCGAGCACTGGGGCTACGCCATGGATAAGGGGAACATCAACGGGTTCTTTACCAAGTACTTAATCCGTCCCATTCTGCAAGGGACCACGCAATACCGCTTGAAGCGGATCGATACCATGAAGGCGCTCGCCGAGATTGTTCGGGGGATTGAGATCCTCAACGACAAGCAGGTAATCGACGCCACGGAACTCGGTTACAAATTCACGAAACCTGAATTAATCATGGCCATCCTGCATTCCGGAAACGATAGCAACCTTAGAAAACTACTCGACGGTAGACGCTGGGGAGAGATCGAGGACGGGGAACTCGACCGCTCCAGCTGGGACGCCTTCACCGCTAGAGCCTATGCGGAGGGGATCATCACCAAGTCCGATATGGACGCTGCCCAAGCGATCTGGGATTTAAACGAGAAGTTAAAACCAGACGCGCAAAAAGCCCATAAGGATATGTTTGGATACTACTTCAATGAGATCACGGCAGATCCCATTATCACTCCGTGGGGCGAGTACCGCGGCGGGTACATGCCTGCACTTGCCGATCACCATCTGTCGGTGGATTCAAGCATCAGGGAAGGCCAGAGTTCCATAGAGGAAAGCCCCGCGCAGATGTTCCCGACTACGGGAAGGGGATTCACGAAATCCCGCCAGGAGAGATACACCACTCCTTTATCTCTCGACTTCTCGAAACTAAAGAACCATGTCGATAAGGTTCTGAAGTTCTCCCATATTGAACCCCGGATTAAGGACGCCACCAAGATCCTCAACAACCGCGGATTCCGTTCCGAGATCAACCGCTATGACAATGGCGTGGTGAATAATCTTTTGATGCCGTGGCTAAAGCGTGCGGCCACACAGAAAGCATCCGCTCCGGGAGGTAGCAAAGAGTGGGATAGGATCACTAGCGTTCTCCGTAAAAGCACTTCAATTCAGTTCATGGTTTTGAACGTGACTAACGCCATTCAGAACACGACTTCCATCCTGCCGTCCATGGTGCGGGTCGGTCCCACTCATTTAGCGGGATCGATGAAGCGGTATGTGTTTTCTCCCAAACGGTACGCCGAGACAGTCATAGAAACGTCTGATTACATGAAGTCCAGGATGGGAGAAAATACACAGGAGATCGTTAAGGACATAGACGATTTCACGCTTAACCCCTCGAAATTCTCTGAGCTAAAAGATTCCGCCATTCATCACGGATACGCACTAGACCGCATGACGAACGGAATGATGGAGGTTGTTATATGGGGAGCGGCTTTCGATCAGCACATGAGCGAGACGCGGAACCACGCGGAATCGGTGCAGTTCGCAGACGCGACCGTAAGGCAATCTGTAGCGGGGATGAACCCCGAGGACATTTCAAGGTTTGAAGCTGGTACTCCCTTTGTTCGGCTCTTCACTATGTTCTCCACGTTCTTTAATACCCAGGCCAACCTACTTAAGGCTGAACTCGCCATTGCTAAAGAAGAGGGCGGAGTTAGTGGTGCGGCTCGCGCGGCCAGGGCCGGCGCACTAATTGTCATGTTACCTGCTATCGCGAGCGCCCTCATTTACCGACTTATGAGCGGCAAGGGATTAGATGAGGATGATGACGGGGAGTACTTCGACGACTTCCTTGATATCGTTTTTGGCTCCCCCTTCCGGTACATGATCGCCATGGCTCCGGGCGGATCGATTGTAAATTTAGTGGTGAACCGTTTTAACGATAAACCCTTTGACGATAAGCTCAACCTCTCCCCCGCGTTCTCTGGACTAGAAAAGGCAGCTGGCGCAGTGCCGTCCATTTACAGCGCAGTGGCCGAGGGCGGCAGCGCATCCAAAGCATTGCGCGAGGGATTGGTCGCCCTAGGATTGGCAACCGGTTTACCGCTCGCTCCCATAGGAAAACCCCTCGGGTACATCGCGGATGTGGAAAGTAGAAAGGCCAAACCCACTGGTCCCATCGACTATTCACGCGGCCTCATTACAGGACAACCTGGGAAAAAATAATTATGTTTATTACGCATAGTGTTTACAATAGAAGGGGAATACACCTATGACTTTGCCGGTTTCTACCAGACGAAACGACTATACGGGGACCGCGCTCCTCCACGTCTACGCCTATGGCTGGAAGATCTTCAATCAAGCCGACATCAAGGTAATCGTTGCTGACACGAACGGAGTGGAAGCCACTCTAACGATCACCACGGACTATACAGTTTCCGGAGCAGGGGAAGCCTCTGGCGGAAACATTACTCTCGTTAACGCAAGTCAGGCGTGGCTAACTGCGGGTGAATTAAAAACCGGCTACCGCCTTACGCTTCTCGGAAATAAAACGTACCTCCAAGAACTCAGCATTCGCAATGGTGGCCCTTACTTCCCGAATCGCGTAGAGGATCAGCTGGATAAGCTGGCTGTACAGGTCCAGCAGATAAATGAAAAATCCAAGCGTTCTATAAAGTTCGTCGAGACTTCCACAAATACAGACGTAAGTATTCCCTCCTTAGTGGCCCTCTCCGTTCCCATGGTGAACACCGGCGCGACGAGTTTCGAGTGGATCACTCGCGCCAGCCTTATTGGAGCAACGGGAGCTACGGGAGCTACGGGAGCCACTGGCGCGACCGGGCCCACGGGTGCCGCGGGAGCTGCGGGTGCCGCGGGAGCAACGGGAGCTGCGGGAGCAACGGGAGCTGCGGGTGCGGGTGCCTCGGACGGAGACAAGGGAGATATTACTGTCTCCAGCTCCAGCACCGTCTGGACCATTGATAACGACGTCGTGACATACGCTAAGATGCAGAACGTCTCGGCGACGGATACGCTTCTTGGCCGGTCCACAGCTGGCGCGGGCGACGTTGAAGAGATTGCCTGTACCGCAGCGGGGAGGGCGCTGCTTGATGACGCGGCGTCATCGAACCAGAGGGCAACGCTCGGATCGACTTCCGTTGGGGATGCGGTTTTTATCGCCGCGAACACCGCTGCCGCAAGAACCGCGATTGGTGCCGTAATTGGCACGGACGTTCAAGCTTACGATGCGGAGCTTGCCGCCATCGCTGGACTAACGAGCGCTGCGGATAAGGGCATTCAATTTACCGGGACTGGAACGGCGGCTGTGTTTGACCTCACTACAGCAGGGAAAGCGCTTCTGGATGACGCTTCTGCGTCGGCGCAGAGGACTACCCTTGGTTTAGCTATCGGCACGGACGTTCAAGCCTACGATGCTCAATTGTCCTCCCTCATTCGCCAGAATTCTCAGAGTGCAGCGTACACCACGGTACTGGCGGATGGAGGCAAACACCTTCTCCATCCTTCAGCAGACACCACTGCCCGTACTTTTACGATCGATAGCAACGCAAACGTGGCCTACCCAATCGGCACTGCGATTACCGTCGTGAATCAGAACGGTGCCGGAGTAATTACCATTGCCATCACATCAGACACGATGCGCCTCGCTGGGGCAGGCACCACAGGAAGCCGAAGCCTTGCGGCAAACGGCGTGGCCACGGCCTTAAAGATCACTAGTACGGAATGGATAATCTCGGGCACTGGAGTTACTTAAGCCATGGCGTCTATAACCCAACAAGCACTTCTGGGAATTTCGGGAGCGGCCACCGACTTGATTACCGCTACGGGCGGGACGATCGCGACGGACGGAAACTACAAGGTTGCTACATTCAATACTAGCAGCTCCTGGGTGCCAAGCTCGGTAGGCGCTACGGCAACCATTGATTATCTCATTATCGCAGGCGGCGGCGGGTCTTCCGGAAACAACGGCGGACGCTACCCCGGGAGCCCCGGAGGCGGCGCGGGTGGCTTTAAGAAAGTAACCGGGCAAACCGGGATCACGGCGTCCACGTATACGGTAACTATTGGCGCAGGTGGCGCAGGTGGCGCATCCGGATTGAATAACGTTGGTGGAGACGGTTCGACATCGAGTATTGCTG
>Ga0163152_10002516_pt1 | contig 25862 bp, 20 predicted proteins | sample OliLakLV19MP8IB2_FD_148635 | JGI IMG/M metagenome (GOLD analysis project Ga0163152, IMG submission 148635) | Freshwater microbial mat bacterial communities from Lake Vanda, McMurdo Dry Valleys, Antarctica - Oligotrophic Lake LV.19.MP8.IB-2 | ecosystem: Environmental > Aquatic > Freshwater >...
GCCGACGGCGAACCAGTTGGCGGCCATGCCGACCGACTGCGAGCAGATTGGTCAGATGACGGCGATGGATGTGGTCACCCCTAACCTTTGCCTTGCGCATTGCCAGCCCAGCCAGCAAAGTAACGATCACCCGCAAGCACCGACAGTGCAGCCGGTGGTGATTGGTCTCGTTGTCGTTGCATTCCCCAAACCGAAGCTGCAGGCGTCATCAGAACGCGTTGCTGCCTTGGAGCACGTCCCTTTCGCGGCGTCTCCCCCGCACAGCATTCTGCACTGCTGCTTCCGCCTCTGATCCTCCAGATCGCGCCGTCGTCGGCGCGTCGGTCGACCCATTGTTTCGTCGTTTCAGGCTGCGGCCCGGACCTCGAACATTGCCGTCGGATTCCATTTGTCTTCTGGAGGTCCTATGTACATTCCGCTTTGCTGCCCTTCCTGGGCAGCCCGTCCGTCAATCACCGCCATCGTCCGGCCTGTCGCGCTAGCGTTGGTCATGTTCTCGACATTCGCCAATGCTGCAGTCACGCTGAGCCTGGAGGAGGCGCTACGGCTTGCGCGCACCCGCTCCCAGACGCTGGTGGCGCAAGACGCGGCGGCAGCGGCGGCGCGGGACCTTGCGGTGGCGGCCGGCCAACTGCCCGATCCGATGCTGACTGTAGGCATCAACAATCTCCCGGTGACGACCAGCGATCGCTTCAGCCTCACTTCCGATTTCATGACCATGCGGTCGGTGGGCGTGACGCAGGAATTTACCCGCGCGGACAAGCGCAAGGCACGTTCCGCGCGCTTTGAGCGCGAGGCGGAAGGTGCTGCAGCCGGACGGGAACTTGCACTGGCCAATCTGGAACGCGATACCGCATTGGCGTGGCTTGATCGCTATTATCAGGAAGCAGTCCGCGCGTTACTCGTCCGGCAACGCGATGAGGCAGCGCTACAGATCGACGCCGCCGACGCGGCCTATCGAAGCAACCGGGGTTCGCAGGTCGATGTATTCGCAGCTCGTGCTGCGGTCGCAATGATTGAAGATCGGATCGCGCAAAGCGACCGTCAGGTCCTGACCGCCAAAACGATGCTCGCGCGCTGGATCGGCACCGCAGCAGCAGAGCCGCTGGGTGCGCTGCCCGCAGTCGATGTGGTTTCCCTGCAATCGGTTGCGCTGGACGCGCAGTTGATGCATCACCCGGCGATTGCAGTGCTGACCCGGCAGGAGGCCGTGGCTTCCGCAGAAGTCGACATCGCGCGCGCTAACAAGCTGACGGATTGGAGTCTCGCGCTGATGTATAACCAGCGCGAGCCGAACTACTCCAACATGGTATCGATCAACGTCTCCATCCCATTGCAATGGGATCAAGGCAATCGGCAGGATCGCGACGTGGCGGCCAAGTTGGCATTGGTCGACCAGGCACGCGCGCAACGTGACGAAATGCTGCGCGCCTATACGGCGGAAGCGCAGGTCATGTTGCAGGAATGGCAAAGCAATCGCGAGCGCTTGGTCCGTTATGACAAAACGCTGATTCCGCTTGCCGCGCAGCGCACGCAGGCGGCGTTGACGGCGTATCGAAGCGGCAGTGGCGCCCTGGTCGGCGTGCTCGAAGCGCGACGTGGCGAAATTGATACCAGCATCGAGAAGGCGAAGCTGGAACTGGAAGCCGCTCGTTTGTGGGCGCAGGTCTATTTCCTGATTCCGTCGGACCATGCGACTCGCAGTCAGCTTCGCTCAAGGGGGCAACCGTGAAACCAGTCTCGATGGTGTACTTGGCGGTCGCAGTTGGCCTCGTTGCGGCGGGCGGATACGGCCTGTATGCGCTCGGCATGAATCGTGGCATGTCCATGACGGCGGGTACCGCGCCAGCGCCGGCCTCCGTCGCGCCTGCCGCACCCACCGCCGTGCCGGACAACATCGCCGCCGGTGAGGCGGCCACGCGCCGGCATATCAAGGACGGATTGAAGGCGGGCGACATGGACCCGCTATTCGGCAAGAAAATCATCCACTACCACGACCCGATGGTGCCCGGAAAGAACTTCGACGCGCCCGGCAAATCACCATTCATGGACATGATGCTGGTGCCGCGCTATGCGGGTGGCGACCAGGATCAGGGGACGGTCAGTGTCAGCCCTCGCGTGCAGCAAAACCTTGGTATACGCACCGCAGCCGTTGTCAGCGGCTCGTTGCAGCGCGATCTCGCGGCAGTGGGCACGATTGCATGGAACGAACGCGACCAGGTGGTGATCCAGGCGCGTGCGGCGGGGTTCATCGAGCGCCTGTATGTGCGCGCAACGTTGGACACAGTGAAGAAGGGCCAGGCGCTTGCGGAAATCTATGTGCCCGAATGGGTCGCTGCGCAGGAAGAATTTCTGTCCGTGCGAAGGATGCAAGGGACGGATCTGTCCGGCTTGATCGACGGCGCTCGACAACGGATGCGGCAGGTCGGCATGAACGACGAGCAGATCCGCAGTGTCGAGGCCACCGGCCAGGTGCAGCCTCGCTTCACGCTTACCGCCCCGATCGGTGGCGTGGTGGTGGAATTGTTGGCGCGGGAGGGAATGTCCGTCATGCCTGGTGCGACGCTGTTTCGAATCAATGGAAACAGCACCATTTGGGCCAATGCAGAGATCCCGGAAAGTCAGACGGCGTTCGTCCGTGTTGGCACGGCGGTTGAAGCGCGCTCGCCCGCTGTCGCGGATGCGGTGTTCAAAGGCCGCGTGCAGGCGATTTTGCCGGAAGTCAATCCAGGTACGCGCACGTTGAAAGCCAGAATTGAACTGGCCAACCCGCAAGGGCGGCTGTCGCCCGGCATGTTTGTCACGGTCAACTTCGCGGCACTCGCCGGCCGTCCCTTATTGCTTGTCCCGAGCGAGGCAGTGATCCAGACCGGCAAGCGTAGCGTGGTGGTGGTGGCTGAGGGCGACGGCAAATTCCGGTCGGCCACGGTTGAAGCGGGCATCGAAAGCAATGGGCAAACTGAAATCAAGCGCGGTCTTGAGCTTGGGCAACAGGTGGTCGTGTCCGGGCAGTTCCTGATCGACTCCGAGGCAAGCCTCAGCGCATTCGAGGCGCGCATGGGCGATGCCAAAGCCGGCGGCGAGATGTTGCCCAGGCATCGGGGGACGGCTGTCGTGCGCGCCGTCGGCAAGGACGATGTCCTGCTCGACCACGGCCCGATCCCGTCGTTGCAGTGGGGCGACATGACGATGAGCTTCAAGAATCCGGCAGGCGGAAGTCCGCCTAACGTCAGACGTGGTGACCGCGTGGAATTCGAGTTCGTGATGGGCAGCGAGGGACCGCGGCTGACCACCATCGCGCCGATACCCAAAGGAAAAGTCCAATGATCGCGCGACTGATCCGATGGTCCATTGCCAATCGCGTTCTCGTCCTGCTGGCCACCGCGCTGATGGCGGCGTGGGGGCTGTTGGCCGTGAAGCAAACGCCACTCGATGCGCTGCCCGACCTGTCCGACGTGCAGGTCATCGTTCGTACCACCTGGCCCGGGCAGGCGCCGCAGATTGTCGAAAATCAGGTCACGTATCCACTGACGACGACGATGCTGTCGGTGCCGGGCGCCAAAGTCGTGCGCGGCTTCTCCTACTTTGGTGATTCGTTTGTCTATGTGATTTTCGAGGATGGTACCGATCCGTATTGGGCGCGCTCGCGCGTGCTGGAATACTTGAGTCAGGTGCAGACGCGGTTGCCCTCCGCGGCAAAGGCGTCGCTTGGCCCGGATGCAACGGGCGTGGGATGGATCTTCGAATACGCCATCGTCGACCGCACCGGCAAGCGCGATCTGGCGGAATTGCGCTCGCTGCAGGACTGGTTCCTCAAGTTCGAGTTGAAGTCGGTGCCTAACGTGTCCGAAGTCGCCAGCGTGGGCGGCATGGTCAAGCAGTATCAGATCGTGCTCGATCCCGATCGCCTGCGTGCCTACAACCTGACGCAAGCGCGCATCACGGACGCCATTCGCAAATCCAACCAGGAGGCTGGCGGCGCATCGCTGGAATTGGGCGAAGCCGAGTACGTGGTGCGCGCATCGGGTTATTTGAAGTCACTGGACGACATGCGCAAGATTCCGCTCATCACGACCGATGCGGGCACGTCCGTTCGCCTCGGTGACGTGGCACGGGTTCAGTTGGGCCCGGAGATGCGCCGGGGCATTGCCGAACTCGATGGGGAAGGTGAGGTCGCGGGAGGCATTGTCGTGATGCGCTCCGGCAAGAACGCGCTGGAGACCATCGACGCGGTCAAGGCCAAGCTCGCCGCATTGAAGTCCAGTCTGCCTCCGGGTGTCGAGATCGTGACCACCTACGACCGGTCGGAGTTGATCAAACGCGCCGTCGATAACCTGGGCCAAAAATTACTCGAGGAGTTCTTGGTCGTAGCCCTCGTGTGTTGGGTGTTTCTGTTTCACTTGCGCTCGGCATTTGTCGCCATTGTCTCGCTGCCGTTGGGTATTCTTGCGGCCTTCATCGTCATGCGCTATCAGGGTATCAACGCCAACATCATGTCGCTGGGAGGTATTGCCATTGCCATCGGCGCCATGGTCGATGCGGCGATCGTGATGATCGAGAACGCACACAAGCACATCGAACGCTGGCAACACGAGCATCCAGGGCAAAAGCTGGAAGGTGCAACGCAATGGCAGCTGATCGAGGACGCGGCCGTGGAGGTCGGACCGGCGCTGTTCATATCGCTGCTGATCATCACGCTGTCATTCATCCCGGTGTTTACGCTGGAGGCGCAGGAAGGACGCCTTTTCGCGCCACTCGCCTTCACCAAAACCTACGCGATGGCGGCAGCTGCCGGGCTGGCGGTGACGCTCGTTCCGGTGTTGATGGGATACCTGATCCGCGGACGTATCCCCAACGAGCACAGCAATCCGCTGAACCGCTTCCTAATCGCGATCTACCGGCCGCTGCTGGAACGGGTCCTGCGTTTTCCCAAGGCCACCTTGGCCGTCGCCGCGCTGATTCTTGCTGCGACCGCGTGGCCGGTTCTGCAGGTCGGTGGCGAATTCATGCCACCAATGGACGAAGGTGATCTCCTCTACATGCCATCGGCGCTGCCAGGACTATCGACCGGCAAAGCGGCGGAATTGCTGCAGCAAACAGACCGGCTGATCAAGACCGTACCCGAGGTGGCGACCGTATTCGGCAAAGCAGGCCGGGCAGAGACCGCCACGGACCCGGCGCCGCTGGAAATGTTCGAGACCGCGATTCAGTTCAAGCCGCGTGAACAGTGGCGGGCGGGGATGACGCCGGACAAGTTGATCGAGGAGTTGGATCGTATCGTGAAGGTGCCGGGGCTGACCAACATCTGGGTGCCACCCATCCGGAATCGAATCGACATGATGGCGACCGGCATCAAGAGTCCGGTCGGGGTGAAGGTGTCCGGCGCCAGCCTGGCCGAAATCGACCGCGTTACCGGCGAAATTGAACGCGCGGTCAAGCAAGTGCCGGGGGTGACTTCGGCGCTGGCCGAGCGCCTGACGGGTGGACGCTACATCGACGTGGACATCGACCGCGTTACCGGCGAAATTGAACGCGCGGTCAAGCAAGTGCCGGGGGTGACTTCGGCGCTGGCCGAGCGCCTGACGGGTGGACGCTACATCGACGTGGACATCGACCGCGACCGCGCGGCGCGATTCGGCATGAACATCGCGGACGTGCAGGCCGTCGTTTCGTCCGCCGTTGGCGGCGAGAACATCGGCGAGACCGTCGAGGGTTTGGCGCGCTACCCCATCAATCTGCGGTATCCGCGCGAAATGCGGGATTCGGTCGAACGGCTGCGGCAACTGCCCGTGGTTACGGAGCGGGGCGCGCAGATCGTACTTTCCGATGTGGCCGACATTCGCATCGTCGACGGCCCGCCGATGCTCAAATCCGAGAACGCGAGACTATCCGGATGGGTGTTCGTGGACATTCGCGGCCGTGACCTCAAATCGGCGGTGGTTGACATGCAGCGTGCGGTCGCGGCTGAAGTGAAGGTGCCCGCGGGCTATGCGATCTCGTGGTCCGGGCAGTTCGAGTTCCTGGAACGCGCCACGGCCAAGCTGAAGGTGGTGGTGCCGTTCACGCTTCTGATCATCTTCGTGTTGCTGTACATCACGTTCAAGCGATTCGACGAAGCACTGTTGATCATGGCGGTCCTGCCGTTCGCACTGATCGGCGGGTTCTGGCTGCTCTACCTGCTTGGGCACAACGTGTCGATTGCCAGTGCGGTGGGATTCATCGCACTGGCCGGCGTATCTGCGGAGTTTGGCGTGATCATGCTGCTGTACCTGCGCAACGCGTGGGACGCGCGCCTCGCGGCAGGGCACGCCACGACCGCCGACTTGCTGGAGGCCATTCGTGATGGTGCGGTCTTGCGGGTACGCCCCAAGGCGATGACAGTCGCCGTCATTGTTGCCGGACTGCTGCCGATCATGTTTGGATCGGGAACCGGATCCGAGGTGATGCAACGCATCGCGGCGCCCATGGTCGGCGGCATGATCACCGCCCCACTGCTTTCGATGTTTGTCATACCGGCCGTCTACCTGCTGATGCGGCGGCCACGGAAGAGCAATGCATTAGCAACAGCTAAGGCAGGCGCATTGCCCCATGTGCTTTCCACGAAGGGAATCCAACATGAAGCCTAAAAAAGTCGTCGTTCTGACAGTCGAGACGAGCGTCAAACCGCTCGCCGCCAACGTCAAGCCCGGCGACAAGGTCAACTTTACGTCCGTGCAATCAGGAACGGACTATCTCATCACCAGCATCAAATGACGGTCACGTTTGGTGGGGCTTTGCAGCGCTTGGCAGCCCTGTACGTCGTAGCGGTCCTGTTCAACTACGGATGGGAGTTGGCACAAAGCCGCCTCTTTGTTCGAGCAGCGGATTGGGGCAACGTGTGGTGGCATTGCTTTGTGGCGAGTCTGGGTGACGGCATCATCATCTTGGTGATCCATGCGGTCGGCTGGTCAGTATTTCGACGGCAGGATTGGTTTGAACGCGCCGGGGGCGCGGGTTACGCCGTGACGCTCCTGAGCGGGGTGCTGATTGCCATTGTCGTTGAATGGGTGGCGGTGCATGTGCTCCACCGTTGGGCGTATGCAGCGAACATGCCTCTCGTGCCCGGTTTCAGGATTGGCCTTGTCCCGATCCTGCAAATGCTCATCCTTCCAGTCGCGATCTTTCAGGTCGTCGCTATTTGGATCCGACGCAGACGAGTCTGATGAGCAATCGTTGCACCCGACGAAGCCCCCTCTTTGCCTGGCCGAGGTCGGTTGGTTTGCCGGTCGAAGCTCCTGGAACTTTCGATGACGCGTTTGCTACGGAGGCATGCCTCGCGCGCTCGACAGCTTGCGCTCGAGGCGATCCTCGACCTCGCCGATGTACGCCGAAAGGACGGTGCCGCTTTGCTCGACCGTCGCCTTCAGGTCGGCACTGATTCCATCCAGGCGGTTTTGCAGAGCCGATTGTGACTGCGCGAGCGCCGCCTCGAGCGCCGAGCTGCGACCCTCCAACAATGTGCGCAGTTCGGTGAACCGCGACGCTTCGGCTTCATCCGCCAGCTTCCTTTGCGTCTCCAATTCGCGCGCGTTCCGCCGGGATTCCAGAAGGATGGTGGATTGCAGGTAAACGACATAGGTCAGGAACAGCACCCCGACCATCCCGGTGATGACCAGCATCACGATCCCGAGAGGCGCCTCGATTTTGGCAAACACGAGCGAAAGCGTTGTCGGCGTCGTGAACGCCGTCCAATTGATGGCGGCAAAGACAGCAATGACGGCAACGACGGCAAGCAGGAACAGGGTGCGCAGCGACATGGCAAACCTCCGCGGCAATTGCCGACCGCATAGCTTACGCGCGAATCCCGAGCGGGTGGACAGGCTCGTATGAAAAATTCGGTATAGTTGTTGTGAAGTGCGCTCACGCGTAGTTGCCTTCCGGGGGGCCTGACGTTGGACGATTTGACACGTTTCTCCTACACCTTTGGAATCGAGGAGGAATTTTTCCTCGCACATCCGAAGTCCCGATCGCTCGCGGTGGAGGTCCCGCGATCGTTTCTCAGTGCATGCCGTCGGCGCTTCGGCAATGCGATCGCGCCGGAACTGCTTTGGTCGCAGATCGAAATTGTCTCGCCGGTGTTCGAGCGGGCCGAGCAGGCGCGCGAGGAACTCGCGCGATTACGTAGCGGCGTCGCGGAGATCGCGATGGACAAAAACCTGCGGCTACTGGCCTCAGGCACGCATCCGATCTGCGCGTGGGGCGAGCAGCTCGAGACGCCGAACAAGCGCTATCGTGCTCTCATGGAGGACTTCCAGATCATCGCGCGGCGCAACGTTTTGTGCGGCTTGCACATCCACGTGGCGGTGCCGCCGCAAGTGGACCGCGTGAAACTCATGAATCTCGTGATGCCATGGTTGCCGGTCTTCCTCGCCCTGTCCACCTCATCGCCATTCTGGAACCGCAGCAACACCGGGCTCCTCAGCTATCGTCAGGCTGCCTACGACGAGTGGCCGCGCACCGGGGTTCCCGACTATTTCAAAGACGAGGCGGAGTACGCAAGATTTGTCGAGTTGCTTGCCGCCGGCGGCGCGGTCAAGGATGCGAGCTTCCTTTGGTGGGCCATACGGCCGGCATTGCACTATCCGACACTGGAGCTTCGCATCTGCGATGCCTGCACGCGGCTCGACGACACGCTGGCCATTGCGGCGCTGTATCGCTGCCTCATTCGCATGCTGTGCCGCAATCCCGACCTCGGGGTGGATTGGACGCCATTTACGCGTCGCCTTATCGACGAGAACCGCTGGCGCGCCAAGCGCCTGGGACTCGACGCGGAGTTTATTTCACTCGACGGTAGCCCGGCCCGCTCGTGCAAGGCCGTCGTCGAATCGTTGCTGCATCAACTAGCCGAGGATGCCGGCGCCCTGCAATGCGAGCGCGAGCTTGCGCGGATACCTGCGCTGTTCAACGAAGGCACCAGTGCGCACGTACAGGTCAAGCTCTATCGCGCCTTCCTCAAGCGCGGCGACACACCGACAAAGGCAATGCAATCGGTCGTGGACTGGCTCGTTGCGGCGACGATGCCGCAGTCCTGATATGCGACGGCAGTGACGCACGAACGGCCTCATCACAACCTGCTGCGGCGCGGGGCCAACGGATAAATGGGCAGGGTGCCTAGGCCCAGGAAAGCGCCTCTGATTTGCGTGATCGAAATCTAGACCTTCGCAGTGCGAAGCCGTAACGCGTTCGCGATCACCGATACGGAACTCAAGCTCATCGCCGCGCTGGCGATCATCGGACTTAGCAGGAGGCCGAACGCAGGATAGAGCACGCCCGCTGCAATCGGCACACCGACGAAGTTGTAGATAAACGCGAAGAAGAGATTCTGGCGGATGTTGCGCATCGTCTGCCGGCTCAGGGCCTGCGCCTTGGCGATGCCGCGCAAGTCACCCTTCACCAGCACGATGCGCGCGCTTTGCATCGCCACATCGGTCCCGGTGCCCATCGCGATGCCCACATTGGCTTGGGCCAGCGCGGGCGCATCGTTGACGCCATCACCGGCCATCGCCACGATGCGCCCCTCGACCTGGAGCGCCTTGACCTTTTTGTACTTGTCTTCGGGCAGCACCTCGGCTTCGACGTCATCGATGCCGAGTTGTCGGGCGACGACCGCGGCAGTGATTGCGTTGTCACCCGTTAAAACGACGATCCGGATGCCGGCCTCGCGCAACGAAGCGATGGCCTCGGCTGTCGATGCCTTGATCGGGTCGGCGACGCCCAACGCCCCTGCGGGCTTGCCATCGACGCCAATCAGCATCACCGTCTGCCCCTGTTCGCGCAGTGCCTTGGCCTGATTGTCGAGATCAGCAACCATGATTCCTGCATCGGCCATCAACTTGGCATTGCCGAGCAGCACCGCCTTGCCGCCGATTTCTCCGCGTACACCTTTGCCGGTGACGGATGAAAAGTTTGCGACCGGTTCCAACGCGACGCCTTGCTCCCTGGCGTGGTCGAGAATCGCGGCGGCCAATGGATGTTCGCTCATCTTCTCGAGGCTCGCCGCGAACTGCAGGACCTGATTTTCGGTGAATCCTGGCGCGGCGATGACCTGCTGAAGCCGCGGACGCCCTTCCGTCAAGGTGCCGGTTTTGTCGACGACCAGCGTGTCGACTTTTTCCATGCGCTCCAGCGCCTCGGCGTCCTTGATCAGCACGCCGTCGCGCGCGCCGCGACCCACGCCGACCATGATCGAGATCGGCGTGGCGAGGCCCAGCGCGCAAGGACAGGCAATGATCAGGACGGACACTGCCACCACCAATGCATTGGCCATGGCGGGCGGCGGACCCACGATGGCCCAGGCGATGGCCGCCACCAGGGCAATGGCCATCACCGCCGGCACAAACCAACTGGAGACCTGGTCGGCCAGTTTCTGGATCGGTGCGCGCGAGCGACTTGCCTCGTTGACCATCTGGATGATTCGCGCGAGCAGCGTGTCGGCGCCGACCTTGTCAGCACGCATCACGAACGAACCCGTCTGATTGACCGTGCCCGCGGAAACTCGGCTGCCCTTGTCCTTGGCCGCTGGAATAGGTTCGCCGGTGATCATGGATTCGTCGATGTTGGAGCGGCCCTCGACCACGGCACCGTCGACCGGGACCTTGGCGCCGGGCTTGACCCGAAGCTGATCGCCCACCTGGACCTGTTCGAGCGTCACCTCTTCGTCGGTGCCGTCGGCGCGCACGCGCGTGGCGCCGGCGGGGGCGAGTTCTAGCAACGCGCGGATGGCGCTGTTGGTCTGGGAGCGGGCGCGAAGTTCCAGCACCTGTCCCAGGAGGACCAGCGTGACGATGACGGCGGCCGCCTCGAAGTACAGCGGCGTCATGCCGCCGACCTTGAACGTGTCGGGAAGCATTGCGGGGAAAAGCAAGGCGACCACGCTGAACGCGAACGCGGCACCCGTGCCCAACGCGATCAGGCTGAACATGTTCAGCTTCCACGTCATGAACGAGCGCCAGCCGCGAACGAAAAACGGCCAGCCGCCCCAGAGTACAACGGGCGTTGCGAGCACCGCCTGCAACCATGCGGCGGCCGTCTCGCCGAGACGATGCGGCAGGTTCAGTCCGGGGACAAACTCGCTCATTGTGAAGATCAGCAGCGGGAGCGCAAGCGCGACGCTCACCCAGAAGCGCAGCGTCATGTCGCGCAACTCGCTATCGTCTTCGGTCGCGGTGGCCTCCAGCGGTTCCAATGCCATCCCGCAAATGGGGCAGGCTCCCGGCCCGATCTGACGAATCTGCGGGTGCATCGGGCAGGTATAGATCACGCCAGGTTCTGCGGTTGCGGAAGAGGGCTTCTCCGGTACCGTGGCCGGCTTGGCGCGCAGATACTTGGTCGGGTCGCCCCGGAATTTGGTCATGCACCCCGGGCTGCAAAAATAGTACCGCGCGCCCTCGTGTTCGATCATCTTTTCGGGGTTGGACTCAACCAGCATTCCGCATACTGGATCGGTGGACTTGGTCATTTCGTCACCTCGATAGACGTGAGGGGTATGGGCCGTGCTTTACGGTCCGCGTGCAATCGTTCAAATCTCGCCGCCTGGTTGGTACGGCGCAGGCGCCCGGCGTTGCCGGCGTCGTGTCCATTCGGTGCTGATGATGCAGATGGCGAGCCATGCAGTGCCGGACGCGAAACCTGCCACCACGTCAGTTACAAAATGGGCATGCACAAACACGCGGCTGGAGCCGACCGAGTAGGCCGTGGTCGCGGCCAGCAATACCCAAGGCAGGTGCCAGCCGCGCGGCGTCGTGCGCACCAGCACGTACGCCAGCATGCCGTAGGCGACCACCGCTCCGGATGAGTGCCCGCTCGGAAAACTGAATCCGGCGAACGGCGTCAGGGCCGGATCCTGCAGCGGGCGAATGCGCGCGAAGATACCCTTCAACGTGATATTGAGGAGCGCATTGCCGGCCAACGCTGCGACAAAGGCGAACGCCAATAGGCTCTCACCGCGCGCGAACAGCACCGCCGCGCCCGCCACACACAACATCCACAGGGTCAGCGGGTCGCCCAGGTGCGTGATCCCGCCGAACGCCCGTCGCGCGGATTCCGGGGTGTTGCGCTGCACGGCATCGGAGAACGTCTGGTCGATGTAAGCCAGTCTTTCGTGGGCGCCGATCTCGCTCGCGATGGCACCAAACAGAAGTCCCGCGCCGACGATGACGACGAAGCCGAGCCCCATCTTGAGCACCAACGCCGCGACAAGGGGCGTGCCGGCTTGGTGGCGCCGCGCGGCGCGGCGCCGCAGCGAGCCCTCGACCAGCGCAACCGCCAGCAGCACGAGCGCGAGTCCGGCGAAATACAAGGCCAGTGCGTATGCGCCAATGAACTGCGCCAGCGCAGCGAGCGCGGCGTCAGAGGGGAATGGCGCCGACATTGAAACGCAGCTCGTCGACAGACACCGGCGCGAAGCAGCTCGATGCGTCCAGATAGTCCCAACGCTCCACCACGTAGCGGCGAAGCCTGGCGTCTGGTTCACGGGCGTTCAGCGCACACCCTCCGGTGCCGCAATCGCTTGATCGACGATGGATTGCGCTTCGCTCAGGATGCGTCGCAGGTGATCGGGACCACTGAAACTCTCGGCATAAATTTTGTAGATGTCCTCAGTGCCCGACGGTCGCGCGGCGAACCAACCACTTTGCGTGCTTACCTTGATACCTCCAATCGGCGCCCCATTGCCCGGCGCGCTGTCGAGGATGTTCATGATGACTTCACCGGCAAGCTCCGTCGCCCCTACACTTCGCGGCGAAAGTGCGGCAAGCCTGGATTTCTGCGCGGGGGTTGCTATCGCCTCGACACGGTCGGCCGACGGGTCGCCAAACTCGCGCGCCAGCGCGGCATAAAGCGCGCCTGGGTCGCGCCCACGGCGTGCGGTAATCTCGGCCGCGAGGAGCGCCGAAACGATGCCGTCCTTGTCGGTAGTCCAGACATGGCCATCGCGGCGCAGGAAGGTCGCGCCTGCGCTTTCTTCCCCGGCGAAGCCGAGTGAGCCGTCTTTCAGGCCGTCAGCGAACCACTTGAAGCCGACCGGAACTTCGAACAGTCGGCGGTCCAGCCGCGCAGTGATCAGATCGATCAGACGGGTGCTGACCACCGTTTTTCCTACGGCGACGTGCGATACCCACTGTGGCCGGTGTTGGAATAGATCGTCGATCATCACCGATAGATAGTGGTTCGGCGCCAACAAACCAGCGTCCGCGGTGACGATGCCGTGGCGGTCGTGATCAGTGTCGCAGGCGAACGCGATGTCAAAGCGGTCCTTGATGGCGATCAGGCCCTGCATCGCATACGAAGACGACGGGTCCATGCGGATCCGTCCGTCCCAGTCCACGGGCATGAAACGAAACGTCGGGTCGATCGCGTCGTTGACGACGGTCAGGTCGAGTCGGTAGTGCTCGGCAATGCGTGGCCAGTAGTGCACGCCGGCACCGCCGAGTGGGTCGACGCCCAGGTGCAGCTTCGCATCGTGAATGGCGTCCATATCGATCACTTGGCCAAGATCGGCGACGTAGGTATTGAGATAATCGTGGCGATGCGTTGTCGATGCCCTGAGTGCGCGCGCATGGGTGAGGCGCTTGACACCCGCCAGCTTCATTTCCAGCAACGTGTTAGCCGCCTGTTCGATCCACGCGGTGACGTCCTGACCCGCTGGTCCGCCATTGGGAGGGTTGTATTTGAGGCCGCCGCTTTCGGGCGGGTTGTGTGAAGGCGTGACGACGATGCCATCGGACATTCCCGCAAAACGGTCGTCGTGTCCGCGATTATGCGCAAGGATTGCGTGCGAAATTGCCGGCGTCGGCGTGTACTCATCGCCCTCGGCCAGCATGACGTCCACGCCATTCGCGGCAAGCACCTCCAGCGCGCTCGCGCAAGCAGGTTGCGACAGCGCATGCGTGTCGATCCCCAGGAAAAGGGGGCCACTGATGCCCTGCCGCGAGCGGTACTGGCAGATTGCTTGCGTGATCGCAAGCACATGCCATTCGTTGAACGAAAGGTCGAATGATGACCCTCGATGCCCTGACGTGCCGAACGCCACACGCTGCGCCGGTATGGATGGGTCCGGAATCCCCGTGTAGTAGGCGGTGACGAGCTTCGGGATATCGACCAGCGCGGCGACAGGCGCCGGTTTGCCAGCGAGGGGACTGATGAAATTTGCCACGGGTTGCCTATTACGCAGTGAATTGCGCGCTCTTTGGAAGGCCGAATCGATCCCTGGGAGTGGTGGTAGGGCGTTGTTTCCAGATTTCCTTCATCGCATGTCCAGTAGCGCTCGGCGGATTGGATTCTGAGGCGCCATAGCTATTGGGCTCCGTGCGTTAGCGCACAGACGTCTGCAGGCATACGGGCGCACGCTCAAAATCTTGGCGTATGGCGACTTACGTCGAACTTTTCCCGCCACAGTTGTCAGCCATATTAATGTAGATCAAGACCGTGCTGCCGCAACCGCGTCAGGTGGCCCATTTATAGTCCTTGCCTCTCATGAATCCACGTATCGACAATCGCGCCAAACACAGCACGGCATTTGCGATGCTGTTGGCATGGGCTATTGCGCTGGTTTCTGGGGTTGCCAACGCCTGTTTGCTCGAAGTCCGCAACACGAACCATGAAGGCTTCGCCATCGCCCACTCGGCTGCGAGTGATGTTGGGCACGAGAGTCCAAAGAGCAAAGCGCTGGCCGTCTCAGGTCATCATTCGGTTTCGGATGCAGCCAAAGCACCGTGCTTGAAGGTTTGTAACGATGTCGCATACAGTCTGCTTAGGCTCAATTCCAAGATTGACCCGACCGACCCTGGTCTGGCGTCATTCGTAACCGTCCTATGGACGGCAGCAATTCCAGTCATATCGGCACCCCGCCGAACCAATGACTTGTGGCCCCCTCCGCTGGGGCTACCCCTAAGGCTTCGCTTCTCGCGACTCGCGCTTTAGCGTGCCTTCGCCCGCACGCCCCGGAGCGTTGTTCTCCGAGGGCTGCGCCGGTCCCTCCGATCGGCTGTACGAAGTGCCCAAGTAGTGGGCGCAGATCGGGGACACATTATCTGACTAATGGCATCAACCAAAAGCGACCATTTTTATTCGCTACTTCACACCGTTCCGTACCGGAATTGGATGGAACCATTGGAGAAACCACAATGACGATGAAAACTCATACCTTCGACGTGCATGGAATGACCTGCGGTGGCTGCACCAGCAGCGTGCAGCGCGCGCTCGGCAAAATGGATGGCGTCAACAGCGTCGAGGTAACACTCCAACCCGGCACGGCTACGGTGCAGGCGGACTCAGACATGGTGACGTCTGCCCAAATCGAATCGGCGATCGCCATGCTTGGCTATCAGGTCAACGTCCGTCCAGCGAACGTCGCCAGATTCGGTGCCACGTGAGCAAGAAGCACCACAAAACCAGGCGCGGCCAGGACGGCGCGCCCGGGAACCCGGCGGCTCTGGGCGGCCAGAAGGGAGCGCCCGGGATTTCGAAGGACGACTATAGCGTCCAACTTCGCATGCTTCAGATTGAACTGGTCAAGTTGCAGCGACACTTTATCAACTGTGGCGAAAGAATTCTGGTGATTCTTGAGGGGCGAGATGCCGCGGGCAAGGATGGCAGCATCAAGCGGATCGTTGAACACTTGAGCCCGCGGGAGACGCGCGTCGTCGCACTCGGCAAGCCCTCGGATCGGGAGCGCCACAGCTGGTACTTCCAGCGCTATGTGGCGGAGTTGCCAGTCGCCGAGGAACTCGTTCTGTTCAACCGCAGTTGGTACAACCGCGCCGGCGTCGAGCACGTGATGGGCTTTTGCTCGAAGGCGGAGTACCAGGAGTTCATGCAATCAGTGCCCAAGTTCGAGGAGATGCTCGTCAATTCCGGTATCAGGCTGCTGAAGTTTTACCTCGACATCGACAAGTCAGAGCAAATCCATCGCCTCGCGGAACGTCGCAAGGATCCTTTGACGCAGTGGAAAGCGAGCCAGCTCGACGCTGTCGCTGTCAAGAATTGGAAGGCGTATTCCAAGGCCCGCGATGCAATGCTTCTGGGAACACATTCCGAGATTGCGCCGTGGATCATCGTGCGTGCGAATGACAAGCGGCTCACGCGACTGAATCTCATCCGCGACATCCTGTCGCGACTGCATTACGCGGGCAAGAAAGCAAAGCTTGTCCAGGCCGACCGCCGAATTGTGTTCGAGTTCACGCCGGATTGCATAACGTCACAGCGATTGGCGAACTGAAACTAACTCATCAGGGAACAAATATGAAAACCAGCGCCATTGAAGTGCATGACATGTTGTCGGTATTCAGCGTCGACGAAGTCGAGAAGCGGATCGGCGAGGTACCCGGCGTCGAGAGCGTGACCGTGAACTTTGCGGCCGGAAACGCCACCGTCCGATACGACGAAACCCGACTCGACAACGCCGACATCAAGTCAGCTGTACGCCAGCGCGGGTTTGAGCCTGCCGCCGGTTCGTCCGGCCATGACCGCGAAGGCCCCGCGGCGCAGAGTGCGCCGCCGGCAACACCCATCCCGGCAGCGCCGGCAACCCCAGCGGGCACATCTGCCGCCGCCGGCGCGGCTCCACCGGACAAGGCAGCGGCGCCGGCGCCGCCGGCTTCTTCGACCGCCACCCCGGCTGAGGAGCCCGCATCCACTGCAGGCGATGACAAACAGGACAAAGCGGTACCGGACAAAAGCTAGTGCAAGGCGTTCGGCCGGCTTCATGGTGCCGGCAAGGTCCCCTGCATCTGAAGCCGACGAAGGAAATACGATGAAGACCAGCGTTATCGAAGTCCACGCCATGCTGTCGGTGTTGAGCGTGGATGAAGTGGAAAGGCGGATCGGCGAGGTGCCGGGTGTCCTTAGCGTGACCGTAAATTTCGCGGCGGGAAACGCTGCAGTGCGTTACGACGAAACCCGGCTCGATGTCGCCGATATCAAGTCGGCTGTGCACCAGCGCGGCCATGAGCCGACCGCGCTTGCCGCCGCCCCGCCGGCCAATGGTCATCAAGCTCGCGAGGGTCACGCACCGCCCAACGCGCCGGCCGCAACGCCCCCACCTGCGGTGCCGCTGGCTGCGCCGGCTATTGGTCCGGCCTCAGTGACCCCGCCGGAAGCCTCTGCAGTGACGGCGCCAAAACCCGACAGCGAGGCCATGCCTCCCGGCATGAAAATGCCGGACCCCGCGGCCGCCGGTTCCGACGAATCGGCTTCGCCCAAGCCATCGGCTCCGACGGCGCCGGCCGCGCCGGCCGAGGCACCTTCACTCTGGCAGCGGTTGCGCTCATGGGTATTGCCGGCGCCGGCTATGTCGGCGGAGCCCAAGCCCGCCGCGACCGCCGACGCAGGCGCCGAGCACAAGGGTCATGCAGCCCACGGCGGCTCCTCCTCGCCCATGTCTTCCGACATGGCGCAGGAGATGGGGCACGGCGGCAACATGGACTTGCCCGCCATGGTGCGCGACATGCGCAACCGCTTCTGGATTTGTCTCGTGTTCACGGTGCCGATCTTCATCTACTCGCCAATGGGTGGCATGTTCACGCCGCCTGCACCGCCCTTCGGTCTGCCGTTGAACCAGTGGCTGTTCGGCCTGGCCAGCGCGGCCGTCCTGTATCCGAGCTGGCCGTTCTTCGTCGCGGCCTGGCGCGCGCTGTTGAACGGCAAGCTGAACATGGCGACGCTCGTCGTGCTCAGCGTCGGCACCGGCTACCTGTTCAGCGTCGGTGCCACCTTCTTCTTCGAAAGCGAACAGTTCTTCGAAGCGGTCGCCGTGCTGCTGGTGTTCATCCTGCTCGGGCACTGGTTGGAAATGCGCGCCCGTGCCGGTGCGTCGTCGGCCATCAAGGCGCTGATGAACCTGACCCCGGCCAAAGCCTTTGTGTTGCGCAAAGGCGCCGAGGTCGAAGTTGCGACCGCTGAGGTGGTGGTGGGCGACATCGTCGTGATCAGGCCCGGCAACAAGATCCCGGTGGATGGCACGGTCGAGTCGGGCGATTCACTGGTCGATGAATCAATGCTCACCGGCGAGTCGATGCCGGTGCAAAAAGGGCCGGGTGCCAAGGTGGCCGGTGCCACCATCAACACCAGCGGCACCTTCCGCTACAAGGCCACCAAGGTCGGTTCCGACACGGCCCTGGCCCAGATCGTCAAGCTGGTGCAAGAGGCGCAGAACTCCAAGGCGCCAGCGCAATTGCTGGCCGACAGGGCGGCGCAGTGGTTGGTGGTCGCCGCGATTGCCATCGGGCTCACGACCTTCGCGGTGTGGTTCTGGTGGATCGGCCAGCCCCTGCTGTTCGCCGTCACGCTGACCATCACCGTCTTCGTCATCGCCTGCCCCGACGCACTGGGCCTGGCCACGCCAATGGCAGTGATGGTGGGCACCGGATTGGGCGCCGCCAACGGCATCCTGTTCAAGAACGCGTCGGCGCTGGAAGACGCCACCAAGCTTAACGTCATCGTCTTCGACAAAACGGGCACGCTCACCGTTGGCAAGCCTGAGGTGGTGGACATGGTGATGGCCGAAGGCATCACCGAAGACGCGCTGCTGCTTGCGGCAGCGGCCGTCGAGCAAGGGTCGGCTCATCCTTTGGCGCAAGCCATCTTGCGGCGCGCTGCAAAGTTGAAGGTCGTCGCCCCGACCGGATTCAAGAGTATCGACGGCCAGGGCGCCCAGGCGCAAACCGCTGAAGGCATGGTCTTCCTTGGCAACCGCCTGCTGATGGACACCCAGAAGCTGGCACTCGGGCCGCTGGAAGCCGACGCTGCGCGGCTGCAAGGCGAAGGCCGGACGGTGGTTCATGTGGCGCAGAACGGCAAGGTGATCGGCCTCATCGCGATTGCCGACGCCATTCGGCCCACCGCCAAGGCAGCGGTCGCCAAGCTGCGCGAGCGCGGCATCGAGGTGGTGATGCTGACGGGCGACAACGCGGGCACCGCCAAGCGCATTGCCGCTGATCTGGGCATCACCAGCGTGCTGTCCGATGTGTTGCCCAGCCAGAAGGCCGCCAAGATCAAGGAACTGCAGGCCACCGGCAAACGGGTCGGCATGGTGGGCGATGGCGTCAACGACGCACCTGCGCTGACACAGGCCAATGTGGGTTTTGCCATCGGCGCGGGCACCGACGTGGCGATCGACAGTGCCGATGTGGTGCTGATGAAGAGCGACCCCTGGGACATCGTCGGCGCGATCGAACTGTCGCGCGCCACGCTGCGCAAGATGCATCAGAACCTGTGGTGGGCGGTGGGTTACAACGTGATCGCCTTCCCGCTCGCCGCCGGGGTGCTCTATCCGTTCACGCTGTCGCCGGAGATTGCGGCATTGTCGATGTCAGGCAGCTCGGCGGTGGTGGCCATCAACGCGCTACTGCTGAAGCGCACCAAGCTAGTCGGCATCAAGAATCCACATCCCAAAAGCCCGCAACCTGTCGGCACGCCAGCGGGGGCCGGAGCGTCTGCATGAGTCCGCCCGCGAGGGAAAATATACGAGAGGCGTGGCAAGCGGGAGCCCCGCTGGGTGCAGGTCCTGGCGGTCGACGCGCGAAGCTTTCACGCCTTCAAAGCCAGCCCCCGACAAAGCCCGCTCGGCGCAATCCGAGGGCGATGTATCCGCAATTTCGCATCAGTTGCCACGTCAAGCCCGTCCGATAATTTTCGATCATCAGCACAATCGGTCCCTGATTGAGGCCGAAGTGCCACTGCGATACCCAGCCACCAGGACCGCTAGCGGCTGCGCGGTACGTTGAGTTGAAGGACCCTTTGAAACCGTAAGCGTTGCGTTCGGTCAATTTGGCTTGGTGAATGCAATAGTGGAGGGTCGGCAATACAATCTCCGGTGCGAAGGGCAGCGACGCCGCCACAGCCCAGGGGGCAAGTGTGCCGTCGTCAGGACCGTAGGGCACGCCCCGTCCGACGTAATCGAAGAAAGTACGCTCGACGCCATCGACCTCGACGGTGCTGGGGCCGGGTCCCTCGCTCGCCGTTAGTCCCCAGCAGTGCTGACCATAGCTCGCGAACTTGAGCGGATTCTCGATTGCGTATCGCTGTTGTACATAGGTTGCACGGCGACTGTTTTCGAAGTAATCGATGCCCTTGTCGCGCATGAAGGCGTCCTGAATGCCGCGAAAGTCAATCCAGACGTGCGACAGCTGATGCGTGAATAAAGGTCCGGAGTATAGATAGTCGTATCCATATCGATGCTCCCACGAGTAAGTGGAAGTCCATGCGGCGTAACTGCTCTCGGGCAACGGATGAGTCGGTGATCCCAGACCCAAGATGTAAAGCAGCAGCGCCTCGTCGTAACCCTCCCAGCGGTATTCAAGGAATCCGCTTTCGGGTTTCCAGCCATGGGTAACCGTCGTCCCTTGGTTCAGCGCCCAGTGCCAATCGGCGCGACGATAGAGCGCATCGGCGAGGGTTCGGATCTCCTGCTCGTCTGCGGAGGTCCCGTCAAAATAGATGCTCGCCGCCAACGCCCCAGCGAGTAGAAACGCGCTATCGACAGTGGACAGCTCGCACCGCCATGCACGCCGGCCGGTTTGCATGTCGAGAAAGTGATAGTAGAAGCCTCGGTAGCCGGTCGCTTCGGGTTCGGGGCCTTGCGGGCTATTCCAAAGAAATCGAAGCGTGTTCAGCGTCCGTTCTGCGGCCCCAGAGCGAGTCATGAATCCGCGCTCGACACCCGCCGGATAAGACGCCAAGGCAAGGCCCGTGGCGGCAATACTGGCCGGCCAATCCGGCGCGGTCTTGTCACGCACCAGTCCATTGACTGGATTCGTCTCATGCAAAAAATAGTCGAAAGACTCGCGCTGAAGCTTTTGCAGCTCTGCGGTTACGCCTGGATTTCCGCGGATCATCTATTCATTCCGCTTGCAGGATCTGGGGCAAGGTGACCCACCAACACCTGCCGCATGCCGCAATTGGTCAATGCTCGCCACGGCCGTCAACAGGCCAAGGCCGGTTCCAGTCGGACCATGCACACCAGGACGCAAGCGTCTTCGATAGCCTGCAACCCATGATGCACCTCGCCGGCAAGGTACATCAGGTCACCGGCGCATAACCTCTTGCAGGTTCCGTGCGCTGTGACATCAACTACACCCTCGATACATTGTATGAGTACGGGGCCATAAACGAAGTGGTCAGGCAACCCGTTGCCAGCGAGAAAAACAAACCGCATCAGTTCCAGATGCTTGTCTCGGACCACGGCCATCGATTTGGTCGTCTGCAGGAGCGGCCCGAGTGGACGCAAGTCGATGATGTCGCCAGAGGACGCATGAAAGGTCGCCATCGATTTTCCCTATTTTTCCAACGTTGCTTCGGGTTTGAACGGGGCTGGTCCGTTTCCACTCGCGATGTCACGAAGCCACCCTTCCACCTACGTTCCGAACTTTGTGGAGAGTGTCAGTCGTGCGCGTGAATTTGCAGACGCTACGTCCGGCCCGGCCAGTTCGTCAAGGATCGGACACTGCGGTCGATCATTGCCTTGGCAGTTGCGCGCAAGTTTTTCGAGCGTGCGTTTCATCGCCTGTAGTTCGTCGATCTTGGTATTGAGTTCGGCGAGCTGCTCCAGCGCGAGTGCTTTGACCTTGGCGCTGGGTCGGCGGCGGTCGCGCCAGAGACTGAGCAACTCGCCGATCTGTTTGACCGGAAAGCCCAGGTCGCGCGCGCGCCTGATGAAACGCAGCATATGCACGTCGGTCTCAACGTAAGTACGATATCCCGCGTCGGTGCGTTTGAGCGCCGGCATAAGACCAATCTGCTCGTAGTGGCGAATCATCTTCGCCGAAACCCCGGACTGTTCTGCGGCGGCACCGATATTGACGGGGAAAGTAGTCATCGTCATGAACATCAATCTGCAGAGACTGTGGGAACTGCGGGAGCGGTGGCAGCCGATGGGCGGCCCGTAGAAGGGGCTTCGCTGTGGAGCCCAAGCGATCGTGGCGGCGCGGGTACACCGCGCGCGGCGGGCCGCCACCGGCGCAGCAGCAACGCGTTGCCGACCACGCTCACGCTGGAGAAGGCCATTGCGGCGCCCGCCACCATGGGGGAGAGAAAGCCCAGTGCTGCGAGCGGAATTCCGATCACATTGTAGATAAACGCCCAGAACAAATTCTGGCGAATCTTGCGGTAGGTGCGGCGGGAAATGGCCAGTGCGTCAGGAATCAACAACGGATCGCCCCGCATCAGCGTAATGCTTGCGGCATGCATCGCGACATCCGTGCCGGTGGCCATCGCGATGCCCACATCGGCGGCGGCCAAGGCGGGCGCGTCATTGATGCCGTCGCCGACCATGGCGACGACGGCATCCTCACCCTTCAGTTCGGCGATGACGCGCGCCTTGTCGGCCGGCAGAACGTCCGCCCGCACGTCGTCGATCCCGAGCGCGGCCGCAACTGCCTTGGCACTTCCGGCGTTGTCGCCGGTGACCATCACGGTGCGCACGCTCTGCCGGTGCAACTGCGCAATGGCGCTTGCCGCGGTGGCCTTCACCTGATCGCCGAACGCCAGCAGACCCACGAGTTCACGCTTCCCCTCCGTGTCCCGGGCCAGCCATGACACCGTACGGCCGTCGATTTGCAACGCCTCGGCCCGTGACTCGTAGGACTGCAAGTCAACGGCGAGTTCACGCATCCATCGCGTGCTGCCCAGATACAACGTGGTGCCTCCTACGGTCGCCTGGACTCCGCGGCCTGGGACTGATGTAGTGGAGTTCGCCGAGACCGGTGCCACACCTGCGCCCTTGGCTGCCTTGGCGACAGCAAGCGCCAGCGGATGTTCGCTACCTTGCTGGACAGCTGCGGCAAGGGTCAGCAACTGTTCTGCTGTGCCTGCAGCTGGCTCGTACACCGTCAACGCCGGTTTCCCCTCGGTGAGTGTGCCGGTCTTGTCGAAGGCGATGATCGTCACGCCATGCGCGATCTCCAGTGCTTCGGCGTCCTTGATCAGGATGCCATGCCGCGCAGCGACACCTGTTCCGACCATGATGGCGGTAGGCGTGGCCAACCCAAGTGCGCACGGGCAGGCAATGACCAACACGGCGACTGCATTCAGTACGGCCTGTTCCCAATTACCATCGACCAAGCCCCACGCCAACAACGTCAGCAACGCGATGGCGAGCACCACCGGAACGAAAACGGCGCTGACGCGGTCGACGATGCGTTGGATCGGTGCCTTGGCCGCCTGTGCATCCTCGACCAGGCGAATGATGTGCGACAGCGTCGACGCTGCGCCCACCGCACGCGTTTGCACCAGCAGCATGCCGAGCGAATTGATGGCACCACCGGTGACCCGGTCCCCGACGCCTTTGGCGACCGGCAGGCTCTCGCCGGTAATCAGCGATTCGTCGACTTCGCTGGCGCCTTCCTGCACTTCGCCATCGACCGGCAGCCGTTCACCTGGGCGGACCACCACCAAGTCGCCTACTTGCACGTCGGCCAGGGGCACCTCGATATCGGCCCCATCGCGGCGCACTCGCGCGCGCTCCGGGCGCAGCGCGTTGAGCGCGCGAATGGCTTCCGTCGTCTGCCGCTTGGCGCGCGCCTCAAGCCATTTGCCCAACAATACGAGCGTGATGACCGCGGCGCCTGCCTCGAAGTACAGATGCGGCGTGCCGTGTGCTGTATGCCGCAGCAAGAGGTAGACCGAGAGGCCATAGGCGGCGCTGGTGCCCAAGGCCACCAACAAATCCATGTTTCCGGTGAGGGCACGTAGCGCATGCCAACCGGCGCGGTAAAACCGGGCGCCCAGCCAAAACTGAACCGGCGTTGCCAACGCCAGTTGCAGCCAACCAGGCAACATCCACTCCTGGCCGAACAGGCCACCCACCATCGGGGCGGTGAGTGGCAGCGTCAACGCGGCACTCATCGCCACTGGCCACCAGTCGGGCCATCCGTTGTCCGCACCGGATTCCGAGGCGGCTGCGGCGGACCCGCCGGTTTCGGCTGTTGCGGTGTATCCGGCGGCTTGGACGGCGTCGAGAATCGCGGGCAGCAAGCGTTCGCGGTCAAAGGTGACGACGCGGGCCTGTTCGGTGGCCAGATTCACCACGACCGAGATGACACCGGGAACCTTGGCGATCACTTTCTCGACCCGGCCGACGCAGGACGCGCAGGTCATGCCGCCAATCTTGAGTTTGATTTCCTCCGTGCTCACCTCGTAGCCGGCCCGCGCCACCGCCGCCACCAAATCGCCGGGAGAAGTCGAGACAGCGGCGTGAACGGTCGCGCGTTCGGTCGCGAGGTTGACCGTGGCCGCGGAAACTCCGGGCACGGCGCGCAGTGCTGTCTCCACCCGGCCAACGCAACTTGCGCAGGTCATGCCGCGAATGCCAAAGCGAAAATCGGTCGAAAGACCGCGGGAAGCCAAAGAGGGATCGTGAGCGAGGTTGGTCATGGCGACATTGGACCGGAGCGGGAAGGGGAGTGCATCATTAACCTTCCCATGATGGTAATGTCAAGGGATGCACCGCCGGCGGGGACGGTGTTACGGGGCGCCGTTTGCGTGTTGGAGAAAACGCTTGACCTTGCCACGATGTTAAGGTTTCTAATCATGTCGTTGTACCACAACCTGGAGATTGATCATGATTGAGCTAAGAGTGAACGGCATGACCTGTGGCGGTTGCGTCAGTTCGGTCAAACGCATTGTTGCCAACGTGGACGACAAGGCACAAGTTGACGTCGACCTCGCCAGCAAGCAGGTCAACATCGCGAGTGAATTGCCTGCCGCGATGTTCTCCGCCGCGCTGGATCAAGGGGGCTATCCGGCGGCCACCCCCGCATCGAACGTGGCGAGCAAGGGCGGTTGCTGCGGTGGGGCGCGAGCCTGAAACATCAGCAGACTCCGTGAAGGAAGGAGCCGCCGGTCATGCCGGCCGCCCCGCCCTGTTCAACCATGTCGATATTGTCGGACGTGTTACTTTTTCGCGTCTTTCGCGGCGTCACGCCTTGGCGACATCACGACGCGCACCACCGCTCAGGATACCCAGTCGGGTACCCGCGCGCTGTCGCTCAAAGACGTTATGACTGTAGGTCTTGGTCCTACAAGCAGCACAATGTTGCAGCGTCAGTGATGTCGTGGCGTTGCCGGTCCGGCACGCGCCGGTGCGACTGAACCGTACCCGCGAAGCTCCGTGTAGCGGAGCACCTGTTGCGGCGACAACAACGCGACTTGTGCGAGGTGCGTTTCCAGGTGAACAAGTCGCAAAGTGGCCTGTAATTGGCCGATGCGTTGCATCGATTGGGTCAGAAGTGCCGGAGTGATGGCATTTTGCGCGAATAGCTGATCCAGATCCCGCTCCGCGGCGATCAGCTTGCGACCTGCATCGATGGCTTTCGTTTCCATCGACTCGAACAGGGCCTGGGTCTGTCGCTGCTGCTCGGCCGACAGGTGCAGGTCACGCGAAAGTGCGAGTACATGCGACGGGCCCGGGTAGCCATTGAGCTCCGCGGATTTCGCGAACCCCATGCCTTTGCCGGCTTCGTAGCCCTGAATTTCCTCCATGCTCAAGGCCTTGATGTTGCGGCTTTCCTCACCTGCATAGGGGCTCGGCGCCGCGGCATGGGACGCGGGCGACAAGGCAGCGAGTACGAGTGTGAAAATGCTGACGTGCAATGGCTTCATGTTGCTGCTCCTTCGATGTCATCAGGGGAACTGCCATCGACGCGCCGACGTTCGATCGCGTCACGGTGTCGAGCGCATCCATGTTGATCGTTCGCGTCACCTTCTGCCTCAGCCGGATCGGACCGTGCCGTCACCCTCGGCCACCACACGCACGTCCGCCAGGGCGATGCCCTGCAGCCACATCGACAGGGCGCCGATGCCGCAGACGCTCAAGATCGAAGCGCCTTCGA
>Ga0163152_10002518_pt1 | contig 25841 bp, 20 predicted proteins | sample OliLakLV19MP8IB2_FD_148635 | JGI IMG/M metagenome (GOLD analysis project Ga0163152, IMG submission 148635) | Freshwater microbial mat bacterial communities from Lake Vanda, McMurdo Dry Valleys, Antarctica - Oligotrophic Lake LV.19.MP8.IB-2 | ecosystem: Environmental > Aquatic > Freshwater >...
GAGCGTCACCGCATCGAGGTGCCGGTCTTCGCGTCGCCGGTCGGGCGCGTGATCCGCGCCGCGATGCCGGTCTACGCGACGCCCGCCGATGTCGCGACGCTCGCTCGTGCACTGACGACTTCGTGATCACGCCACGGCTTTGCACGCGGAAGTTGCCGGATCACGTCAGGAGCGGCATGTTCCCGAGCGCCCGTGGACTTCGGCATCCCGCGCTATCTCCTTCTCGAGCTGCTGCAGCGGCTGGACGGCTTCATCACGGGCAAAGAGCGCGACCCCGGCGGGATCGCGGTGTTCGTCGAGATGAACTTCGACGACGAGGAGTTTGCCGAGCTCCTGCACGCGTTTGGGACCGCGGACGAGCCCACGCAGATCCTCGTCGCGAAGGCGACGTCCGCGCGTATCAACGAGGGATTGAGACTCGACTGGATGGAGGAGTGACGGGCGCCGCCGCTCCGTGACACACTCGGGCCGTGGTCCGCCCCCCGATTCCCGACACGACACGGGAAGCCACATTCTGTTTCGTCGACCTTTCGGGGTTCACCGCGCTGACCGAAGCGCACGGTGACGCCGGAGCGGCGGAGCTTGCGATGCGGTTTGCCGATCTCGCGCGCCAATCGCTCGCGTCGGGCGACAAGCTCGTGAAGACGCTCGGTGACGCGGTGCTCGTCGCGTGCGGCGGTCCGGGCCCGGCGCTCACGTTCCTCATGGAGCTGTTTCGTCGCGCCGACACGCAGCCGGACTTTCCGTTGCTGCGTGCCGGCCTTCACCACGGCACCGCCGTCGAGAAGGAAGGCGACTTTTTCGGCGCCGCCGTCAACCTCGCGGCACGCATCGCGAGCCTCGCGCACGCTGGCCAGGTGCTCGCGACGGCGCCCGTCGCGCACATCGCACGGCAGCGCCAGATGGAAGTCGTCGACCTCGGCAGCTTCGAGCTGCGCAACGTGCGGCAGCAGGTCCGCGTCTACGCGCTCGTGACCGGCGAGGTCTCGCGCGGCGGGGCGATCGATCCCGTCTGTCAGATCCGCGTCGGCCGCGATCGTGCGATCGGCCGCCTTCGCCACTCCGGAACCGAGTTCTGGTTCTGCTCCCTCGCGTGCGCGGGTGCGTTCGCGAACGACCCCGGCCGCTTCCTGCGCGAAAAGTCGCGCGGCTAAAGCGTCAGCTCGCCGCGACCCATCGTGACGCAGCGTCCACCCACGCGAACGCTCGACCCATCGGCGTCGACGAGAATGCGCGACGGGCGGCCGAGCTCGATGCCCTGCTCGACTTCGAACTTCCCCGTCTTCACCCAACCCCGTCCCATCGCGAAGCCCGCGAAGCCGCCGGCCGCGGAGCCGGTCGCGGGGTCCTCGCTCACGCCAAAGCCTGACGGGAAACACCGAGCACGTGCCGCCGCTTTCAGCGCGAGCGTTTCGCGCGTGACCGCATAGACGCCGCGGGCACCGGTCTCCTGCAGGAGCTCCGGGAGGATCTGCAGGTTCACGCGGATGCGCCCCATCGGGGTGAGGCCGTTGAGCGCCACGTAGAGGAAGGCCATCCCCGTCGACCACACTTCCGCGGGGCCGTCGATGTCACCGCGTCCCACGCCAAGCGCACGCGCGAGCCGATCGACGTCGGTGAGCTTCGCCCCGTTCTCGGGACGGCGCTGTGTCATCCACACGAAGCTCGGAGCGCCGTTCTCGCGCTCGATGCGCGTGGAGATCTGGCCTTCGCCCACCTCGAGCGTCACTTCGCCGTTGATCGGATTCTCCAGCGCGAGCGCGAACACGCTGCCGATCACCGGGTGCCCCGCGAACGGGAGCTCGACCACCGGTGTGAAGATCCGCATTTTCGCGGCGCCGCCGCGCTCCGCCGGAAACAGGAACGTCGTCACCGAGTGGTTCATCTCCTTCGCGATCGACTGCATCTCCGAGGCGGAGAGACCCTCGCCGTCGAGAAACACGGAGAGCGGATTCCCGCCGAACGGGCGATCGGTGAAGACGTCGAGATGGAGATAGGGGTAGCGCCGCATGGGGAGGAACGGGAGCGCGCCGGGAGGCCGAAGGCCGACCAAGCGCGGACCGACGGCGGTGACGCTACGGCGGCAGGTTCGCGCCGAGAATCAGGTAAAACCCTTGGTGTGACCCGCTCGCTGGGGTTCGCTACGGCCCGGCGAGCTCCTGGCGGGCAATCGTGCGCAGGTGCACCTCGTCGGGACCGTCCGCGAGACGCAGGCAGCGGCCCCACGTCCAGATCGCGGCGAGCGGCGTGTCGGGCGTGAGACCCGCGGCGCCATAGGTCTGGATCGCCCGATCGGCGACCGCCACGAGCATCCTCGGCACAATCACCTTGATCATCGCGACCTCGCGGCGCGCGGCCTCGTTGCCCTGGTGATCAGCGCCAGCGGCGGCAACCGAGCGAAGCGAGCCTGCCGCCGCGAGAACCATGCGCTGATCCATCAGCCACGCAGCCTTCATCACGAGGAGCCGCGCCTGGTCGATCTCGATGCGCGAGAGCGCGATCCACTCGCCGACCTGGCCGTGATCCGCGAGCGGCTTGCCGAATGCGACGCGCGACTTCGCGCGCTCCGTCATCAGCGCGAGCGCGTGTTCGGCCTGCCCGATCGCGCGCATGCAGTGGTGGATGCGGCCGGGCCCGAGCCGCTGCTGCGCGATGCGGAAGCCGTCGCCCGGTTTTCCGAGCAGGTTCGACGCGGGCACGTGCGCGTTCACGAAGTCGACCTCGCAGTGCCCTTCGGGATGCGTCTGGCCCATCACGGAGAGATTGCGGCCGACCTTCACGCCGGGCGTGTCCATCGGCACGAGGATCATGCTCATGCGCTCGTGAGGCTTTGCGTCGCCATCGGTCACGCCCATCACGATCGCGATCTTGCAGCGCGGGTTCGCGGCGCCGCTCGTGAACCACTTCTTCCCGTTGATCGTGAACGCGTCGCCGTCGCGGCGGATCTCCGTGCGGAGGTTCGTCGGATCCGACGACGCGACCGCGGGTTCCGTCATCGAGAAACACGAGCGGATCTCGCCTTCCATCAGCGGCTTCAGCCAGCGCTCCTTCTGCTCGGGCGTCGCGACGAGGTGCAGCACCTCCATGTTGCCGGTGTCGGGCGCCGAGCAGTTCATCAGCTCCGACGACCAGAACACGCGTCCCAGCATCTCCGCGATGGGCGCGTAGTCGAGGTTCGAGAGGCGCGTTCCGGGTTCGCCGTCCTTCAAACCGGGGAGGAAGAGGTTCCAGAGTCCGAGTTTCTTCGCCTTCGCCTTCAGCTCCTCGAAGAACGGGACGGGGAACACGCCCTTCGCGACGAGCGCGTCGTACTCCGCCTCACGCGGAAGAACCTCGGCGCGCAGGAAGTCGCGCACGGCGCCCTGCATCTCGATCGATCGCGGCGAGTGCTGGAAATCCATCGTCAGAGTCCTTTCTGTGCAATCTGCCAGCCGCACTCGGCGAAGAGCGTCCCGAGTGCGCCCATCGCTTCGGCGTCGGCGGCCGCGGCGTTGCCGGCGCGGGCGCGTGCGAGCACCCCTTCGAGAATCGCGGCGAGCCGGAACATCGCGAACGCGACGTGGAACGGCTGGAGCTCACCCGCGTGCGTGGCGGCGGCGCGGTAGGTCGCGACATGCTCCTCGCGCGTCGGAATGCCGAGCGCGGCCAGGTCGAGCCCCTGGAATCCGCCGATCTTCGGGATCGGCGGAAGCAACCAGGGGATCACGTTGTAGCCAAGGTCCGCGAGCGGCGGTCCGAGTGTGGAGAGCTCCCAATCGAAGATCGCGACGACGCGCGGCTCCGTCTCGTGAAACATGAGGTTCTCGACGCGGAAGTCGCCGTGCGCGATGCGCACGTCGTCGTCGGACGCGAGGTTCGCCGGAAGCCACGCGCAGAGCGATGCGAGCGCGGCGTTCTCGCGAGGCTTCTGCGCTTCCCACTGGCGCGTCCATGTTGCGACCTGACGCGCGTAGTAGCCGCCGGTCTTTCCGTAGTCGGCAAGCCCGATCGCCACGGGATCGATCGCATGGAGCTTCGCCATCGTCTGCGCCATCGCCGCGTAGATCGCAGGGCGCTCGTCCTTCGGGACGTCCGGGAGGTCGTTGCGGCGGAACACGCGGCCGCGCATTCGCTCCATCACGAAGAACGGCGTGCCGATCACGTCGCGGTCGTCGCAGAACGCGAGCGCCTTCGCGACGGGCATTCCGGCTTGCCCGAGCGCCGAGAGCACGCGGAACTCGCGATCGACCGCGTGCGCCGACGGCAGCAGCTTTCCCGGGGGCTGCTTGCGCAGGACGCGCTCGCCGTCGGACGTCGTGAGCAGGAACGTCGGGTTCGACTGCCCTCCCGGGAACTGCGCGACGTTCTCGAGAGTGCCGAGCCCCTTCTCGCGAAGCCAGCTCGCCAGCCGCGCTTCGTCGAAGCGATGCGCCTCTCGCACCGGGATCGTTTCGGTCGTGCCCACGGGCAGGGAGCATACTCGCGCACGGATGGCGAAGGAGAGCGCGGGAATCCTCCTCTGGCGCGTGCGCGAAGACCGCGTCGAAGTGCTGCTCGTGCATCCGGGCGGTCCATTCTGGGCGCGGAAGGACCTCGGCGCGTGGTCGATCCCCAAGGGCGAGATCGTCGAGGGCGACGACGCGCTCGAGACGGCGAAGCGCGAGCTCGCCGAGGAGACCGGCTGTACCGCGACGGGAGACTTCACGCCGCTCGGCAGCGTGAAGCAGAAATCCGGCAAGGTCGTGAAGGCGTGGGCGTTGCGAGGCGACTTCGACACCGACGAGTTCCGATCGAATTCGTTCGAGATGGAGTGGCCTGCCGGCTCGGGTCGGATGATGTCGTTCCCCGAGGTCGACCGCGTCGAGTGGCTGTCGCTCGACACCGCGCGCACGAAGATCAACCCCGCGCAGGCCGCCTTCCTCGACCGCCTCCCCTCCTCACCCTGAGCGAGCGCGCTTCTTCACCCTGAGCGAGCGAAGCGAGTCGAAGGGCTGTTCGTTCAGTCGAACGCGCCGCCGCGCCCCGCACCGCCCGCGAATCGCCCGGCGCCCGCGAGCCCTTCCTTCGCAAGCGTATCGAGGCTGCCGCGGAACTCCGCTGCGAGCGCATCGCCGACCGGCAGGTTCCACTGCGCGAGCGCGCTCGCGCGATCCGCACGCATGCAGCCTTGCGGGAAGCGCGCGATCTCCGCGCCCAGCGCTTCGGCCGCAGCTCGCGCCGTCCCGTCCGGCACGACGCGATCGGCGAGTCCCATCGTGTGCGCCTCGCGTGCGCCCACCGCGCGGCCGGTGAGGATCATGTCGAGCGCGCGTCCCTGGCCGATCAGCCGCGGGAGCCGCACCGTGCCGCCGTCGATGAGCGGCACGCCCCAGCGCCGGCAGAACACGCCGAACGTCGCGCCCTCCTCGGCGACGCGGAGATCGCACCAGATGGCGAGCTCGAGGCCGCCCGCGACGGCGTGTCCGGCCACCGCCGCGATGACCGGCTTCGAGAGCGCCATGCGCGAGGGACCCATCGGTCCGTCGCCGTCCGGCTCGAGGCGATTCGACGTCGGGCCGGGAGACGCGGCCGCTTTCAGATCCGCGCCCGCGCAGAACGTCCCGCCCTCGCCCCAGAGAACGGCGACGCTTTGCGACGCGTCCGCGTCGAACTCGCGGAACGCTGCCGAGAGCGCTTCGGCGTGCACGCGGTCGACCGCGTTGCGCGCCTCCGGCCGCGCGAGGATCACCGTCGTGACCGGGCCGTGCTTCTCGACGCGCACGCTCATTTCGGCGCCTCCGCCTTCCCTTTCGCCTTCTCGAGGTGCGTGGTGAAAAACCGCACCGTGCGATCCATGTCGTCGAGGCGGTTCTCGCGATGCGTGAAGCCGTGCCCCTCGTTCGGATACACGACGTAGTCGACCGTGCGTCCGCGCTTCTTCAGCTCGCTGACGACGAGGTCGCTCTCCCACTGCGGCACGTTGGTGTCGTTCGCACCCTGCAAAACGAGGAGCGGGGCCTTCACTTTGTCCATGGAGTGGATGGGCGATCGCTCCTTGAAAAGCGCGCCGTGCGTCTCCGGCGTGCCCATCTCCGTTTCGTACCAGGTGCCAAACCGGTCGACGGTGAGCTCGTAGTCCTTCACGAGATCCGGCATGCCGTAGCGCGCGACGGCCGCCGCCCAGTCGTCCGGCGTCGCGGTGATCGCGCGGAGCGCCATGTAGCCGCCGTAGCTGCCCCCGGTGATGCCGACGCGCGAGCGATCGATGACGCCGGTCTTTGCGAGGCCGTCGACGACCGCGAGGAGGTCTTTCAGATCGCCGCCGCCCCAGTCCTTGTTGTTGAGGTCCTCGAACGCGCGGCCGTATCCGGTCGAGCCGCGATAGTTCGGCGCCGCGACGACGAAGCCCGCTTCCGTGAGCGCCTGGATCGACGGGTAGAAGCCGGGACGCGTCTGGCCGTTCGGCCCTCCATGCACGTGGATCACGAGCGGCGGCGGAGTTCCCTGATGCGCGTAGTACGGCTTCCAGACGAACGCGTCGATCTCCTTGCCGTCGAAGCTCTTGAACGTGCGCAGCTGCGCCTTCGCGAGACGCGAGAGATCGACGCTGCCCGCGATCGGCGCGACCGCCGTCTTCGCCGCGCGGGTCGCGAGGTCGACGAGGAGGATCTCCGACGGGCGATCGGCGGACTCACGCACGAACGCGGCACGCGTGCCGGCAGGATCGACGGCGACCGCGGTGATGACGCCACCCTTCGCGATCACGCCGACGGCCGCGCGCGTGTCGAGCGTCTTGATGCCGACGAGCTCGCTCTCGCCGCGGACGTTGCGCGCGTAGACGGCGTCGCCCGCATCCGTGACCGCGACTTCCTCCACGTCCCACTCGCGCGTGCCCGCGAGCGTGACCGAGCCCGACTTCAAGTCGACGATGCACAGCTGCGAGAAGCCCTCGTCGTTCACCGTCGTCGCGAGAAGCCGGCCATCGGGAAGGAACGCCTGAGCCCAGAGAATGCCGTCCTTGCGAGGCGGTTTGATGCGCGTGGCTTTCAGCGTCGCGATGTCCACGACGATCAGCTCGCCCTTCTGGTCGTCGGGCGTGACGGTGCCGGCGACGAGCTTGCCGTCGCGGCTCCACGCGCCGCCGTACACGTTCACCGGTTCGTGCGTGAGCGGCGTGACCTTGCCGCTCGCCATGTCGCGCACGACGAGGTCGAACTGGAACGGACGCTCCGTGTCCGCCATATACGCGAGCTTCGTTCCGTCGGGAGAGAAGAACGCGCCCTGCTCCGCGAGATCGGTCGCGGCGAGCGGCTCGGCCTTCGCGGCGCCACGCACGAGGCGCCAGAGGTCGTGGCGCTCGTCGCCGCCATGATCCATCTGGAAAACGAGGTCGCCGTTCGGCGCGTATTCGAGACCGCCGACGGTCTCCTTCGCGGCCGTCCGCTGCACCGCGGGGAGCACCTTCCCCTGCGCGTCGATCATCGCGGTCCACAGCTCGAGCGATCCGCTCGCGTCGGAGACGAACGCGATCTCGTCGCCCTTCGGCGAAAGCGCGACGTCCGCGATCTCCACCGCGTCCGCGAGCTGCGCCGCCGAATACGGCGAGGGCACGGGAGTCGGCGTCGGCAGCGTCGCCGGCGGCTGCTTCGGTCGCGGCGTGCACGCGGCGAACGCCGCGCTGAGTGCGAGGACGGCGGCGATCAGCGCATGTTTCTCGCGGCGGCAGGCTCGCTTCGCTCGGTTGCCGCCGCTTGCGCTGATCAGCGCATGTTTCTCGCGGCGGCAGGCTCGCTTCGCTCGGTTGCCGCCGCTCGCGCTGATCTTCATGCGGCCGATGCTACGCTCCCTGGAGGATCGATGGCCTACGACATCCACATGGTCGAGACGCCGGTGGAGCTTCCCGAGGGTTTCCAGCCGGCCGCGTCAGTTCACGATTCGTCGAAGCGTGAGGATCGGGGCGTCGTCGTTCGGAACCACGACAAAATCGACGACGCACTCGAGCGCCCAGTCCTCGACCTCCTCGGACGTACCGTCTTCGAGGATGCGTGGGGGCGAGAGCAGCTTCTGCGTCGCCTCGAACGTCATCGGGCCCGTCTTGCGCATCGCGGTGTTCTGCGGACGCCGGGCGAGGGGCGTCACGTCGATGGACTTGTGCTCGTTCCAGTAGGGAGCCATCGTCGCCTCGAGCGTCGCCGCGTTCCATTCCGTCGGTGCGTCTGCCGCGGGCACGAGCAGCGCCGCCGCTCCGGCGTAGTCCTTCTTCGCGAGCGCCTTCACCAACCGGTGCAGATCGGTGCGAATGCGCGCCGCCGCCAGGCGCGCATCGAGGCCGGTCGGGCCGCCCGGCGGGCCGGTCTCGGCGACGGCGCCCGCGCGACCGGTTGCGAGGACACCGCCGCGCATCTGCTCCCACTCGTCGACGAGACTCGAGTCCACCCCGCGGATCGTGGTCCTCAGGGAAACGAGGATGTCGTCCATCTCCTCCGTGCGGGTCGACTCGGGAACGTTCTGCGCGAGTGCCTTGTAGACCTGGGAGAGGTAGCGGAGCAGCACGCCTTCGCTTCGCTCGAGGCCGTAATCGAGGACGTAGTCCTCGAAGCTCATGAAGCGCTCGAGCATGTCGCGCGCGACGGACTTGGGCCGGATGTTCTCGGCGCCGACCCACGGATGTTTCGCCGCGAACTCGTTGAAGGTGGCGTAGACGAAGTCGCGATTCGGTTTCGTCCACTCCAGCTTCTCGAGCTCCGCGATACGCTCGTCGTATTCCACGCCTGAGCGCTTCATCTCCATCATCTTCTCGGTCTTGATGCGGTCGAGCTGCTTCCAGAGGACCACATCGGGATTCTCCAGGATCGACTCCACCTGCGAGAGCACGTCGAACGCGTAGGTCGGCACTTCCGGCGAGATGCGCGGCAGCGAGTCGAGGAGGTAGAGCGACAGCGTGTGCAGCAGCGAGAAGTCGTGCTGGAGACCGGCGCCGGGCCGGAGGCGGCTGCCTCCGGAAGGCGCACGGTACACATCGACCAGGCCGGCGGCGCGCAGCGTGCGGAGCTTTCTGGCGGCATCGCGGCGGAGCTTCTTCTTCGCGTTGTCCGACTCGTGGGCCCTCTCGATCATCAGAACCAGCCGGCCGTAGCCGCCGCCGCGACGCGTGGTCTCGCTCTGCAGGACCGAGAGCAGCAGCCCGAAGCTGACTTCGAATCGCGACTCGAGCTTCTCCGGCTCTTTCGTCTGCAGCTTCTCGAACGTCGACGAGTCCCAGTGCACGTAGCCCTTCGCCGGCGGCTGCCGCTTCACCACTTTTTTCCCCGCCTGGGCCCGTCCCTCCAGCTTCTTGTTCTCGATCACGTGCTCGGGGGCTTGCGCAACCACGTAGCCCTGCGTGTCGAACCCCTTCCGCCCCGCACGTCCGGAGATCTGATGGAAGTCGCGCGCGGAGAGGATGCCGGTCTTCTCTCCGTCGTATTTGCAGAGCTGCGTGAAGAGCACCGTCTTCAGCGGGATGTTGATCCCCATTCCGAGCGTGTCGGTGCCCGAGATGACTTTGAGCAGTCCCTGCTGGGCGAGCTTCTCCACGGTGAGGCGGTACTTCGGCAAGAGCCCCGCGTGGTGGAGCCCGATGCCGTGGCGAAGGTGCCTCTGGAAGTCCTTGCCGTTGGGACTCGTGAACTTCACGCCTTCGAGCGCGTCCCGGATCGCCTCCTTCTCCCCCTTCGTGGCGAAGTTCACGCTCATCAGGTTCTGGGCCTGCTCGGCAGCGGCGCGCTGCGTGAAGTTCACGAGGTAGACCGGATAGCGGCCCGACTCGATGAGCTTCTCCAGCGTCTCGTGAAGCGGCGTCTCCGCGTATTCGAACCCCAGCGGGACAGGGCGCACCACACTGCGTACGCGGACGACGTCGCGCCGGGTCATCTCGCGGATGCCCGTCTCGATGGCCTCGGTGTCGCCGAGCGTGGCGGACATCAAGAGAAACGTCGTCGTCTCCAAAAGCAGCAGCGGTATCTGCCAGGCGGAGCCGCGATCGCGATCGGCGTAGTAGTGGAACTCGTCCATCACCACGGCGTCGACCTTCGGCTCGTCTTCGCGCAGCGCGAGGTTGGCGAGAATCTCCGCCGTGCAGCACACGATCGGCGCATCGGCGTTGATGGAGCCATCGCCGGTGACCATGCCGACGTTGTCCGCGCCGAAGACCTCGCAGAGCGCGAAGAACTTCTCGTTCACGAGTGCCTTGATCGGGCACGTGTAGAAGGAGCGCTTCCCCTCCGCCATCGCCTGGTAATGAAGGAACGTCGCCACCAGCGACTTGCCCGAACCCGTCGGCGTGCTGAGCACGACGTGTTTTCCGTCGAGCAGCGCGAGGATCGCTTCCTCTTGCGCCTCGTAGAGCGAAATCCCCGTGGAGCCCACCCAACCGACGAACCGGTCGAGCACGGCATCCGGCGTCAGTTTTTCTCCCGGCGAAGGAAGGAGCTGCCCGAGAGGCGCCGTCATCCGATTGTCAGGTCGATTTGCCGAAGTCGAGCTTCGTGAAGTCCGCGATCGGCGCGAACACGACGACGATCGACGAGAGCAGCGCGAGACGGTTCCGGCGCAGCGTGTCGTCCTTGTCCATGACCATGACGCCGTCATAGAAGGCCGCGAGCGGGTTCTTCAGCTTCACGGTCTCGCCGATCGCCTCGCGCCAGAGCCCGGCCTTCGCGTGTTTTTTCGCGGCCTCGGCGACGGTGCCTGCGGCCGCGTGCAGCGCCTTCTCGGAATCGTGCGCAAACGCGGACGGGTCCACCGTCTTGCCGAGATCCTCGGGCTTCGCCTGGGCGAGCAGGTTCGCCGAGCGCTTGAACGCCGTCGCGACCGGCTCGAAGTCCGGCGACTTCTTCAGGTCCGCGATCGCCCGCGCGCGCGCGGCCGCGTCGATGGGATCGTCGAAGCGCGCGGAGAGCGCCGCGACAACCGCGTCGGGAGCGACGCCGTCATCGCGCAGCATGTTCTCCAGGCGCCCCTTCACGTATTCGAGCGCGTCCTTCGCGCCCGCCTTCGCGTCGATCTTGCCCGCGGGGAAACCCGCCGCCGCCTTCTCGAGCAGCGCCGGCAGGTTCAGCGGATAGCCCTTCGATCGCGCGATCGAAAGAATTGCGAGCGCGTGGCGCCGAAGGCCGTACGGATCCGTCGAGCCCGTCGGCTTCGCGCCGATACCGAAGATGCCGGCGAGCGTGTCGAGGCGATCGGCGATCGACACGATCGCGCCGAGGTCGCTCGCCGGGATCGAATCGCCCGAGCCCTTCGGCTGGTAGTGCTCCGCAATCGCGTTCGCGACCTCCACCTTCTCGCCGCCGAGCCGCGCGTACTCGCGGCCCATCTGTCCCTGCAGTTCCGGGAACTCGAACACCATCTTCGACTGCAGGTCGGCCTTCGACAGCAGCGCGGCCCGATCGAGATCGGCTTCCGACGGCAGCGACGCCGCCGCGGACGTGCCTTCGAGCGAGCGCCGGATCTCCTTCGCGAGCACCCGCATGCGCTCGACCTTCTCGGCGTACGAGCCGAGCTTTTCCTGGAACGTGTACTTGTCGAGGCTCTTGCCGATCTCCTCGAGCTTCGTGCTCTTGTCGAGCCCGAAGAAAAACTGCGCGTCGGACAAACGCGAGCGCAGCACGCGCTCGTTGCCACGCGCGACGACCTTCGCGTCGTTCGGCGGCGTCGCCGCGATCGTCACGAAGTGCGGCATCAGCTTGCCGGCCGCATCGATCACGGGGAAGTAGCGCTGGTGGTGTTTCATCGGCGTGACGATCACCTCGCGCGGCAGATCGAGAAGCTCCTTCTCGAACGTGCCCGCAATGGCCCACGGCTTCTCGACGAGGAACGACACCTGGTCGAGCAGCGATTCGTCCGGCTCGATCTTCCCGCCGAGCTTCGCGGCCGCCGCGTCCGCGGCTTCGCGAACCGCGACCTTGCGCTTCGCGGGATCCGCGATCACGTCGTGGCGCTCGAGCTGCGCGAGGTACTCCTGCCAGCCGGCGACGATGATGGCCTTGTCCCTGTGGAGGAACCGGTGCCCGCGCGTCACGTTGCCGGCGACGAGCCCGCCCCACGTGAACCCGATCGGCTTGCCGGCGAACACCGCGACGAGCCACTGCACCGGCCGCGCGTATTTCACCTCCATGTCGCTCCACCGCATCGACTTCGGGAACGAGATCCCCTCGAGGATCTTCGGCAGTGCCTCCTCGAGGAGCTTCGCCGACATCTGCCCGCCCTCTTCCATCTCGGCGGCGATGTATTCGCCCTTGTCGGTCTTCACCGTGGTCAGCTTCTCGACCGGCACGCCGCACTTCTGCGCGAAACCGATCGCGGCGCCCGTGGGCTTCCCGTCCTTGTAGGCCGCGGAAACCGGCGGGCCCGTCATCGCCTTCTTCGATCGCGGCGTCGCGTCCGCGAGGTTCGCCACACCGACGGCGAGGCGCCGCGGCGAGCCGGCCGTCTTTACGTCGGCCGCCGCCACCGGTAGCCCGCGCGCGGAGAGCTCGCGCGCGACGAGCTCGGGAAGCTGCGCGAGCGCGTCCATCGCGTAGCTCGCCGGCAGCTCCTCGGATCCGATTTCGAACAGGAGCTCGCTCACGACTTCGCTCCCTTCGCGTCCTTCTTCTGCTGCTTCGCGGCGGCCTTCTCCTGCGCGATCGTCGCGTCCGCGATCGCCTTCTCTTTCGCCGCCCCTTTGAGCATCGGGAAGCCCAGCTTGAAGCGGCTCTCGACGTAGCCGTCGGCGCAGCGCTTCGCGAGCGTGCGCACGCGTCCGATGAACCGTGCGCGCTCCGTCACGCTGATCGCGCCGCTCGCGTCGAGCAGATTGAAGAGGTGCGAGCACTTCAGGCATTCGTCGAACGCGGGCAGCACCAGCGGTTCCGCGCGATCGAGCAGCCGCTTGCACTCGGCCTCGTGCGTCTCGAACAACCCCATCAACACCTTGTCGTCCGTGGCTTTCGCGGCGCCCTTGTCGAGCGAGTAGTGCGACCACTCGACCTCGAACTGCTTCCGGATCTCGCCGAACGTCACCGGATTCCCGTCGCGACCCTTCGACCACTCCAGGTCGTACACGTTCTCCTTGTTCTGCAGATACATCGAGAGCCGCTCGATGCCGTACGTCAGCTCCGCCGCGACGGGCCGCACGTCGTATCCACCCGCTTGCTGGAAGTAGGTGAACTGCGTGATCTCCATCCCGTCGAGCCACACTTCCCAGCCGATGCCCCACGCATTGAGCGTCGGGCTCTCCCAGTCGTCTTCGACGAACCGGATGTCGTGCTCCTTCCAGTCGATGCCGATCGCGGCGAGGCTTTGGAGGTAGAGCTCCTGCGTCTCCTGCGGGCTCGGCTTCAAGATCACCTGGAACTGCTGGTGCTGATAGAGGCGATTCGGGTTCTCGCCGTAGCGGCCATCCGTCGGGCGCCGAGACGGCTGCACGTACGCGACGTTCCACGGCTCCGGCCCGAGCACTCGGAGATACGTGAGGGGCGACATCGTGCCCGCGCCCATCTCGACATCGTGCGGCTGCGCGACGATGCAGCCGTGTTTCGCCCAGAAATCCTGGAGGGTGAGGATCAGTTCTTGAAGGTTCAAGCTCACCGCGCCCTTGTAGCCTCTTGCTCCACCCCGCCGCAAGGGGACCCCATGCGCAGACTTCACGCCTAACCCCCATCTGCTGTTACAATTACCGACGGTGCTGACCATCCGCGACCTGCAGTCGCAGGAGCAGTTCGCCGTTCCACCCGAAGGCGCCGTTCTGGGCCGTGAGGGCGGCGGTGCGGACATCGTCGTGCGCGACAAGTCCGTCTCGAAGCGCCACGCGAAAGTCTACGAGCGCGGCGGGAAATGGTTCCTCGAGGATCTTCAGTCCGCGAACGGCACCTACGTCGACGAGCAGCCGGTCACCCGCCCCGTCGGCCTGAAGCAGGGGATGAGCTTTTCCCTCTCGAACTACCACTTCGAAGTGATGCCGGAATCGCAGAGTGCGCCCACGCGCGCTCGCGGCGCACCGCCGCCGCCCCCGCCGGCAGCGCAAGAGGACTGGGATGCCGACGGCGGCTATCCCGACGAGACCGCGCCGCCGCCCGAGGACGAATGGGCGCCGGACCCCTCCGCGTCGAAGGGGAACCGCTCGGGTCCTGCAGGTGGCAAGAAGTCGGCGTCGCCGCCGAAGGCGAACGGCTCCAGCAAATCGCAACCGAAAGGCGGCGGAAAGACCGCGCCCAAAGGCGGCGGTGGAAGCAGCAGCGCCGGTGCCGGAGGCGACGCGGGCGGTGTCCTCGCGCAGATCCCCAAGGCGATCGCGCATTACATGAAGTCGGTGCCGATCTTCGTCGTGAACCCGCTCGGGTTCATCAAGGGATCGATCGAGGACATGAAGTACCCCGCGATGAAGCCCATGGAGCTTCTCCCGTGGGGACTCGTCGCCGCGCTCTTCAACGTGGGACTCGGCATCGGTGCGGGCGCGGTCTCGACGGTCACGTCGATGATCCAGACGAAGGCGTTCGACGGCGGTCCGCTCATCGCGCTCGTCGTCGGCTCGGCCGTCGGCATCGTCATCGCCGTCGTCATCGCGATCGTGAGCGCGTTCATCTTCCACCCGCTGATGGGCTTCATCATCAAGCTCCTCAAGGGCGAGTCGGACGAGGTGAACCGCAGCAACTACTACGTCTGCGTGATGACCGCGTACATCCTGATGGGCCTTCCCGCGGCGGGCGCGGGCATCGCGGCGGTTTTCGGGCTCATCCCCGTCGTCGGAAAGTTCGCGGCGGTTCTCCCGCTCGCGGCCTCGCTGATCGCGCAGTTCTATCTGCTGCTCGTCGCCTACTTCTGGATGAAGTACTTCCAGGTGATGAAGTGGGTGCCGATCGTGATCCTCGTGCTCGCGGGACTGTCGGCGGTCATGGGGCTCCTCGGCGTGGTGAACGTGGCGCGCGGGATCCTCGCCGGTGGTGGCGGCGTCGCGACCGGTCTGACCGCCGAGCAGCAGGCGGCGCTCGCCGCGCAGCAGGCGCTGAACGGCGGCGTCACGCCGACGCCGGGCACGTCGACCGGCGACGACGACGACGCGGATCCGACTCCGGGAGGCACGTCCGGCTCCACGACGTCCGCCACGCCGGCTCCCACGGCGACGCTGGTCGCGGCGGTTTCGCCGCGTCCCGGCTCGCTCTCGAACACGCCGAAGCCGGTGGCGACGCCGGGCGGCTCGAACGTTTCGGTGGCGCCGATCGCCGGCGGACTCACGCCGTATCAGCGGTGGGCCGCGAAGCGCGACGCCGTCGAGAAGGCGATCGCCGACGACCCGACGATCCTCAAGCGCGACAAGGATCTCTACGCCGGCTATCAGCAGTACCACCGCGCCGCGTTCAACGTGAAGCAGAAGTGGGCGAAGGTCTCGAAGGATCCGTCGCAGGGGCCGGTGAATCAGCGGATGATCGACGCCGAGACCTTCGAGCTCACGGGCCCGCTCATCGACCAGCTCTACGCGCGCATCTCGAAGTAGCGGGTGCTGGCAACCCTCACCCTGAGCGAGGCCGCGGCAGTTTGCGGCCGAGTCGAAGGGCTTTGTGTTTCGCGCAGCCCTTCGACTCGCTGCGCTCGCTCAGGGTGAAGAGGGGTAGCACCACCCTCACCCTGAGCGAGGCCGCGGCAGTTTGCGGCCGAGTCGAAGGGCTCTGTGTTTCGCGCAGCCCTTCGACTCGCTGCGCTCGCTCAGGGTGAAGAGGGGTAGCACCACCCTCACCCTGAGCGAGGCCGCGGCAGTTTGCGGCCGAGTCGAAGGGCTCGCCGAGCGGCCTACGGCGCGGCGAAGAAGTCGAACTCGGTGATGCCATTCTCGAGGACGAAGGTCTGCTCTTCGGCTTCGCGTCCTTCGAACGTGACGCGCACCGTGACAGCGCCGAGCCCGATCCCGAAGACGGGATCCGCGCCGGACGCGCTCACCGCGAACGCCGCGAATCGGGCGTCGCTCGCGTGCGTCGCCGTCGCGAGCGGATCGACGTCGGAATCCCCGTCCCGGTAGTAGACGGTGTACGGCGTACCGGCGCCGTCGATGACCTCGACGGTCGCACCGCCGACGTTCTCGAACGAGAGGTCTTCGGGATCGACCAGCCGCGTGATGCGGCCGCGCACGATCGCGCCGCCACTCGTGCCGAGCGTCATGAGGCTGCCCGTGCCGAGAACCGCCGCGCTGTATTCGTCGACGAATGCCTGCGCGACCGCGATCGGATCCTGGTGCGCGCCGAGCGGCACAAGCCCTTCGCCGACGACGTCGGCATAGCCCGTGAAGAGAAACGAGTCCCGCTCCGCCGTTTCGCCGGAGAACACGGCCGGCGCGAAGCCACTCGTCATGAACGCGAGCGCGACCTCGGTGTTCGTCGGGAAGCCGTCGGCGACGAACCCGCCGCTGCCGTCCGTAACGCCCGCGGCGATCGCGTTACCCGCGCGGCTCGTGCCGAAGAAGCTGGCGCCGCCGATGAGGAAGCCGCCCTCCTCGCGAAACTCCACGAGGCGCCCCACGATCGCGACGCACTCGTACTCCACGCCGTTCCCGTCGAGGCAGAGCCGCGCCGTCGTGGGGCTCGCGACGCAGGCCGCGAGGCCGAAGCCCGCGAGAAGAGCGACGATCGAACGACTGGTAGCAGGACGCACGCCCGGAGCGTATCCCAAACCGAGAAAGCCATGAAACGAAGCGAGGCTTCGTTTCATTGCTTGCGGCCGCCGGTCGCGTCGTCGAGGAAACGCGCGGAGCGGAGCTCCTTCCCGAGCACCAGCCGGATGAACGGACCGAGCAGCCGCCGAGACTCGTCCACCTGCGCCGGCGTGAACACGACCCCCTCGAGCGCGTGCAGCGGCGCATCGAACGACGCCTCGAGCAGGCGCAGTGTCCCGCGCGAGACCACGCTGCCATTCCCTCCCGCGCAGCGCCCGCAGAAGATCACCCCGCGATCGGCGACGAAGCGGTAGAGCTCGGCGTCCGCATCGCCGCACGATGCGCACCCCGCGAGGTCGGGCCGGTAGCCTGCGAGCGAGAGCAGCTTCAGCTCGAACGCCGCGAGCCACCCGCCTCCGGTCGGCGTCGCGCTCCCGATCACCTCGAGCCCCGCGTCGAGCAGGTCGAAGAGCTCGGGCAGCGCCTCGCGCTCGCGCACCGCTTCGCTCGTGAGCTCGGTGAGATACGCCGCCCGTGAGATGCGGTCGAGATCGGTCACGATGCCCGGCCGCGAGCGGTCGATCGTCGCGGACGACAGCGAAAGGAGCTCGCCGCGCCGGTCGCGATACCGGATGAGAAGCCGGTTGAACGGCTCGAGCGCGCCGCCGAATCTCTTCTGGGATTTGCGCGCGGCACGCGCAAACGCGCTCACCTTCCCGAGCTCGCGCGTGAAGAACGTGACGATCCGGTCGGCTTCGCCGTAGTCGACGGTGCGCAGAACCAGCGCGACAGCCCGTTCCTCGTGCGATCCACCGTTCGCCACCGGAAACATCATAGCGGCGTTTGAATCCGGGCCTTCGAATGGGCAGACTGCGCGCCCGTGCGAACCAAGCCTCGGACCTACCCGAATCTCTTCCCGCCCTCCGGCGACAAGCCGCGCGTCGCCTACTTCTGCATGGAGTACGGCATCCACGAGGAATTCCCGATCTACGCGGGCGGACTCGGCATCCTCGCCGGCGACTTCGTGAAGTCCGCCGCGGATCTCCAGGTGCCCGTCGTCGCGGTCGGCATCCTCTGGCGGCAGGGATACACGACGCAAAAAATCGGTTCCGACGGCCATCCCGTCGACGAGTACCCGGCGAACAACCCGGACTTCCTCGAGGATACGGGGGCCCGCGTGCGCGTCCGCGTGCTCGCGGCCGAGGTGGAACTCCGCGTGTGGCGCGTCGCCCGCTACAAGATCGCGCCGCTCTTCCTCCTCGACACGGTCAACCACCAGGACCACTGGATCAACCAGCGCCTCTACGATCCGCGCCCCGACTGCCGGCTCGCGCAGGAGATCGCCCTCGGCATCGGCGGCGTCCGCGCGCTCCGCAAGCTCGGCATCGAGGTGGACGTGCTCCACTTCAATGAAGGCCACGCGGTTTTCGCGGGCCTCGAGCGGATCTGCGAGCGCATGGCGTCCGGCGACGGCTTCGAGGAGGCGTGGGCCGACGCGCGGAAGCGCATTGTGTTCACCACGCACACGCCCGTCCCCGCCGGCAACGAGGTCCACTCGCTGAAGGACCTCCGCCGCATCGGCGCGACGCAGGAGCTCCTCGACAAGGAGCTGGAGCAAATTGGCGGAAGCCCGTTCAGCATGACGGTCGCCGGACTGCGCCTCTCGATGGCGTCCAACGCGGTCGCGCAGCTTCACGGCGAGACGGCGCGCCAGATGTGGAAGGACGTCGACAACGCGAGCACGATCCAGGCGGTCACCAACGGCGTGCATCCGGGGACGTGGCAGGACGAACGGATTCGGGACGCGAAGAACGAAACCGCGCTTCTCGCCGCACACAAGGAAACGAAGCGCGAGCTCCTCGCGCTCGTGCAGCAGCGCAACGGCGTGAGGCTCGACCCCGATCGCCTGCTGATCGGCTTCGCGCGTCGCGCCGCGCCCTACAAGCGCGCGAACCTGATCCTTCGCGATCCGAAGTGGCTCGAGAAGCTCGTGAAGAAACACGGCGCGCAGCTCGTGTTCTCCGGGAAAGCGCATCCCGCGGACGGCGCCGGCAAGCGGCTCATCTCCGAGCTCGTGCGCTTCTCGCACGACTGGCCGGAGTCGATCGTCTTCCTCCAGAACTACGACATCGAGATCGGCCGCAGGCTCACTCGCGGCGCCGATGTGTGGCTCAACAACCCGATCCGTCCGCTCGAGGCGTCGGGCACGTCCGGCATGAAGGCCGCGATGAACGGCGTGCTCAACGTGAGCATCCTCGACGGCTGGTGGCCCGAGGGCTGCGTGCACGGGGTCACCGGATGGGCGATCGGTGATACGAGCCAGGGCCGCGCCGACCAGGACGAGTACGACCTTGCGTCGCTGCACACCGTCATGGAGAACGACGTCGTGCCCGCGTTCGCGAACCCGTCGAAGTGGGCCGCGATGATGGCGGCGTCGATCAAGATGGGCGTCGAGAAGTTTTCCAGCGACCGCATGGTCGCCGATTACTACGAGAAGCTGTACCGCAAGCCCTCGTAATGAAACGGCGGCTGGTGAGAGTGCTCGGCGCGCCTCTCACGCGTGCGCACGAGCCGTCGCCCGCCGACGCGATCATCGTTCTCGGAAGCCGCTTGCACGCCGACGGTTCGCTCTCCGGCGTCGGCGAAGAGCGCGTGAACGCGGGCGTCGCGCTCTGGAAGCTCGGGCTCGCGCCGGTCCTCGCGCTCACGGGCGGACGCGACGTGCTCGGACGTGCGCCGATTCCCGAAGCCGTCGCGCTTGCGCGTCGCGCGCAGGCGCTCGGCGTACCGGAATCCGCGCTCCGTATCGAGAGCGAATCGACGAACACCGCGGACAACGCACGTTTCACGGCGAAGATCCTCCTTCCAGAGAATCGCCGCCGCGTCTGGGTCGTCACCCAGCCCTTTCACTTGCGGCGTGCGCTCTTCTGGTTTCGCCGCGCCGGCTTCGACGCGCTCGGGCACCGCATCGAGAACGGCATCCAGGATCGCGACGCAGGAATCGCGGCGAAGTGGATCGCGCAGGAGTACGTCTCCTGGGCGAAGCTCTGGCTCCTCGAGGCCGTGCCGCGCCTCCGCAAGTAAGAGCCTTCTATCGCCAGACCCTGGGGTCGCATCCCGGCCACTCTCTCCGCCGATTCGGACTGGATGCGATCCGCCATCTGCTTTAGATGAACTCCGTCACGAGCCTGACCGGTAGTTGCTCGAAATCGTCACGATCCCGTGTCGCAATCGCAAACTCCTTTTGAGGATCGGCGTGTCGGGCAAAGCAGGCGAGGAGCCAGTCCCCCAGTTCCATCCGCCCACGAGCAAGCGCGGAGTCTTTCGTGCGGAAGCTATCGACCTTCCCTGCAATACGACCCGAAAACGGAAAGGTCGTTATGGAGTGATCACGAATCCAGGACTCGTTTCCTCTGAGGGTTGAAGGGGCGAGGCCTTTGTGAGCGAAAGCCACCTCATACAGGGTCGTCGATGAGATCAGCCGAAGCGGTGGATCGATGCGGGTCAATTGGTCCCGCGTCGGCCCCGCTGTGCGGATTGCGTCGAAGAGAATCATCGCGTCGAAGAAGATCGAGATTCTGCCCGCATTACATTCGTTGATCGATACGAGGGTCATTCTCAGTACTCGACAGGAATGATGCGGGCGCCGTACTGGTCTGCCAACGAAGTCCGGAGCTCGACGCATGCGTCAAGGAGCGCATCGACCCTCGAGCGAAACACCTTCGCTTTGCTTTCCGCATCTGCCTTCTCGTCGTGGACGACTGACTCCGCCTTCGGAAGGAGTCGTTCGTACTCCAACGCCACCGGCTCGTCTGGAGGGATCTCCTTCAGGTTGGCCGCAACAAAACTCGCGAAATACTTCCAGCGGAGCTCATCAGAGAAACGCGCGGAATTGCGTATCTGTGCTGTCTTCGGGCCCATGAGCTTTTGAAAGATCGCGGAAACGGCTGCTGAAACGTCCGCCAACGCCTCGTCATGTTTCTTGATCAGCGGCCTGAGGTCGGCGTTCTTGAGAAGAAAGTCGTCGAGGTTGTCCCGATAGATCTCCGCGACGAACGATGCCACCGGATGGAGATACTCGAACGATTCTCGAGTCGGGAGCCAGTGCCAGGTCTTTCGTTCCAGGAGGCCCTGTTCCCGGCGAAGCCCGTCAATGATCGGATTCAGCACACTGGAGATCCAGTCTTGGACTCGCTTCGGCGAGGGTCGCTTTCCGTTCAGTGGAACCTTTGCCATGCCCTAGTCATGCGCTCGGAAAAGAGCGGTTTCAATGCATTTCGATTGTTACCCACCCGCCCGGATCGGAAGCTAAATCCGACCGTCGCATGTCGCCGTTCGGCACCCGTGATAGAAGCGACGGGCTTTCTAAATCAAGGAGATCTCATGAACTTCAAGAGCGTCGTTTCCGTCGTCGGGTTGATGCTCGTCGTCAGTGGAGTGTCGTTCGCCGCCGGCAAGGCGGCCGCGCCCGCGAAGGGCAAGGTCTGGGCAACCAACGAGCTCGTCTGGGAAGAGTACGTTCCGGGCTTGCCGCTGAAGGTCGTGAAGCTCTGGGGCGACCGCTCCAAGGGCGAATACGCGATGTTCCTCAAGATGCCGGCGGGCATGGAAGCCGGCATGCACGCGCACACGGGCGAGTACATCGCGACCAACGTCGCGGGCACGTGGCAGCACTGGAGCGAGGGCGAGACCGCGAAAGACCTTCCGGTCGGTTCGTTCGTGCAGCAGACCGGCAAGGAGATGCACAACGACAAGTGTTCGGGCACCGAGGACTGCGTCCTCTTCATCGTGCAGAAGGTAAAGGGCGACTACATCCCGAAGGACATGCCCAAGGACGTCAAGAAGACCAACTGATTCGCGACGACGATCACGAAGCGGCGCGGAGAGATCCGCGCCGCTTTCTTTTGTGCTCAGGCAGCGGCAACGCCGTCGGCGGGCGTTTCGGACACCGGCACGACGCGCGGGAAGAGCAGGCTGAGCACGAACGCCGCGGCCGCGAGCGCGAACACGAACCAGAACACCGTCGTGAGTCCGTGTGCGAGCGCGCCGGAGAGCTTCGCGAGGAGCTCAGGACCGAGCGACGCGCCGTGGTCAGGACCGAGGAGTTTGTCGGCGGCGTTGCGCGGCACGCCGGGGATCCCCGAGATCGCGGCGATCAGGATGCCGCCGGCGGCTCCGAGCCCGAGCGCCCCGCCGACGGAGCGGAAGAACAGCGTGCTCGCGGTGGCGACGCCCCGCTCTTGCCAGGAGACGCTGGTCTGGACGGCGATGACGAGCGCGGTGTTGGCGAAGCCGAGGCCGATGCCGAAAAGGGCGGTCGCGATCCACGTCGGCACGAGGGAGCCGTCGGCGTGAAGGAACATCGCGACACCCGCCGCGCCGGCGGCGCTCATGAGCAGCCCGACGCGCACGAGGATCTGGAAACCGAAACGCGGGAGCAACCGGCCCGCGATGGCGCTCGCGATCGGCCACGCGATGATCATGGGCGCGATCGCGGCGCCGGCGCGCGTCGGCGATTCGCCGCGAACGGCTTGCACGAAGAGCGGCACGAAGGTGACGCACCCGTACATCGCCGAACCGATCAGCGCGCCCGCCGCGCTCGACACGACCATCACGCGGCGGCGAAAGAGCGGGATGGGCAGGATCGGCTCCGCGGCGCGGCGCTCGACGAGATAGAGGACGACGAGCAGCGTGACGCCGATGGGCAGCGCGATCAGGGCTCGCTGCCCGCCTCGCGCCGCGACGAGGAGCGCGACGATGGCGCCGGTCACCGCGAACGCGCCGCCAAAATCGAGCACGTGCTTCTTCCGTTCCACGTTCTCGTGGAGAAAGCGCACGAGGAGAAACGCGGAGAGAAGCCCGAACGGGACGTTCACGAGGAACACCCACGGCCAGGAGAAATGTTTCACGATGAGGCCGCCCGCGAACGGCCCGAGCATTCCCGCGACGCCCCACACGGAACCGAAAATCCCCTGGATGCGCGCACGCTCCTCGAACGTGAAGAGATCGCCGACGACGGTGATCGCGACCGGCATCATCGCACCCGCGCCGATGCCCTGCAGCGCGCGGAACGCGATCAACGCGTTCATCGAGGTCGCGGTGCCGCAGAGGATCGAACCGAGCAGGAACACGCCGATGCCGCCGAGCAGCAGAGGACGGCGGCCGTACATGTCGGCGAGCTTCCCGAACACCGGCACGGGCACCGTCGACGTCAGGAGATACGCGGTGAATACGCCGGCGTAGCTCTCGATGCCGCCGAGATCTCCGACGATGGTGGGCATCGCCGTGGACACGACGGTCGCCTCGAGCGCCGCCATGAACATCGTCAGCATCAGCGCGACGACGGTCCACGGGCGGTTCGTGCTCACACCGCGGACAGTAGCGCACTTCCACCACCCTCACCCTGAGCGCGGCGGCGCCGTTTGCCGCCAAGTCGAAGGGCTTGGTGACTCTCGCACAGCCCTTCGACTCGCTGCGCTCGCTCAGGGTGAAGCTGGCGGAATCCCACCCTCACCCTGAGCGAGGGCCCCCTCGGGGCCCGAGTCGAAGGGCTTGCCGAGTTACTTCTTCGGGTTGTTCTTCTTCATCCGGTCGAGAAGGCTGCCGGCGAGATTTCCGCTGGCGCCCGGCGCGGAGGGGCCTCCGCCCGGCGCGGGACCGTCGGGGTTCGTGCGCGGCGGCGCACTCGGCTTGATCACGGGCCGCGCCGGCACACCGGGAGAGCCCGGCACCGGCGCCGCGTTCGGATCGGGCAGGCCGCTCGAGCTGCCCGGCGACGGGACGCCGCTCCCGGGAACCGGCGGACGCGGACGCGACGGCACACCGGGTGACGACGACGGCGGCGCGCCCACCTGCGATGCGGCGCCGCGCTTCGCAGCGGCGAGACCGGCGACGTGGCTCGGCACCGCCGAGGGAGCCGGGCTGAAGACGCCCTTCACGGACGCGAGCACGCGATCGATCGAGTCGCGTCCGATCATGACGCGGCGGATCGCGACGTCGAGCAGGAAGATCGACGCGGCGATCCAGAGAAGGTGCCACGTCACTTCCTTCGGCACGCGCGCGGGAATCTCCGGCGCGCGAAACGCGAGCGCGGGCGCCTTCAGCGCCTTGCCGCCGCTGCGCGCCGCGACGCGAGCGAGCAAACCGCCATCGCCCGCCGACATCCGGTACTCCGGAGAGTAGGAAACCGAAGCGCCCGCGACCGCGCGCGCGGCGACCTCCGCGTTCGCGTCGGCGCCGGCCATCGCGACGGTCACCAGATACGCGCCGACCTTCTCGGCCTTCGTGACGGCGGTGTATTTGCCGGGACCCGTCTGGCGGAGCTGCACTTCGGTGCGCTTGCGATCGGGGCCGACGACTTCGGCGAACACGCTGCGGAAGTTCGCAAAGTCGCCGCCGGTGTCGAGCGCTTCCGCTTCGATGCGCATCACACCTTCGCCGTCGATCGTCGTCGTCGCCGTGAGGCCCGATCCTTCGCGGGCGCCCAGCGAGTAGCGCGCGACCTGCGACCAGAACTTCGCGTAGCCCTCCCAGCTCACCCAGTTCTTCGACCAGCGCGCCTCCGCATCGGAGGTCCACGCGATCGACTTGCCGAGTCCGACGCGCCACGACGCGAGGAGCGGGTCGCCTTTGTGCGTCTTCATCCAGAGCGTTGCCTGGTCCTTCTTCGTGGTGCCGACGTATCCGACGAGCTGCGGAACGGCGGTGCCCTCGAAGCCGCGCACCATGCCGCCGACATTCGTGAGTGCGGGAACGAACGGCTCCTCGATCAGGTAGTTCTTCGCGATGAGGATCGTCTCGCGGGAAAACACGCGCGGCACGCTCTCCGCGTCCGGCGAGAAGTAGTAGCGGCCACCGCCGCGCTTCGCGAGGTCCTCCATCGTGTGCTGGTCGGCGTCGCCGCCGATCGCGATCGCCGAGAGCGTCACCTTCGCTGACCGGTACCGCGCCGTCAGTCCCGCAACGTCACCAGGAGAAGAGATGCCGTCCGACAGCAACATGACGTGTTTTACCGACGCGCCCGAGCCCTGCGCTTGCCTCAATCCATCTTCGAGCGCGGGGAAGAAGTCGGTGCCGCCGCCGCCACCGATGGTGCCGATCGCGTCGATCACCTTCGACTTGTTGCCGCCGTTCAGCTTGGTCGGCGGCAGGACGATCTGAGACGCCGAGTCGAACGCGATGAGTCCGACGCTGTCGCGCGGCGAGAGCAGCTCCACGGCGGCAATCGCGGCTTCTTTTGCCATCTGGATCTTGGACACGCCGCTCGCGTCGGTGCCCTCCATCGAGCCGGACTTGTCGATGACGATCTCCAGGCACACCGCAGGGTGCTCCTCGGAGTCTTTCATCGTCATGTCGACGGGGAGGATCTCCTCGAGCGGCGTGTCGTCCCAGCCACCGACGCCGTAGGCCTGATCGCCGCCGATCGCGATGAGGCCGCCGCCGAAGTCGCGCACGAACGATCGCAGCGTCTCCATCTGCGCGCGGGAGAGATCGGTGCCGAGCACGTTCTCGAGAAAGATCGCGTCGTATCCGGCCATCTCCGCGAGCTGCGTGCCGAGCGCCTCCGACCCGCCCACCGTCACGTCGAATCCGCTGCCCTCGAGCGCGGCCTTGAGATGGGCGCCGCCCTGCTTCGCCTGCGTCGCGATGAGGACGCGCGGCGTACCGCTGACGCGCGTGTAGCCGATCGACGAGTTGTTCTGCGGGATCGTGTCGGCGGACGGCTCGATCACCGCCTCGTAGTTGAAGAAGCCGCCGTCATCGAGCTTCTGCGGGAAGACGACCGGCTTGAGCTTGCCGGCTTCGAGCTTCACCGGACGCTCGGCGACGAGCTGTCCGTCGCGGAAAAGGCGCACCGTGGCGGTGCCGTCGTCGAACGGGCGTACGATCACCGTCACGTCGAACGCTTCGTCCTGCGCGACGCGCGCGGGCGTGACCACGCGCTCGATCAGCACCTCCGCACCCTCGCGCTTCGAGAGCGGCACGTAGTCCACCTGGATCTGCTGGACCGCGGCAGCGATGCCTTCTTCCTCGAGGTTGCCGCGCGTCTGCAGGCCGTCCGTCAGGAGGACGACGCGCTTCTTCGCGTCCGCGGGAAAGACGCCCGACGCGACGCGCAGCGCGCTCGCGATGTCGCTCGCCGTCGCGTCGACGACGGTGTCGAGCTTCTCGGGAAACTCGAGCTTGTCGGTGGGCGCCGTCTCGACCATCGCATCGCGGC
>Ga0163152_10002521_pt1 | contig 25824 bp, 19 predicted proteins | sample OliLakLV19MP8IB2_FD_148635 | JGI IMG/M metagenome (GOLD analysis project Ga0163152, IMG submission 148635) | Freshwater microbial mat bacterial communities from Lake Vanda, McMurdo Dry Valleys, Antarctica - Oligotrophic Lake LV.19.MP8.IB-2 | ecosystem: Environmental > Aquatic > Freshwater >...
GAAGCCGCTGATCAGGTGCCCGACCAGGGTCCTAACCCCTTTGAGACGCAGGCCGATCAGGAACTCCGCATCAGCATCGGTGCGGCGGTGGCGGGATTGCCCCAGGCGCAGCGACAAGCCATTGAACTTGCCTATTACGAAGGACTCTCCCATGCCGAGATCGCCGCACGGCTCAACCAGCCGCTCGGGACCGTCAAAACACGAATTAAACTGGGGATGTCCAAACTCCGGAATGGGCTGCAGCAGTGGTGGAACCATGGTGAGCTTCAATGACACATGAAGAACTTGAAGAATCGGTTTCCTTATATGCTGCAGGGGCACTGGACCGGATCGAGCGCCAGGCGCTGGAGGCCCACTTACTTTCCGGCTGCGCCTCCTGCCACGCTGCGCTGAAAAACTATCAATCCGTTGCTGCGCTTCTTCCACTTGGGCTCAGTCCGATCAGTCCTCTACGATCTCTCAAAGCCACGATCATGGCCGGACGAAACCCTGCTTTGATACCAGAAGAAGCGGCACAGAATGAACCGGTCCGACCAAGTCTGGAGCCTGGCGAATGGATAAATCACCTCTTTCCTCCCATCGCCCCTGCTCGCTCATGGTCGCTCCCCTGGGCTGTTGGATTCGCCACACTTTTCATCGTAGCGGTCGGCGGCTATCTCTCCTGGAACGTGGTCACCCAACGCTCCGAGGATACCTCGAATATTCAACAACTCGAATCCTCGCTCCAGGACAAATCGACGACGCTTGCCAAACTGCAGCAAGAGATCGGAGAACAAGCGAAAACACTCGTTGAAGTACGCAACGACCTGCAGCAACGATCGAACGAAGCAGGAGAACTCAAGGAACAGCTGGCCCAGCGTGAGGCTGACCTGGAGGAGACCCGTGGGCAACTCAGCCAGCGAAGCAGCGCGCGCACCGGCGAGACTCCGCAAGACGAATTAGCCACACTCCTGCGAATCCCCAACGTCAAAGCCGTCTCCCTCATCGGGTCGGACAGGGCGAAGCAGGCTGCGGGATTCCTGCTCTACGACGCTCGAACCCAAAAGGTCTGGCTCTACTCCGTGAACCTGCCGGAATGTCCCAACGGCACGACCTATCAACTCTGGGCCATTCAGGCCAAGACCGTGAGCATCGGGACCTTTCATGTAAATCACGAAGACACCGCCCACCTCTTGGTTAAAAAGGTGTCCAACTTCATCGATGCGAAAACATTTGCCCTGAGCCTGGAGCCATCAGGCGGCCGCCCTCAACCGACCGGCCCCATCTACCTCTTAAGCCGATCCTAACGGACACGGCACTCAATGCCTGCCCTCTCTCCGCTTGCCCGCTACAACCTCCGTATCAATAACTTCTCGGCTGTCCATCCAACGCGACTAACTCATCGAGCCGGCATTGAGGAACCATGCGAGCCCTACATGCTCTGACCATCGCCGCCCGGTTCTGGGGATTCTGCCTGACGTCTCCGCCTGAACTCTGGGCGCTGGAGAAATATGGACGTCCCTTGCCGGAAATGGACGAGGCCCATAAAAACAGCGAAGAACATTGGGTTCGTAGTTATCTCCTCTCCGACGCCGTCATGAGCAACCCCAACTTTGCCGCGAGACCGGACAACATCGGCTTGGTTGACCTCGGCCATATGATCCATCTGGAAACGGATTTCTATACAGAGTACCTGTAATTCTATACCGACCAGAACTTCTTTTCAGACCGGCAAGCCAGCCGGGTTAGTCTCTCGGAATGGGACTCCGTCTATGCCTTCACCGGCACGATCCAGAACTGGGGAGGGCGCCTGCAATGTGAACGAGATGCTCCGTTGAATCGAAGCGGCATCATACAGGCCTATGCCGATCCACTCGTTATCTATCGGCCTGCCGATGCCCGCAGCCTCCGCTGGTGGCGCTCGTCGTTTCCCGATCGGGACCTGACGGTCTACGTCGGCGGTGGCTGGCTCTTTCACAACCAGAGTTATTTTCCCCGCCCTGACAATAGCGGCCGCGCATTGTTCTCATTCCATCGCTAGGCCCCATTCCGCCCTGTTTCCTGCTGTACGGGCCATGCTACGATGTAGGCCTGAACGAAGGTCCCACAAAGCAGTCATCCGGGAGAACAGCCACCGTGCCGACAGATCAACAGAATCAGGCCTTCATGCGAATTGCATTGGAAGAAGCCGCACGGGCGTCGGTTATCGGTGAGGTGCCGATCGCAGCGGTGGTGGTGCGTGAGGGGAAAATCTTGGCCCAGGCGCATAATTATCGCGAGCTCTGGCAAGACCCCACGGCCCATGCGGAAGTCATTGCCATCCGCGCCGCAGCGACGGCGCTTGGCACATGGCGATTGACCGAGACTACGCTTTACGTGACCGTCGAGCCCTGCACCATGTGTCTCGGTGCGATTATCCTGGCAAGAATTCCGCGAGTCGTCTTTGGGGCAAAAGATCCGAAAGCCGGCGCCTGCGGGTCGGTGTTCGACTTCACACACGAACCGAAGTTGAATCACCACGTTGAGGTGCTCGGTGGAGTCCTCGAGCGGGAAAGTCAGAGCCTCATTCGAACGTTCTTCAGGGAAGTGCGAGTGGCCTCAGAGGTAGCTAAACAGCCACCACCTCAATAGCACCATCCTATAAGGCAGCACCGCACTGTACGACCCAGTCCTTCCCTTGCGCAGCCACTGCTGCCTCCCAGCCCTCGCCACACGAGAGAAGGCGAACGGTCCAATCATCTTGCAGCCGAGAACCATCTGGAACCCGAATCTCTGCGCCGACTCCGTCTGCTGCCAACAGGACCACACACTGACTCAAGGCCTGAAGCCCAATTCCTTGCGCTTTAAGCACCGCCTCTTTTGAGACCCAGTAGCGGAAGAACCTTCCTGCACGCTGCTCCTGAGCCGCTTGCATGATCCTGGTGTGTTCGGAAGGGGCAAAGTACCGTTCAGAAAGCTTCGCAACTTCAACGTCCAGCCGAATTGGTTCAAGGTCGACCCCGACCTCTTGCCCCATTGAAACGGCGATAAGCGCACGGCCATAGGCGTGGGACATATTGAATGTGATCGTAGGCTGACCGCCTGACTCCGTCCTCAAGAAGGGCTTACCCTCCGCACTGCGATTTAACGCAATCCTGTCAGGACCGGCACCTAGATATCGGCTGAGCACCGCTCTGAGACCTCCGTGCGCGAATATATAGCGCGATCGATCTTCCTCTCGAACCAAGCGAGCAGCCCGATGCTGCTCCTCCTCATCTAGCCACTGCTCGCAACGTTCCAGACAGCGTGACGATCCGTTGAGTTCAATTCCCCAGAGGTGAACGGCCTTCAGTTCAAGGCTGATGCGGCTCCGCCACTCAATATCCGTAACACATTCACTCGACTGGAATGCAATCAGCACGGTTCATCCTCAAAGAAACCATTCAGCAGCATGAGGCCATTAAGGGCGAAGACAGGCGGCTACGGGATTCACATACTCGACCATCTTGCCGTCCTCTAGTTTAATGACCTGATCGCCGAGATGAAAATGCCGGTCATCGTGTGTGATGACAACCACTAATTTCCCACGCGTACGTAAGTCCGGAAGCAATGTCTTGTAAAAGATTTCCTTATACTGCGGATCTTGATCCGCAGCCCATTCATCAAACACATAGATCGGGCGATCCTCCAAGTAGGCGGTGAGAAGGGCCAACCGCTTTCGCTGCCCCTGCGAGAGATCGGTCGTCGAGAATGTGCGTTCCTGCACCGTCACTTTCTGATCCATGTGCAGCAATCGCAAATATTGAGGCACGAACCTCTCGGCCTGAGCATCCGATTGGCCCAGAAGCTTCTTAAAGAGGTGAAAATCCGAAAAGACGACCGAGAAATGTTCGCGATACCATTCTCGATTGGCATCGGTAATTCTCGTGCCGGCCAGCGTGACATCCCCCTGTGAAGTCTGATACAGCCCCGTAAGAACTTTCACAAACGTCGATTTCCCACTCCCATTCCCTCCGATCACATACACCAGTTCGCCCGGATGCAGTTCAAGACTAATTGGACCAAGCGTGAAGGGAGTCTCGACTCCTCTCTCCTCGTCATACGAGAATACGACCTTGTTCAACTGCACAACAGGAGGGATTCCTGCCTCAACGCTTGACACGGCGAACATCTGGGTCTCCTCGTGGTCGACGTCCAACGACACGCCTAATCGTTCAATATTCTCTAATGCCACTTGGCCTCGTTCGATAGTGGGTAACGCCCCGATAATGCCCCAAATAGGACCCATCATATAGAGAACAGCCACAACATACCCGGTCAGGGCCTCGGGTGACACTGTCACGACAGATGGAAAGAGAAAGACGATGAAACCAATGAGGGAATAAAACGAGACCTGAGTCCAGGCGTCCGCCAGAGCTTGCATCCGCGTGGCCTCCAAATTCTTTTGCCGATACGATTCCGCAGCCTTTCGCACTTCTTGATTCACAAATTCCTGCCGACGCGCTCGATGCATCAACAGCTCTTTCAGTCCATCCGTGAGGGAACGAAAATGTTGAAACAACGAGGCCCTGGCCTCACGGGCGGCATAGATCACGCTGAACGCGCTGGTGTGCAGCCACTGATAGCCCAGGGCACCAAGCAGGGTAACTCCAGTCACTCCCAAAAACGTGCCCCACGACAACCAGGCAAGGTAGAATCCGCAGCCCAGCACCACTGCCACATTCATAATCAACTGTGGAAAGCATTGGATCGCCCAAGTGACCCAACTGACGTCATCCGTCAGAGTCACAAGGATATGGGCAGCACCTCGCTGCTCGGAACGGCGCAACGGGGCCCGCAAGATCTTCGAGCAGAGCGACAAGGAAAGATTCAAAATTGTGTCTTGGGAGAATCGGACGAGCAGGAGCTGGGACACCAGGTTTGACAGAAGCTTTCCGGCGACAAGGACGACAAACCCCAGCATCGCGAGGAGGGAGTGGTCGGAGGGATGATGGAGCACATGATTAATGAGAGCCAACACCCCGGCGCTCAAGAGACCAGACAGGACGCCGGTACAGACCATGAGCCAGGCCATGCTCTTGGACCGCTGGACAACGAAGCGGAGAAATCGTCTAAATGGCATCGCCGGTCAGCCTCACATTACCGAAGGTAGGAGAGATAGCTCACGCACTTATATCGTGAATGTGACCATCGCGAGCCGTCTCACCCTGTGCATCAGCGGCAAGGAACGCTTGAACATGCTTAGCCACGTCTTCTACATGAGGCGAGCTAAAGAGGAGACCTGAGTCAGCGGCACCCACATGAACCGTGTGGCTCTCTCCACCTGCGAGCTCAGCCCACATGTGCCTCGTGTCGACGACCGCTTCAGCCACGTGACGCTTCGATGCCACGATATTCAAAAGGCGACCAGGATATGAATCCACCACATAGCGTGCGACGGCATGAAAGGTCGCCTGTGTAACTCGCTCAACCTGCCACTCCGTATCACGAGTATCGGTCCTGTGTTTTTCTCCCTCTGTGGCTGCCGCTTGTACGACAGACAGAGTCCGCTGGGCCTTTAAACGGAGAAACGAGGCCCATTTTCTCAGAGGTGTTCGGAGAAGCCCCTGCAAATCCTCTCCAACCTTAGCGGCGATAAAAAACGGTAACCATAGCTTCAGCGCCCAGGTATTCCGATGTTTCGGATACGAACAAGGATGCCAAGTGTCCAGCATCAATAATGACGCTTGTTTCCCCTGCCCTGTCAGCAACTGGGCTATTTCATACGCAATCAATCCACCAGTACAGGCTCCCGCGACCACATAGGGCCCTTGCGGACAGACTTGTAGGATTTCTTTCGCAAAGTGTCTCGCTATCTCCGGTACCGAGTTAAACGGAGTTTCTTTCCCATCTAGCCCTCGCGCTTGTAACCCATAAAACGGCTGCCCTGGACCCAAGAGCCTCGCCAACTGAGCAAAGATCAACACATTGCCTCCCACTCCCGGCACCATGAAAATCGGGATTGCGGTCCCGCTCGGCTGAATTGCTACGAGCGATTGCCATGGCGGCACCCACTGTTCGCGTGACAGGACCGACGCTAACTCTGCAATGGTCGGCGCTTGAAACAGCGTGGCGAGCGGAAGGTGCCTTCCATACACCTGTTCAAGAAGAAAAAAGAGTTGGGCCGCCTTGAGGGAATGGCCACCGAGATCGAAGAAGTTGTCATGGATCCCGATCTTTGGAACTTCCAGCACCTGCTGCCATAAGGCCGTCAGTTGGACCTCCAGCCGATCACGCGGGCCGACGTACAGCAGCTTGTCCGAGACATAAGGACTCGGAGCCGGTAATGCCCGCACGTCGACCTTGTTATTGGCCGTCAAGGGCATCGCCTCCAGAAACACAAAGAAAGAAGGCGTCATATAATCTGGAAGCGCTGCCCGCACAAATGAGCGAAGTTCTATCGGAGTTGGTGTTGGCCCCTCCTGACAGACCAAATAGGCCGCCAGCTGTTTGAGGCCTTGCTGATCCTCTCGTGCTGTTACTACCGCCTGACGGACGGCGGGATGGCGGCCGAGCGCCGCCTCGATCTCACCCAATTCGACTCTGAACCCTCTGATCTTGACCTGGTGGTCCAACCGACCGAGATGCACGATGCGTCCATCGAGGCGATAGCGAGCCAGATCTCCCGTTCGATATAGTCTCGCGTGAGGTTCTGTCGAAAATGGATGAGGAACAAACCGTTCCTGCGTGAGCTCAGGGCGCCTCCGATATCCTCGGGCTAAACCATGGCCCCCAATATAGAGTTCCCCTGAAACGCCAACGGGAACTGGGTGCAAAAACTGATCCAGGATATATATTTCCGTATTGACAATCGGGCGCCCGATGGTAATTTCATGATCTGCTCGTTCGATCCTCTCGATCGTAGACCAGATTGTAGTTTCAGTCGGGCCGTACATATTCCACAAGGCGGCGCTACGATCCAGCAGGGCCAGCGCAAGATCAAGCGGCAGCGCCTCCCCTCCGCACAGCACCGTCAGCCTGTCGCTCCCAGACCATCCCGCCTCAATGAGCATGCGCCACGTCGCAGGGGTTGCCTGCATCATGGTGGGATGAATCGCCTCACAGAGCGTCCGCAATTTCCATCCATCCATCGCCACAGCGCGACTGACAAGCTCCACCCGGGCTCCCACGAGTAAAGGCACATATAACTCCAACCCGGCAATATCGAAGGACAGCGTCGTGACCGATACCATGACATCTTGAGCGGAACAACCTGGCTCCTGCCGCATCGAACACAAAAAGTTCACGAGCGCGCGATGAGGGATTTCCACTCCTTTGGGCTGCCCGGTCGATCCCGAGGTGTAGAGGATGTACGCCAAGTCTTGAGAGGTCGCGGTCGGCGGAAGGTTATGGTCGACCTCTTCTGCGATCCTTTGCTGCTCCCGATCAAGACACAGCATGTGGCAGGTTCGAGAATCGAACTGATCAGACAGGTTTGCGAACGTGAGGACGATTGCGGCGCCTGCGTCTTCAGCCATAAACCGAAGCCGGTCGCGAGGATATTCAGGATCGAGAGGGACATAGGCCCCGCCGGATTTAAGAACGGCTAATAACGCGACGACCATGTCCACTGACCGATCGAGACAGATCCCCACGACCACGCCAGGGCGGACATCAAGCGTGCGCAGATAGCGTGCCAGCTTATTGGCTTTGGCATTGAGGTCCCTATAGCATAACGCCTCTTGTCCCATTGACAGAGCGATGGCATCAGGCGTCTTGTCGACTTGTCCCTCAAACATCTCAGGGAAGCATTCGAACTGCGGATAATCTTTTTGGGTACGATTCCAATCCTGCAATAGCTGGGTCCGTTCAGGTCCCGTCAACATGGAAAGCTGAGAGAGCCTGGCCCTAGGATTTTCTGCCACGCTGTGGAGCAGGACATTGTACTGTCCCAACATCCGTTCGATCGTTTGACGGTCATACAAGTCGGTGTTGAACGTCAAGTAGGCTTTTCGTGCAATCTCTGTTTCAATCGTCAGGCTCAAATCAAACTGCGCGGCGCCTGTCTCGGTCTCAAAGGGCACCCAACTCAAACCGTGGACGTTAATCTCTCCGATCGGGGCATTCGCTAAATTGAAGAGCACTTGCACCAGCGGGGCAGAACTATGGTCTCGACTTGAGTGTGTAATTTCCACCAATTTATCGAACGGGAAATCCTGATTGGCATAGGCCTCTAATGCGGCTTCTCGAACCCGCGCGAGCAGCTCTTCGAACGTCGGATTGCCGGACAGATCGGTACGCAACACCAATGTATTGACAAACGACCCGATAATTGATTCGACCGCCGACTGCGTCCGATTCGCAATAGGAGACCCCACGGCAACATCGTTTTGGCCTGAATAGCGACTTAAAAGGATCTGGAAACAGGCCAACAAGGTCATGAACATCGTGGCATTTCGTTCCGCGCTGAAGTCCTTCAGTCGTGCAATCAACGAGGCCGGCAACTCCAGCATGCAATGCGCACCCTTAAAGGTTTGCATCGCCGGTCTGGGGAAATCGGTCGTCAACGAGAGCCTGGACAGTCCTGCCAGCCGTTTCTGCCAGTAATCCGACTGGGCAGTAAACCAATCGTCCGTCAGACAGCGTCGCTCCCACACCGCATAGTCGCCATACTGAAGAAGGACTGGCTTCGTAGAAAGAGTCTTCCCTTCGCAGAATGCGTTGTAGAACGCCGCAAACTCGCTTCCAATCACTCCGAAGGACCACTGGTCTCCGATGATATGGTGCATCGTGAGGACCAGCACATGATCTTCCGGTTCGATCTCGATCAATAAGAACCTTGCCAGAGGGCCCTTCTCGAGATCGAACGGCTGGATCGCTTCATGTTCGACAAGCCTGGCTGCTTCCTGCTGACGCTGATCGGGTGGCCGCCGAAAAAGATCCACTTCAATCCAATGGGGAGGCCGGAAGGGACTGATGATTTGAACCGGTCCCTCTCCCGTCATCGCGAAGGTGGTCCTGAATGCCTCGTGACGCCTACAGATCGCATCGATCGTCGATCGAAGAGCCGATTTGTTAAGTGGTCCCATCTGCCGCAAAGCAAATGGCATGTTATAGGCCGTACCTTCAGGTGCCAGCCTATACATGAGCCACATGCGTTGTTGTGAATAGGAAAGGGGCAGGGGCAGATCATGTGGCACCCGAACAATCGGCGGAATCCGTGAGGCCTTCCGCTCTCCACGACGCAAACGCGTCACTTCTTCGGCTAAACCCTCGATCGTCGGTCGCTCAAAAATCACTCGGAGCTCGAAGTCCACATCAAAGATTTCTCGCACCCGGGAAACGAGCTGAGTCGCCAAGAGGGAATGGCCTCCTCGCTCAAAGAAATTGTCATAGATGCCGGCCTCCGGTATTCCCAACACAGACTTCCACAATTCGGCCAACGCCTCTTCAACCTGATTCCTTGGAGCAATCTTAGCGGCTGTATGGCCTGTTGTCTCTTCAGGGGCAAGAAGGGCACTTCGATCGATTTTCCCCGTGGGAGTCAGGGGCATGACGTCCACCCACAAAATTACCGACGGCACCATATATTGTGGTAAGCGAGCGGCGACATAATTCTGAACCGTATCGAGCATCGCCTTCAGCTCAGTCTGGCCGGTCACATAGCCGACTAACCGGTGCTGGTCCGGCTTATCCTGACGAAGCATCACTGCAGCCTGATAAACGCCGGGATAATTGCTCAGCACATATTCGACTTCACCCAATTCGATCCGATACCCGCGCAACTTCACCTGTTGATCCACTCGCCCCAGAAACTCCACATTGCCGTCGTCGCGATACCGTGCCCGGTCGCCAGTACGATACAGCCTGGCTCCGGCCACATGTGGATGCGCAAGAAAACGCTCTCGCGTCAACTGCGGCTGGTTCACATACCCACAAGCCAGGCACTCCCCCGCCACATACAGCTCCCCCGGCACACCAATGGGAACCGGCTCCAGGTCCGTATCCAGCACGTAGAGATGCATATTATCGATCGGTTTTCCGATCGGCACTCGTGCGCCTGTTTCCTCGCGTGTCGTTCGATAGACGCTGCACCAGACCGTCGCCTCCGTCGGTCCATATTCGTTGTACAGCGTGGCATGAGGCAGGAGTTGATAATGTGACCGGACCAGTTCAAGAGGAAGGCTCTCTCCGGCGGTAATGACGATGCGAAGCGATTCCAACTGGCCATTCAATGCATCACCGAACACGGCCTGATAGAGAGAAGGCACCCATACCACATGCGAAACGCCATGACGTTCAATAAGTCCCGCAAGCACTGTGGGATCGCGATAGACGGCCTCGAGGGGAATGATTAATTGCCCCCCTTGCAGCAATGTCCAGAAAATACCTGTCACGGAACCATCAAAGGACAGAGAGAAGGTCAGCAAGAACCGCGACACCTGTTCCGGATAATAATGAAGTCTTGCATTCAGAGAGATCACCAAATTGCGGTGAGTGACGGCCACACCTTTGGGCCGCCCGGTCGACCCCGAAGTGTACATGATATAGGCCAGCTGATCCGGGAGAACGGGAATCGTGAGATTCTCACCCCCTCCGATCCCCGTGGGTTCACAGAGTGTTTTCACATCCCATACCTGGCCGCCATAGTTGTGTAGATGGCTACGGAGATGCCCCTGCGTCACCACAATGGACACCTGCGCATCATCCAACATGATCCGAAGACGATGATCGGGGAAAGAGGGATCCAGGGGGACATAGACACCCCCCGCTTGAAGAATACCCAGAAGACCTACGATACTGTCCACTGAGCGCTCCACGCAAAGGCCGACCGGCAGGTTCGGGCAGACCCCTATACGCTGCAAGGCATGGCCAACCAGGTCCACACGTCGATTGAGTTCCTGGTAACTGATAGACTCCTCTCCACAACTGACCGCGATCGCCTCGGGAGTTCGCTCACCCTGCGCCTTGATAAGGGTATGGATTCCCTCAGAAGCCGAAATCGGAACTGTTGTCTGGTTCCATTCCAGCAGAATGCGTCGGCGTTCATCCGACGTGAGTAACGAAAGCTCGCTCAGACGGGCTTCAGGTTTCTTGATGAACTCCACCATGAGCGTCTCGAGCTGGCCCAACATACGATCGATGGTCGACTCATCAAAAATCGCGGAATTATAGAGCAGGGCCAGTTCCAAACCCTGGGATTTCTTCACGACCATCAAAACCAAGTCGAACTCCGATGCCGTGACCTCCCAAGGAAGATGAGCCGCCTCAAGGCCTCTGATGTTGAACGACGACAAGGGATCATCTTCAAGCACGATCATGACGTTGAAGAACGGAGACAATGTGCCTTCACGTCGTAGTGACAGCGCTTCGATCACCTCTTCAAATGGAAGTTCATGATGATCATAGGCATCGATCACCACGCGGCGCACCTGTTTCAACAGGTCTCGACCCGTGAGTCCGGCTGAGAGTTCAGTGCGCAATGCCACGGTATTCACACAATACCCGATCACATTCTCGAGCTCCACTCGACGCCTTCCGGCGGCTACGGATCCGACGATCACATCAGACTCTTGTGTGTAGCGATGCAGCCAGGTCACAAAGACGGCATACAGCGCCATGAACGTGGTCACCCCCTGCGCGTGACAAAACCTATCCATGGCAGCGGCAAGCCCGGGGGCGAGCGCGCGCGACCGCACATTTCCCTCAAACGTCCGCACGCGCGGCCTCGGATGATCGGCCGGTAATTCAACAGGCGGGTGAGCACCGCTCAACTGCCTGATCCAATATTCTCGTTGCACCTCGCGAAGGCCTTGATCAAGTCTGGCTCGTTTCCAATTTACATAGTCCGCATATTGGAAGCTCAGTTTCGAGAGTTGAGCATTTTGAACGTCTCCGCCGGCTTCGTAGAGCAGAGCCAATTCCTTGCAGAAGATACGGAGAGACCACCCATCGGCGATGAGACGATGAAAGGTCAGTGCCAGGACATGCTGACCCTGGCCGAGGGCGACCACTGCAACCCTGAACAACGGCCCCGTTCCAAGATCAAACGGTTGGCTGGCCTCCATGCGTAAAAACTGCCGTACCTCTATCTCCTGCTCCACCTGGTTCAGTGCCCTGAGATCATGGTGTTTCGTCGTAAAAGCTGACTCTCCTGATATTTCCGCGAATCCCTCACCCCTCTCCGACCCAAAGCCGGTCCGAAGAATATCGTGTCGCCGGACGATCTCCTGTATCGAACGCTCCAACACATCGGGGTTCATGGCACCCCGTATATGCACGCCCATGGAGATATGGCTAATCGAGCTGCCAGGATGAATTTGCTCCAGGAACCAGATTCGCTGCTGCGCGAAACTGAGAGGCATCCTGCCTTGTTTTGATTCAGGGGCAAGCACGACAAGAGGAATCTGCAGCCCACCGGCGCTAGAGAATCCAATCCCCTCGACGGTCTCCGTTGTTTCCATATTCGAGCTGAGTTCACCGACACGCCTGGCGAGAGCGGAAAATGTCGGGGATTCAAATACAACGCTGAGAGACAGTTCGACATGAAACACATCGAGGATTCGTGCTACGAGCTGTGCAACCAGCAGAGAATTGCCCCCGAGCACAAAGAAATTCGATTGACGGAGGGGCTGCGATCCTCCCAGCACCTCCTGCCAGATATCGGCCAATCTCTGTTCGAGCGGAGTCAGGGGACTATCGTTCAGCACCTCTACATTCTGCGCGTCTTCGGCCGTCTCCAGCGTACTCATCCCGACCACAGTGAGCTGTCCAGACTCAAAATCAGCCCGGCAGCCGTGGCGCTGAATTTTCCCGCTGGAGGTTCGTGAGATCGTTCCGGATTTGATCAGCACTACGTTGTAGACTTCCAGCTCATATTCATCAGCCAGCGCACGACGGATACCGCTCATCATCTCCGACATCTCTGATTCAGACAATTTCTTCTCAATCTCATAGACCAGTATCACACGCTCTCCGGTCTCGCTCTCAACCGAGAAGGCTGCACCACATCCACGCCGCAATCCCGGATGCGCTTGCTCGGCCGTCCATTCCAAATCGTGAGGATAATAGTTCCGTCCCCGGACAATGATCAGATCCTTGAGGCGGCCGGTCAGAAACAGCTCTCTTCCGTGAATGAATCCGAGATCTCCCGTTCGTAAATAGGGGCCCTCGCCTGACCCTGCAAGAGTGGCCTTAAACGTGGCATCACTTTCCTCTGGTCTCCCCCAATATCCGGTGGCAATACCAGCCCCGGCCAGCCACACCTCTCCCACTTCATTCGCCCGGCATGCAATCTGAGTCGTAGGATTGACGATTAGTATACGAGTGTCTTCGAGTGGTTCACCGCATCCGACTAATGTCCGAGTCCCTCTTTCTGACGCGGAGAGCTCTCTCACAATCGAATCAGCCAACGCCTCTGTCACTACCGTCAAGAACCTCGGCTCAGCCCCAATCCGTTTCATCGTCGCCACCAGCGTGGCTTCAGCGAGACCATAGGCCGGAGCAAACGACGTTCGCCGGAAACCTTTTGGCCCAAAGGCTTCGACAAACCGATCAATGGTATCTGGATGTACGGGTTCCGCCCCGCAACTCGCGACCGTCCATGCACTCAAGTCCACTTGCCACTCAGGCTGTTGTCTGGCGGCCCGGAGACAAGACTCGTAGGAGAAGTTCGGTCCCCCGCTGTGTGTGATGGAAAATCGAGACACCGCTTCAAGCCAACGCAGCGGTCTCCTGAGAAAGGTGATGGGGGACATCAGGTAGGCAGGGATACCGGCATAAAACGGGGCGATGATTCCATGCAGCAATCCATAGTCATGGAAATACGGCAGCCAACAGAGCGACCGGCTACGATCCGACACTCCTCCAGCCAGACTCAAAGCCTTGCAGTGGGACAGGACATTTCCGTGGCTGATTATAACGCCACGAGGAGCGGCCGTTGAACCGGAAGTATATTGCAAATAGGCCAGGGAGGATTCGTTGGAACGTGGCAACCGGGCCGCATCTGCATCGGTGCAGTCGTAGGGTTGATCGGTGGCCATCCATTCGATTTGACGCCCATCCTTGGCGATCGATAGCTCAGCAGAAACGATCTCGATACTAGAGGTTGCGAGGACCAGCGCCACATGCGCATCCTCGATAATAGCGCGAAGCCTTGGCAAGCTGTGCTTCCGCCTCACGGGGTCCGGAGCAGGAGCAGGGACCGGCACCAATCCGGCACAGATGCAAGCCCAGAACGCACAGACGACATCGAGCCCCGCTGGGTAGAGAAGAAGAACCCTCGTTCCCGGTCGAACTCTACGTGCGAGATGACCTGTCAGTGAGCGCACCCTGCGATCGAGTTCTCCATAGGTCAGCTGACTCTCAATGTCGAGGGTGTCGCGAACAAACGCATAGGCGAGTGCCTGTGGGTTTCGACCGCAACGAAACTCGAAGAGGTCGGAAAGACTGAGAAGAGCGGGAGGCAGATGCGTTGGCATCAACCGGTTACATCTATCTAGAGGAAGAGAGCCGGAAATCATTTTATCAACAACGTCCTGTGGATAGCACCCTTCACAAGCGCCATCGGTATTCTTAGGAAAAAGACTCGTGTTCCATCATGGGCGAAGAGTGATTTCCACCTCATCACCCACGCCGCTATACAGAGTAATCCTACAAATGGAAACTCGAAAGCATGTTTTGCTTTTCCTCAACAGCAGTTTCGCGTAATAAACTAGAATTACCTAGACTCAGGGTTAGAAAAATATAAGTGAATATCTATACTGAGAGCCACTTTATGCCTGATATTGAGATGGAGACCTGGTCAATAGTGAGCAGTTTTAAAGAATTTAGATGGCAAGAAATGACGGGGCCATGAGCGCGGCTATCCTGGACGGGATTTAATCGGTGTGTGCTTGTCGGCTACTCATTGGAATCCAAGGTAACCTATTCTGATTGTGAATCGGATACTTCTCTCCGTATAGAACGGGCACATAGAAATGAAGAAAACCGATTGAAAAATCACGGTCCCCAGGGTAAGCTCCTCCTTTGAGCCGATCGCAATAACGATACATTCGCCAACCCCTATCCCGACGTCAGGCGAGTTCTACTAAGCGGAGAGGTGCGAGAGTGGCCGAATCGGGCAGTCTCGAAAACTGCTGTCCTGGCAACGGGACCGTGGGTTCGATCCCCACCCTCTCCGCCAAAATACACTAGTGCAGGACCGCCGGTCCTTATCATCCTAAGGCCGGCGGATCAGTACCTCCGTCAGCTTTCCCCTGCGTCTTTTCCTGCAACGCTCGTCTCAGCTCGACCATCGCCAAGGTATCTCGCTCGCAATATCGCAGCAGGCTTTCCTCAATCGTCGCCCGCTCGATCCAATCGGTTTCGACAAAGACCATACGGTAGTACTGACTGGCGGCATGGCCCCCCTCTTTGATTGCCAAATCGTCATAAGCAAGCGAGGGCACCATCGCCGGCAGCACCGACTTGATGGAGTAAGACCCGCCGAACGCCGGATGGTAGTAGTGATCTCGTATGATAGGGAAAAGGTCCCAGAGCCTGGCAATGATACGAGATAAGGCTGGCTTGAGAGACGGAATGGCCACAGAGAGCTGTTCCAAAATGGACCGTTCGTACGGCGAATATACGCAGATACTCCCCTTCTCCCCCAAAGATTTCAGCAAGGATTCGGCCAGCACCTTCCGAGGATCGCTGACATCCTTGTGCAGAAACTCCTCGTGGCGCAGCTCACCGGTTTCCTGCTCAATATGATTCGACCACTGAACCGGGAGTGCTTGATAGGGTCGCGTCTCAGAAAATCGAGGCACCGCCATCATGACTGTCTCAAAATCGAGGTGATGCACAGGGTACCTCACCCCCTGTAGCACCGTGCCCAACTTCGCAGACACCCACTCGACATTCTCTTTCACGCGGCGCTGAACCGGCGACAATTTTGTGCCGGCTGGAATCTCGTCGATCGTCGTCACGCCCTGTTGAGTCAACTGACCGACCACCTGCTTCGATCCAGGCAAGTAATGAATCCAGCGCGCCGGTTTGTCTTTGGTGCAATGGTCCCAGAACGGGCAATCGTAGGGTGTATGACAATGCCGATCCGGCTCAATCGCCGGGGCGTGAGGCTGGAGCAACATACGAGTCATCTCAGCCAACCGACCCGGCACCTCAGCCCTGCGTTGCGCCACCGCTTCGGACAAATCCTGAATCGCAAATAACTCTGTCAGATCGATGGTCCCGTCCCGATAGAGATAGCCGGTATTGATATGCATGAGGCCGACGGAGACGAGCATCAGCCCTACGCCGACGATCACTTCGCTTTGAATAGCCAGATCTTCGAGATGGATGTCTTTGACCTTGGTGGAGGACTTGACCTCGATCAGACGCCAGCCACAGGGCTGCCCCTCTTCGGCTGGAACACGCTCCAGCACATCTGCACGAATTAATACCCCGGCATGCAAAAATGCCGCTTCGAAAATCGCCGGCACGGCAAGATCCTCGATCAGCGCGGCCGTCTGCGCCAGCGCGGCCTCGCTCTGGCGATAGCCCGCTGTGACCAACACACCGCCCGAGAAACGGCTCCTGGCCAATTCCCCGACTTCTGTTCCCATCTCAAACATTGCCTGAGTCGCCGCATCCGGCTTTGTCGCCAGAAAGGGCTGATGGATTTCGAGGTACAGACGCTTATGACATTGAAGACCGGACAGAAATTTCGACTTAGAGAGACGTGAAGTCTTCGGAGGAGAAGCAGGTACGGGATCGTTCAGTTCATTCATCGTGTATGACCCTAATCGGACAGACACACATTTGTCCAGCAGCGAGCGAGAATAGCGTGATGGGCAAGAAATACGGGACTAGAGAAGATAAACTGTACACGAACAGGCTGCTGAGAAAGACCGTCCAGCAAGGCCGCAGCGAGCGAAGAGGTGAGGCGTACCCTTGGGGTACGTTGAGCCTCATCGTGAAGCGAGAACGCCGCTGGCGGCCTTTGGCAGCAGCCTGCTAGGATGACCCGCCATGGCATCCCGCATCGCACTGATCAGAAAATCCGTCCTGACCCTTGCCTTGCCGGTCACGGTCAGCAGCCTGCTCCAACGGACCGAGGGCATCGCCGCCGTCTTCCTCGTCGGCGGTCTCGGCGCCACATCCATTGCTGCCGTTGGGCTTGGCCAGTTACTGGCCTTCATGTCAACCACGCTCGTCTCAGGCCTATCGGTAGGCGCCAACGTCCTCATTGCGCAACTATCAGGGGCGCGCCGCACCAAAGATGTCGGGGAAGCCGCCACCCACCTCCTCGGATTGGCCACCATCGTCTCTAGTGCGCTCGTGATACTTGGATTGTCCCTGAATCGTCTCACCATGGAACTGTTGGGTGCAGAGCCTCACGTGATCGCACTGGCCCTTCCCTACTCGAATCTGATCTTCCTGGTCATTCCCTGCACGATCTTCCTGCAAGTACTCTCCTCGATTATGCAAGGCACCGGGAACACCAAAACTCCGATGTATGCCTTGATTGCCGTCAATCTCCTCTATTTAACGATCGCCTATCCATTAATCTACGGACATTGGGGCTTGCCAGCCTGGGGGCTAAGAGGAGCAGCCGTAGCGACGGGTATTGCAGAAGGAATGGGTGTGGCCTATCTCCTCTGGGCCAATCGAACACTGTTCAGGAAGTCGCTCAAGCCACGATATGATCTCATGCGCTCCACCTGGCAGATCGGAGCACCGGTTTCAGGCGAGCGCATGTTTCAGCAGGCGGGCATCATCCTCTATACCAAGATCGTGCTGCTTTATGGGACGGTGACCTACGCCGCGCATCAAGTCGGCTTATCGATCGAATCCCTCTCGTTCCTGCCGGGATATGGCTTCGCCATTGCGGCAGCCACGATGGTGGGACAGAGCATCGGCGCAGGGAAATATGTCCGGGCCAAACTCGAGAACTGGGAGGCCAACAGACTTGCCACCATCGCGATGGCGTCGATGGGCGTGCTGTTCTTTTTCTTTCCCTATGCGCTGCTCCGTGCCTTTACGAATGACGAAGCGGTGGTCGAACTCGGGACCGTCTTTCTGCGCATCGTTGCGGTCCTTCAAGTGCCGCTCGCCCTCACCATGGTCCTGGCCGGATCGTTGCGTGGAGCGGGCGATACCAGATTCATTATGTGGGCGACCACCATCGGCATGTGGGGAGTCCGCGTCCCCCTGGCAGTCATCGCAGGTCCCTGGCTCGCACTGGATGTGCTCTATGTCTGGAGCGCGATGATTGCGGATTGGACGGTCAGAATGGGGCTGCTACTCTGGCGCTACCGATCGGAACGGTGGAAAACGATTCAGGTCTTCCGATAAGAGATCACATTCAGCGGCGCGCTTTTGCTGGTCGGCTGGAACGGTTCGCTGGGCGCATTTCTTTTGAAATGAGCGGGAACTTCTCGGGATGCCTGATAGATTCAACGGCGATATCCACATCGAGGTTAGGCCAATACAGGTGATGCGGCTGCGGCCACTCAACGTTCAAGATCTCTGACACAGATGCATCTTTGAACCAGGGAAAGTCCTTGAACGGTACAAATAGCTCTTCGTCTGCCAGAAGCAGCCAGAATCCATGACTGGAGATGTTCGTCACCTCAAGACCCGAAGTGCGTTTGCCAAGCGCTGCGGATTTCATCGTAATGCTCCTCAATAAGAGTTTTCGCAACTCGGATTTGCCGAACGGCCATACCTGAATTCTGCGCCAATTCGATTATCGGTTCCAGCCAGAATTTCGCCTCACCACGCTCACAATACACATGAACGTGCATTCGTGTTTCCTCGCGGGAAAAGAAATAGAAGCGAAACCCTCCTGCTCTGAAAATTGTCGGGCTCAGAATCTCCTCCTTCTGTGCTCAATGCCTAACGGCCCAGCGGAAGCGGCCGAAAAAGTAGCTGTCCTCTTTTTCGTGCTTTAACTCACTCTGTAGATATACGAGAGTGGCGTCAGATTCTTGTCGTTGACGTGCCATGGGTCCTTGACGAGTACTATGCCACTCCCCTTCTTCACGGCTCTTCTGCCCATCACAGTCGAGTGAACAATGAAGAGGACCATTTTGCCTCCATTACTGCGGCTCAGATCAACCTCATTCTTCGTCAGGATAATTGAACTGGCTTCGGTTTGGATTCCCTTTACTTCGACGAATCGCTTCTCTCCATTTTTCATTAGGATAAGGTCGTAGGACTCGACCGCTGAGACGTCCTTAATCTTATAGCCCCGCTTGCGATAATAGGCCTTACAGACATCCATCGCGTGCGACTCAATCCTAAGTCGAGCTTCAACGTCACTTTGAAAACCCTGACCACCCGACGAGTGCACGGTGGTACTTACGTCCTCTTCGAGTTCATCCTCGCGAGATGAGATCGATTCTCCCTTGTAGTTCCCAACGTAGTCGATCACGTCGGCGATCCATCTGTTGAGCGGCTTTCGCAAATCCTTGGCCCAACCTCGCTGATCAAACAGATAGAAAGCGTTGGCTTGGCCAGGATTCTCCTCTTTTGTTCCCTTAAGGGTGTGTCCAACGGGAAACGTGCGTTTGCTAATCGGGAGCAGTACGCAGTCCTTAGCTCGTGCTTTGATGTAGTAGGAGTAGTTCTCTCGGAGCGGCAATGCGGTGGGCACCTGAACAGCTTGAAATATGGTGGCGTTCTTGTACCAGCCAACTACAACCTGGCCTCTATCTATAGGGTTAGTTGCGAACCAAACCACCAAAACATCTTCAATCCGATCTTTGGATCTCCCCTTCTCTATTCGGCCAAGATTTATCTCATACGGTTTGTGCATGTGCGGCTGAAAATAGCCGTACACATTTCCATTGATGCTCAAGAAGTTGTATGCCTCGGCACCTATCTCGTCGGCGTTGTAGGCGCCACCACCTATTGGCCGTTCGTCACCGGGTTTGGGGCCCTTATAGAACTTCATATAGCCAACCCTGGCGAACAAAATCTTCATTGGTCTAACTCCCGAGTGAGCTAACGGCCCCGCTGATCAGCGGCGTCCGCGGAATAAACGATGTTTGAGTATACTGATCGGCATAGTACGCGAACCGAGCCCGCAAATTCCTCTGTACTTTTGTGTCGGTTCAAAGACTTCTCAGCAGTATCCACATAGCTGGATTGGAGGGATATACGGATCGGCATAGTTCCATTATCAGGATGCTGGGAAATGGTTTGTTCGGTCTGTCCTGTTTACTCGGTTTAACAATGCCAACTCGATGAACTAAACAAACCAGATGAACCAGACAGACCAGATGGACCAGATGGACCAGATGGACCAGATGGACCAGATGGACCAGATGGACCAGATGGACCAGATGGACCAGATGGACCAGATGGACCAGATGGACCAGATGGACCAGAAAGACCGGGCTTAACGCACTCAGCAATTCGTCCGCACGGATGGCCGCGTGTCTGTCCCTGTTCCGATCGTGACTTCGATCCGCGCAACCCCCTTCACATTGGCGCACAGATCTCCCAGCCCAGGGGTCACCAATCGATAGGGCCCGCCTTTCGATTCCGGCAGCTCTTCCCCGTCGACTTCGTACAGCAGAATTCCCCACTCTAACGCTTGAGCAAGCGTGAGACAGGCTGAATACTTTCCGTCTGCCGAATGTACCGTCACATGGTCGGCTTTGATCGCCAAGGCCGGCACATCCAATATTGCCTTGAGGCGAATACCTTTGCCCTTCATGTTGGGCATCACCGTCGAGATGTCGAGCTGCTGGTCTGCAGGGAAGGCCGCAATCGCGGCACGATCCAGCGAGACAGGCTGCACCACCGCCCCATCGATCCGCACAATACCGGGACCGGTCTTTTCCTTTTCTGTAATCGTCTTGATCATCGCCGTCAGCGCCTCATTGACCGGTGTCGGAATACCCAATTCACGCCCCTTTTGCACAATGTACCCGTTCAAGTAATCGATCTCGGTCTGACGTCCCGCCTTCCAATCGTCGTACATGGAGGTATGGATATCGCGAATCTCCTGCGTCCAGCGCACGACCTTCTCTGCCATATCCGGCGACAGCGGCACCTTAACAGACGCCGCAACGGCCGCCACTTCTTCGACGATCTGATGAATGACGCGGAGCATCTCAGGATGCTCAAGTGTCTTCGCCACCTTGTCATCGACAATGACCGTGAGCGGGTTGAAGACGCAGTTCCAGCACATCTTCTCCCATTTGCTTTTCCGCACATCCTCCGTGAACTGGCAAGGAATCCCCGCCTGCTTGAACAGATCTGCGATGGCCAGCAGACGAGGGCTCTGATGCCCCATCAATTCGCCGATCGCCACGGCCCCCTTCTTGTAATGATCGATGACCCCTGGCGCTGCGATCTTGGAATAAATGAAGGCCACCCCACCCACGACACAATCTCGTTGGAGGCGCGCCACAATACGGTCTTCTGTATCGACCCCATTCTGGAGGGTCAAGATGACGGTCTGATCGGTCAACACCGGTTCGATTTGGGTGAGCACCTCATCCAAATCGTAGGCTTTCACGGAGAGGATGATCAGATCGGGCTTCGGGAGATCTCGCGGATCGGACGCCGCTTGCGGATGCACGGTAAAGGAGCCCTTGGCACTGCGGATCGTGAGGCCATTCTGCTTCACGGCAGCGAGGGTCTTAGGCCGCAGCAGGAACGACACATGGGGATTATTCTTCGCCAGATGTGCCCCGAAGAACCCACCGACCGATCCGGCTCCCACCATAAGAATCTGTTTCATTTGCTCCTCACAACAATAACGAAAACGTACTATAGCACGCAGATTCGTCGGCTCGAAATACAGTACAATTCGCGCAACAATCAGGTAGATAGGCTGAAGGCTTTTAGGGGTCGGGCTTCTTGCGCAACGAGGATTCATTTCTGCTTGAACCTACGGTCGTAGAAACCGAGAAGGTGTTGAATGGCTTGGTTCATGTCTTGCGAGATATTTTTTAGCCTTTAGCCTTCAGCCTAAACACCTGAGTAGTTACCAATTCGACCATGGCCACCGACGATCAGATCCTCCAAGCCCGCACAGACCTCGCCTCCGCTCGAAAGGTGACCGTCCTTACGGGAGCGGGCATTTCTGCCGACAGCGGCGTGCCGACTTTTCGCGGAACGGAGGGTTTGTGGCGCAGCTACCGTGCGGAGGATCTCGCGACTCCGGAAGCGTTTGAGCGAAATCCTCGGCTGGTCTGGGAATGGTACAACTGGCGACGTGAATTGATTGCCACGAAACAACCGAATCCTGCCCACCTTGCCCTTGCAGAACTTGAACATCACAGGCCCGATACATTCTGGCTCATCACGCAAAATGTGGATGGGCTCCATCGAGCCGCGGGGTCACGACGACTGTCCGAAATTCACGGCAACATCTGGAAGGTCCGCTGCACGGGCTGTGCGGTGATCACAGACAATAACGAGGTCCCTCTTCCTCTCCTGCCGATGTGCCGGCAATGCGGCAAACTGCTCCGGCCTCATATCGTCTGGTTTGGGGAATCGCTCTGGGAGGAAGACCTGCGCCGCTGTGATGAGGCTCTACGGGACTGCGACCTCTTACTGGTGATCGGCACGTCCGGAGTCGTCTATCCAGCCGCAGGTTTTGCATCAGTCGCAAAGGAAACTGGCGCGCTGGTCATCGAAATCAATCTTGAAACCACCCCACAATCGGACCTGGTCGATCTCTCGCTACAGGGCCAAGCGAAAGATCTGGTTCCGCTACTTCTTTGACCCCATCACCAGCGGAAGAAGTTCTTCCAACGTTCGAATGACATGGCCACCAGACGTCTGCGCGCGGCCGGTTCGATCCAGCAACACGCCGGTCAGCCCGGCCTTCGTCGCACCCTCCAGATCGTCCCGGACACTGTCACCGACATGTATCGCTTCGTCCGGGTCGATGGCATGTTTCTCCAGGGCGATTTCGAAAATCTTCGCCGCCGGTTTCGCTGCTCTGGAGAGGCTGGCAATCGTCACCGTATCGAAGAGCCGGTCGATACCCAGTCCCCGTATCACTGGAAAAATCCGGGTATCGAAGTTGGAGACGATCCCCAGCTCAAACCCCTCTTCACGCAATCTCGTCAGCACGGCATGGGTTTCAGGAAATAATGTCCAAGAGCGAGGATCTTCAAACACCTGAAAGACCTGCTCGAAGAATTCATCGAACCGCTCGAACATCCCGATGCGATAAAATACGTTGTGGACGATGTCGAACCACCAGAGTCGCTCACATTGTTTCAACTTGAGCGGGTCTGTGACGGCAAAAATCGGGGGCGACGCGTCGCGAAAGGCACGCTGAAAGGCTTGTCCAATCGATATCTGGGAGTCGGGTTTCTGCCGAAACCCATACTGAACCGCATGCTGCAAATAGATGTCTGCCACCGAACCGTTCACATGAAAGAGCGTCTCGGCTGCATCAAAAAAGATGACATGGATTGGGGTCTTCATTGGCGGTACAGTTCCTCTTGGTGTTGAATTGAAATCAGTCCTCACATCCGAAGTCACAACACGCATCGATCATGCGATTTCTTGACAAAGAATACCCTCGCTGCTAGCTTCGAGATAGTTCAATAACATTGGAGGGTTAGGTGGCTTCAACCATCTTTGTCGTCGACAGCAGCCCCGCTGTCCGTCGGTTGGTCGAGCAGATTTCCGCACCTGAAGGCTGTGACGTCCTGGGATTCCAGGATGCCCCCACCGCCTTAGAAGCGGCACGCCGGATGAGCCCCAATCTCATCATTGCCGACTATCATTTAGAGAGCATGACTTTCTCAGGGTTCTGCAAGGAAATCTATAAGCTGGATAACTTGGCAGAAACCTCTATTGTCTCCCTGATCAGCCCGTCGGATCGTGTGGATGAAACCCACTTGCGTTCGCTAGGAGTGAAACTTTTTCTCAAGAAACCGTTTCAGTCCGAAGAGCTCATCGAGGTGATCAAAGATCTGGAAGCACAGCAGGCATCCAGGACGAATGGAACGAAGAAGAAATCTCGCTCCTGGCCGCCGGTCTCAAGCACGACAGACTCCGATGATGAGGATACAGTCAACGATGACAGCGCGACCGAAGAAGAAGCGGAACAGGCGATCGTACCCCACCCCCAACCGAAAGACCTCCCTGTGACCACCACCACTGCCTCGCAGGCCTCGACACTCGAACCGGAAGAGGCGATGAAGGGCCTCTTCGGTCAACTCCTTCAGTCCATGTCCGAACGGACGGAAAAAAAGATTGCCGACCTGCTCCCCCAGATGGTGGGGAAAGATCTGGCCACCCTCGTGGCCCAGGCCGTGGGAACAGAGGTGCAGACTCACATAGGTGCGGCTCTCACGAAAGATCGGCTGACACAGCTACTTGAACCGATGCTCATCACGGCGCTCCCGAAGGTTCTCTCACGGGAAATGAGCCTCCTCGAACCCATCATCCGGCAGAGCATTTTCGACATCGCGAGCCCTCTGATGAAAGAATGCATTGATCAGCTCGTCTGCGAACAAACCAATACCGTGCGGACCCTACTGCCCGATATGGTTCGGGAACAACTCGGATCAATCGAGGAACTCGTGAAGAAAGAAATCCAACAGGCTGCGGCAAAGCAAACCGCTGGAATGGTCGAAACACTCGTTCTGACAACAGCTCGAGAGCTGGTGGAACAGGCTGTTCAGCGTCTGGTCCCCGACCTGGCTGAAGAGCAGATCAAAGCAGAGATCACACGCCTCACACAAGCCGCATAGGACCTTCGCCCCCGGTCCAACTTACCCCTTCTTGGTCTTCTTGCCACGCTTGGCTGTCGCCAGTGCCTTCACCCGCTCGATGTTCTTGAGATGTTTCTTTCTTGTCTTACGGTCTTTTTCACGGCCTGTGGCCATAGTCTCTCCCAATCGTAAAAAGTGGAAGCGGAACGAGCCTCTCGCTCTCGCCTTGTGCGAGTCTGTATATCACACGGCTCGACAGCCCCTCAAGCTATGTATGCACCCATCTTTCCTTGAGAGGGCACCAGTCGCATGTTAAGATGCGCGGCATTTCCAGCAGGATGCTGAAAAAGTCCGCCAGTCCCGCCCCTCTCGTGCGGCGATTGTGCCAACTTAGTTTATCCACATCCCACTAGGACACCTTGACTGAATGAGCACACCCCAACTCGATAAAACCTACGACCCCAAGGTGGTCGAAGCACGCTGGTATCAGGTGTGGACCCAACAAGGCTATTTCCACGCCTCGCCGACCCATCCAGGCCAACCGTACTCCATTGTGATTCCGCCACCCAATGTCACCGGCTCGCTCCATGTCGGCCATGCTCTGAATCACTCCATACAAGACATCTTAGTACGTTGGCGACGTATGCAAGGCCGCAATGTGCTCTGGTTGCCCGGGACCGACCATGCCGGGATTGCCACGCAAAACGTCGTGGAAAAGCAGCTCATGGCCGAAGGCGCTTCTCGGGAGTCCCTGGGGCGTGAACGCTTTGTCGAGCGCATCTGGCAATGGAAAGCCACCTCCGGCGATACCATCATCCGTCAACAAAAACGCTTGGGTGAATCCTGCGACTGGGAACGGCTTCGTTTCACGATGGATGAAGGACTCTCGAAAGCCGTCCTCGAAGTCTTCGTCCGATTGCATGAGGAAGGACTGATCTATCGGGGTGAGCGGCTGATCAACTGGTGTCCCCGCTGCCTGACCGCCCTCTCCGACATCGAAGTCGAACACGAGGATATCAAGGGGAAACTCTATTCGATTGAATATCCGCTTGAACAGGATCCGACCGTTCGCCTCACCGTCGCAACGACCAGACCGGAAACGATGCTCGGCGACACGGCTGTGGCGGTGCATCCCGAAGATCCCCGGTACAACAAATTGATCGGCCAGCGGGTCCGGCTCCCCCTCACGAACCGCACCATTCCGATC
>Ga0163152_10002528_pt1 | contig 25759 bp, 18 predicted proteins | sample OliLakLV19MP8IB2_FD_148635 | JGI IMG/M metagenome (GOLD analysis project Ga0163152, IMG submission 148635) | Freshwater microbial mat bacterial communities from Lake Vanda, McMurdo Dry Valleys, Antarctica - Oligotrophic Lake LV.19.MP8.IB-2 | ecosystem: Environmental > Aquatic > Freshwater >...
TTGCTGACAAGTTGCTCTCCAGCAGAGCTTGCTTACTCTTCAGGATGATGACCAAGTTTAACCATTTACTCCAACAAAGTCACCAACTATTTATCAGTACATTACCTCTATTTTTTAAGATCAATATTGACTTTCGATCTTGTTGCCAGTTATTTACTTGTGTGGCTGGTACCTTAGAAGTAAAGTTAAGTGCGCCTAATAAAATATCTTGATCGCCATCATCTTCAAGATCGGCAATCTCCATCACAATCCATCGCCCGGCTTTGGCATCAGGGATTGTATGCGGAATAAATTTACCATCAACATTTTCAAAGTATAAGAAACCTTCTTCAGGGTTATTTTTAAAATCTGGAAAGAATGAGATGGAAGCAATGTCTAAATCCCCATCTAAATCAAAATCAACAGCCATTGCTTTGGAGGCACCATGCTGCTGGTAAAACCAAGTCTCTTTAAATTCTCCTTGATCATTTTGAAGAAATAGCCTCACTCCATGATAGGGTTTTAGTATTTGGGAATAGTCCGAATTATCACCGTTGGTATATAGGATGTCATATCTCCCGTCTTTATTAAAATCTGCAATATCAAAATAGGAGGAACCATATACGGGAGGAAACCGTAAAAGCACTTGCTGTTTAAACGTAAAGTCTCCTTTATTGATAAACAAAGTTATTTGCTCATCGCCCTGCGTAAACAATGTCAGTATATCTGGCAAACTATCGCCATTGAAGTCTTTGATAAGCGTTCTTCTTGAGCCTGGAAGTGTTGAAATCAGGTGCCTTTTATATTTAAAGTCATTTATTTTTTCATAAACTGACAAGTTGCCTGTGTAATTTCCAAATGCACACACTACAATGTCCTCTAAGTGATCATTATTTAAGTCGGCTTCCTCGAAATAGACGGGTCGCTTTAGCGAATCTATCAATGATTCAAATTTATTATTAGCATTTAGTTTAATTAATTCTCCTTTAGGTTGGTCATTTGGATCCATGATTCCCATAAACGAAATCAGGTAGTCTTCCTTAATTCTTACCAAATGCGAAGCAGGGCTGCTAAATTGGTATGTTGATATTTTTTTGAAATCAGAAGTAAGTTCATTCAAGATTCCATTTCGATTTGAAATAAAAATGTGTTGTGAAACGGAATCAAACTTTATTAGAGTCACCAATGGTACTTCTTCTTCTGAATCAGAATAGCTGTTAGATTCAAAAATACTGGCAATTGGTAAATTATTTTTTTCAAAATTTTCTAGTGAATCGGGAGCGGTTCTTATAAAATAATCCACAATTGCTTGCCACTCTATCTGGCTCACCATCGGATCGTTGGGTATTGCACTCGCTATAGCCAAAAGATCATCAGAAGAAGCGTACTGCGTGGCCTCCATTAAATCCAATAGCCCCATTCGCAAAGCCATGTTAGGCAACACTTTGTTTTGCCATATTGTTTTTGGCAGCAAAAGGGGATTAGGAAACGCGTGACAGCTCCCACAATACTGCTCTGCCAGGCGCTTTCCTTTCTCATGTTCAGTTTCGCAAGAGCCTAGAGAAATTATAAGGGTTGTTATTACAAATAATTTAGTCAATCTCATACAATGGAAAGTAAAATTTGCCTTGAAGAATAATATACCTTAAACAATAAATTTTGATATATTTAGCCACAACTTAACGGTCTCAAACTTACCAATTAAACCTTCAATTCAACATGACAAATTTAAAATCATCGCGCAGGGGTTTTATTAAAAAAGTGGCCGGAACGGCCTTTACAACTTCGTTGATCCCTTCTGCTTTAAACGCTGGTTCTCGCGAACCAATTTATCTTAAGTCCCCAATACTGGACAAGAAATCTTTTGCACCTAATGATCAGGTAAATGTTGCGATAATCGGCATGGGAATTATGGGATTTAATAATGCGCTGTGGACAACCCAAGTGCCAGGTGTTAAATTGGTAGGAGTTTGTGATCTTTATACCGGTCGCTTGGATCGTGCTAAGGAAGTATACGGCAAGTATTTATTTGTTACCAAAAATTATAAAGAGATACTTGATCGTAAAGATGTTGACGCTGTAATCATAGCTACTTCGGATCATTGGCACGATCGAATTTCAATTGAAGCCATGAACAAAGGCAAGCATGTGTATTGCGAAAAGCCTATGGTGCATAAGTTGGATGAAGGCGCAGCGGTAATTGAAACCCAAAAGAAAACAGGAAAAGTTTTTCAGGTAGGCAGCCAGCGAGTGAGTTCAATTGTTACTGAGAAAACAAAAGAGCTATTCGAGTCAAAAACAATTGGCGACTTAGTGATGGTAGAAACCTGGATGGATCGCCATAGTGCCAATGGTGCCTGGCAATATTCAATTCCTACAGACGCTAGTCCAAGTACTGTTGATTGGGATAGTTTTATTGGTGATGCACCTAAACATGCCTATGATCCGGTTCGCTTTTTCAGATGGAGAAATTATCAGGATTATGGCACGGGGGTAGCGGGCGATCTTTTTGTTCACTTATTTTCTGCACTTCATACGGTAACAAGTTCTCATGGACCTAATCGAATTTTATCTGTGGGTGGTTTACGCTATTGGAAAGACGGCCGCGATGTACCGGATGTTATTATGGGACTTTATGATTACCCCGAAACAGATAAACATCCGGCTTTCAATTTACAGATGCGCGTGAATTTTGTAGATGGAAGTGAGCGCGGGGAAGGATTAAGATTGATCGGTACTGACGGATACATTGATATGGGGTGGGATGCTGTGAAAGTAGTTCATCATAAAATCAGCAACGACCCGGGTTATGGTGGTTGGGATTCATTTGAAACCTTTACCACAAGCCAGCAAAAAGATTATGAAAAATGGTATAAAGCAAAGTATCCAAAAGCAGCCACCAAAATAAGTGCTTCAGATATTGAGTTTAAAGCACCACAAGGATATAGCGCAAACCTGGATCACCATGTAAATTTCTATAAAGGCATCCGTGAAAAAGCAGTGATTAAAGAGGATGCAATATTTAGCATGCGTGCTGCGGGCCCGGCACTTGCAACCAATAAGAGTTATTTTGACAAGGCGATTGTTAACTGGGATCCTGAAGCCGCGAAAGTCATTTAAAAACTATTAGCTAAAAGTTGCCTCAACAAACTGAGGCACTTTTAGTTTAGTACAAATTTGTTTTTTGATGGATCAATCAAAAGCCATTTAAATAGACTTTTTCGCTTCTATAAAATGATCATGAATCAAAAGAGTTATTGCTTAAATTGCAGATGTCGAGCCTTACCGCCATTCCTATGAAGAAGAAAATTCTCGCCATTTTAAGTTTTGTTTTATTGAGTTGCTCAATCTTTGCCCAAACAGAAGTTCAACAAGTTGAGAAGTTGAAAGCTGATGCGGCAGCCGAAGTAGAGAAGAATGCGGTGCTAGGCCAACAAATAAATGATATGCTGTTTAGCTTTTCCGAATTAGGTTTTCAGGAGTATGAGACATTTAACTACCTCACTTCATTGCTTGAAAAGCAAGGCTTTAAAGTAGAGAAAGGAATTGCTGGTGTGCCCACAGCGTGGATAGCTACATGGGGTTCTGGCAAACCAGTAATAGCACTTGGATCAGATGTTGATTGCATTCCTAAGGCGTCACAAAAACCGGGTGTTGCCTATCAAGATCCTATTGTTGTCGGTGCGCCCGGTCATGGTGAGGGTCACAATTCAGGGCAAGCACTCAATATTATTTCTGCACTTGCGCTTAAGAAGGTGATGGAGCGGGAGAAAATCAAAGGCACCATTATGCTGTGGCCAGGAATCGCTGAGGAGCTGGTGGGTACGAAAGCATATTACGTGCGGGCTGGATATTTTAAGGATGTGGATGCCTGTATCTTCACACACGTTGCTAACAACCTAAGTGTGGGTTATGGAGATGCTGGCAATAATGGACTTGTATCGGTACGATTTAATTTTGAAGGCGCTGCAGCTCACGCGGCTGGTGCACCATGGCGAGGCCGGAGTGCGCTTGATGCGGTTGAACTCATGAACATAGGTTGGAATTTCAGACGTGAGCATCTGGAACTTACCCAACGGTCGCATTACGTTATTTCTGATGGCGGAGATCAGCCCAACGTAGTTCCTTCCAAAGCTTCGGTTTGGTATTATTTCAGGGAGCGTACCTATCCTGCAATAAAAACTTTGTTCGATAAAGGAGTGAAGACAGCTGAAGGTGCAGCATTGATGACTGATACCAAATTCACCTATGAAATCTTAGGGTCCGCATGGCCAGGTCATTTCAATAAACCAATGGCCGAAGCAATGTATGAAAACATCAAGAAGGTTGGACTGCCTACTTGGACAGATGCAGATCAACTTTTAGCAAAAGCAACACAAATAGAAATGAAGGCGCCTAAGATTGAAGGTCTCGCAGTTAAGTTAGATACGATTAGTCTGCCAAGCCCCACTGGCCCTGTGAATGTAATGGGTCGCCAGCTGATGGCCATGGGTGGTGGCTCTGATGATATTGCTGACATTAGCTGGACGGTTCCTACCATTGTGCTTCGGTATCCATCAAACATTCCTGGGCTGCCAGGTCACCATTGGAGCAATGCGATTTCAATGGCAACACCCATTGCGCACAAAGGAATTGTTTATGGCGCGAAAGCAGAAGTTATGACGTTGCTTGATTTGTTTCTTAAACCTGAGATTCTTAAAAACTCATGGGAATATTACCGCACAGAGCAAACTAAAGATTTGCAGTATACCCCATTGGTTGGTGAAAAGGATATGCCTGCCATTACCTTGAATAAAAAGATAATGGATGAGTATGCGCCTAAGCTAAAACCGTTTTATTACAATCCTGCCAAGTACAAAACCTATTTGGATCAGTTGGGGATAGTTTATCCTACTGTTCGCCCTGATCAAAAAGAAGAAATTCGAAAACTCGAGGACAAAAAGGGGAAGTAAATCTTAGAAAACTTTGTGTGTTTAAAATAACCTCAAGCCAATTGCGTTAATTGGATGTTATGAGTTCATACTATAAACTTATACTACTATTTTTTTTCCTTCTAACAGTTTTTTCATCATATGGCTCCCATATAAGAGCAGGTGAAATCACCATCTCACAATCAGATTGCAATAAATCTAAGTTTAGCGTTACTTTAACAATGTATGGCGATACCGGGTCGCCAGTGAGCCCTGGTGGGGGAGTTCTAAGTTTTGGAGACGGGTTTAGCATTGTTGTTGGCGATGGAGATTTTACTCCACGCCCAGATCTTGCGCCAAAGGTTTGGATTTTTATTTTCCATGCAAGTCATCTTTATACAACCCAAGGCAATTTTAAAATATCATATTCTGAGCCAAATCGAAATGGAGGAATACTAAATATTCAAAACTCAAGTGATGTTCCTTTCTTTATTGAATCGATGATTTCGGTTAAGGCAGATTTTTGCAATAGTTCACCACAACTGCTTGCAGCACCTATCGATCGAGCCTGTTCCATGCTGGCTTTCTATCACAATCCAGGTGCTTTCGATTCTGATGGAGACAGTTTGTCGTACGTTTTGACTATTCCCAAAGTATCTTCTAATCAAGTGGCTGCTTATCTGCCTCCGAACAACGTTTCATTTTACGGAACGAATTTCAATGCTGGAAACGAAGCCATGAGTGGGCCGCCTGATTTTACAATTGATCCAATTTCGGGAACCATAAGCTGGGATGCACCGAAAAGTTTAGGCGAGTATAATATTGCCTTTGTTGTTGAGGAGTGGCGGAAGATTAATGATGTATTCGTAAAAATTGGTTCTGTCACTCGCGATATGCAGATCATTGTTGAAGAGTGTATAAATAAGCGTCCTGATTTCAATGCTCCAGTAGATATGTGTGTTATTGCTGGAACTGCTATAATAACTGAGATTGTAGGTATTGATCCTGATGGCGATCCAATAAAGTTAGAAGTATTTTCTGGTATTTTTTCGTTGGTCAATAATCCAGCCGTATTGAATCCTTCCCCGGCAGTATTTAAACCTTCAGGTTCTCCTACATCATTTTCATGGACACCCTCATGCTCCGAAGTAAGAAATCAACCTTATCAAGTTACCTTCAAAATAAGTGACAACCCGAGCGCAGGTCCGCCATTAGTTCGATTTAGAACTTGGAATATTAAAGTGATAGCACCACCACCAGTTGTAACTCAAGTTGAACTGGACATTGTCAATAAAACAAACCGTATTACCTGGATGCCTTATCCATGTCTTGATGACTACAAGATAATTGTTTGGAGAAAAGTTGGATCTTATCAATTTACAGTTGGCGAATGTTTCGCGGGAATGCCTAAGTATGCTGGTTACAAGCGTATAGTTGAATTGCCCAGTAACGTAAATGAATTTGTTGATACGAATAATGGGAAAGGTCTTGATGTGGGTGCAGTTTTTTGTTATCGACTCACTGCTGAACTTGATGCTATTGGCGGAGCGGAAAGTAAGTTTTCAAATGAAGTTTGTGCCCCACCAATTTTGGCTGATGCACCTGTTGTTACTCATGTTTCGGTTCTGGCAACAGGCAGTACTGACGGCAAAATTATTATTAGTTGGCGAAGCCCGTTTGACTTGAGTAAGCCTGAATATTTAAAACCTTATCAATACTCACTTTTGCGCGCAAAAGGGCTAACGGGTGATTTGGAGCTAACAATGATTCAATCCGGTGCTATTCAAGACACAACATTTACAGATGTTGGACTTAATACAAAGAGTTTTGCTTATAACTACCGCATAGTATTACTCGCTAAAACATTAACGAACTCGAATCCTGTGCCTATTGATACATCTGCTGTTGCATCATCAGTTTGGAATGCATATGTACCTCGCGCAAATAGCATAGAATTAAATTGGAATGCTGAAACTCCATGGAGTAATGTTGATCCAATTAACCCATGGCATTTGATTTATAGACATAGTGAAAGTTCTTTACTAAAAGATTTTGAACTGATTGATAGTGTCAATGTGTCTGAGGCTGGATTCAGTTATTTAGACGAAGGAAAAAACGCCCCCCTGAGAGAATACGAATACTATTATTATAAAATAAAAACTCGCGGAACATATGGGAATCTGTCAATTCAATCTCCTCAAGAAAATTTTTCTCAGATTGCGACAGCAACAATTTTTGACGATACTCCACCTTGCGCTCCAACTATTGTTCAGACGAACAATGATTGTGATTCATTTAACTTAACAACACCCTGTAATCAGGTTGAGTATGAAAATGAAATCAAGTGGCTTGAACGATCGGGTGTTTGCGAACCAGATACATATTCATTTAATATTTATGCAGCTGCTTCATCGGAAGAAGAGTATACCCTGATTGGCTCTATTAGTGACTTTAATTTCGTTGATAAGAATTTGACCAGGAAGGCCAGATGTTATAGGGTTGCGGCTGTTGATCGTGCCGGAAATGTTAGTGATTTTAGTGATCCAATTTGCTTCGATAATTGCCCTTCCATTAATTTTCCAAATGTCTTTACTCCCGATGGTGATGCTTTTAACCCTTATTTTACAACCTATAATTCTGACGATATTTGTACAAGATTTGTAAATAACGTTTCCCTCACCATTTTTAACCGTTGGGGCCAACGGGTTATTGATATAAAGGATACTGGAGCGGTTCAATGGGATGGGACTGATGGTTCCGGAAATGAAGTTGCCACCGGTATCTATTTTTTTAGCGCTGAGGTTTTCTTTGATGTTAACGATCCGAACAAAAAGTTCGATCGCATAAAGGGTTGGGTGCAGGTTGTGCGCTAGTAATTCATTATTTTACGGAATAATTTAGTTGCACATGTTCACAGGAATAATTGAAGCACACGGGAGAGTGGTTGAGCTAAAACAAGATAAAACTAATAGAGCTTTTTGTATTGAAAGTTCTATTAGTCATGAGTTAAAAGTAGACCAAAGTGTTTCGCACAATGGTGTATGCCTTACGGTAACAGAAGTTAGTGGCAATCAACATTGGGTTACCGCTATTGATGAAACAATAAAAAAATCTGCTTTGGGTTTACTGAAGTTAGGTGACTATGTAAATCTTGAACGCTGCATGATAGCTAATGGCCGCTTCGATGGGCATGTTGTACAAGGACATGTTGATCAAACAGGAAAATGTGTCTCTGTTAAGGATGAGCAGGGGAGTTGGTTATTTGAATTTGAGTATGATCCATCGCATGGAAATGTGACGGTAGAGAAGGGCTCGATATGCATTAATGGTGTTAGCCTCACATGCTTTAATAGTTTGGAATCAAGATTTACGGTTGCTATAATTCCATACACCTACGAGTGGACAAACTTTAAAACCCTAAAAGTTGGAGACTTAGTTAACCTTGAATTCGATATTATTGGGAAGTATGTGAAGAGATTATTAAATCGATGATTGCACTTTTTATTACGCGAAGGCATTAATAATTTTATTCACAAACCAAATACCTAAAGCATGTTAGATCAATTAGTTAAGCTCGTAGAGCAAAATGCAGGTGATGCAATCGTAAAAAATCAGGCTATCCCTAATCAGTACAACAATGCTGCCATTCAGGAAGTAGCCGGTTCCATTTTTAATTCCATGAAGGGACAAATGGCGCAAGGAAATTTGAAACAAGTAGCCTCTATGTTTCAGGGAAAATCATCGGCAAGCAGCCTCACCAACAATCCTATGGTTGGTCAAATTATATCTTCGGTGGCATCAACTTTTGCATCGAAGTTTGGAGTTTCACAAACTCAGGCACAAAGTATTGTTTCAGGGTTGGTGCCTGCGGTAATGAATCAATTCATTAATAAGACCAACGATCCTAAAGATAACTCCTTCGATCTTGGAGACATGATGAAATCAATGAGCGGCAATAGCAATTTAGATTTAGGCAGTTTGTTAGGAGAGGTTGCTGGGGGAAATTCTAAATCAAACACCTTGGGCGCTCTTGGTGGTCTCGCTGGAAAATTCTTTGGCAAGAAATAGGCTGATAAATCAGGATCAGGCTTTCTGATCTTGATTTAATTTGTACCTCCTTCTTAAATAGGACGAAAATTGATATCCGATCCAGCCGCACCCCAATCCAATAGTTGCGCCAACGAGAATATCACCGGGAAAATGCACCCCAAGATAGATTCGGGTATAAGCCATTAAAGCCGCCCATAAAAAAATCCAACCAATCCATTTATAGATAGGCCTTAAGGTAAGCCAAACAAACAAAGCCACCCCAAACGTGTTAGCTGCATGACCCGATGCAAAGCCATATAAGCCACCTTTATATCCATCTACATAATGCAGCAGGCCTGCCATTGTGGGGTCTTGAGAAGGCCTTAAGCGGGCAAAAAATGGCTTCATTAAGGTGGAAGTAATCTGATCAGCCAAAATTATGGTTAGTGCTACACCAATGAAGATGAACCATGTCTCTTTCTTAAAGTTTCGGAACATTAAGTAAATCAGGAAGACGTATAACGGAATCCAAAAAAAGGTTTTGGTAATCACTATCATTACCGGATCGAGCCATGATGTATGGAAACTGTTCAGAGAAATCAACAGTTTCTTGTCCCATTCTATAAGTTGTTCGAGCATAGTTCTTTTTAAAAATTCTAATTTAATGGATTCAAAGATATTTAACCTTGAATCCTAACCTGTAAATTGTAACTTGTCAAACTGTTTTAGGCTTTAATTGTTTATGGAAAAATTTGATCTGGTCATTATTGGGGCGGGCCCTTCGGGCTATGCAGCGGCCATGCGCGCAATTGATTTTAAAAAGAAGACTTTATTAATTGAAAAGAATCAGATAGGAGGCGCTGGCGTTACCAACGGAGCCCTGTCATCAAAAACCTGGTGGGAACTTTCGCGCGAAGCATCAGCCTTTCGCAAAAGTTTGAAACGCTACAACATTAAAGAGCCTTCTATCAGTTTTAAACAAATTCAACTTGAAGTTAGGAAGGCAGTACTTGAACGAAAAAGTTTGCTTGAAGAACACATGCAACACCTAAACTCGTCTTCGTATGCTAACCTACTGACTTATAAATTAGGAATAGCTAAGTTATTAACACCAAACCAAATAGAAATTTTCCTTGACGGTATAAGTGAAGTTGTTTCTACTGACAATATAATTTTAGCTACCGGTAGCAGACCACGTATTTTACCTGAACTACCAATCGATGAAAAAATTGTACTTACCAGCGAAGGCATTGAAGATCTTGATGATTTTCCTGAGAGTATGGTAATAGTAGGAGCGGGGGTTATTGGTTGCGAGTATGCAACCATCTTTAGCGGGTTTGGGCGTACCAAAGTTCATTTGATAGACAAAGGCGACCGCATTCTTCCTTTCGAAGATGAAGATGTGGTGAAGATTGTAGAGCGCAACATGGAAAACAACGGTGTGTTGATCCATCGCAACTCTAAGTTGATCAGCATGAAAATTGTGAATGGTCGTGTTGAGTATGAATTGGAATATACGGATGGCAGCAAAGGAACATTTAATGTCGAAAAGGCACTTGTCTCTGTGGGTCGAGTTGCGAATATCGAAAATCTTTGGAGTGAAAAAGTAGGGATTGAAATGACCAAGCGGGGTATTCATAATGATGATACCCAAACCAACGTGGGAAATATTTATGCGGTGGGTGACCTTACGGCCGATATCTCGTTAGTTAATGTAGGCGAGCTTGAAGGACGCTATGCCGTTGAGAAAATATTCAGTAAACCGGATCGTAAATTGGTTTACGAAAATATTAGCACGATTATGTTTTTAAGTCCCGAAGTGGCTGGCGTTGGCATGAATGAGACTCAGGCAAAAGAGAATGGGATTGATTATAAAGTAGTTACGTTAGAGTACAGCACAATTTCCAGGGCTATTGCCAAACGTAATACCCAAGGATTTATTAAATTGTTGGTTACTTGCGATGACCAAATGAAGATTTTAGGGATGAAGGTGGTAGGCAACCATGCAAGCAGCGCCATACAGGCTGTTGCCGTGCTTATTTCAATGGATAAGGGTATAGACGAACTCGCAGAATGTGTGCACCCGCATCCAAGTATTACGGAGGGAATTCAGGAGTGTGTACGCATGCTTATGGGAAAATCATTATTTAAGCCAACGGCTCTTAAAGGGAGGTTATCCTGCCGAACCTATAAAGCTGGGGTTTATGAAGATATAGTTTTTTAATCTATAGAGGATCGTGAACTAGTAAATTGAGGATGATATGAAAACAGTAGCCTTTTTTTTGAGTTTTATTCTGTTGAGTTCTTGTTCCATGAATCGATTGGTGCAAATGTCACAAGTATACAAAACAGCTCCATTTGAGCAGGTTGATTTTCATGAATTGATTCAGCGATACATGAGTAAGGAGGCAACCAATGGCGAAAGCATTGAAGGCGTTTATTCAGTATCTGCAATTGTTATAAAAAAAGGGAAAAAGCTTTTGAGTTCTGAAGATCGCGAGCGCGTTTTAGTGCGAAAGGAGAACTATTCTAAAGTTGCTATTTTGAAAGAAAGGGCTGGTTCGGGTCGCGAGTACATCCAAATTTCACTTGATAAGGAAAAACAACCGTCATATTCAATACGCGGTGAGTTTACCGGAATGACGGAAGCTAATATTTTAGTTTACACACACTTTGAGTCGCGTGACGAAAGAATAACCTATACATTCACCTACGACCGCACCCGCGAATTGCTTGAAGGGATCCGCACCGAAATGAAAGGGCAATCTGAAATAACCTACAAACTCACATACATAAAATTAAGCCCTTATCGGGAAAATCAGTTTGTCAGGAACTGAAAAACCGATGCTGGATGCTCGAAGTTAGAATCTAGCAACTGGAATCCAGCGTCTGATATTGAACATCTCATTACTATCTACTCAAGACTAAGGACTCAAGATTCCTCAATACTTTACCATAATCTCTTCAATTTCCTTCCGCTCCAGTTTAGGAACATACGTTTCAGGATGCGGGTATCCAACAGGAATTAATAAGAATGGCCTTTCGTTTTCAGGACGGTTTAATAACGAAGTAAGAAAATTCATGGGACTTGGCGTATGCGTAAGCGCAACCAACCCTGCATTGTGAATGGCTGCTAAAAGAAATCCACACGCAAGACCTACTGATTCATTCACATAATAGTTCGTTCGCTTCGATCCGTCAGGTAAAAAATCATACGCTTTTTTAAAAACGATAATCAGGTAGGGGGCAACTTCAAGAAATGGTTTTTGCCAATCAGTTTGTAAATGTTTAAGATCGTTAAGCCACTCGTCACTCATTCGGTTACCATAACTTTCTTTCTCTTCTTTCTCAGCTGCCACTCTGATTTTAGATTTTAATTCAGGAGTTGACACCACACAGAACGTCCACGGTTGTTTGTGGGCGCCAGATGGGGCTGAAGATGCAGTCTTAATAATATTTTCAATTACTTCAATGGGAATTGGTTGATCAGAAAAATGACGTACCGTCCTGCGTTTATTCATCCAATCATAAAACGCTGCACTGCGGCTGATCATTTCATCAGGCGCGTAAGTTTCGCGGGTGTAGGGAGTAAAAGGATAGCCATTGATAAGGTGAATGGGGTCAGACATGCTTAATTTGTTTCGGTAAAAGTTTGTCCAAATTATTAAATAGTACACAAATTTGATGTCAGGTGATGTACATTACTCAACTCATTTAAACAAAAGCTGGTCAGGAAAATGTTTGTAAATGGCCTTAAGGCCACTAAATCAAAACTTCCCGTGTTTAAAATTGTAGAAATCTCATTCAAAAAAATGCCAATGGAATTTTTTAGGAGACCCATTCGCGTGCAAAAGATGATTATTTTAGGCGGGGATTTATTTAAAAGATTTAAGGGCATCTCTAAAAACTCCGCTTACCCTTCTCTTCTGGAGAAGGGGCAGGGGTTGAGGTAATGAAAGCAAGGGTTTTTAGAGATGCCCTTAATTTGATTGTTGATTTACAAAATAAGCTCATTAATTTAAAGCCTAATTGTTTGATGAATACGCCATTCTTCAGTCCTTCTAAACCCTAATTAACTCAACCAATTTTCAATCTATCGAATGGAATATAAAAGCATAATTAAGGAAGTTTACAACGGTGTAAAGGATATAGAAGATAAAGGGAAACTTGCTTCTTACATTCCTGAACTCGCTCGGATAAATCCTAATAAATTTGGAATACATATCTCAAGCATCGATAACAATCAATATGGCATTGGTAACTATTTAGATAGATTTTCAATTCAAAGTATCTCAAAGGTTCTTGCACTCACACTCGCTTATAAAATAATGAAGCAGAAAATCTGGGAGCGGGTAGGAGTAGAACCTTCGGGGACAGCATTTAACTCCTTGGTTCAATTGGAGGCCGACAAAGGAATTCCCCGAAATCCATTTATCAATGCGGGTGCGATGGTAGTGGCCGATATTCTGGTAACTCATTTAAAAAATCCAAAAAAAGATTTTCTGGCCTTTGTTCGAAGCCTCACAAACAATCGCAACATAAATTATTCTGAAAAGATTGCGGCTTCAGAAAAATCGGTTGGCTATCGGAATGTGGCGTTATGTAACTTCATTAAGTCGTTTGGCAATATTATAAACAAACCAGCCGAGGTCTTGGATTTCTATTTTGATCTCTGCTCTATTGAAATGAACTGTAAAGAACTATCCGATACATTTTTATTTTTAGCAAGCGATGGAAAATCAAAAAGCGGAATTCAACTCCTAACTAACAGCCAAAACAAAAGATTGAATGCGCTGATGCAGACATGTGGATTTTATGATGAGTCGGGTGAGTTTGCTTTCAAAGTTGGGTTGCCAGGTAAGAGTGGAGTAGGCGGTGGTATCATCGCCATTCATCCCGATCGTTATGCGATTGCGGTATGGAGCCCGAGGCTCAACGAAAAAGGAAATTCCTATAAAGGAATGCGCGTGCTTGAAAAGTTCACTACAAAAACTGAGTCTTCAATATTTTAACGGATCGTTAACATTAATATTTTTAAAGCCACAGATTTACAGAATGAGCATATTTCAAATTTCATCCTCTTTGATGCCTAACAAAGTTTACATAATCCAATTAGTGGTGAATGAATCACAATGAAATAAATCATCAAGTATAATTTCTTGCATACAACTCTTATTAGTTTGGTAAAATCAGGCAGTTCTTGTAAGCAACCTTATTAGCTTATTTGATAAGCCATAAATAGATAAGGTAATAAGGTTGATTAAAATGGGGCAGATCAATTTTACTAAGCTAATAGGGTTGTCGTATACATTACATAAAAATTTAAGGGTACAACCTACGGAGTGTTCTAAAAAAGAAAGTTCACAACAGTTTATATATAAGTGTTGCTGGCACCCAAGATTCGAAGTCCAAATAGGTGGGAGTTTGAGCGCAAAAATATTTTCAAAGAGTTAGCACATGATTTTATTTATTTAAACTCCCGATAGCAATAATCTGATCAAACAAGATTGAATTAAATAATTTCGTTTGTTCCATGTTCGGTAAGTGACCTGCCTTTGGAATTACAAATAGTTTTGCGTTTGGTAGGCGCTCATTTAGATTAGCTTTTACATCCTCTAACTTAACTACCGTATCATGCTCGCCCCAAAAACAATACACAGGCAATCCTGATAAAGCAATTTGCTTCTGCTCGTTTTCAAGGGAAGCACTATTTTTTCGTGTTGAGATTAATGCTCTTACAAACCCTTTGAACTTCATCATGGATTCATATTTCTTATCCCAACCTGCGAAAGGAGCTTCATCAAAAAAATCGCTCAACTGACCTTTTGCCATAGATTTATAACTTTCGCTTTCCTTAAACTCAGCCACTTCATCTTCCGATACCATAACCGGATATTCGCCATCAGGGGCAATAGTTTCAAATCCGGAAGGATCTACATAAATTAAATTTTGAATTCGTTCGGGATATTGAAAAGCAAATGCACTAATGGTTCGCCCGCCATAAGAAAGACCTATTAAATTTATCTTTCGATTAATCTTCAAAGCATCTAGCAGTTCTTTCAACTGCGATGTATAAAATGCCACATCATAAACTGCATCTGGATTATCGGAATAGCCGCGGCCATATACATCGTAACGTAAAGCTGCATAGCCTCGGTTTAGCGCGGCATAATAAGTCGAATCCCAAATGTAGGAGGGAACAGAAAAGCCATGCACCATTACCAGTATTGTATCAGCATTAGTATTTTCAAATTCATAATACGTATAACCTGCGCTTAGCTTTACAAAATTTCCAGTGTTGATGGTAGTTCTGAAGGCTGCATCTTTTGTAAGCGTTTCCAGATCTACAAACTCGTCTTTCTTTTGGTTTGAGCAACTTACTACAAGTACTACCTGAACCAACAGGAGTGAAGCACGAAAAAGTTTGAGCACGAGATTAGATTTAAGTTGTTGTATTTTCTTTACAATGCTTCACCACCTTGATGAAAACCCAGTCGTGGTCGTTCACTTTTTAGCTGTTTAATTTCAAACTCTTTCACATCATCAAAAATTACAGACCCCATTAATTCAGGGGTACGATCTTCTTTTTTCATAGCAGCCAGGCGCAAGTGTTGATTCTTTACCGATTCACCTACCACTTGGCGCACAGTGCGGGCATTGCCAAAATACTTGTCGCGATTTGAATGCAAGAAGGTAAAATAATTTTTTATATGTTCTTGTGCTGCAGGATCTGGTTGTGCTTCTTCTTTTTTGAATAGTCCCATAGCAATGGTATACATTTCTTCGGCTGTATAATCGGGGAACTCAAAGTACTTATCGAATCGCGATCTTAAACCTGGGTTAGATGAAATAAATTCCTGCATGTTGTCCGTATAGCCTGCCACAATTACTCCAAACTTGCCTCTTAAATCTTCCATACGTTTTAGGATGACCTGAATAGCTTCTGCACCAAAATCGTGTTGCGAGCCTTTTTGATTTGCCAAGGAATAAGCTTCATCAATAAATAAAATTCCACCCATGGCTTCAGTAACTTTTTCTCCGGTTTTCATGGCAGTCTGTCCTACAAAGCCCGCCACCAACCCTTCGCGATCAACTTCTACCAAATGTGCTTTTTCAAGAATACCTAAGCCTTTATAAATTTTTGACAGAATGCGAGCCACAGTTGTTTTTCCGGTTCCTGGGTTTCCTGTAAATACGGTATGCAATGAAAATTTGCTCAGCACGTCTTTGCCGCTTTCCTGATAGAATCTTACCAGTTGCACCATTTCATTCACTTCATTTTTAATGCCTGTCAATCCGGTTAAGGAATTTAACTCGGCCAGACTTTCATAAAGTAAATTGTCTAAGTTATTATTAGCCGCACCTGATTGAGTTGTTTGCTTTACTGTTTGACCTGCACCGGTAAGCACGGACGCATTGCCTTCCACAAAGGCTTCACCGATGCGGAATGGAATTGTTGCCAACAGATTATCCATAAAAACAATTTCCAATGTATACGAGTCATTGCTCCATCGCCCTGGCGTGTCGCCACCCCAACCCGGAAAGATCGTTTGCACCTGGCCGGCTGAGTTTGCAGTTACGTAAGGTAAGTATGCATGACTCCCTTTTAGTTGACCCGCATCGTTATAGAAGTTGAAAAATATTTCAGCAAAGTAATCTTTAGGATGTTTATTCTTGAATTTAAACTCGCACCAAACAAACCGGGTTTCGCGAAGACTGAATTGCGTTCCATACTTTTTTTCGGGAGCGGATGAAGCTTTTGAATCGCCTTCAAATAAATTGATCGACTCAATATCAAAATATAGATTCTCGCCTTCTTTGGTTGGCCCAACATCTTCAATGTAAAATTTGGATTCGCCTACTTTTACTTCATCAATGTAACCTTCCCACGCATAATCACCACGCAACCAAAAAGCCCCAAGCGTGGCATTGCCCCAAGCCTGGCGTATGTAAACAATATTTTCATCTTTCAAAATAGTTCGCTTCTGCTCCAGATTGCAAAGTTCATTTTTTTGGCTGCCTTGAATGAAGAAACATTTTATACGAAAAGATCCTTCCCAATCCTTCTCATCAAACAGTTTATTGAAAAAAGAAAACTCAACCCGCATGTAGGTGGTTTCATACCGATCGTAAACCTTGCGATACTTTTTAGAGGCATCTGCCATCCACTCATCTGAAGAGTGTACCTTGATGTCGCGGTATTTGTAGGGCAATTGCTTTGAGTTGTCTGAATTGTTAGGTGAGTCCATAGTGCTTCTTTTAGGACTTTTAAATTAGTAAAATAGTTATGATTTTTTTAGACAAATTTGATGATTAGCTGCAATATTTCAGAATTCAGCAACTTACCTTTTGAGCAAGTCTTTAAGTGCGGATTCGATGACGGCAATTTCTGGAACACCTGGCTTCAAAATGGCTCTTTTGGTTTCTTCAGGCATAATTTTCACGATCAAACCACTTGTTTTCATGCGACCGTCCATTTGGATTTCGGATTTGTTCATTGCGGCTTCAAATAACTTTTGAACATTATTAAATTGTTCATGATTAATTTTTTCACGCCCAGGTTCGCCACCGCTATAAAAGCCTGTTGAGCTTTCTTCCGGTTTAACCGGAATGTATTGGATGGAGTCTTTCGTAATTATATAGCGGTTTGCGCTACCATCCGAATATTCATAATGAACTGATGATTCCATACATGAGGTTAAGATTGCTAAACTAAGAATCAATTTAATTGAGGTGGTCACGTACGAATGTAGAAAGATTATTGGAGGAAGAGAAGTTTATGATTTGGATATTTAATTGAAGGCTAGCTTTGATTTTGGCTTTGTTCGCAGTATAATGCTAGCAATGTGTTGGGCTAAGAGATGCTATTCTGACTTTAGACAACCGCGAGGTAGGCTGGAGATTTATTATGGTTAAGCAATTTTTTGAAGTGTAAAGGGTACTAATTATTGAAGCTGTTTTATCGAATTCATAAATCGTTCAAACCCGATCGAATTTCGATGTAAACATGCGAGAAAAATTCTAGTGTTGCTCTTTGCTTATTTTCAGCTATCGATAGATTTATTGAAATTATCTAGAAATTCTATTTGCGATTTATAAAAAATAATTTATTCCGTTTATACGAAAAAAAGAAGCCTCATCCCGTATAGGAGAGAGCTAAAAAAAGTTTAGAAAAATATTTTGCGAAGCGATTATTTCTTCTAATAGAAATATTTCGCTGGGGGAGGGGGCTTGAAGTGCCACTAGCGGCTTGCGAAGTTGCGGATTAAAATGCACTAAACCGTCAAGCTACTACAAGATAATAGAATGCAGAAACAGCAATATACCACTGAACCCGCAATTTTCGCAAGCCCGCTGTTAGTGGCTGCCCTTTGTATTATTCAATTATAGTACGTCAGTCTATAAAGGTCGGTTTTGGTGCGTTTGCTTGGTAGCTCTTTTGCATTTTTTGTTTGGCCTTGTGTGTTGGAAAAATGCAAATGTGCTACCAAATGCACTGGCTGTTTTCTTTTGTCTGCGCAAACTAAAGTCCTTTAAACAATGCAATTTTAAAAACTCCCGAAGTCCTTTAAAAAATGGTCGTGTAGTGCAGGAGCTACCGTTATTGAGGACGTGCACTCTATCAACTTTTTAAATCTGTCTTTTTTAGAGTACCTATAATTTCATACTCTACGTTTTCTGCCTGAATAATGTGTCCTTTATTTAATTAGCAGGAATATAAATATCAAATGTTGCTCCTTTATTTAACTCGCCTGTCGCGGTGACGATACCGTTGTGATTCTCTACTATTTTTTTTACGATGGCAAGTCCGATTCCAGTACCCATATATACGTCTTTGCTATGAAGTTTTTGGAACACTCCAAAAATGAGTTCGCTGAAATGGGGTTCGAAGCCGATACCATTGTCTTTAACGGTGATATGGCAATAATTTTTTTCAGGTGAGAGTTTTTCTACATTTAATTCACTGCCCTTTACAATTATACTCCTTATTGTTATCAGCGAAGGTATGTCGGCCCGAGAAAACTTAAGTGCATTGCTTATGAGGTTGTATATGAGTTGGCGAAACTGAAAAGGAATGATGTTGGCAGAGCAGAATTCAACAGCCTCGATGGTGGCGTTTTTATCTTCAATGGCGTCTTTTAATTCAGCTTTTACATCATCAATGATTATACTGAGTTCTGTTTTTTCAAATTTACGATCCGTTTCGTTGATGCGAGAGTAAGCAAGCAGATCGATAATTAGTTTCTGCATTCTTTCGGCCGATGATTGAATCCGTTGGAAATAATTCTTGCCTTTGTCAGACAGGGTTTCGTTTTCCTCTCTAAGAATGATCGAGATGAACGATTGAATTTTTCGCAACGGCTCCTGCATATCGTGGCTTGATATATACGTAAATGAAAGCAGTTCTTTATTAGCAATTCTTAACTCTTCTGCCAGTTTTTCTTTTTCATCGTTTTGAAAGGCAAGTTCTATATTGGCAACGCCTAACTCTGCAGCTCGTTTTTCTTTTTCACCGTTTTGAAAGACAAGTTCTTTGTTGGCAACGCCTAACTCAGCAGCACGTTTTTCTTTTTCATCGTTTTGAAAGGCAAGTTCTATATTGGCAACGCTTAACTCAGCGGCACGTTTTTCTTTTTCACCGTTTTGAAAGACAAGTTCTTTGTTGGCAACGCCTAACTCAGCAGCTCGTTTTTCCTTTTCATCGTTTTGAAAGGCAAGTTCTATATTGGCAACGCCTAACTCAGCAGCACGTTTTTCTTTTTCATCGTTTTGAAAGGCAAGTTCTTTGTTAGCAATTTCTAACTCTGCGGCTCGTTTTTCTTTTTCATCGTTTTGAAAGACAAGTTCTTTGTTCGCAATGCCTAACTCAGCGGCACGTTTTTCTTTTTCACCGTTTTGAAAGACAAGTTCTATGTTGGCAATTTCTAACTCTGCGGCTCGCTTTTCTTTTTCATCGTTTTGAAAGGCAAGTTCTATGTTGGCAATTTCTAACTCTGCGGCTCGCTTTTCTTTTTCACCGTTTTGAAAGGCAAGTTCTTTGTTGGCAACGCCCAACTCTGCAGCTCGTTTTTCTTTTTCATCGTTTTGAAAGACGAGTTCTTTGTTGGCAACGCCTAACTCAGCAGCTCGTTTTTCTTTTTCATCGTTTTGAAAGGCAAGTTCTATATTGGCAACGCCTAACTCAGCAGCTCGTTTTTCCTTTTCATCGTTTTGAAAGGCAAGTTCTATATTGGCAACGCCTAACTCAGCAGCTCGTTTTTCCTTTTCATCGTTTTGAAAGGCAAGTTCTATATTGGCAACGCCTAACTCTGCGGCTCGTTTTTCTTTTTCATCGTTTTGAACTAATAATTCATGCGTTTTCAAATATAGCTCTACAAAAACTGCCACTTTTGCAATTAATATTTCTGGAATAAGCGGTTTAATCATGTAATCAATTGCACCGACCTGATATCCTTTAAAAACATGCGTAGAATTATCCATGTTCGCAGTTAAAAATATGATAGGCAAATGTTTGAGTGTTTCAATTTCTCGAATTAATTCTACTGTTTCAAAACCATCCATCTTCGGCATTTGCACGTCCATTAATATGATTGCGAAATCCTGTTCCCGCAACAGAATTTTCAATGCTTTATTTCCGGAATTTGCTTTCACACATTTATAATTTTTATTAGAAAAAATTAATTCTAATGCGAACAGATTTTCTGGAAGATCATCAACCAACAAGATCTTAATTGGACTATTTGTTTTCATTTTGTAATTAAATTGTTATTCATTACTAATTATTTGGCCGTTTTAAGGAATACCCGCTAACAAATAATTTTTCGCAATCATTTACTTAACCAAACACGCATCAGCGATAGCAATCGTTCTACATCAATTGGTTTAGTAATGTAATCGTTGGCACCTGCATCAATACATTTTTGTTTATCGTCTTTCATGGCTTTAGCTGTGATCGCAATTACTGGTAAGTCTTTGAACTTCACATTAGATCTAATTCGTTTCATTGCCTCGTAACCGTCCATTTCAGGCATCATTATGTCCATCAATACCAGATTAATATCCGGATGGGTTTCCAACATTTCCAAAGCGCTTTTTCCGTTTTCCGCTTTTATTATTTCCATTCCACGTTCTTTTAATATTTTTGATAATGCAAATAAATTTCGCATGTCATCATCTACCAACAATATTTTTTTTGCATGAAATATAGTTTCTTTATCGTACAGTTTATTTATAATTTTTTGTTTTGATTTCGGCAAATTGCTAATCGTTCTGTGGAGAAAAAGAGCTGTTTCGTCTAACAATCTTTCTTCCGACTTTACGCCTTTTATAATTATACTCTCAGCATATGTCTGAAGCTCACTGTTTTCTTCTTTCGTAAGTTCCTTACCGGTGTAAACAATAATAGGAGGAATGTGATAGTCTTTTATTTTCTCAAGTTGATGAATAATGTCAAATCCACTCATGTCAGGCAAACCAATATCTAATATAATACAATCAATGTGATTCTGCTCATACATAGCCAAAGCCTCTTTGCCGGTTTCTGCTTCAAGGCATTTTACATCACCATTGCCAATAAGTATGCGCATTGCCTTTCTGGAATTTTCGTTGTCTTCAATAATTAGCAAGTTTTTTATTTTTCTGTTTACAAAATTTTCAATTCTGTTAAATGCTTCTTCCAAATCTTCTTTTGCCACCGGTTTCATCAAATACTCTATGGCTCCTTCTCTGATTGGCTCCAGTGAACGTTCTTTAGCCGAAATAATATGCACCGGTATATGCCTTAAGGAAGGATTTGCTTTTAATTCAAGTAATACTGTATGTCCGTTAATGCCCGGCAGACTCATATCGAGAATAATCGCTTGCGGCTTGTGTTTTGATGCAAGCAACAAACCATCTTCTCCGCTTGCTGCCGATAAACATTTGAATCCTTTTTTGTTGGCTTGATTTAAAAGTATCGCAGCAAATTTCAGATCATCTTCAATGATAAGAACTGTTTTATCATCAGCGGTTATTGTATCTCTGTCATCTTTTATGTTGGGATAATTTAGATATTTGGTTTCATTTGATACGCTTGGTTTAAATAAAATGGATTTGTTTTCCAGATAGTTTTCAGTTACGCTTGTGCTCACAAGTTCTTGCTCCTGAACTATTTCTAATGGAACAATTAGAGAGAAAACAGACCCTTCATTTAATGTACTACGCAGTTTAATTTTCCCACCTAATAATTTTGCAAGCTCACGCGAAATAGAAAGACCTAAACCTGTGCCTCCATATTTTCTGGATGTTCCTCCTTCGGCTTGTTGAAAAGCTTCAAATATGGCTTGTTGTTTATCTTCAACAATTCCAATTCCTGTATCGGTAATTGAAATAACAATGGTACTTTCTGTGTCTCTATCAATAGTAATGCTTACACTTCCTTTCTCCGTAAATTTTATGGCATTTGATAAAAGATTTTTCAATATCTGATTTAATCGTTGTGAATCAGTACGAATAAATTCAGGTAATTCTTTATTCAATTTTAAATTTAGCTTCAACCCTTTTTGCTCTGCATGATGTTTAAAATCTCGGATGAGTTCATTTGCAAAAATTTTCAGTGAAACGGATTCAATAGTTAAGGACATTTTCCCTGCTTCAATTTTGGAGAGATCAAGTACTTCATTAATTAATACAAGTAAATCGCAACCGCTTTTATAAATTATTTCTGCACTCTCCACCTGAACACTATCCAAATTTTCTTTTCTGTTTTCGGATAAATCTTTTGATAGAATTAACAAACTATTAAGTGGTGTACGTAATTCATGCGACATGTTGGCTAGGAACTCCGATTTGTATCGGCTGCTTATTTCTAACTGTTTTGTTTTCTGCTCAATGTCTTTTTTTGAAGCTTCTACTTCCAAATTTTTCGCTTCCAATGATTGTGTTTGTTCTTCTAATTCCTCATTGGTCATTTGTAATTCTTCCTGCTGCTGTTTCAGGCTTTGTGCCTGTTCTTCCAGTTCTTCATTCATTTGTTTCAGTTCTTCCTGCTGTGTTTGCAGTTCTTCACCTTGCTTAGCCAGCTCGTCCACTTGATTTTTAGTATTCGTAATATCAAATCGGATGGCAACATATTTTTCTATTTTGCCGTCTACTCCTTTAAAAGGTGTAATTGTGGTGTCCACCCAATAAAATGTTCCGTCTTTCGCTTTATTTACTATTTCTCCCTTCCATGTTCTACCGCTACTAATTGCTTTCCACATACCAATAAATAATCCATCAGGTTGCTTTCCTGATTTTAACATTCTGTGATTATTTCCTATCAATTCCTCTCTTGAGTATTGTGAAATTTTACAGAAGTTGTCATTTGCATAAATGATATCGCCATTTGCATCTGCAATAGAAAGAATGGAAGCTTGGTTTAGAGAATGTAGTTGCTGCTCTATTTCCAGTGCTGATATTTCCATTTCGCCATTTTGAGCTTGAATCTTTTCTAACAATTCTCTCAGTGCTGCCTGATTAAAAGCCGTGTTTACTGCAATAGCAATACTGTTCATAGAAGTATTGATGAATTCTTTTTCTGTTTCGGTAAAATCAGTAAGCCGCCCAATTTCTATCACACCCATTGTGTTGCCTTCAAACAAAAATGGGGTAATGAGTAACTGTTTTGGTTTTTCATTTAGAACAGATGAGGTAATCCGAATATTTTCTGTGCTTATATCTGTTAACGAAATTTGTTTTTGTTCCTGTGCTGCTTGACCAATCAATCCTTCGTTCAGCATAAATATTTCTTTGGTTTCGGCAGCCGAAGAAAAGGCATATCGTCCGTTTAAAATTAACGCACTTTCTTTTTTATTAAACAGATAAACTGCACCAATTTGTGCTTTTAAGTAAGAACATAAAAAACTAATCGTATTGTTTGCCAGCTCTTCTAAGCTTTTGTCTCCTATTAATTTTTCGTTCAGTTCCGTGTTGCCTGTAAGCAGCCAGTTTTTGCTCGTGGTTTCTGCTTCGGATATTTTAAGTGTTTTTAAATTTGAAGTAACTATACTATAAACAACAATAAGAACGAGAATAATGATGACCATTAAAAGGACAAAAACCGTATTAAAATTTTTCGCATCGTCCTCACTGGCTTGCTTTCTTTCGGCAAGTAAGGTAAATTCTAGTTTTTGTATACTGCCAATTATTTCTCGTATTTTATCTTGTGATTCTTTTCCAATTCCAGAGGCTACAAATTCCCTTGACTTTTCAATCCCGGTAGCTGCCGGAACTACTTTGCGTAGAGCAATGCCAACTTTTAAATGAGCAAAACGTATTTTTATTTCTTTTTCTAGTTCCGTAATCTTTTGCTGAATAGTAGCGTCTATTATTAACTCCTTTACTTTAGTAATATGTTCACCAATAGCACTTTCAGCATTTATAAAGTGTTCTAAATGAGCTTCATCGCCTGTAATAATATAACCCCGAGTGCCTGTCTCTGCACCAGAAATGACAGTTAGAATTTGGCTGAATTCATACAACGCCTTGTTGGTTTGATCTACCAAGGTATTGGAAGTGACAAATTTTTCACTGGTTTTATATGAGAAAATTGCAACTCCCAAAAGTATCAAGGTGCATGCTGTAAAGCCGATTAATATTTTTTTGCTAAGTGTCATATTTATTTTATTATTTGTCCCGATAGCTACCGGGATTGGTTTGTGTTAGTTTTACTAACAACTGAACTATTTTCTCTAAAGATAAAATATAATCCGGTTGAATAGCAGCAATTGCTGATGCTGGCATAGTAGAAGATTCAGCTGTTTTCGGATCCTGAATAATGGCTAACCCACCGCATTCCTTTATTCGCTTTATACCTTTTGTCCCATCATTATTAGCACCTGTTAACACTATACCAATCAACTTGTTTTTATACGCCTCTGCTGCTGATTCAAACAATACATCGATAGATGGTCTTGCAAAATTTACATATTCATCAATTGTAAGCGAAAAGGTTTTATCATTTTCAATCATCAAATGATAATTAGCTGGGGCGATATAAACATTTCCGGTTTCTATTTTTTCTTTTTCATCTGCTTCCTTAATAGTAAGATTGCTTTTGTCATTTAAAAGTTTTATCCAGTCGTTATCTGAAAGTGCGCTTACATGTTGCACTATAATAATTGGTATGCTGAACCCGGAAGGTAATACTGAGAAAATAAATTTCAGCGCATTCATCCCACCTGCGGATACGCCTATTACAATTGCCTCGTATTGCATTTCTTAATATTTCTTTTTAAAGATTCTTTGTTTTTTATCCAACTCAATATATTCTTCATGAAAGTCGGTAAACCGTAAACCTTCTTTTGACCCCAAACATAAAATACCGCCATTAATAAGGCTATCATGAAAAAGTTTTTGTACCTTATTTTGTAGCGTGTTATTAAAATAAATCAGCACGTTTCTACATAATATCAGATGCACCTCTGCAAACACACTATCGGTAACCAAATTATGATTTGCCCATACAATGGTTTTTTTCAACGACTGATTCATGATAGCGTTACCATAACTGGAAGTATAGTAATCTGAAAAAGATTCTTTACCTCCCGACAACTGATAATTGACTGCATATTCCTTCATCATTGCATTCGAAATGATTCCTTCTTTTGCTCTGTTTAAAGCATGTTGGTTAAAATCAGTAGCATAAATTGTTGCCCTATCATACAAGCCTTCTTCCTGCATAATGATTGCCATTGAATACGCTTCTTCACCGGTTGCGCATCCGGCATGCCATATTTTTATAAATGGGTAGGTTTTTAAAATAGGAATAACATTTTCGCGTAACGACTTATAAAAATCTTTATCACGAAACATTTCGGTAA
>Ga0163152_10002529_pt1 | contig 25754 bp, 28 predicted proteins | sample OliLakLV19MP8IB2_FD_148635 | JGI IMG/M metagenome (GOLD analysis project Ga0163152, IMG submission 148635) | Freshwater microbial mat bacterial communities from Lake Vanda, McMurdo Dry Valleys, Antarctica - Oligotrophic Lake LV.19.MP8.IB-2 | ecosystem: Environmental > Aquatic > Freshwater >...
CCTGTCCGCTCGGCGCCGCCGGGAGTCGCGGCGCTGGCCTTCGCGAGCGCGCGGCTCACGTACCGCTCGACGGCCGCGAGCAGTGCCGCGAGAGGATCAGGCTCCGAGCCCGAGCCGCCGCCGGCGGACTTCGCGGCGCCCGCTGCGAGACCGCCACCTTGGCCGGGCTGCGCCGGCTGCCCGCCGCGCGGAACGGCGGGTGCGTTCTGCGGGGGCAGCGCCGCGCGGAGTCGCTCGGCTTCGAGGCGCTCGAGCAGGCGATGCGTGAAGAGCCCGCGCTGGAACGAGTACCGCAGCGGAAGGTCGATCGACTCCATCGCCTCCGCGAAGAGCGCCTCGAGCGCGTTCGCATCGCCGGCCGCGAGCGCGAGCGCGACGTCGCGGGCGATGCCGTCGAGCGCGTCGGCGGCATTCGCGAAGCTCGACGCGGCGTCGAGACTGCCCGGCGAGTCGAAGAACGCCGCGAAGAGTCGCTCGAACACCGGCAGATCGCGCGGATCTTTTATGAGCGTCGCGCTGAGCGTCGCGCGCAGCGCCGTCTTCACCGTCGGGCGGTCCGGCATGCCGAGCACGCCGAGCGCGGCGGCCGCATCCATCTCCTCCGAGGTCGACACGCGGACTCCGCCGTGGCGAAGCGCGCGAACGAGCCGCGGCAGCACCGTGTTCACGGAGACTCGGCCTGGCCCGCGTCGACGGCCGCGAGCGTGCGCGCCGCGCGGCGGAGGTCCTCTTCGTACTTCAGCAGGATGCCGGCGGTGCGCTGTGCGAGGTCCTTGTCGAGCCGCGACGCGCCGAGCGCGAGCAGCGCGCGCGCCCAGTCGACGGTCTCGGCGATCGCAGGCGCCTTCTTGAGGTCGAGCTCGCGCAGCTTGCGAACGGTCGCGACGATCGCGACGCTGAGCTGGTCGTTCAGCTCGGGCACACGCGCTTTGAGGATCTCGCGCTCGCGCGCTTCCGTCGGGTGGTCGATCCAGAGATAGAGGCAGCGGCGTTTCAGCGCGTCGGACAGCTCGCGTGCCGCGTTCGACGTCACGATCGCGAGCGGGCGATGGATCGCCTTGATCGTGCCGAGCTCGGGCACGGACACCTGCCACTCGGAGAGCACCTCGAGCAGGAACGCCTCGAACTCGGGATCGGCCTTGTCCACTTCGTCGATGAGCAGCACGACGGGCTTCTCCGACTGGATCGCCTGGAGGAGCGGACGCGGCAGCAGGAATCGCCGCGAGAAAAACGCGCTCTCTTCGCCGGCGACGCGATCGACCGCGTCTTTCATCGTGGCCGCGCCCGCGATCAGCTCGCCGAGCTTGTCCTTGAGGATCTGCGTGTAGAGGAGCTGCTTCGCGTACTCCCACTCGTAGAGCGCCTTCGCCTCGTCGAGCCCCTCGTAACACTGGAGGCGCACGAGATCGCGGCCGAGCGCTTTCGCGGCGGCGCGGGCGAGCTCGGTCTTGCCGACGCCGGCAGGACCCTCGACGAGGATCGGGCGCTCGAGCGCGAGTCCCAGGTATGCCGTCGTGGAGATCTCGGAGGACGGGATGTAGCCGGTCGCCGAAAGGAGGGCCGAAAGCTCGTCGGGTGACGCGGGGAGGGCCATGTCGACATCATTGTGGCACATGCCGCTGATACGCTTGCGACGTGCCGGACGACGACGACGAAGCGACGCCGGATCCGAACGAGCCGATCGTGATTCCGATCGAGCCCGTGCTCGACCTGCACACGTTCCGTCCGGCCGAGGTAAAGGAGCTCGTCACGGACTGGCTCGGCGAGTGCGTCGAGCGTGGCTGGACGGAGGTGCGCGTGATTCACGGCAAGGGCACCGGCGCACTTCGCGAGACGGTGCACTCCGTCCTGCGAAAGCACCCGAACGTCGAGTCGTTCACGCTCGACCCCGGCCGTAGCGGCTGGGGCGCAACCGTCATCCGCCTGCGCGCCGCTTAGGCGGGCTTTGCTTCGGCCAGGATCTGGCGGACGCCGCCGGCGGCGATGTAGTGGTAGCCGCTCTCGGCTTCGGCGAAGACCTGCTTCGCGAAGTCGAGGGAGTCGGCCCGCGAGGCGAGCGCGCGGAAGAGCGGCTTGAGGTAGCGCATGCGGCCGACGGAGAGCAGCACCTCGCGGATGCGCGGACGCGCCGCGCCAAAGCCGCTGGCTGCGGCGATCGCGAGCCACGCGCATGCGACCTCGAGGTTCTTCTTGGCCGTGAGTGCGAAGGTCGCGTCGAGCCACGTGCAGTCGGCGAGCGAAAGCACCGGCGGCAGTGCGCGAAGGTAGAGGTGCCACTCGTTCGAGGTCCATTTGGCAGCTGCGGCCTCGTCCGGGCGCTTCGGCCAGCTCTTCGCGAGCGCGGTGATCGCGTCGAGTGCGGCCGCGGCGAACGCCGGCGCGTTCGCGGGGATGCCGGGGCCGTCGATCCACTCCTTCGCGCCGACCTTCGCGAGCAGGCCGGGCAGCACGGCCTCGATCGTCTTCTCGAAGTCCGCCGTCGTGATCGACTGGAAGCGGTAGCGGCGCAAATACTCCGCGAGGAAGCGATCGAACGCCTCGCGCCCGACGGTGCGCTCGAGCAGCACGAGGAAGAGGAAGCCCTTCTCGTAGGGGACGAGCGAAAAGACCTCGTCCGGGTCGATGCCGGTGAGATCGGTGCGCAGCTTCGTGAGCGGGGAGGCCGCGCCGAATCGTGCGATCTCGTGGCCGAGCTCGATGCGGCCGACGCCCGCTTCGACGGCCACGTGGTCCGCGCCGTAGAGCTTCTCGAGGATGCGCCGCTCCGCGTAGACCGTGAAGCCTTCGTTGAGCCAGAAGTCGTTCGCGCTCGCGTTGCTCACGAGGTTGCCGGTCCACGAATGCGCGAGCTCGTGCGCGACGACGTCGACGAGGCTGCGATCGCCTGCAATCAGCGTCGGCGTGAGGAAGGTCAGCCGCGGATTCTCCATGCCGCCGTACGGGAACGATGGCGGCATCACGAGCAGGTCGAACCGGTCCCAGTCGTACTTCCCGAAGAGCGCTTCCGCGCCCTCCATCATCCGGCCGACGTCGACGAACTCCCACGCCGCCGAGTCGAGCACGGCCGGCTCCGCCCACACGCGCGTGCGCGGGTTGAGATCGCGGCCGACGATGTCGCCCGCCGCGAGCGCGAGCAGATACGGAGGAATTGGCTGTTTCATGTCGAAACGCCACGTGGTGCGCGTGTCGGTGTCCGTCTTCTCGTCGCTCCACGACGCCGACATCAGCGCACGCAGTCCGCGCGGCACGGTGACTTCCGCGCGGTAGGTGATGCGCGCGCCCGGCGAGTCCTGCAGCGGGACGAGGCTCCGCGCGTGGATCGCCTGGCACTGGCTGAAGAGGTAGGGGTGTTTCTTGCCGGAGGTCTGCGATGGCGCGAGCCACTGCAGCGCGCTCGCGTCGGCGGCGGTCCGGTACGCGATCGTCACGGACGTTTCGCCGGCGGCCATGCGCAGGCGCAGGCGCGATCCGAGGATCGGCTCCTGCGGCCCTTGCTCGTAGGGGATCGGCTTCCCGGCGCCGTCGACCACCGACACGATCGAAAGGCCACGCGTGTCGAGATCGAGCGGTCCGCCGGCGAGCGGCGCGGCAAACGTCAGCGTGGCGCGTCCGGCGATCGTCTTCGACGCGAAGTCGACATCGAAGACGAGCTCGGCGTGCCGGGTGACGCCCTGGGTCGGATCGAAATAGGAGTGCGGGTCGGGTCGCATGCGGCCCGGACGTTAGCGCTTCGCGGCGTGCTTCGCGAACCAGGACGCGAGGACCTGCTCATGAAGCGGGAACGCGAGCTTCGCGAACGCCTTCAGCACGACGCGCTCGCTCGTCTCGTCGGTCTTCGTGAACGGCGGGAGCGACGCCTCCGTCATCGGCGCCGCCTCGCCGAAGATCAGGATCGTCGAGTCCGGCGCGCTCTTCACGTCGAGCACGCGGATGCCGTTAGGGTCCGTCTTGATCTGCGTCTCCTCGAAGAGCTCGCGCGCAGCCCCCGTTTGCCAGCTCTCGCCGTAGTTCACGAAGCCGCCGGGGAGGGCGAGGGAGCCGATGTGCGGTTCGATGTCGCGGCGGATGGCGAGCACGCCGCCGTCCACGGGCACGACGAGCACGGCGACGGGCAGCGGATTGCGCCACGTCGTCTTCGCGCATGCCGCGCAGGTGCGTGGCCAGTCACTCGTCGTGAAGCGCGCGCCACACCAGGAGCAACAGGAGAAGGGTTTGGAGTCGGGCACGAGCGGAGGGTATCGAAAAAACGGGCGCCGTCGACTCTCGTCGAACGGCGCCCGCCCTGATGGGTCGTCAGGCTCTCAGTTGACCTTGGCTGCGGGCGCCGGCTGATTGAGCTCGGCGTCGATCACGAGCGTCACTTCGTTCGAGACGGTCAAGCCACCGGCGTCGAGCGTCTTGTTCCAGACAATGTCCCAGTCCTTGCGGTTGATCTTGCCGACCGCGTTCGCGCCGCGAACCATCTGCCCCCACGGCGAGGCGACCTGCTTGCCCGTGTAGGTGACATCGAGGACGACGGGCTTCGTGATCCCACGAATGGTCAGGTCGCCGGTGACCTTGAGCTTGTCCTTCGCTTTGCCCTTCTCGACCTTCGTGGACTTGAAGGTGATCTGCGGATGCTTCTCGACGTCGAAGAAGTCCGCGGTCCGAAGGTGCTTGTCGCGGTCCGCGTTGCGCGTGTTGACCGAGGACGCGTCGATCGTGATGTCGAGAGTCGACTTCGTCAGATCCTTGTCGTTGATGTCGACGGTGCCGGTGGTCTTGTCGAACTGGCCGCGAACGGTCGAGACCAACATGTGCGTGACCTCGAAGCCGGAGGAGGTGTGGGCGGCGTCGATCTGCCAGGGTTCGGCAAGTGCGGCGGTGGGGAGCGAGAGGGTGAGGGCGGCGGCCAGCAGAGCGCTTTTCATGGATTCTCCAGTTCGTTGGTTGGTTGCGCCGCATACGATTCGGCTCATCTACTTACGATTCGTAAGTATATTATGGAGTGTTTGCTTATTACGTCAAGTAGGCGACTTACAATGGGAGTGAAGCCATGGCCAAGAAGGTCGGAAAAGCCACACCGCCGGATTCGGTCTGCCCCAGGTTCCACCTGGCGGTCGAGCTCATCGGCAAGCGCTGGACGGGAGCGATCCTGCGCGTCCTGCTCGACGGCCCGGCGCGCTTCGGCGAGATCCAATCCCGTGTGCCCGACCTCTCGGATCGCCTCCTCTCCGAGCGCCTGAAGGAGCTCGAAGAGGCCGAGATCGTCGAGCGCACCGTCGACGACGGGCGTCCGGTACAGGTGACCTACACGCTGACGAAGAGGGGTACGGCGCTCGAGCCTGTCCTCGAGCAGATCGGCAAGTGGGCCGAGACCTGGCTGCGCTGACCAGAAAAGGCGAGGCCCGCGCGGAGATTCCGGCGGGCCTCGTTACTTTCTCTGGTGGAGGACAACGGATTCGAACCGTCGACCCCGTCGTTGCGAACGACGTGCTCTACCAACTGAGCTAGCCCCCCAAGAGCGTCGCCATACTAGCCAGGTAGATCCGGAAATCAAGAATTCTACGGGCCGAGCCAGTCGATCCCGATCTTCACGGCGGACACGACCGCCATGATCGCGAATGCGCCGACGGCAGCGCATCCCGCGTAGGCCGGCCAGCGCTCCGTCCACGAGAACGCGATGTCCTCGGAGCCGCAGCGCGGGCACGCGGTCGCGCGATCGATGCCGGCCGGGTACCACGCGAACCCGCAGGCCTTGCAGCGATTGCGATCGGCATCGCCGGGCGCCGCCGCCACGTCACGCGTCCTGGATGCAAAAGCGCTTGATGGCCTGCTGGTAGATCTCGACGGCGCGTCCCAGCTCGAGCATCGGCACGAACTCGCCGGTGCGATGCGCGACCTTGATGTCGCCGGGTCCGCAGACCACCGGCTCCGCGCCGAGCTCCGCCATCTCCGGCGCTTCGGTGCCGAACGAGACCGTGCCGCTTTCGAAGCCGGTCGCCTCTTCGAGAAACTTCACGAGGGCACTGTCGGGCCGCGTCGCGTTGCCCCCGTCCTTGCGGAGCAGCTCGAACTCGCACTCGAACGTGCGGTCTTCCTTGTGGAGCGCTTCCGCCGCGTCGACGACGCGTTCGTAGACCGCTTCCACGTCCTGGCCCGGAATCGGCCGCCACTCGAGCATGAACGTGCAGCGGCCCGCGATGATGTTTTTCGCCTTGCCGCCGTCGATCTTGCCGACGTTCAGGGTCGTGTAGGGCGGGCTGAACGCGGGATCGTTCTCCTCTTTCAGCTTCACGGCGATGCCTTCGATGCGCGTCAAGAGCCGTGCGGCGCGGAAGATCGCGTTGATGCCGACGTCGGGATAGGCCGAGTGGCCTTCCTTTCCGTGCAGCGTGATCTCCGCGAGGCAATACCCCTTCTGTGCGCGGATGGGGCGAAGTGACGTCGGCTCGCCGACGATCGCGTACGACGCCGAGACCGCTTTGTCCTTCACGAGCCTTTTTGCGCCGAGACAGCCGAGCTCTTCGTCGTGCGTGAAGACGAGCGAAAGCGGGCGGGTCAAGCTCGCGAGATCGATCTCCTCCACGGCGGCGACCGCGGCAGCGATGAACCCCTTCGTGTCCGCTGCACCGCGTGCGTAGAGACGGCCTTCCTTTTCTACGAGCCTCAGCGCGTCCTTCCACTCCGGATCGTACGGGACGCAATCCGTGTGTCCGACGAACGCCAATCCGCGCTCGGACGCGCCTTTGTTGCGTGCACTCGGCCCCGCGGTGGCGACGAGGTTTATTTTCTCGATTCCGTGGTCGTCATTCACCGCGTGGAGCTTGATCTCGAACCCAAGAGACCTTACGTGTCCCGCGAGGAAGTCGACGACGTCGGTGTTCGAAAGGTGACTGGTGGAATCGAAGGCAACGAGTTTGGAGAGGAGCTCCTTCGCGCGCATGCGCCCGAAGGATACGCGGCGCTACGAGCTGCGCGCGCGCTTCTTCTGCTCGGGCGCCCGCGCAGGAATCGGCGCGGCGGGCAGATTCAGCGACTCGAGGTTGGCCTCAATCGCCTCGAGCTCGTCGTCCGTCGGCGGGGCACTTGCGACGGCCTCCGCGAGTACCTTTACGGAAAGGCTGTCGTACACGGAGCGGAAGAACTCGTCGACGGAGCCCTTGGGCCGGGGCGGCTTACGATCCTTCATGTAGGGTAGCGTATCGTCACGGCAGCGAAAAGTTCAACGAAATCCGACCGGCTTCGCCAATACCACAGCAACACGCTACCCTCCGCCGCCATGCGGGCGCGAGCGAGAGAGAAAGAGAAGAAGATGTCAGCGTTCGAAAAGTCGATCGATCGGATCCAGAAGAAAGAGGCCAAGGCCGCTGTCATCGGGGCCGGCTACGTGGGGCTCCCCCTGGCCGTCGCGCTCGCGGAGGCCGGATACAAGACGGTCGCCATCGACCTCGACAAGACGAAGGTCGACGCGATCAACCGCGGCGAGTCGTACATCGGCGACATCGCGTCCGACACGGTCTCCGCGCTCGTGAAGAAGGGTCTCCTCCGCGCGAGCAACGACTTCGCGGTGCTCGCGGACTGTGACGCGATCTCCATCTGCGTTCCGACGCCGATGACGAAGACGAAGGACCCGGACATCTCCTACATCGTGAAGGCGGTCGACGGGATCGCCCCGCACCTCAAGGCCGGGGCCCTGGTCATCCTCGAGTCGACGACGTATCCGGGCACGACCCGCGAAGCCGTCGTCCCTCGTCTCGAGAAGAAGAGCGGCAAGGCCGGCAAGGACTTCTTCGTCTGCTTCTCTCCCGAGCGCGTCGATCCCGGAAATCCGAAATACAACATCAAGAACACGCCGAAGGTGATCGGTGGCTACAGCGAGCAGTGTCTCGAGCTCGGCCGCCTTTACTACGCGCAGGCGCTCGAGAAGGTGCTGACCGTCTCGTCGTGCGAAGCCGCGGAGATGGTGAAGCTCCTCGAAAACACCTTCCGCTCGGTGAACATCGGCCTCGTCAACGAGGTCGCGATCATGTCGAAGAAGCTCGGCATCGACACCTGGGAGGTCGTGACGGCGGCGGCGTCGAAGCCGTTCGGCTTCATGCCCTTCTACCCGGGCCCCGGCCTCGGCGGCCACTGCATCCCGATCGACCCGCACTACCTCGCGTGGAAGATGAAGACCCTCGACTACAACGCGCGCTTCATCGCGCTGGCGAGCGAGATCAACAGCGAGATGCCGCGCTACGTGGTCCAGCTCGTTCAAGATGCGCTCAACGGGAACAAGAAGAGCGTGAACGGCGCGAAGGTGCTCGTGCTCGGCGTCGCCTACAAGCGGGACATCAGCGACGTTCGTGAGAGCCCGGCGCTCGACGTGATCAAGCTCCTGCAGGGGAAGGGTGCGGATGTCAGCTACAACGATCCGTTCATCCCCGACCTCAAGCACGAAGGGCTGGCGCTGAAGTCGGTGGACATCGCGGGCTCCAAGCTCGCGAACTACGACTGCGTCGTGGTGACGACCGACCACGCGAAGTACGACGCCGAGGCGATCGTCTCGAACGCGCGCCTCGTGGTCGACACGCGCAACTTCACCGGAAAGCTGAACCTCAAGGGCGCGGCTGCGGCGAAGGTGCTGAAGCTGTAGTCTCCGCGGCCTCGTGAAGAAGAAGCTCGCGCTGTCGATTCTGCTCGCCGGGGGTTTCCTCGCGCTGGCCGCGTCGCGCGTCGATGGCGCGAAATTCAGGGCCTCCCTCGACGGGATGCAGGTGATCTGGCTCGTGCCGATCGTTCTGCTCTCCTTCGCGACGCAGCTCCTTCGCACGGTGCGCTGGTGGCTGATCATCCGTCCGGTGAAGCCGCTCTCGCTCATGCGAGTGGCGCCGTCCGCGTTCGCCGGCTTCCTCGCGATCAACGTGTTCCCGCTGCGAGCAGGCGAGGTGGTGCGGCCGCTTTTGCTGAAGGGGCGGGACCGCATCCCCTTCACGTCCGGACTCGCGACGGTCATCGCGGAGCGCGTCGTCGACGCGCTCGCGGTGTTCGTGATGCTTCTCTCCGCACTCGCGCTCGTGCCGGCGCGAGCCATCACGGTCGCGGGCGTCGAGGTCGAGCTGCAGACCGCGGCCCGGCTGCTCCTGGCAATCTTCGTTCCGGCCGGCGTCTTCCTGCTCGCTCTCGTGGTGTTGCGGGGCCGGCTCGTCGCGCTCGTCGAGAGCGTCCTGCGGCGCGCATCGCCCCGGCTCGCGGGGATCGCCGGGCGCGTCCTCGGGTCGTTCGTCCAGGGATTGGAGTTCTTCCGCGAGCCCGTGCTCGCGCTCCAGGTCGTCGTGCTGACCGTGGTCATCTGGGGAATCCAGGTCGTGGCCTTCGCGTGTGGCTTCCAGGCGTTTGGCCTCGACGTGCCGCTCTACGCGGCGCTCCCGGTCCTCGCGATCACCATGGCGGGCATCACGGTTCCCGGCGGCATCGGGATGAGCGGCAACTTCCAGCTCTTCTTCGTTGCCGCGCTCGCGCTCTTCGGCGTCGACGAGTCGCCCGCGCTCGCGTGCTCCATCGTCCTGAACGTCGTCGGCTTCGGGGTCGCGATCGTGATGGGAGTGCCGGTGCTGCCGTTCCTCTCGGTCCGGCTCCGCGAGCTCGCGTCGAAAGGGGAAAACGCTCTCCCGGGAACTACCGGCCCGACGAGCTGACGTATTCGTCGATCGCCTTGCGATCGGCGTCGCTGATCTTGTCGAAGCGGATGCCGTTGCCCGAGGTCTTGTTCTGCACGTTCGTCACGACGACGCCTTCCGCGCGGATGGAGCGGGCCGTCGGAAGCGTGAGCTCGAGCTGCATGCGGCTGCCGATCGGGAGCGTGAGGCCCTTCTCGAGGAAGAGTCCACCGGGCGAAAGGTCGCTGACGTGGTGGTAGTAGATACCGGAGCCGTCGTCCTCCACCGCCCAGAGGGAAACCGGCATGCGGGGCGCCGCTCGCCGCCCGCTCTTGCGGCGGTCGGCTGCGGGGGTCGCCTCCGCGTCTTCCTTCCGGCGTCGATCGGCCATCTGACGGCGATCATCCCAGGCGGGAATTGCGCTGTCAAAGCGGCTTTGCGCGGTCCCGGATGCGATGACGTAGGAATGCGTTACCGGGGGACGGTCGGCTCTTTGCGCTCGAACGGATTCTCCGGCGTCTTCTCGGGCGCCTCTTCGGGCGTTTCCTTCGGCTGCGGCTTCTTCGGGTCCTTCACCTTGCGCGACGACATGCGCACGTAGACGCCTTCTTCCTGGAGCAACTTCTTCAGGTCGTGCTCGATCTGTGCGATGTCGAGCTTGTCGGCGCGCGCGAGCAGGGCGTCGAGCTTCCTCGCGACGCGCTCGAACGCGGCGAGCGTCTCCGGCATCTTGTCGAGCGCCGGGTTCGCCTTGTCGAGCGACTTGTCGGCCTTCGCGGCGAGCGCATCGAGCTTCTCGATGAGGGGCTTGAGCTGCGTCGTGAGGTCCTTCGCCGAGCCGGTAGCGCTCTCGACGGACGTCGCGAGCTTGTGGAGATCCTTGCCGACGTCGCGGATCGTCTCGGGGAGAGACGTGCCGAGCCCGTCCTCGCCAAGCGCCACGGCGAGGCCGTGCGCGATCGCCTTCACGTCCGCCGGATCGACCTGCTCGGCGATGCGAGCGATGGCGGCCGCCATGCGGTCGATGTCGGCGCTCGGAAGCGTCTTCACCTCGACGCCCTCGAGCGGGCCGGCCGCTTCGTGGCCTGGCATGATCGCGACGAATTTCTCGCCGAGGAGGCTCTTCGCTTTCACGGCCGCGCGTGCGTCGGCGTAGAGCTTCACGTCGTCGCGGAGGGTCGCGATCACCTTTGCACCGCGCGCGTCGTATTCGATGGAGCGGACGGCGCCGACCTTCACGCCGGAGACCGCGACGGGCGCCGTCTCGATCAGGCCCGTCGCGTCGTCGAACACCAGGGTCACGGTGCGGCCGCCGCTGCGCCGCACGGACCCGAGGCTCGTCGCCATGTAGCCGAGCAGGATGACCGCGCCGAGGACCATCGCGCCCACGAACGCGTCCCTCACCAGCGTGTTTTTCCCGGGGGCCAAGTCGCTCGCGTTTTACACGATCAGAAGCCGGGACGCCACGCAGCCTGACGGTTGAACACTTCCACGCCCTGCTCGTCGACGCCGAGCTTCAGCGTGAAGCCGGGATCCATGAGGAGGCGGCCCGACGTCCAGACGTCGTTCTCCATGAAGTCCTTGATGACAAGCTTGTGCTCGCCGGGCGCCACGTTCTTCACCTTGATCGACTCGCCCTCGAGGCCGTTGAACGTGCCGACTTTCTTGCCGTCGATGAAGACGGTGAAGGACTCGCCGTCCTGCGACGTGAGCTCGAGGATGCCAGCTTTGCCGCTCACCGGGATCGGAGCCGAGGCAGAGCCGTTCACGGTGGTGACCGTCGTCGTCTGCTCGGTGACCGTCGCGGTCGAGCCGTACGCGCCCGCGGAGACGCCCATGTTCACGGTCTCGCCGGTGTCGGGATCGGTGAAGGACATCCCGATGGCGACGCCACCAGGTGCGGCGACGCCGCCGTTGTTCACGGTGGTGGTCGTCGTCGTCGTGTGGGTGACGGGCGCGACCGCGACCGGCGCCGGCCCGAGGTCGGTGCGCGCCTGGGTGTTGTAGATCGTGAAGGTGTTGTCCTTCGCCTTGCCCCAGATCTCGGCTCCACCGGTGACAGAGACCATTCCCTTGAAGATGGGTTTGGTGCCGAACGCGCCGCCGCGCACGTCCAGCTCGTGCGGGCCCGGCGCGAGGTCGGTGACGACGCACGCCTTGGGCGAAGTGCAATCGCCCTGCTCGAGCGGCGTGCCGTCGACGAGGACCATCGCCATCATCTTCTCGGAGGTGATGTGAAGGATTGCCGGGGCGTTCGAGAAGTGGGGGACCGGCTTGCCGACGACCGCGGGGCCTTGTGCGGGAAGCGGGGTGGCGGCGGCCTTCGCGGGGGCCTTCGGAGCGGGTCCTGCGGCGACGATCAGGGCGGCGGCAATGAGCTGGAGCATCGGTTCTCCTTCGCTTCGATTGATGAGCGCGCCGTTCTACACGAGTGACGCGGGATCCACGGTGAGGCGCGTCACGTCCGACGGCTTTTCGACGATTTGATTCGGAGACGAGAAAGGCGTGCCAGATCAGCGCGAGGACTCTGCGCTGATCATACGATCTGGATCGGGCCGTCCGTGCGGCGGTCGAGGAACTGGCGGACCGTCTCGTTGGAGCTACCGATGACCTCGTCCTTGGTTCCGAACTGCACGAGCTTCCCGCGGAAGAGCATGCCGATGTTGTCCGCGATCTTCAGCGTCGAGGCGAGGTCGTGGCTGATCACGAGGAACGTGCGCGGCTTTGCTCGCTGCATCTCGAGGATCAGGTCGTCGATCGCGGACGCGGTCACCGGGTCGAGCCCCGACGACGGCTCGTCGAAGAACACGACCTCGGGATCCAGCACAATCGCGCGCGCGAGGCCGACGCGCTTGCGCATGCCGCCGGAGAGCTCGGCCGGATACTTGTGGCCGGCCTTCGCGAGGCCGACGACGCGTAGCCTCTCGGCGACGACGGCCTGGATCTCCTCCTCGGACTTCTTCGTGTGGCGTCGCAGAGGGAACGCGATGTTCTCGCTGACCGGCATCGAGTCGAAGAGCGCGCCGTCCTGGAAGAGCATCCCGAAGCGGCGTCGCGCCTCGAAGATCTCCTTGCGCGACATCGTGGTGAGGTCCTTCCCGTCGAGGAGGATCTTTCCGTCGTCGGGCGCGAGGAGGCCGACAATGAGCTTCAGAAGCACGCTCTTGCCCGTGCCGGACGGTCCGAGCACGACGGTCGTCTTGCCGCCCGGGATGGTCATCGTCACGTCGTCGATGACCTTTTGCGGGCCGAAGGCTTTGTGCAGCTTCACGATCTCGATCGTGCCGTTCATCGGTCAGCTCATTCCGGTGTAGAGGACGGCGGTGAGCAGCACGTTGCCGATGAGGATGAGCAACACCTGGATGACGATCGCGCGGTTCGTCGCGCGGCCGACGCCTTCGGGGCCGGGGCCCGCGGCAAAGCCCTGCCAGCAGCTCGTCCCCCAGATGAAGAACACGAAGAAGACGGACTTGAGCAGGCTCTTGTAGAGATCCTCGGGGCCGAGCCAGTCGTCCACGTTGCCGAGGAACCACGCGCCTTCGACGCCGAGCTGGAAGACGGAGACGAGACCCGCGGCGAGGATGGTCAGGAAGGACGCGATGACCGTGAGCGCGGGCAGCACGAAGAGCGCCGCGACGAGCTTGGGTGCGACGAGCCGTTCGAGCGGATCGACGGCCATCACTTCCATCGCGTCGATCTGCTGGCCGTTCTTCATGGCGGCGAGGTCGCTGGTGATCGCGGCGCCGGCTTTCGACGCGACCATCGCGGCCGCGAGGATCGGCGCCATCTCGCGGAGGCCCGCGAGCGAGACGAAGAGGCCGACCATGTCCTGCGCGCCGAACTGGCGAAACGTCTGGAATCCCTGCACGGCGATGACCGTGCCGGCGAATGCGGACGTGATCGCGACGACCGGGAGCGACGACACGCCGATCGCGTGAGCTTCGTCGAGGATGACCCGCGGATCGCGCAGACAACCGGGCACTTTCGCGAGCGCGCGAAGGAGGAAACGCGTGGTCGCGGTGACCGACGCGAGCCGCACGAGAACCGGATGGATAATCGCCGTCGCCGTCATCCGACCGCCCCGAAGAGCGCCGAGGTCAGGATGTAGTTCGCGACGACGATGCAGACGATCGCGACGACGACGGCCCGGTTTGCCGCTTCGCCGACGCCGCGTGCGCCGCGGCCCGCGTTCACGCCCTGGTAGGTCGCGATGACGCCGATCATCAGCCCGTAGAGGGCCGCCTTCGCGAGACAGCCGAGCACGTCGGCGGTCTTGATGAAGCCGAACATGTTCTCGCGGAAGGTCCCGGAGCTGACGCCGGCGATCTTCACGGTGACGACCCACGCCGACGCAATGCCTCCCGCGCCCGCGAGCACGGTCAGCACCGGAGCGGCGAAGAAGAGCCCGACGATGCGAGGGAGCACATGGAAGCGGAGCGCGTCGACGCTCATCACTTCGGTCGCGTCGATCTCCTCTTTCACCTTCATCACGGCGAGCTCGGCGGCGACGCTCGAGCCGGCTTGCGCCGCCATCATGATGCCGGCGAACGTCGGTGCCGCTTCGCGGAGGATCGCGACGACGACGAGCGACGGCAGCATCGCCTCGGTGCCGAAGATCTTGAAGATCTCGAGGCCCTGCAGAGCGACGACCGCGCCGAACGCGGCGACGATGAGCACGCAGGGGATGAGGCCGCGTACGAGCGTCTCGACGGTGTGATCGGCGCACTCCGCGAGGAAGCGGGGGCGAGTCGCCGCGAGGCGTGCGATGTCGGCGTGTCGAACACGCCGACCCGTCCCACGGCTGCCAGCACTCCGACTCCGGCGATCACGAGCGGACTGTAGCGAAAGGCTTCACCCTGAGCGAGGCGTTCGACTCGCTGCGCTCGCTCACCCCATGCTCCGCGAGTCGAAGGGCTGTCTGCACCGAGCCCTTCGACTCGGGCGCACACTGCCGCGCCCTCGCTCAGGGTGAGGATGGTGGATCTACGAGCACGTTTGACGAGCCGCGAGATTGGCCGTACGCTGTTCCGGTAACGTTGCGATTTCTCGTGCCTTTCCGAAGCGGTTTCGCCCGGCCTAACACGTGAGATTCGTCGGTAACGTCCTGCTGCTTTTGGTCCTTTCGGCGGCTCTTGGAACCGCCGTTGCCCTCTTGTTTCTGTGGGCCGCGGCGCGACTCGATCCGTCCGCGGTCGCGTCGATCGCGCTCGCGTTCGTGTTGGCGCTCGTCGCGGCCGTCGGTTTCGTCTTCGTCGACTCGCGCCGCTTCGCGCCGGCGTTCGCCGCACCCGCATCGCTCGGCCCGGAAGAGGGCCGTCGCGCCGCGAGCTACCGCGATCGCATGCCCGACCGCGTGGGACTCGCCGCGCTCTGCGCGGGCTTCGGCGCGGTGCTCCTCGGCTCGATCCTCTACAAGTTCGCGTTCACCGGCAGCGAAGTCCAGGCCGCCGGCGCGGGCTTCGACGCGCTGCTCGTCGCCGGACTTCTCGGCGGGCTCGTCGCCGCGACCGTCGCGTCTTCGCTGACGACGCGTCTCGCCGCGAAGCTGAAGCTTCCCGCGGTCGTCGCGGAGGAGCGCTCCGGGTTCGGCATCGGCGAGCGCGTGCTCGCGCTGAACGGCGGCTCCGCGATCATCGGACTCGCCGCGCTCGGACTCATCGTGCGCGAGGACGTGCGTCGCGCCGGCGAGCTCACTCCGCTCACGTGGGTGTCGGGCCTCGTGATTTCGCTCGGCTTGCTCGCGGCCGCGTGGCTCTCCGCACGCAGCATCCGCTCGGCGATGGCGACGATCGTCCACGAGGTGCAGGTCGTCGCGGCCGGCGATCTCACGCGCACCGTCAGCGCACCGGGTGGCGGCGAGATCGCGGCGCTCGCCGCCGCGCTCACGCGCATGACCGGTTCGCTGAAACAGATCCTCAACAACATCAAGAGCGTCTCGAGCGAGGTCGCGACCGCGAGCGAAGACATCGCGGTCGCGACCTCGCTCCGAGCTCGGTGATGGCGTCGAAGATCAAAGACCAGGCGGACGCGGTCGACTCGATCTCCGGCGCGGTCGCCACGTCGAACCGTGCGCTCGTCGACATCGTCGAGAAGACCGACGCGCTCGGCCTCGCCGCCGAGAAGAGCTCGTCGTCGATCGTGGAGATGATGTCGTCGATCCGTTCCGTCGCCGCCAATGCAGAAGAACTGCGGCGCAAAGGCGACGACTCGGCGGAGTCGGTCGAGCGGATCCTGCGTTCGATCGAGGGCGTGTCGAAGGGTGCCGAGTCGCTGTTCTCGTTGGCCGAGCGCACCGGCGGCGCCGTCGCCGAGATCGACGCGGGCGTGCAGCAGATCGTGTCGTCGCTGAAATCGAGCCGCGAGCTCGCCGAGCAGGTCACCGACGACGCGCGCGAGGGCGGCGACGCGGTGCGCAGCCTCATCCTCGCCGTCGAGGACATCCAGCATCAGGTGAACGATGTCGCCGAGACGATCCTCGCGCTCGATCGCCGCAGCTGGGCGATCTCCAACGTGCTCGACGTGATCACGGACATCGCCGACCAGACGTCGCTGCTCGCGCTCAACGCGGCGATCATCGCGGCGCAGGCGGGCCCGGCCGGCAAGGGCTTCGCGGTCGTCGCCGACGAGATCAAGGGACTCGCCGATCGCACCGGCACCGCGACGAAGGAGATCGGCAAGGTCGTGCGCGAAGTGAAACGCGACGTCGCGACGGCCGGGCAGGGCATGGGCGCCGCGATCAACAGCGCCGCGACGGGCGCGCGGCTCTCGCAGCGTGCGGGCAAGGCGCTCGACGAGATCAACCGCAGCGCCGAAGCGTCGAAGGACCGCATCGCGGTCATCGCGCAGGCGTCGGAGGCCGCGCTCACGCAGTCACGCGAGATCGTATCGGCCGTCGGCGGCGTCACGCGCGTCGCGGGCGAGCTCCGCCTCTCCGTGAAGGAGCAGGGCGTCGCCGGACAGGTCGCCGCCGAGCGCACCGCGGCGATGCGCGCGATCGCCGTGCAGGTCGCTCGTGCGATGCACGAGCAGGCGCTCGCGTCGAAGACGATCGTCGAAGCCGTCGAGAACTCGCTCCCGAGATGCCCTGCACCATCGCGATCGGCCAGAACATCGAGCAGATCCGCGCGAACGCGCAAGCGACCACGGAGAGCGTCACCGACCTCGAGGGCGTGGTGCAGCGTCTCATCCAGGAAGCGGTCGTCCTCCGTCACGAGATCGACCGCTTCAAGACGACGAGCGACACCGGCAAGCGCAAATCCGGCTTCGACTGATCAGCGCAATCCGTCGCGGCGGCAGGCGAGCTGAACGGCGCTCGGTTGCCGCCGCTCGCGCTGATCAGAACGGCTCGATCTCTTCGAGCGGGTCGTCCTGCACCGGCTCGAGCTTGTCGCCGATGTCCTCCTCGACCTGCTCCTGCTTGTCGGTTCCGTCCTCCGGCTCGTCGTCGTCGCGCTTCTCCTCCACGGTCGATCCGGATTTTCCCTTCTTCGACTTTTTGGCCTTCTTCTCCTTGTCGGCCGGTTCCGTTCCGCGGACGTTCTGCCGATCCGATCTCGTCGACGCGAGCAGCGCCTCGGCCACGCGGTGGTGCTCCTGCACCGCCGGGAGGTTCTCGTCGATGAACGCGCGGATGTCGTCGTCGTTCGTTTTTCCGCGGTAGCTCCGCATCAGATCGATCGCCGCGAGGTGCGCGTCCGCCGTCTGGGCGAGAAACCGGCGGTCGAACTCCGCGCCGCTCAGGTGCCCGAGATCCATCGCCGACGTCATTTTCCGCGCGAGGGGATCGCGAACGGCGCGGTATTCGTCGCTGGTCAGCTGCAGCTCGATGCGCTTTTGATCGGCGAGTCGCGCGAGGCGGGTTTCGAGCTGCTGGTGGTCCTGCACGAGCGCCGCCGCGAAACCCGTGACGCCCTCGGTCGAGCTCTGCGTCTCCGCCATGTCGCCGGCCTGGATCTCGGTGGGATTGATCCAGTGGAGATTGATCCAGTGGAGCCGCCACAGGAAGAGCTTGTCGTTCTGCAGATAGGGCGCCTCGCCCTCGGCGTCGGTTTGCGCGTGCGGAAGCACGGCGTCCGTCCGCGCCGGGCGGTCGTGTGCGTCCGCCACACCCGTTGCGAGCCATGCGAGCGCCATCGCTGCGGTGATGCCTTTCATGACGTCCTCCTTGATGAGGTGTCCTGCGCTCTTTGCGCGCGATGGACAGTCGTGGTCTTGCGCTTTCACCGGCGGCGGGGTACGCGACCGCCCCATGAGCAACCGCGAAGTCGTCATTGCGTCCGCCGTCCGCACTCCCATCGGCTCGTTCCAAGGCGTTCTGGCCGAGGTTCCGGCTGCGCGGCTCGGCGCAGCGGCGGTGGCGGAGGCGGTCAAGCGCGCGGGCCTGAAGGCCGACGAGGTCGACGAAGTGATCCTCGGCTGCGTGCTGCCTGCGGGCCAGGGACAGGCGCCCGCGCGGCAGGCGTCGCTCTACGCGGGACTTCCGCAGAAGACGCCGACCACGACGATCAACAAGGTCTGCGGCTCGGGCATGAAGGCCGTGATGATGGCGGCGCAGGCGATCTCCGCGGGCGACGCCGAGATCGTCATCGCGGGCGGCATGGAGAGCATGTCCAACGCGCCCTACTACCTGCTGAAGGCGCGTGCGGGTTTTCGCCTCGGCCACGGCCAGGTGATCGACTCGATCGTGAAGGACGGCCTCTGGGACGTCTACAACGACTTCCACATGGGGAACTGCGCGGAGCTCTGCGCGAAGGACCTGAACATCGGCCGTTCGCAGCAGGACGAATACGCGCGCTCGTAGCTTGAGCTACGAGCGCGCGCTCGCGGCAATCAAGGGCGGCAAGTTCGCGAAGGAGATCGTCGCGGTCGAGATCGCGGCGAAGAAGGGCCCCGCCGTGAAGGTGACGGAGGACGAGGAGCCCGGGCGTTCGGATCTCGCGAAGATGGGCAGCTTGAAGCCGGCGTTCCAGCCCGAAGGCGGCACGGTGACGGCGGCGAACGCGTCGAAGATCAACGACGGCGCGTCGGCGCTCGTCGTGATGTCGGCGGAAGAAGCGCAGAAGCGGGGCATCACGCCGCTCGCGAAGATCAAGGGCTTCGCGCAGGCCGCGCAGGCGCCGGAGTGGTTCACGACCGCGCCCGTCGCGGCGGTGCAGTCGCTCCTCAAGAAGACCGGCCTTCGCAAGGACCAGGTCGACCTCTGGGAGATCAACGAGGCGTTCGCGGTCGTCGCGCTCGCGTGTGGCGAGCGTCTCGGCATCGACCTCGCGAAGGTGAACGTGAACGGCGGCGCGGTCGCGCTCGGCCACCCCATCGGCGCGTCCGGCGCCCGCATCATGACGACGCTCGTGCACGCGATGATCGATCGCAACGTGAAGACCGGTTGCGCCGCGATCTGCATCGGCGGCGGCGAAGCGACGGCGATCCTCCTCGAGCGCTGATTTGGGCGGGATTCGCGCCCCTTCACCCTGAGCGAGCGAAGCGAGTCGAAGGGCTGTCCGAGCTTACAAAGCGGTCCACGGGCGACAGCGGCCCTCGCTTTCGCGATCCTCCTGGCCGCGATCGGTACGGTGCCGTTAGCCGGACAAACAGCGGCGGGTTGGGGAGGGGTGTCGATGGGGCCGTCGCAACTTCGCGCGGCACGTCGCGCGGAGGTGCGGACGTGAGCGACCTCCACTACTGGAGGCAACTCTTGTTGCCACCGCCTTTCTTCGCCTGCATGAACGCTTCGCCGTAGGTCTCGCGTGCGTGCTGGTCGTTGTGTTCGCGGCAGAGAAGGCGCGCCGATCCGGGTTCCGTCGCGCCGCCTTTCGCTTTGGGATCGATGTGGTCGACCTCGAGTTGCCACTCCGATCCGCAGACGTCGCCCGAATCCATCGGCCAGACGCAGTGCCCGCCAGACTTCTGCCAGATCTCCCGGCGGTCCTCGGCAGTGAATCGGTCCTTCTTCGGCGGTTCGCTGGAGGTGCTTTCGGCAGGGCGAGGGACCGTCTCGACTGACGCACGCTTCGCGCGCGGCGCCTTCGGCGCAATCGCTCCTCGCCTCTTCCCGTATTTCTCGATGAAGAGATCGAGCGCGAGCTCCAGGATGGCAACGGGATCCCCGTTGCGAACGACGTGACTGCCGAGCTTCTTCGCCAGATCGAGTTTCCCAACCCATTCACGGGAGACCGGAAAACGCGCCGAATATTCCTGGTCAGACGTCGGATGAATGGTGGGTCGCCTACGCGCGCGCGGCAGGGGCGTCGGCGTGGGTTCAGGCTCCGGCGACGGCGCTTTGACCGGATCCGGTTCGGCCTGCACGGTCGGTTGGGCAGGCTCAGGAGCGGCCGAGTCCTCCCGATCGGTGGGGGAGCCGAAGTCGAGTGTCGGCGCCTCCGGGGTCGGGCGTGGCTCGGGAAACCGCTGGACGCGCGCGGGCGGGGCGGGGCGCGGACACTCGGATGCCGCCAGGAGCTCGATGTCCCGCAGGGACTTTCGCGAGGCACGCTCGAGAATACTCGAGGCGTTCTCAGCCGTCAGTACTTCGGCAAGGAGAAGGAGCCGGGTGACGCAGAGTCGCCCGTCTCGCAGGTAATCGACAGCGATCGGGATGCGCGCGAGGACCTTGATTGCCTTGAGGCGCCGGCCAGCCGTGCTTTCGCAGAGCCCAAGGCCACGGCGACAGAAATCCCATAGCGATGCATATCCGAGCGTCTCATGGAGTCTGTCCCGATCGAATTCCATGAGGCGTAGCAAGAACGTCGCAACAATATCGAGCTCGTCACCAACGAGTTTCTGGAGATCGAGGCGCTTCTGGTGGGCGTGCACCGCATCTTTGGACATGGAACCTCCGTTCCATGACTTGATACCACCCGTTCTGGCGCGCCTCAGGATGCGCCACGATGAATGCAATCCCACAGTGACCGCCAGGGAGGCGGGCCTGCGGATTGCGCGCTACAGGAGAGCGGACGTGCACGCTGGTGGCCGCTTTCGACAGATGCGCGGAGATCCAGAGGCGAGTGAGGAAGAATAATGTCAAGAGAAATGCGATGATTCTGTAGTTTTCTGACAAAACAACGCGTTCACCTGCGCTCGCTGTTTCTCATTTAAACCCTCCGACCGCGCTATGTGCCTCGGATGTCGGCCGAGGAAACACTGATACGGGCGACGCAGAGATATATGCAGACCTACCTCCACTACTGGAGGCAACTCTTGTTACCACCGGAAGTCACCCAGGTGAACGCGATCGCGAACCCTTTACCCGCCGCCGTTCGCACGTGCTCGATGGTGTGGCGTCCGCGGCCGGGACATCGCGTAAGCGAGGGCCTTCGCCGCGCGCCTATTCCGTGGCGAGAACGAAGGACCGCCGCGTCCCCGCGTTCCATCCCGCGGGGAGCTCGGCATCGCAGAACACGCAGACGAACCAGTTTTCCTTCACGAGGCTCTTCTCTTGGCAGCTCGTGCATCGCCGCCAAATGATCTCGCTTGAAAGCGATCCCGGTGGCGGCAATCCGGCAAGGCGGATGGCTCGCTGGACAGCCGGCCAGCAGCTCGTGTCCGGGCAGTAGCCGGAGGAGAGGTTCGACACGGCGACGACGTCGATAGCGTCCGCGGTGCGATAGAAGCGAATCTCGCCCGCCGCGAGAACCTCGCCACCGCTCGCACATGCGACGTGCTCCGAGCGTCGGGGCGCCAACAGAAGTCGACCGTCGAGATCGACGACGTATGTCGCGCCTTCGGCGAGTGCGTCGGGATGTGCACGAAGCCATGCGGCGGCTTCGTCCCGAGAAGAGATGGGTGTCCCCGCCGGCTGCGAGGCCGCGGCCTCACGGATTTCGTCCGGACCGACGTACGAGTACGCGTGAACGTCCATGACGCTAAAACGGGCGGCCTTGCATCGTGAGGAAGGGCGGGCGCGCGGAGCTCCACGTCACGCCCAGCTGCTTCTCCACGAAGGCTTCCGCGCGTGCGTAGCCGGCGTCGTCGTGGATCGTGTTCGTGAAGACCGCGGGCTCGTCGGGATACGCGATCTGCAGAGCCGCCAGGATGTCGAGGCGCTGCGAGTAAGCAACGGCCGACGGCGTTTCGTAGACGACGGGCGTGCGCAACGCGGAGCCGAGAGTCTTCAGCGTGGCCGGCGTGCCGACGAGGGCGAGCTCGCGCGCGAACGCGCGCTTCTTCACGGGGTCCTTCTCGCCGTTGAACGCCGCGATCACCTTGCCCTCCGCGCGGCCCTCGCCGAGCGCCGCCCTGAGGAGCTCGGCTTCTCGCGAATCGCGGAACCACTTCGTCGCCTTCGCGGCCTTGTCGAGAGCCGCGAGGCCCGACGCTGGCTTCGCTTTCGCGACGGCAAGCGCGGTCGTCTGGTCGGGACCCGCGGAGAGTGACGCCGCCAGCGCGTCGCCGTGCGGCACGAGGAGCGCGGCCGGCACGTTCTTGATCATCGCGTCGAGGCAGGTCTCCTTCGCGCCGTCCGTCTTCGAGAGGCCGTGCACCACCATGGCGGTGATCACGCGCGGATCGCGCAACGCGTCGGCGCCCCGCGGGCGTGCCTCGTCGCCCGCTTTTCCGACGTTCACGAGCGCGTGCGCAAGCTCGCCGCGCGGATCGCCGGACGAGTTCCGGAACGCATCGATGAGCAGCGCGAGCGCCGCGTCGTCGATCTTGCCGTCTTCCACGAAGGGATCGGCGTCGTTGCCGCCGTACGGATCGCCCGCGCGGAGCTTCTCGACGATCGCACGCGCCGCCGGAGGAACGGTCGAGCTGGTGGTCGACCCTCCGGTCGCGGCAGCGGCGAGGATGACGGCGATGGTCGGCTTCATTCCGCGAGCGTAGCGCGAACTACACGTCGGCGCCGTGGCGCCGCGCCGCGTTGCGCACGTCGTCATGGAGCCGCTTCACGTCGTCGCGGCGGTAGACCATCGCGTTCCAGTGACCCTGCAGCGCGTCGTGGAACGAGCCTCCCACGCTCGACTTGACGTCGGCGAAGTAGGGGCGCTCGTACGCGATCGTGTCGAGCGTCGCGCGGAGATACGCGAGGTCGAGCTCCCATCCGCCGTGCGGCAGCGAGATGTGCGCCGCGCGCGGTTGCGAGGAAAGGCCGAGCTCACGCGCCCTCGCGAGCAGGGTCTGCTCGAGAGCGCCGGCCTCGTCCAGGGTGCGACGTGCCATCGCGCGGACGTCGGGGTCGTGGCCGCGCTTCGCGGCGAGCGCCGCGAGCTCGAGCTGCTGCGCCGTGTTCGACAGCATGCGCTCGACGAACTCGGCGTCGGGGCCGTGGTTCGCGCGGGACTCGGGCGCCGGATTGCGCGGACCTCTCCGATCGTCGCGGCGGTGATCGCGGTCATCACGACGATCTTCCTCGCGAGCGGGAGCCGGCGGCTCCCACGGCCAGCGAAGATCGACAGCCGCGTGCGCGGGCGCGGCAACGAGGAGGAGAAGCAGGGCCGTGGACATCGATAGAAGCGAGCGCATGGTGTCTCCGTGTGTTGTTCGGTGCTGCGATGAAAGACGCGCCCCTCGCCAATCCATTGAACGCACCGGAGCGCACGGTTGGGATTGGTTTGCCAGCAACCGGCGGACGCGGTATCCCCGCCGCATGCAGATCACTCGGCTGGGCGTCGTCGGAGCGGGGCAGATGGGCGGGGGCATCGCGCAGGTCGCTGCCGCGGCGGGAATCGATGTCGTGCTCCAGGACGTGACGCGCGAGCGCGCGGAAACCGGGCGCGCCAACATCGGCAAACAGCTCGAGAAGCTCGTCGCAAAGGGCAAGATCCAGGCGCCCGAGAGCCAGCAGATCCTCGGTCGCATTCGCGCGACGGATCGCGTCGAGGACTTCAAGGATTGCCAGATGGCGATCGAGGCCGCGACCGAGAACGTCGACCTGAAGCTGGAGATCTTCCGGAAGCTCGACGCCGTGATGCCCGCGGGCACGATGCTCGCGTCGAACACGTCGTCGATCTCGATCACGCGGATGGCTGCGGTGACGAAGCGTCCCGCGCAGGTGATCGGGATGCACTTCATGAACCCGGTCCCCGTCATGAAGCTCGTCGAGGTGATCCGCGGTCTGGCGACGGACGACGCCACCTACGACGCCACCGTCGATCTCGCGAAGCGCTTCGGCAAGGACGTCGTCACCGCGAAGGACTCGCCCGGCTTCATCGTGAATCGCATCCTGATGCCGCTGATCAACGAGGCTTGCTACACGCTGCACGAGGGCGTCGGCTCGGCGAAGGACATCGACACCGCGATGGTGCTCGGCACCAACCAGCCGATGGGCCCCCTCGCGCTCGCGGACTTCATCGGGCTCGACACGTGCCTCGCCATCATGGAAGTGCTCCATCGGGAGATCGGCGATCCGAAGTTCCGGCCGTGCCCGCTCCTCCGGAAGCACGTCGAGGCCGGCTGGCTGGGCAAGAAGACCGGCCGTGGCTTCTACTCGTATTGATCCCGAGCGTCCGACGGCGGACGGCGAAGGCCGTCTTCTCGCTCCGCTCGACAGCGCCCGCATCCGCCACGAGCGGCTGATCGCGATGCTCGCGTCCGGCGCCGGCGTCATCGGCATCGGCACGGTCGGCTGGCGCATCGCCACCGTCGAGGCGTGGGCCGGCCAGCGGATCCTGATCATCGCGCTGATCTCGACCGGCATCTTCCTCGCGCGCCTCTGGTATTGGAATCACCTCGCGTGGTGGAAGCCGTGGACGCGCACCACGTTCGAGGTCACCACGTGTTCGTCCGTGATCCTCCTCGACGCGCTCGTCGGTCCGGAGTTCCTGGTCACGTCGAGCACGGGCTATCTCCACGTCCTCGCGGTGACCGTGTGCTCGCTGCGGCTGCGCCCCGCGCTGTCGCTCTACGCCGCTGGCCTCGCGATGGCGCAGCAAGCGGCGATCTACCTCTGGGGGCTGCAGACGCTTCCCGAAGGGGCGATCCCGGCCGCGCGCCACTACCAGGAGATGGGTTTCCGTCTGGCGGTGCTCGCGCTCATCGGCGGCGTCGGCGTGCAGCTCGCCTACACGCTCGCGCGCGAGATCGCGGCAGCGGCGAACGAAGAGCGCGTGCGCGCCGCGTTCGGCTCCTACGTCGACTCGCGCGTCGTGCGGCGCGTGCTGCGCGGCGACCTGCGCCTCGAGCCCGAGCGCCGCGTCATCACGGTGATGTTCGTCGACATCCGCGGCTTCACGGCCATGGCCGAGAAGGCCGAGCCGATCGAGATCTTCCGGCGATTGAACATCGCGCTCGACGCGATGGCGACCGAGGTGCAGGCGCAGGGCGGCATCGTGAACAAGTTCCTCGGCGACGGGCTGCTCGCGCTTTTCGGAGCGCCCGAGCCGCAAGCGGATCACGCGCGACGCGCGGTTCGCGCCGGCCTCCGCATCGTGGAGCGCGTGGAAGCGCTCGCGCGCGACGGACGCTTCCCGGACCTGCGGGTCGGCGTCGCGATCCCGACGCCGATCGCGACGGGCGAAGCGATCGTCGGCGACGTCGGCGGCGCTCGACGCGAGTTCACCGCGATCGGCGACGTGGTGAACGTCGCGGCACGAGTCGAGGCGCTCACGAAGGAGCTGCTCACACCGATCCTCGTCACCGAGGACGTGGTGAAGCAGCTGGGACCTGGCGCGGAGCTGCGCCCATTCGCTCCGATCGAGCTGCGCGGTCGCGCCGGCAAGGTCACGGTCTACGCGGTGGAGGGCTTGCGCGGAACGGCGCCGCACCAGGCCCTTCCGCCGGACGGTCCCATCGGCGCGACCTGAGACCCGGTCACGGCGATCCCCGTTGACGGCGACGGCGTTCCGGCCTTTCCTTCGGCCGTGTCCTACGAAAACATCCTGTACACCGTCGAAGGCAAGGCCGCGGTCATCACCATCAACCGGCCGAAAGCGCTCAACGCGCTCAACTTCACACGCGCTCAACTTCACCACGATGGACGAAATCCTCGATGGTGTCCGGAAGGCGGCCGCCGACAAGAACGTCTTCGGCCTGATCCTCACGGGCGCGGGCGAGAAGGCGTTCATCGCGGGCGCCGACATCACCGAGATGGCGAAGATGCATCCCATCGAGGCGAAGGCCTTCGCCGACAAGGGCCACCACGTCGGCGAAGCGATCGAGACGATCCCCAAGGTCGTGATCGCGGCGGTGAACGGCTTCGCGCTC
>Ga0163152_10002533_pt1 | contig 25735 bp, 18 predicted proteins | sample OliLakLV19MP8IB2_FD_148635 | JGI IMG/M metagenome (GOLD analysis project Ga0163152, IMG submission 148635) | Freshwater microbial mat bacterial communities from Lake Vanda, McMurdo Dry Valleys, Antarctica - Oligotrophic Lake LV.19.MP8.IB-2 | ecosystem: Environmental > Aquatic > Freshwater >...
GAGATGAACCTTCCCTTTCATACAAGGTTTTAATTAGCGGCGTGGTTACTTATTACGATCCAGGAACTTCAAAGATGTTCGTGCAGGATGATACCGGAGGAATTTACCTCGAAGCCATTCCGGAAAAAGATGCGCGGGATAACTTTAAAGTGGGACACTCGGTAAAAATTGAAGGTCTTTCCAGCCCTGGAACCATCAACCCAATACTCCTCAATCCAAAAATCCAAATAACTGGAATCGGAACAATCCCCACTCCAAACCCCCGTGCCATCCTGGCTTTGATGTCAGGAATTGATGATGCAGAAAATGTTGCGGTTGAGGGAGTGGTCACCAAAGTGGCCATTGCCGAAAATCATCTGCTCCTCGAACTTTCGCATTATGGCATTCCCTTCAGTGCACAAATCTTACTTGGAAATTCGACCAATGTTCCTCCGCTGATCGATGCGGCGGTGCGCCTGGAGGGGGTTTCCACTGGAAAATTGAATCAACGGGGGGAAATTTACAGCGTTTTGATCCTGGGCCGAACCCTCGGAGACCTCACCATCCTCGAAACGCCTTCAGACAAACCATTTTCTTTGCCTCTGCGGGAGATCTCTCAAATTTTGCAGTTTGACCCAGTCAGGCAGCCAGGACATCGGGTTCATATCCAGGGTAGGGTGACTTATGCAATACCTGGAAAAGACCTGTTTATCCAGGATAGTTCCGGCGCAATACGAATCAGACCGGGTCCCAATGATATTTTTCAAAGAGGTGACGCCGTCCAAGTGGTCGGATTTCCGAAGGGCCTCCGTTCTCAGCCAATCCTTGAAGATGTTGTAATTCGCAAGGTCGGCCATGAAATGAAACCAGCTTCGGCGGCGATACCACTTCAAGTCATTCTCAGTCAGGATACGGACGTCAAAACATTTCATGGACTCTTCCTGACAGCGGAAGGAACACTTTTGGAAAGCTCCCGCAATGTCGTAGGAAACAGAATGGTGTTGCAGAACGAGGCGGTGATTTTTGACGTCATTCTGCCTTTGTGGACACATGATCTGGTCAAAATATATCCAATCGGGAGCAAGTTGAAAGCTTCTGGGATCTGCCTCATCGACGAGAACATTGAAAATCAGGCCCGAACTCTGCGCCTCCTGGTTCAGGATTTGGGTGACCTGTCCATCACTGAAGCGGCGCCGTGGTGGAACCTGCGCAAATTCATCGTCGCAATTAGCCTGGGATTTTCCCTCTTTGCGGCGATTTCCGGGTGGGTCTTTTTATTGAGACGGCGGGTCCGCCACCAGACTGCCACCATTCTTCGGCATTTGGAAATTCAGAAGGCCCTGGCGCGGCTCGCAACTGCTTTGAGCAAGGCTGAATCGTATCGCGCGCTCGACCAGCTGGCCTTGGATTTTTTAAGGGAAATCTTGAATCCCCAATCCGCCCTTATTGCGAATTGTTATAAGGCTGAACTCTTGCCCGCCTCTCCCAATTCGTCCGCTTTAGGCGAACTCAATCTGAGCTCATTGCAGCCCATTCTAAAACAGGCTGCCGACACACGGGCTCAGGTTCACATCTCCCACGCAGACAGTGAGAGCGAGGTGGCCACGCCGGTCTTCGTGGAATCCGCTCTGGTGGCTGTCATATTTGTCCGCTTCGAAACCCGCATCCGCGAGCCACTGGCAGATCAACTGACTCTTCTGCAAACGCTTGCTCATCAGTATGCTGAATCTTTCAACAGAATTTCATCATCCATTGCCCTGGGCCAGTACTATCAGCAGTTTTCAAAAATATTCCATGCAGCGCCTGTGGGAATTTCGCTCATTGATATTGAAACAGCCTCTTATTTAGAGGTGAATTCGGCATTTTCTTCCCTTGTGGGAGTCCCAAATTTAACCATCGTGGGCGAATCCTGTTTGAAACTTCCCTGGCAGGATCGTGATCAATGGGAAAGTTTTTTCCAGGAAGCCATCAGCGCGGGTTCGGTGCGTGGCCGCGAACTCAAAGTCCTGGTGAACGAAGATATTTGCCGCACTCTCTCTGTCTCCGCAGATACCTTGACCATCAACGAAAGATCGTGCGTCCTGGCATTTCATTTTGACGTCACCGAAGAGCGGCGCCTCGAAGCCCAGCTCCTCCATTCGCAAAGAATGGAATCGATCGGCACCCTGGCCAGTGGAGTGGCTCACGATCTCAATAATGTGCTGGCGCCCATCCTCATGGCCTCCGAGCTATTAAGAAACAAGAACGGAAAACCCAATCCCGTTTTCCTCGATCTCATACGCGATAACGTAACCCGCGGTGCCGGCCTGATCAACCAAGTGCTTGGTTTTGCGCGCGGTTTTGGTTCCCATCGCGTTGAACTCAACTTGAACGGCGTCATCACCGAGGTTTCCAGAATTGTTCGCGAAACCTTTCCAAAATCGATCCTCTTTGAAGTTTCCATCGAAGAAGGATTATACCCAATTTCCGCCGATCCCGTTCAGATTCATCAAGTTCTTTTAAATTTGCTGGTCAATGCCCGCGACGCCATGCCGTCTGGAGGAAAGCTTGTAATTAAAGCCTTTAAGAGCGTGCAAAAAGATCCGCGATCCCATTCAAAAATCCCATCGAAGGCTTGCGTCCGAATCGACATCATGGATACCGGAAATGGAATTCCTCCATCCATCCAGAACAAAATTTTCGATCCGTTTTTCACCACCAAGGAACCTGGCAAAGGAACTGGGCTGGGACTCTCAACCACCCAAACCATCGTTTTAAAGCACAGTGGCACCCTGGAGTTCGTCAGTGAGATCGGGAAAGGAACGACTTTTACGGTCTTATTTCCTGCCATCTCGATACGGGAAACAAAAACCCTGTCCACCCCCCTATCCGCTCGTGCCCCCCTTGGAGAAGGCGAGTTAATCCTGTTAATCGACGACGAGGGGGCGATACGGACGGTGATGAAAGAGGCTCTCGAATTCGGCGGGTATAAGGCTATAACCGCAGCCAATGGAAAGGAAGGAATCGCTCTTTACGAAAAACATCGTGAAGAAATTGCCATGGTCATCACTGACATGGCCATGCCGGAAATGGATGGACCACAAACCATTGCCATCCTTCGGAGAATCCATTCATCGGTTAAAATTCTGCTCATGAGCGGCCATGATACAGGCAAAGATCTGACGGAAACAAATTTGAAACCCAACGGATTTTTACAAAAACCGTTCAGCCCTCCCACTTTACTCCACGCGGTTCGCAACATTCTGAGCTGTGCGGAGCCCGGTATCGAGGGTGTGACCATTGGCCACGCGAGACCGCAGGTGGAAAAACTTATAAAAGATCCAGGGGCAGCATAAACCATAAGCTCCGGCACCGTCCTAATTTGAAACGGACACCGCCGAAGCTCTAAACTTCTGGCTCAATCTATCGCTTGGTGGCTTGCGAGGTGCAGATAACCGGGAGCACCTCAGTGAGCTCCCGTAAACCCAGTCCGGTTTCCCGTCGCTGTATCACGGAACTCGCGGCACCACGTAGCTTTGAGTCCAAGGCGCCGGTTTAAGCCCTTCAATCCGGTTGGGGGGAATGTTTTTTGGAAAAGTGCCTTGAAGAATTCCAGGCTGAAAAACCCGTTTCCGCGCCATTCCTCATCGGAAATACGGCGTGGCTCGCCGATAATTTCAAATTCGTATTGGCTTAGCCGTGTCCATGCAGAAGGAAAAGAAGGAAACCGCGAATTGACGCGAATAGAAAGCCACAAAATAGTAATTGGGGTGCGGCTCCCATGATCCAAAGCAAACCGGTGCTTAAAGGAAATTCGCCTCCTCGGTCACCGTGTCTCGCAGGCAGCTTTTAAATCAGTTGCCAGCTCTTCCGGGGTCCATTTGTTGTCCGGGATAATTTTCCTTATGGTCCCGTTGGCGTTGATCACCAGGGTGCGGAGGTTGTGGTTGATAGTGTTGTCTTTCTCGTAATAAAACTGACCGACTTGGCCGGCAAACATGGCAATCGTCACCGGATCACCACTCAAAAAGGTCCAGTGATCGGGATTATATTTAAAACCCCGCCCATAATTAAGCATCACCGCCGGTGAATCCTTTTTCGGATCAAACGACATGCTGGCCAGCAACCAGTTTGTCACGCTTGCGCCGGCTGACATGAGCCGCTGAACCTCGACGAAGTTTTGGGTCATCCGTGGACAGAATGTCGGAAAAGGGCAGGTGGTGAAAATAAAGGTGATCGCCACCCCTTTTCCTTTCCATGCAGAAAATTGGACCGCCTGGCCAAGTTCGTTGGTGAAAAGGTAATCCGGCAATGCCGAACCTTCGGCGAGCGGTTCGAAATCAGGGATGCGCCTGAAACTGTCGTCGTCGTCGGAGCTTGCCGCAACTTCACCCAGCTTCTTGACATTCGCGATCCAGGCATCGGTGTCAGTGGTGAAAAGTTTGAAGGAAATCGAGTCGCCTGGTTTAAGCCCGGCGATCTCGTTGGTGTCGCGAACTTCGAATGGCATGGTCATGGCTTTCATGTAATCGCGGATTTCCTCATGTTTGATGACCACTGTTTTTTCGTCCAGTTTGACCTCCTTGACCTCTCCTTTGACGTCAAAAACTTGCTGTTTCAAGGCGACTGTCGCATTGCTGGTCGGCTGTGGAGCATCGGCTTTTTCCTGTCGACCGCAGGCGGTGAACCAAAGACAAAAAGTGAAAAGGCAAAAAATCGGGGTCAATCGGAAAACAGTTCGGCTAAAATTCATGACTTACATTTGCCTCAGGGGCTGGACTTGGCAAGGTTTGAGGGGCAGGTTCACCGCCGCCACCGCCGCCTTCCATTTCAAGACCAGCTTGCCAATCTGAATCAGGCTGTGATTTATTAAATCAATGTCCGGTTCTTTACCCAGTCAAACTGCCGAAGACTATTTGGAGAGAATTCACGAGCTGATCGAGGAAAAGGGTTATGCCCGGGTGGTGGACATTGCCTCGTCGCTTCAGGTCACCCAAGCTTCGGTCACCAACATGGTGCAGAAGCTGGATGAACTTGGATTTCTTAATTACGAAAAATACCGGGGTTTGATCTTGACCGACAAAGGACGGGAAATCGCCTGTTCCATCCAGCGCCGTCACGAAACCCTCTCCCGCTTCTTCTCCGTTTTCGGCATCGATCCGGACGTGCAAAAGCACGACATCGAAGGGATTGAACACCATCTGAGTCCCTCAACTGTGCAGGTCCTGGCCGATCTCGCCTGTTTCTTCGAGGAGAATCCGAAGGCGCTGGTTCAATTCCAGGAATCCAGGATCAAGGCCAAACCCGCTCAATCCGATGGGAACTGAGGTTAATATGTGCCAAAGCTTGAAAAAATTTCACTCTGCCGTCAGCCGCAGCATGCCATTGTGGTTCGTGGGTTTTGCCTGGATGATGTTTTTCACCCTTTTCTCCGCGCTATCAGCTGCTGATCCCGTTGCACTATTTAACGGCAGGGACCTTTCAGGCTGGGTGCAGGTCAACTGCGCATCGAACACTTTCACCGTCCGCGACGGAATGATCATCTCCACCGGTGTTCCGACCGGAGTTTTGAGGACGGATAGGCAATACGAGAATTTCGAACTTGAACTGGAGTGGCGTCACATGAAAAAAGGGGGCAATGCCGGACTTTTTGTCTGGTCAGATCCGCTGACGGCTCCGGGGGTGCCGTTCACCCGGTCGATCGAAGTCCAGATCCTTGACGGTCAGAATACAGAAACCTACACCAGTCACGGTGATATTTTCTCCATTCACGGAGCGACCTTTACGCCGGATCGCCCGCATCCGAAAGGATTCATGCGTTGCCTGCCGAGCGAACATCGATCCAAACCTGCGGGAGAATGGAACCATTACCGGGTGGTTTGCAGTAACGGGGTGATTCAACTGGCGGTGAATGGAAAAGTGGTTTCAGGAGGAAGCCGGTCGAAACCCCGCAAAGGTTACATCTGCCTGGAATCGGAAGGATCAGAATGTCATTTCCGAAACTTACGAATCAAAGAATGGCCTTCGACCGGCCCGGGACCGGATGAATCCGCTCCATTGGCAGAAGCGTTTGTTCCGCTCTATAACGGCATTAATTTAACCGGATGGAAACCAGAAGCGGGGCACAAGGGCCATTGGCAACCCAGGGACTGGATCCTCCACTACGACGGCAAGAGCGAAGCTGCCGACAAACATCTTTGGAGTGAAAAAGAATTCGGAGATTTTGTTCTTGTCTGCGACTGGCGATGGACCGGCAAAGGGACCAATCGATTGCGCCCCACGATCCTGGCTTCTGGCGAATACGCTGTGGATTTGAACGGCAGACAAAAAGAGGTTGAAGTGTTGGATGCGGGCGACAGTGGAATCTACCTTCGCGGCGGCAACAAAAGCCAGGTGAACATCTGGTGCTGGCCCGCCGGTTCGGGGGAAGTCTGGGGTTATCGTTTGGACGAAAAAATGCCGCCTGAGGTGCGGGCTGCGGTGACGCCTAAAGTGAAAGCGGACAAACCGGTGGGGGAATGGAACCGGTTTGTGATCACTTTAAAGGGTGACCGGTTGACGGTGAATCTCAACGGAGTGGAAGTGATTACAAACGCTCAATTGCCAGGGATACCGGAAAGGGGCCCGATTGCGCTGCAACACCACGGAGATCCGATTGAATTCGCGAATATCTTTGTGAAAGAATTGAAATAGAGGACTTTTTGGCAAGGCTTAAGAACCTCGTTTTTTTCGCAACTCCAACCGGAGTTGGTCCAAGGGTAGGGTGTTGATGACATCCTTCCGGGTCAGCCAGCCTTTTCTGGCGATTCCTGCCCCCAGTTTCAGAAAGCCAGCCTGTTCGTTTCGGTGAGCATCACAATTGATGACACACTTGACACCTTTTTCCTTTGCATACGCCCACAGCCGCCAATCCATGTCCATTCTGTATGGACTGGCATTTAGCTCGATCCAGGTTCCAGTGGCCGCACAGGCGTCGATGACCGCCCGTTGGTTTACTTTGTAGGCTTCACGTTCCAGCAACAATCGTCCGGTCAAATGTCCGAGCATGTGAACCTGCCGGTTTTCCGCCGCGCGGATCAAACGCCGGGTGATTTCAGCTTCGCTTTGGGTGAAGCTTTGGTGGATGCTGGCGACAACCACGTCAAGCTTCCCAAGAAGCTCGTCATCGAAATCGAGCCGACCCTCGGTGAGTATGTCCACCTCGGTTCCTGTCAGTAATCGAAACTCCTCTCCTTCCTGTTGCAATTGGATGTTCAGTTTCTCGATCTCCGATATCTGTCGGAGCAACCTGTCTGGCTGAAGTCCGCTGGCTTGAACCGATGATTTTGAATGATCGGTGACCGCCCAATAGGAAAGTCCGAGTTCGATCATGTGCCGGGCAATTTCCTCGATCGAGCCACGTCCATCGCTCCAGTCGGAGTGATTGTGCAGCGAGCCTTTCAGATCGGTCCAGTCGATCAATGTCGGGATTTCATTTCTTTCGCCTGCGTCAAATTCCCCCACATCCTCGCGAATTTCAGGGGGAATAAAGGGGAGGTCGAGCGCGGCGAAAATTTCCTCCTCGGTCCTGCAACCCAGGCAGAGCTGGGGATCTTTGGTTTCCACCTCTGACCGGAAAAGGCCGTATTCGTTGAGGCGCAATTTTCGTTCGATGGCTCTTTGTCGCATCACGATATTGTGTTCCTTGGATCCGGTGAAATAGGCGAGCGCGAACGGGAATTGACGATCTTCGACTACCCTTAAGTCCGCCTGGATTCCCCCGGTCAAAACAACACTGGCCTTGGTTTCGCCCTGGCCGAGAACCGTGATGACCTCCGGATTCGACACAAAATCTTCAATGACACTGATGGGCGACCTTGAGGATGCCAGAAAATCCATGTCGCCGACGATTTCTTTGTGGCGACGAAGACTTCCGGCCGTGCTGCAACGGATGACGCTTGGATGGATTCGCAACCGTTCCAAAATCGGTTCAGCAAGCATGAGTGCCTGGCTGATCAGGAATCTTGAGGCGTAGGATTTTCGGAACGCGATGCCTTCAAGAATTTTGGACTGGGTTTTTTCTCCGAACCCATCGAGCACGGCCACTTTTCCAGCCAGACAGGCGGTCTCCAACTGAGCCAGACTCTCGATGCCAAGCTCGGAATTCAGTGCTTTGATTTTTTTTGGGCCGAGGCCTGGGACGTTCAGGATTTCAAGAAGCCCGGGCGGTATGGAATTTTTTAAATCCTCATAATATCCCAGGCGGCCGGTGGTCACGAGTTCCTGGATCTTTTTTTCCAAGGCGTCCCCGATCCCTTTGATCTGACCGAGCTTTTGTTCCTGGAGCAGTTTTTCCAATGGTTCTTTGAGGGTTTCCAAGGTGCGTGCTGCATTAAAATAAGCGCGAGATTTGAATGGATTCTCCCCCTTGATCTCCAGGATTGTTCCAATCTGGTTCAGTATTTCGGCCACTTCATCTCGGTTCATAGGCGGCCAATATGATTTCGGGCGGGAAAAGATCAAACCGTAACTTCTGTTTCCAGCCTGTTCCAAATGGCCGTTTCAGCTAATTTACCAGGATGAATGACAAAAAGGTGAACTGGCCGGTTGCTGCCACGATCGCTGGGAGCGATTCCGGTGGAGGGGCGGGGATTCAGGCCGATCTGAAGGTTTTTTTCTCCATGAAGGTCCACGGTGTGAGCGCGATCACCGCCCTGACGGCTCAGAACCCGAAGGCCGTGCTCGGTGTCGATCCTGTTCGGAGGAAGTTTGTGCTTCAGCAGCTCACGGCCATCTGGTCCGAGCTGCCGCCTGAGTCTACGAAAACAGGCATGCTTTTTTCAAAGAAAATCGTCGGGACGGTTTCCGATTTCCTCCGGGAAATCCGGGTGAAAAATCTGGTTGTTGATCCAGTAATGATTGCCACCAGCGGAGCACGGCTCATTTCTCCGGAGGCGGTGCGGGCCTGTCACAAGAAGCTCTTTCCTCTGGCCACGCTCATCACCCCCAATCTGGATGAAGCCTCAATGCTGGTTGGATCAAAAATCACTGATCCGGAGGGGCTGCGGAAGGCTGCCAGAATCTTGCATGAGAAATATGGGTGCGCAGTCTTGCTCAAGGGAGGACATCTCAAAGGCCTGAACCAGGCGATAGACATCTTTTTCGACGGGAAAAGCGAATTGCTCATGGAGGCGCCTTTTTTCACAGGAGTTTCCACGCATGGGACTGGATGCACATTCTCAGCTTTCATCACAGCTGGCCTGGCTTTGGGAAGGCCGCTTTCCAAAGTGGTGGTTGAATCTAAAAAAAGAATCTCGGAATCCATTTCCCGGGGAGTGATGGCTAAGGGACATTTTGTACTGAACCCGCGATGGTGAGTGAACGGGAAGTCGGGAGGAGCGGCCGGAGTCAGCGGGTTGCATCCGTCTGGATTGCCTCTATTTTGTCGCCATCGCATGAAATTCCTCTGGGTTCTACTTTGCATTTCCTTTTTTCCGTTGAAAGGGCTTGCGGCCACTCCAGACGAAGCAGGGCGAAAATTGTTTTATTTCAAGGAGGCGACCCTCTCTGTTTACGAGGTGGATTTGCCAAAGCGGCGATTGCTGGCCTCAACGAGCGGAGGGGATGCCAGTTTGGTTCCCGCCCGCGACCCCCGGTCAGGCCGCATGATATTCTTTGGCAACAAAGTTTTGGTGCAGGCAGATGCAGGCTTTTCTCCCGCTCTGAAAAAACTTCATCCACAGGGATTTTGGAACAGAATCTCGGAGAATCTTTGGACGGTTGAAACTGGTGACGTGGTCGAAAGCCTCGAGCTGGCTGAAAGTCTGGCCCGGGAGTCCGGAGTTCAGCTCGCCCGTCCTGTCATTTACAAAAGGATCAATCTGGATGGTGATCTTGCTCCTCGCCCTGGAGATCCCTATTTCCATTCCCAATGGAACCTGGAGAATCGGTCGTCCAACGGAACAATCAAAGGTCTGGAGCTGAACCTGCGTCCGGCGTGGTTTAAAACCAGGGGGGCTGGCACGACCATTGCCATTGTGGATTCTGGGGTGGAACTGACCCACCCGGAGTTTGTCCACCGGCAACTACCCGATTTTCATTTTAACTTTGTCAAAGGGGTGCCTGACGGAAATCCAATGAGTTTTTCCTACGAGCTCTCCCATGGGACTGCTGTGGCAGGTCTGGCGCTGGCTCAGTCGGGCAACGGACTGGGGATGTCAGGGGTCGCACCAGAATCGAGGCTGGCCAGCTGGGTTCTGTTTTTCACCAACGACATCAAGGCTTCGGAGGAAAACCTGATGAAGATGTATCAGTACCACATGGACAACATTCAGGTTCAGAATCATAGCTGGGGTAATCCTGGCGGGGGGCAGGGGGGATTTGAGTTTCTGGAAAATATCGGAATTTCCAACGCCGTTACCCTGGGCCGCGGTGGTCTGGGGGTGGTGATGGTCCGGTCCGCTGGCAATGGCAGGAAGACCTTTGAAAACGCCAATGACGACAGTTACACGTCTGATCCCAGGGCCATCGGTGTCGCCAGTGTCCGGTCTGACGGACGGACCACCAGGGACAGCAATCCCGGGGCCTGCATCCTCGTGGCGGCCCCGAGCTCGGAGCTTGTTCGGGACGGATTCGAGATGGATCTGGATTTTGAGACTTTGTTTACCACGGATCGCCAGGGATTGTTCGGCTACAACACATTCCATTATTTTGAGGATGAAACACTCTCTGATTATTGTTTTGATACCACGGCGTTTAAAGGGACATCGGGGGCAGCCCCTCAGATTTCGGGAATCGCAGCCTTGATCCTTTCGGTCAACCCAAGACTCTCCTACCGCGATGTGCAGCAGATTCTGATTCATTCCGCCGTTCATTTTTATTCTCAACCTGATATGAGAACCAATGCGGCTGGCTTTCATGTGAGCCACAATGATGGGTTTGGTGTTCCGGACGCTGGGAAGGCAGTTGAACTGGCCGTTTCATGGCCGCCGCGCCCGAGTTTGGAATCCGTTGTTGTGCGTCAAACCTTGAATCAAACAATTCCGGATGATGGGTTTAGATTTGATTTCATCAATTCCACGGGCTTGGTTGCAAATGTCGGATCCACTCCAGGAGCTGGTATGCTTGGCCTGGATTTTTCGGGACCGGTCGGAATCAAAGATTTCGAACAGGGGATGAAGCCTACGAAAGGCTTTTTTCATGGTGAGGCTGCCTTGATTCAGCGAGGCGGGATTGCTTTCGAAGACAAGATCCTAAACGCGGCACAGTCAGGAGCGGGCTTTGTTTTCGTCTGGAACAGACTGGACACGAACCGCCTGATCATGGGCAGCACCGATTTTGTTCCTATTCCCGCAGTATTTATTTCAGAGGAGGCAGGCAGGGCGGTGCTGCGGGCTGCCGAGGTTTCGTCTGTGAGTTTCAATCCGGCATTTCAATCATTTCGATCAAAGATCACCGTCACCAACAGCCTTTTGTGCGAACAGGTTGGATTGAAGGTGACAACAGACCATGCGAGGCGGGGGGATTTGCTGATTCTGTTGACCTCGCCTTCTGGAACCCGGAGCGTTTTGCAGAGGCCCAATTTGGATGCGAATCCCGGACCGGTGGATTGGACTTACTTCACCACCCACAGTTTTTATGAATCAAGTGTGGGAGATTGGGGTGTGGAAATCTTTGACACCCATCCAGGGCGGACCGGGAAGATACAGTCGCTTGAATTAAAGGTCTTGGGTGTTCCAATTGTCGATGCCGACAAGGATGGGTTGGACGATGTCTGGGAAAACATGGTTTTTGGTTCGCTGAAATTTTCCGCCAGAGATGATATTGATGGCGACGGTGCATCCAATGCCCGGGAACAGATGCAAGGAACCAATCCGGCTCTCGTCAGCCAGAAGCCTAGGTTGAGCATTTCACGATTCAACAAACAATACCTGAGGGTCAGTTTTCCCTTTTCAGGGATCATAATTCCAGTTTTGCTCAGGGGCGAAAATCCTGACACGATTGCAAATTCAACCCTCACACGGGTTTCAGCCTGGGAGTTCGAATCATTCGTGCCCCATCAAGATTCTGCCATGGAATTCTTTCGGATCTTGTTCCTCTGACGTAAAAACCATCCTCTTTTCAGAACAAATGGGTCGAACAAGCAATGCGGCCCTGTCCGGATATCAAGCGCTTGCAGGCAGTGTTCCTATGAAAACTGCGAGGTCGGATTAATATCAATCACGCAGCCTTCGGATGTGCTGTTGGCGAAAGTGATTTTAATCGAAAGGTCCGTGAGTTCGTGGCGGAAGCAAAATTCCAAAGCATCGACTGTGGATGTGAACTTCATCGCCCCTTCCGGTGATGCCACCCATCCATCCAGGTTTTTGACAAACAGTCCCAGGTTTTTATCGATCAACATTATTTTCATTTGGTCCATCTCTTAGTTTCCACCTTGGGCCTGCTTGTCGTTGGCAACAATTCGGGATAGTGCCGATTTATGCATGGGCAAAGCAGAGTCTGGTGTTTGGGTAAGTCATGTTCGGGTCATGGTGCTTTTGCGGGCAGGGGATAGTAGAGTTGCTGAGCAGCGGTCAGAAAGAAGCAGACGACGGGTTTGGGTTGATGGAGCGGTCAACATGGTCAACAGGTCAACAGTTGGAAAAAAAATCGCGCTTGCCATTTTTTCGAGAGTGATTTAGAAGAAACGCTTCTGCGTCGGAGCAGAACGGTGGTATATGGTAAAAAGTAAATTAGTTATTGACCAGTAAGGTGGTTCTGCTAATTTACGAGAGCTTACGAATCAAAAACGATCTATCAGTTTGAAAATGAAAACGAACAACTCAAAATTACGGGTAATCGCTGGTGTCGCAGTTGGTGTGCTTCTTCTCACCGCTTCTGCAGATGCTGCGAACACACAAATCAAAGCTGCTAAAAAGTTTTTACGCAAAGTGCCAGCAGCGGAACTGCCAGCTAAAGCCGATGCATTCATTGCACAGGCTAAAGTTGAAGATCGCCATCAGGCTTACGAAGCAGTGAAACTGCTTTATCCCAATCTCCCGATCTCGAAGTCTGCGGCTGTGGTTCAGGGAGCCGGTCCAACAACCTCAGGACCTTTCGTTCCCGGTCCCACAGATGACCTCAACCGCAACGATACCTCCCTTGTGCCTCCGGGCCAAGGTCGCGTTTATTCCCGGCCCTAATTTTAGATAGAAAGTTTAGATTTGCAAAAGCCTTTCCCTTTCACGGGATAGGCTTTTTTAATTTCGATTGGTCGTCCTGCGGTCGTTCTCCACCTTTTTCCGGTTTGGAAACCTCAGTTTTTATGTCCTTAAAGTGGTGGGTTGCACACACCAGGCCCAGGTGTGAAAAGAAGATTGTGGAATTTTGTGACCAGAACGGATTGGAAAGTTCTTTGCCTTGTTATAAGAGCATCAAAAAATACCGTGGCAAAACTTTGTGTTTCTATAAACCGCTTTTTCCAAACTATGTTTTTCTCAAACTTTCTGATGCCCAGTGGCAGTTGATCCGGGGCAATAAACACGTTGCCAATTTGCTTGAGGTCCACGATCAAGAAACTCTTCAACAGCAACTTTCCCAGATTTTGCTGGCAATTGAGAGTGAAGTGGATATTTGTCTGGCACCCGACATCCGTCCTGGCATAGCTGTGAAAATAAAGTCGGGACCGTTGCGCGGTGTCGAGGGAATGGTCCACGAGAGGGTGGGAGTAGTTAAAGTCATTTTACGTTTGGACTTCATTTCTCAGGGGGCTTCAGTCACGGTTGACGCTTCGGATCTGGAGCCGGTTTGAATCCTCGCTTGCTGGTTCAATGCTCCCTGTTCTGGTTTGATGTTTTTCTGAAAATCAAAATATGAACTATTTAGTCACGGGATCAGCCGGTTTTATCGGGTCTAAAGTCACAGAACTTTTGCTTGCTGAAGGGCATCGGGTGTTTGGCATTGATAATTTGAATGATTATTACGATGTCAGACTTAAAGATTATCGGCTGGCCGGTCTTCTCATGGACAAGGATTGGTTGTCGCGCAGCAGTGTCCAGAAGTCAGCTTTTTCAGGAAAAGGCCGACTGGCTCATGGAGATTTTCTTTTTGAATCTGTCGATTTGGAGGATTTGTTCCGACTGGATCAGTTGTTTTCAGAGTTTTCGTTCGATGGGGTCATTAATCTCGCAGCTAGGGCCGGGGTTCGTTTTAGCATGGAGAATCCTCATATATATATGAGCACCAATGCTGTCGGCACCTTGAACCTGCTGGAGTGCATGAGGAAATATGGAGTGAAGAAGCAGGTTCTGGCTTCGACTTCCTCGCTGTATGCCGGGCAACAGATGCCGTTCACCGAGGATCTGGCTGTAAATACTCCGCTCTCTCCCTATGCGGCTTCCAAGAAGGCGGCGGAACTCATGGCTTACAGTTATCACAAGCTTTACGGTCTGGATATCACGGTTGTCCGGTATTTTACCGTATTCGGCCCCGCTGGAAGGCCTGATATGAGCATTTTCCGTTTTATCAAATGGATTGATGAGGAGAAACCGCTGGAGCTTTTTGGAGACGGGAGCCAGTCGAGAGATTTCACTTATGTGGACGATATCGCGCGCGGTACTGTGCTGGCCTTGAAAGAAGTGGGTTACGAAATCATCAATCTGGGTGGAGGCCGCAACCCCATCACTCTTCAGCAGGTGATCAAGTGGCTTGAGGATCGTCTGGGAAAACGTGCGATCATCCAGGGTAAACCTTTTCATATCGCTGATATCAAAGAAACCTGGGCGGACATCACCAAGGCCCGGGAGATTTTGGGTTGGGTTCCCCGGATTTCACCTGAGGAAGGATTTGCCAGGTCGGTGAATTGGTATCTGGCGAACCGCGACCTCGTTCAATCCATTCAACTTTAAAAAAAAGAGATCATCCGGGCCGGCGAACGCAGTTTAAAACATGGGTTCCTGTCGTCCTAGATCCTTCTTGCTACGTCATTTTCTTTGTGCTTAGTTACCCGCTTCATTGCCCAGGATTTGGGGATTTTTTTCCTTTTTTCGACAAAATAGATTTGCGCCGCGAATCGACCGGCACGAAGTGTCAAAGCTGAAAATATGAGAATTGCAATCATCGGTCTGGGATATGTCGGGCTGCCTCTTTCCCTCCAATTTGCCCGAAGCGACACCGAGGTGTTGGGGGTGGACATTGATCAAAAAAAGGTGGATAGCCTCAACGCGGGACGGAGCTACATCAAACATATCGAGGATGAGGCGATCCTTGAGCAGATAAGTTCAAAAAGGTTCCAGGCCACGAGTGATTTTTCCCGGATTGGCGAGGTGGAGGCTGTGATCATTTGTGTTCCGACACCTTTGAACAAAAATCGGGAACCTGATATTTCATACATCGTCGAGACTGGAAGAACCATTGCGCCCTACATCAAGCCTGGCACTTTGGTGGTTTTGGAATCCACGACATATCCCGGCACCACAGACGATGATCTGGCGAAGGTTCTTGAAGCGGGATCTCGACTGGAAGGGGAGGGGCGCGGATTGAAGGCTGGTGTTGATTTTCATCTTGCCTTCTCACCCGAAAGAGAAGATCCGGGCAATCCAGACAGCAAAGTTGCGCACATCCCAAAAGTGGTTGGCGGTTTGACCCCTGCGTGTTTGGAGAAAGCCTCCGCGCTGTATCGACGTGCCATCGCTACTGTAATTCCCGTTTCCTCCTGTAGGGCGGCCGAAGCCACCAAATTGTTGGAGAATATTTTTCGAAGTGTCAACATCGCCTTGGTCAATGAGTTAAAGGTGGTTTACGCAGCCATGGGGATCGACATCTGGGAGGTGATCCATGCGGCTAAAACCAAACCGTTCGGTTTCATGGCTTTTTATCCAGGGCCTGGACTCGGTGGTCATTGCATTCCCATTGATCCTTTTTATCTCACTTGGAAGGCCAGGGAATATGGTCAGAACACACGGTTTATTGAGCTGGCCGGAGAAATCAACACTTCCATGCCTGAGTACGTTGTAAATCGCCTCTCTGCAGCACTTAACAGTGTCAGGAAACCTGTGAATGGCTCCAAGGTTTTGATTGTGGGGTTGGCATACAAACCAAATGTCGATGATGATCGCGAGTCTCCCAGTTATATTTTAATGGATTTATTGACTTCCCGTGGGGCTCAGGTTTCATATTACGACCCCTTTGTTCCTGTAATTCGTCCGAGTCGCGAACATGGTCATTGGGCTGGGAAGAAATCTGTGGAATGGAATGAGCAGGTTGTTTCAGCGTTCGACGTCGTCCTGATCGCCACTGCTCATCAGTGCGTGGAGCATGAGCGGTTGGCGGAATGGGGGCAGTTGGTGGTCGATACCCGGAACGCGATGACTTTTCCTCAGCACAAGGGCAAGGTTTGGAAAGCCTGATCTTGGTGGTTACATGTAGTTGGGCGTCCTTAAAGGAATGTTCCGAACCGTAGTAAGCGATCAAAAGAAAAATCTTGATTCAGTCCCATGGCGAATCCAATTCAGAAAGTTATTCGAAGGACAACCGCAAGATACTGGAGTAATGACGTGTTGTGGGGGTTGCGCGTACATTTTCCCGCAAATGCCAGAGTGATCAATGTTTCAGGCTGGCTGGACAAAGATAAAGACGGCAGGCATTACCTGGACTATTTCACTGACCCGAAGGTCTATCACGTTTCGAATTATGCTGATGATTCGGATCGTGGAGGCGAGCGAGGCGATGTAGCGCTCGATTTGATGAAGGAACTGTCTCCCTCGCTAATAGGGAACTATGACATCGCACTCAACCACACTGTCTTGGAACATGTGCCGAATCCATTTTTTGCCTTCGCTCAAATCGCCAGACTGACCGAAGATCTGGTGATTTCGGTTGTCCCATTTTATCAACACATGCATTTCTCTTCCGGAAATTACGGTGATTATTTCCGGTTCAGTCCGTTTGCCATCAGGGAATTGCACAAGCTGAATGGATTTGAGACCCTTTTTGAAGCCTTCACCCCGGCACCTTCCACGACCGTTTATGTGCTTTCTGTTGGCTCCAAGAAACCTCATTTGCATCCAAGCTTTCCACGTCAAATTTTTGAAGACCAACAGCTCAATTACCACGTGGGGGTTGTGAGTTCTCTGCATCTGATAAAATGCCTGGGAATCCGGATTTTGAACAAAATCTCGGCAGGTCACCAAGCACATTAATTTGAACTTCCTTCCGACTCTTCACCGAGTCATCTTCCCCTCTTTTTTCCTCATTCCTCAGAGCGAGAGAATGATTCCTGTCGCTTTTGGCTTAAAAGTCCTGTTCCGTTGATTGCAGATCTCTTTAGTATCGTTAAAATCTTCCACGGCCCGACATCACACCAAAATGAACATTCTGATCGTCACCGGAATCTTTCCACCCGACGCGGGAGGACCGGCCAGTTATGTTCCGGAGATTGCCAGGGAATTCACCAAGCTTGAGCACAGGGTGAAGGTCATCTGCCTCAGCGACAGGACCGATTGGGATGACCGGAAATATTCCTTTCAAGTTATTCGCATCCCCAGGGGATTGTTTTATCCTTTTCGTTCACTCCAAATCATCAGCCAGGTGGTAAAGTGCAGCCGCCGGGCTGAAGTGGTTTACGTGAATGGTTTGAATTTCGAAGCTTTCCTCGCCACCCGGATCACGGGCCGTCCGGTGGTCAGCAAGATTGTCGGTGATTCCGCGTGGGAAAGGGCGCGCAACAGGGGTTGGTTCAAGGAGACCATTGATGACTATCAATGCGCGAATAAGTCCGTCCTGCTCCGTTTCTGCGACTGGGTTCGGAGCACACCTGTCCATCACTCGCGACGTGTGATCGTTCCTAGTCTTTACCTTGGTCGTATTGTGCAGGGATGGAGGGTTGCGAAGGAAAAAATATCCGTGGTTTACAATGCGGTGGCAGACCACCAGCCGTCGCAGGGATCAACTGCTCTGCCTCCTTTTGACGGAACTACCCTGGTGACGGTATGCCGTTTGGTGCCCTGGAAAGGGGTGGAAGAATTGATTCGTTTGGTGTACGCCCTGCCAGGATTTCGCTTGGTCATCGCGGGTGACGGTCCGCTCAAGGATTCGCTCGTTCAACTCGCCTCCAGCCTCGGCATCGGAAACCAGATCGTTTTTGCCGGTCATGTACCTCAATCCGAGGTCAGATTTCTGCTCCTGCACTCCGATATTTTTGTCCTCAACTCCACCTACGAAGGGCTTCCTCATGTTGTGCTAGAGGCCATGGCTTGCAAGATTCCAGTGATTGCGACCAATGCCGGCGGCACTGGCGAGCTGGTTCAGGACGGAAATACAGGTTTGTTGATACCGCCTGGAGATTTTGAGGCATTAAAGCAAGCCGTGACGGTTCTTGCAAATGATCCGGTGCTCAGGAAAAAAATCGTGCAGGGAGCCGAAAGTTACTTGAATCAAAACTTTTCCTTCAACCGGATGGTGACCGAAACAGAATCGATCGTGACACATGCCGCTTCACGGACGTGATACGATCCATCGCCGAGTCGTTTTTATGAAGGATCTTGGGATATTGTCGCTGGGGTTCACGCGATCGTTGTGGGAGGGGAAAAATGGAGAAGACGTCCGCCGCCTAAGTTCTTATGCCGAAAACGTGAAATTTTACGATGTCATAGTAAACTCCTACAGGAAACATCGTCTTCAAAAACTTCAACTGAGTGCCAACTTTGTGGCCATTCCCACCAACGCCCTTTGTTTGTTCGACGCTCTCCCCCGAATGTTTTGGGCGGGAGTGGTTCAAATTCGCAAACAACGTCCGTCTTTGATCACGGCTCAGGATCCGTTCTTTTGCGGTTCTGTGGCTTTCCTTCTCTCAAAGCTATATAAGATTCCGTATAACATTTGCATTTTCGGACCCAATATTTATGACCCCCACTGGGTCAAGGCGGTGGGTTACGAGCGAATTCTCCGTTTTATCGCCACGATGATCTTTCGTAGCGCCAGCGGACTACAGGTGGACGGCAGGATGACCGCCGCCCGTTTTATCAAGGCCGGGCATGATCCTCGAAAGGTCTTTGTCAAACCGATGGTGCCGGCGAATCTGGACGGATTCCTGCAAATTCAACGAACTCGCAAAACTGAAAGCGGCAGTGTTCGAATTCTTTTTGTCGGACGGTTGGTCCACCAAAAGAACCTTCCATTTTTGTTCAAAGCCGTCGCGGCGGTGCGGAAGAGGACAAGCGTCCCGTGTGAACTGTTGATTGTGGGGGAGGGATTGGAGCGCAGCTGCTTGGAAAAGTTGTCTGAAGAACTGGGGTTGCAGGTGAGTTTTTTGGGCCAAAAAAACCGGACTGAAATCCTGGAAATTTTTGTTAACGCCGATGTTTTTGTGTTGTCTTCCTTTTATGAAGGTTTTCCGAGGGTTTTGATGGAGGCGGCCGCGTCCGGACTTCCGATCGTGACCACCGCCGTGAGCGGTTCAGATGAAGCCGTGGTGGATGGAAAGGGAGGGTTCGTTGTCGATGTGGGCGATCTAGCCCAGTTTGAGAGCAAACTCCTCGCGTTATTAAATTCCGTCGAACTCAGGAATCGGATGGGGGTTTTTGGAAGAGAACATATCGGGCGGAAGCTTGGGGATGTGGAGGGTGTTAAAATACAGCTTTCCATCTGGAACAACGTGGCGGGCGGATCGTGAGTGCTGTTGAACACTGGGCCGGCAAAGCGTTGCATTTATCCAGAAGGCCGATCTTGTGAAGCCCACCTTGCTTCTTTTTAATCTGATCACCGATGTGGATGATCCGGTACTGGGGTTCACTACCCAATGGATCAATGAGCTTGCGAAACACTGTTCCAAGGTTTTGGTGGTGACCATGAAAGCCGGCAGGCTGGTGGTCGATCACAATGTGGAGGTCTTTTCCGTTGGAAAAGAAAAAGGTTATTCTGAACCCAGGAGAGCGTTGGAGTTTTACAGGATATTATTTGGAATCCTCAGAGAGGAACGAATTGACGGATGTTTTTCCCACATGATGCCGCTGTTTTCGGCTCTGGCTGGTCCTCTCCTCCGCATGAAACGGATACCGCTGGTGACTTGGTACGCCCATCCCAGCATCACCCCGACCCTGAAAATTTCCCATTTTTTCTCCAACAGGATCGTCGCAAGCCTTCCCCAAGCTTATCCATACAGAAAGAACAAGTTTTCAGTCATCGGCCAGGGGATTGATGTAAATCTTTTTTCCCCCGCAACATTCCTTGAGATCATCGAAAAACAGGTGCTCTGCGTGGGTCGGTTGTCAGCAGTCAAAAACCATCCGATTCTGATCCGGGCCATCGACCTGCTCCGGCGTGAAATTCCCGGGATCAAGCTGGTGATTCTGGGCAAGGCCGACGGCGGCAACGCAGAAAAATATCAGGCAGATCTTCACGCCCTAGTCGAAGAGTTGAACCTCGGAGATATTGTTTTTTTTGCCCCGCCTGTTCCTCCAACGAAGCTTGTTTCCTGGTACCGGTCCTGTCATGTGCATGTGAATCTGACCCCAAGCGGATTTGGGGACAAAGTGGCCTGGGAGGCAATGAGTTGTGGCCGGCCATGCCTGGTTGGGAACACCGATTTCCGGGAGACTCTCGGGATTCATCAAGAACCTTTGATGTTTGAACTCACACCCGTCGATCTAGCAAAGAAATTAAAAGCGGTCTTGTTGATGGATCAAAGCCAGTCCGGCCGGATCGGCTTGTACTTGCGTCAGCAGGTGATTGAGCTTCACAGTCTCAATGCATTGGCGATCAAAATTCTTTCCGAAATTCAGAAAGTAAAAACTTCGCGCTATGATGCGGTTGGTGGGGCGGAAATCTCCTAGGTATTTGATTTGATGATGCCATCAACCAAGAATTTGCGCGCCATGTGACCACTTCCAGCCCTTCGGGGCGTATCATGGCTGATTCGTCCAAAATTGTCAGCGCTTTCAAAACGAACTCGATCCTGAGCATCATGGGGCTTGGGATATCGTTCGGCGCAAACCTCCTGTTGGTAAGGAGCATCCGTCCCGAACTTTTTGCCGAATATGCCGCAGTATTGGGGATCGTGGTAATCACCACAATGATCGCTGAAGCTGGAGGTTACAGCGGATTTACTCAGTATCTGCCCGAAGCGCGGAAAGCAGCCGCTCGCGGGACTTTTTATCGTGCCCTGCAGCGTCGCCGACTGGTCATCAGCTCCTTTCTTCCACCCCTATTCATGGTTTTCGGTCCCATTTACGGGGCGAAAACGAAGTTCACAGACTTGGTGGATGATCGGATTTTATTTGGTCTGATTGGTGTTGTGGTTTGCGCGAGTTTGTTTCGGGCGCTTTCTCATTTTAGCCTGCTGGCGCTTTTTAAAAACAAGCAGGCCCTTCTGATCCAGCACGTTTTCACAGTCTTAAAATCCATTTCAGCGGTGATTGTTTGTCTAGCGGGTGGCGGCCTCTTCCACTTGGTTCTTTCACTCGCGCTTTTTGCTTTGCTGGAGTCCTTTACTTTAGACTGGCACGTGAAAACGGAAATTGGGTCGGAGAAAAATCCGCTGGAGCCGGGATTTGTCAGGAGATCGAACCAGTTTGGTCTTTACACTTTTTCCGACAAAGCGGCGGCTTGTTTTGGCAACGGGGTTATGTTGTCACTGGCGCTGCCACTATTGGGTATTCCTGCGGCCATTTTTGCTCACTTTGTCATTGGCTGGGACAATGCGAACAAACTGTTAAGCGTGGCCGTAACTCCCGTGGGCGGGATTGTGGCCCCTTATCTAAGCAATGTGGCTGCTTCGAAGCCTGCGCAGTCACTCGCGGTAGGTCGAGTGATCAAGCTCGCCAGTTTCATTTATCTTTTGGCCGTTGGAACCGGTTTTTTCCTTTTCCCTTTTATAATTCCGGGACTTTTTGGAAGGAATTACGTCGATTCCGGCGCGTATGCCTGTTTCTTTCTGCTTTGGATAGGATTTGAAACATGGATTCGTTTCTGGTGTTCGCCTTCGATGTTGAGAAATAATCTGTTCAAGCAGCTCTTTTACACCAATCTCTTTCAGTCGCTGGTGACTTTGGTCCTGTTTTTAATGATGAGTGGAAAACCATTGGAGTTGATGCTTAAAACCATTGCCGTGACCCGTTGCTCCATGTTCGCCATCAACATCTATTTTATGCGGACTCTTATCTCATCCACATTGAAAAAATTCATCTGGATGGCGCTGGCTGCGACTGTTCTGGTTCTGCCATTCGTACGCTTCCCTTTCCTGATACCCCTGGTTCAATTTGAAAATCTGCCCGGCGCGGCGTTGTTAGTCCTACCCATCGTCCAATTTGAGACCGCACCGGTCTCGGTCTTGATGCAGATGCTGAAATGGGGCGTTTTTATGGCCTGTTTTGTTTTTCTTTTCCGCACCGTTTCAGTTCGTGATCATGATTTGCGGAGTCTTCTCTTTAAAATCCTCGGTGCCCGGGCCAAGTATATCGTCGGCGCACGTGCGATTCTTTCGCCTAAAAACAAATAGTCATGGTTGTAATCGTATTACTTGCCTGTCTTGCCAGCTGTTTCGTACCCGTGGCTTACGTGGCGGTTTTGATTCCTCTTTTAAATGTGCTCCAGAACATGGTGCATGATGATGTCCCTTCGATTTTTTCCGTCGGTCCGGTCGATGCCTATCCGGTTGATTTATTAACCATTCTTGTGTTTTTGCGGTTTTTCATCGACTTACTCCGCCGTCGCAAGCCGGTGATTCATAAAAATCTGTATTTGGCATTGGGAGTGTTTTTGATGGCCAATTTGGCGGCGACTTTTTTTGCGAAAATAAAATTTGGCGACGAGCACATGCTCAAATGCCTGGTGACCTGGGTCAGGTTTGTCTCGGAAGTGATGTTATTGCCGATTGTTGCCAGCTGCATCCGTTCGGAGAAAATGGCGGAGCGCTGCATCCAGATCCTGGTGGTCGTTATGGGCGCGATGTCGTGGATCCAGTTTGTAAACCTTTTTGGCGCGCCATTTGGGGTGACCATCGGAGAGGTCCAGGGGATGGAAAGCGGACGCCCCAGGTATTTTGGTCCGGTGGGTGACTCCGTCGGCTTCGTCCTTTTGCTGGGGTATCTTCAATGCCTCTACAGTCGCAGACTCATTGGAGCCGCCGTATTTATCGGCGGCATACTTTTGACCGCCGGACTGGGTGCCACGGTGGCGTTGATCTTCGGCACAGGGTTGTTCTTCGCATTTCTAACCAGGCTCACTCCATCCGGGAAAAAATTCATCGCGCAGGAACTCATTTTTCCGCTCGGATTGCTGGTCCTGACTTTCGCACTAGTGTATTGGGGCGGTGCGTTTGTTGAAACCATTTCTATGCGACTTGGAAAGGAAAACTTTGGCGACGGCAGTGGGAAACAGAGGCTGGACACTTTTACCATCGGGTTCCGCATGTTCCTGGACAACCCGGTGCTAGGTGTCGGGTTTGCCGGATTCGGGCACGTGGCACATCTTTATGGAGCTGAGGAATTTTTTGATTATACCGATGTTGTTGGAGCCACCGCCAACGCCAACAACCAGGCGTTGGAAGCGGTTTGCAGCGCCGGGTTGCCGGGATTGATATCACTAGGACTTCTGTTGCTGGTTGCGGTGAGGATGTTTTATGAGACAACCAAGGCCAGGTCTGCTTATATCTCAAGCTATTACAAAGCCGCCTTTGTCTGGCTGCTCTCGATGATATTCGGGAATCTGGTCAGCGCATGGATATTACCCGGGTTCTTGACCGAATTATTGTGGCTCAGCCTTGGAATTGCTGTCGCTGTCGGACATCTTGAACGGACCAGGGCCAATACCTCTGTGGTTCGCCCTGCGGCCCCAAAGTTGTCAGGAAGATTTACACAGTAAAATTCATGGGGAAACGCGTATTGCACGTCATCACCAGCATCAACCGGGGTGGTGCAGAAAATCATCTGACCGACCTGGTCAAAGGTCAGATTGAAGCGGGGTTTGACATCGCGGTCGCTTATCTGAGGGGCGACGGGTACTGGACCGGACGATTGAGATCTTTCGGCGCGGAAGTCCTCCCTCTTGATCTGAAGTATTACGGCGAATTGAAACCCGTTTTCAGGCTGAAAAAAATCATACAGCAATTTAAGCCGGATTTTCTTCACGCACACATGCCTCCCGCCGAGGTGTATTGCCGTCTCGCCTTGGGCGTTGTTTTCGGCGGAGGTCTGCATTTCGTCATCAGCAAGCACAATGACGACAGGTTTTACCCCGGACGGTTTGCGTCGCTTCTAGGACGTTGGGTGGTGCGTCGGGCGCAGTTTGTGATTGTCATTTCCAAAGCGGTTGGACGTGTCATTTCGAATGGCTTGCATCTCGCACCGGAGAAGATTCGTCTGGTTTATTATGGGTTGGATATCACCCCCTACTTGTCGCCATCAGAGTTCTCCATTCAAGAACTCCGGGCTGAATGGGGATTGAAGGATGGCGATTTGTGCATTGGAACCGTGGCGCGTCTCGAACCCCAAAAATCCATTGAAACGCTCGTTGAAGGATTTCATGAGTTTTGCTCCTCGCGGTCCGGGAATGCGAAGCTGGTTATTGTGGGCCGTGGCAAGCTTCTCGAAAACCTCAAACACCAGGCCCGGGAAATCGGAGTTTTTGACCGCATCGTCTGGGCCGGTTTCAGAGATGACATTCCGGTGGTCATGGCGGCGTTTGATATATTCGCACTCTCGTCGATTTATGAAGGTTTTGGCCTGGTTTTGCTCGAGGCTATGGCTGCAAAAAAACCAGTGGTCGCAACCCGGGTGAGCGCCATTCCCGAAGTTGTTGAGGAGGGGAAGACTGGCATTCTGGTCTCTCCCCGCACTCCTTCCGAGTTCGCCAGGGCATTTCGCATCCTTGAGGACCCGGAACTTCGGCAAACCTATGGCAGGCAGGGGCGACAGAGGACACATTCTGAGTTTTCCGTGCAACGCATGGTTTCGGAATCCATGAAAGTTTATGGAGAGTGTCTTTCGAACAGTGTGGCGGGGAAATAAACCTCTTCTTTTGGGATAATATTATGTGCGGAATAGCAGGAGGCTGGCACCAGGGCGGTTTTTCCAGTGAGGTCATTGATTCAGCGCTGGACAAGATCCGGCACCGGGGGCCTGACGATCAGGGAAGCCATGTTGAGGACCATATGTTCATAGGGATGCGGCGTCTCTCGATCATCGACCTCGCGGGAGGTCATCAGCCCATCTACAATGAGAAGAAGGATGTCTGTGTGGTTTTTAACGGGGAAATCTACAATTATCTGGAGATCATACCTGATCTGAAAAGCAAGGGGCATCAGTTCCGCACGGAATCCGACACGGAGGTGCTGGTTCATCTGTACGAGCAATACGGGGTTCAAATGGTGAACAAGCTCCGGGGGATGTTCGCATTCGCCATTTGGGATTCAGTCAAAAAAATCTTTTTTCTGGCCCGGGATCGATTTGGAAAGAAGCCGTTGTTTTACCACCAGCCCAAATCTGGTGGATTTATTTTTGCCTCCGAGATCAAGGCACTGAAGCCGCTCATCGCCCACCTTGGGGAAGGTTTCCGTGTGAGCAACCAGTCCATTTACAACTACCTCTCACTGCTGGTGGTGCCGCAACCGCAAACCATTTTTGAAGACGTATTCGCCCTGCCTCCCGGAACCTGCGCAACGTTCAGCGACCAGGGGTTGGCAATACGCAAATATTGGGAAATGCCGCTCTGCGAAAAAAGCCGGATGCCGTATGAGGAAATACTGGTCTCGGTGCGGGAACTCATTTCCGAATGTGTGAAGATCCGTCTGCGCAGCGATGTGCCGCTGGGAGTTTTTTTATCAGGG
>Ga0163152_10002534_pt1 | contig 25729 bp, 24 predicted proteins | sample OliLakLV19MP8IB2_FD_148635 | JGI IMG/M metagenome (GOLD analysis project Ga0163152, IMG submission 148635) | Freshwater microbial mat bacterial communities from Lake Vanda, McMurdo Dry Valleys, Antarctica - Oligotrophic Lake LV.19.MP8.IB-2 | ecosystem: Environmental > Aquatic > Freshwater >...
CATTCTACGCGTCTCCCTTCGGAGTCCAGAGCTTTGCGGGAGGCGCGCCCAACGGTGGCTGCGCCGAATGGTCTGCCGTTCGAGGTCGAAACGGATGCTACAAGACCAAGGGGCCCTGCCCGCTTTGCGTGACCTATCAGGGCGACAACCTTCGCATGTGGTTGCCGGAATTCTTCATCGAGGTCACCTCGGCACCAGGTGAAAGCGCCTTCACTGAGAGTGGCGATGGCGCACTCCTCAGCAAGCATCTCGCGCTGGGTTATACGACGTGGAAGGCGGGCACCAAAGCCCTGCTGCCGATACCGCGCGCCGATCGAGCCATGCCGGATGCCACGAGCGAATCCACCGTTTGGCACGCACGCGTTCTCGTCATGCCGTATGCGAACATGATGGGATCCTATTCGCCGCTGCCTTCTGTGAGCGGAACGGAGGCGCCCACCTGTTTTGCCGGTCTCTCCGAATTCATACCCGCGCAGTGGGCCTACAACGCCGCTGACGTGGCCTTTGCCGCCGCATGGTCTCCGGTTGGGATCCCTCTTTGCAACATGCCCGAAGGCGCGCTTTCGATGGCGGCGCTCGCCACTGCGACAGGTGCCGTCTCGAAAGTGGCGAGCGTGGGTTCGTTCGACGGCGGTGACGGAGAAGTCTGTGCGCGGCCCGTGTCCGCAGGTGAGGCGACAAAGAAAAATCTTCGACCCACCTCGGACGCACTGGCTCCACTCACCCAAGGGCCCGCTGCGATCGCATCAAAGTTGTGTATGGGAGCGTGGGGCAATCTCTTGCCCCGAACCGGCTGGTCTGTGACGTCCGATCCGCTCCTGTCGGCCATGCAGGCAGCCTACCGCTTCACCTCGCTTGCGGCCGACGTCTCTCTCAATGATCGCTGGAAACTCCTTGTCGACGACAAGTGGCAGATTGTCTTTCCATCGAATCTCCCCGCCACGTGCTTTGCGCCCGGTGCGATTTATCCGTTTTTAAATGTGCCGCCACTGGAAGACCCCATCCGCAGGAACGCGCACGATCTCAACCTGAAATCCAAGCGCAAGGGCAGTTACATCATTGCCGTCTGGCGCCGCCGTGAGACCTGTGAGGAGCCTCTCGAAACCGTCGGCGGTTGGAGCGCGGCTCACAAGGGACATCTTCTCAAGAACAATGCCGTCTGCACTGCCATGAATGCGGGGAGGCCATGGGAATGAGCGCGCGCACACCGCTGAATCTCGCGACGAAAAAACATGCGTTCGAGGCCGCAGTTGAGGACCTCTTGAGCCTTGCAAAAGAGCGCAAGGCTTCCGACCTGCATTTCGAACCGCGTGGAGAAAACGGCGGCGGAGAAGTGCGCTTTCGCCTCTCGGGAAGGCTTGTCACCTTACGCACGTTTGAAAACCCCACTCACTGGGATGACGTGCTCAAGGAACTCAAACGACGGGCCGGTCTCGCTTTTAAGACAGGTTTTGCGCAGGACGCGCGCTTTACCAGCGAGACCATGGCGAGTGATTACCGGGTGAGCCTCATTCCTGTCTGCCTGGGCGTGCGTGATGCCGAGCGCATCGTTTTGCGTGTCATCCCACGCAGCACGACGTTCTCGCTTGAGACACTCGGTCTCCCCCAGAGTGCCGTGGACGCGTTCCGAGCGGCGCTTGCACGTGACAAGGGCCTTGTCATTGTCACGGGGCCCACGGGCTCGGGAAAATCTGTCACGCTCGCAAGCGGCATCCGTGAAATCGATCGCGAAGCCAACAGCGTCTTGACCTTGGAAGACCCTGTCGAGTCGCTCATTGCCGGCGTGGCGCAGGCACAGGTCACGGCAACGTTTACTTTCGCCGACGGCCTGCGTGCGTTCTTGCGCCAGGACCCCGATTACATCCTTGTCGGCGAAACGCGCGACTCCGAGACGGCAAAAATCCTGCTGCAAGCGGCCGACACAGGCCACGTGGTGCTCACGACCCTCCACACCAACAGCGCGAGAGAAGCGTTTCGGCGTCTCGCAGCGCTTGGTGTGGATGAGGAACTCGCGCGTGAGTGCGTCACCTTTGTCTGTGCGCAGCGGCTCCCCTCGCGTCTGTGCGCGCACTGCACCGAAGAGGACGTGGAACACGCGGCGCTTGCACGTCGCACCTTTCCCGAGTTGCCGCTGACCTTCATCCCCATGCGCTCGCGCGGATGCTCGCTGTGTCACGGCACCGGCCTTTCCGGCCGCGTGCTGCTCTTTGAATACATCGCGCCCGTGCGGAACAGTGCTGGAAAAACCGAACTCGTGGCCTTTGGAAGTTTGCGTGAGTCCGCGCGCTCGGCCCTTGAAAAAGGCGAAATCGATGCTCTGGAGGCATTCACTTATGCTTAGTGGAAGAGTGCATCCCACAGTGACTTTGTCGATACTCTCCGCGCAAATTCTTGCCGGTGCGTGGCCTGCTCCCGCACTTGCGGACGGCTTCTTCGCAGGTCGCGATCTTGATTATTGGAACGAAGGCAAACGAGTGAGGCCCGCTGTGTCCTCCACGCGTTTGCCCTCGCCGTCTCCTGCGCAGGCGGCTGAAAACTCGCTTCCACCACCATCGGGATCCATCATCCGCCAGCGCGATGCACTTCCCTTTGACTGGGTTCGCTACTCCGATCCGAAATTCCCGGAATTTTGGGACGACGGTGGCGACTATGTCGCCCCAAGACCGATGCGTGAGGCGGTCACCCATCCGACAAAAGAAAACCTCGATCGCTACGTGACCTGGCAGGCCAAACGCCTGGAAGTGATCGCCGAGTTCAGTGAAAAACTCGCGCTTCACGTGCTCGCCAGTGAAACAAGCGGAGCACCGAAGGCATCGACTTCTCCTGCGCCGCCGCCATCCATAACCGCATTTCCCCAAATCACGCAGGTGACTCAGGCGAAGCGGGAGACGCTGGCGACGTCGAAGGCATCACCGCGCAAGGACACAGCCGTGCGCTGGGCCGAGGTGGAGATTCTCTACTTTTACCAGTCCTCCTGCACGCACTGCCAAGCTGAAAAAGACCACGTCGAAGACCTTACAAGGCGCGGAGCGCGCGTCTCCTTTATCCAGCTCGACGCAGACGAGAGGCCACCGCTTCACGCGCGCTCTATTCCGTACACCCGCGCCCATTCGGACCAGTTCGCCATCAGAGCCACTCCCACTTGGATCCTTCGCAGACACGAGAAGATCGTTCGCCTCGAAGGGGAACAAGACGACGCGACGCTCGTGTCGAGGGCAAGCGAGCTCTTTGGCACGCAAGACCCCTCATGAACGTTTCCACCGTGCAAGCGAATGAGAATTTAAGGCTGTCTCCCACCCCGTAGTGAAAGGAATGTTTCCCATGAAGATCTCGAATAGGAATGACGGACTCATGATTCTGGGCGCTCTCATTGCCACCACCCTCGCAAGCCAGGCACTCGCACAAGGCATCCCAACCGGCGGTGGCACATCCATGATCAAGGATTTGCCATTTCTTGCGAACCTCAGCTCGACGGCTGAAGACATCATATTTCTCTTGGCAAAAATCCTCGGAGCGGGCCTTGCGTTTGTCGGCGTCAAGGGCATTGGGCGGCGCGAATTTGATCGTGCAATCCCCGCTCTTGTCGGTGCCACTCTGCTGTTTTTCCTCCCCCAGATCATCGTTGCTCTGCAAAAGATGGGGGGAACATAATGCGTGAGGCAACCGACCGCATCGGCCACTTTGAGCGAATCCCAACGCTTCGGAGCATCAACGCGCCCGCCACCATCGTGCTTGGCATCACCGCAGGCGACTTTGCTGTTGGCATCGTCACGCTGGTGGGCGTGGCCTCGATTCCTTGGTTTTACGCTCCGTTTGTCGCGCTGGGTCTTGCGCTCGTTTTCATCTTTGTCTCGACAAAGATCCGCAAGGACCTTCCGCCGCGTTTCTTTCCCCACGTCTTGTGGTCGCTCGGAATGTTTGACTGGGAGCCCCTACGGCCGGGTGGATGGGCGCGCGCGGTGCGCGTGTTGAGGGCCATCGGTGTCGTTGGTCCGCTGTCTCGCTTTCCCAATCCGTTCGCACGCGGACGTCGGCGCTTTGTCGCTTACGTGGCGTGACTGTGCATGAGGAAATTTCCATGACGTCAACCAGAATAGCAAACGATGCGGTGTCGTCGGGCCCGCGCTCGCCTCTGGAAGGCCTTGCTTTGTTGCGAGAGCGCTTCGCAAAGCGAGGCGAGCAAGCCCTCCCGTCTGTGTCAAAAGAGAGCGCGCATGAGTTTCTCGTGTTGCCTCCTCTGGAGTCTCGCGTTGCGATACTCGTGGCGCAACGGAACAAATGGAAGCTCTTGTGCATTGTCGCGCTGGGTCTGTTTGTCTCGACCAATGGCGGGCTTGTCTACCTTCTCAATCACCAGCTCTTCACTCGCATGGGGAAGGAATTCCTCATCGTTCCTGGCGCATTTGAGTTCACAAGTGTCAGGCCCAATATGATCCCCGATGAGACTGTGTATTCGTTCGCAGAAACGGTGGCGACGTATGCCGGGACGTTTTCACACCGCAATGCGCGGTCTCATTTTTCAACCATTGCCGAGCGGATGGTTCCAGAACTCAAGGGGCAGTTTCTTCGCGACACAGACTCTCGCGTGCCTGAATGGGAGCGCCGTCGCGTGGACCAGGTGTTCTCGTTTGAGCCTGTGCGCAGGCTCGAAGTATTGAATGACAAATTTGGCTCTAAATATGCGCTGATGGTGCGCGGAATGCGCACCCAGTACGCCGATGGAACACTGCTGCATGAATCCGAGGAGAACCTTTACCTCGTGCTCAGACCGCGCCTGGAGATCAAACCGGGCACACGCGCCGATGAGTCTCTTTTCCAAATTGAGCGCCTGGAATGGGTGACGCGTGCGCAGGCCGAGACGCTTCTTGCAACGCGAGTCCGTGATGAGAAAGCAGGAGCCCCGCAATGAATCGTGCCCGTCCCTTTCTTTCCATTGTAAGTGGGCTCACAGGTTGGGCTGTTCTCGCAGCCGCTCCTGCGTTTGCGGGAACGGTCATCATTCCAGGACAGGAAGAAGTTCCCATTTCCGTCGATGCGAGTGTTGGCAGTCTTGTGCAATTGCCCTCAAGCGTAAAGACCATCACGCCCTCTGAGAGCTTCTCGATCACAGACGTTGCGCCCTCGTTCGACTCGGCCACGGGCGCAAAAGTTGACGTTCGTCTGTTCGTGGTGAAGGCCGCCGCAGGCGCCAAATCGGAGCGCGTGACATTTGTTCTTGGCGATGGTCGCTCTATTCGTGTCCGATTCTCTCCTGCCGCCGAGGCGGAGCGGCACTACGATCTCGTCTTTCCGGGCGAGGCCAAGAAGGTGCGCAACCCGCGCTTTCTGGGAACGGAGATCGCGCTCATGCGTGCGCTCATCCGTGACGAAGGAGGCACGTTTGCGCGTCAGGAAGTGTCCGATACCGTCAAGCTTGCGGGACTCGACGGATTCACGGCAACGCTCACGCGCGTGTTCGCGACATCTGGTCTTGCAGGATATGCGTTCGAGCTTCGCAACACATCAGGAGAGCGCGCGCGCGTGCCTGTTTCGACCCTCTCGCTCGGGTCACCCAACCGTGCGGTGATGGTCCATGCGCAGCGCGAGGTTCTCGAATCGTGCCGTTTCGTCAAATCCCCTGAGTGCACAACGCGTCTTCTCATCGTCGCCCGTGGCGAGGTCGCAGAATCTCATTCACTCGGAGTCGCAACCGGCGAGTCCGCCCCTTTTGTGATCCCTGATGCTCAGACGGGAGGGGATCCCCATGAGTGATCGCACTTTTTTTGAACGCCTGAAAGTAGGTTTTGCACGCATCTGGCCTTGGCCGCTTGCAACAGCAGTCGTCTCTGCGGCGCTTGGCGCAGCCGCCGTCCGCGTGCTGAGCCCACGCCTCGATTACGACGATGAGATTCGCAAGATCGCAACGGCGCGCGTCATGCAAGACGTGCGGGAGTCAAAGGGATTCACCGAGGAGGCCGGCCGCGAATTTCAAGCGAAGATTGACGAGTACCACGTCAAGCGCCGCAAGCGCGACGACATCGTACTCAATGCGTCGCTCTCGAGTCTCGAGAAAGTGGCGAAGGTGGAAAAACTCGAAGGCGGCCTCATCGAAGCCGAACGCGGCATCTACCAGCACCCGCTCGCCGCGACGGCGAACAGGCGCTCGATCTTTCTTGAGTATGTCCTCAACAAGTCCATCGGCACAGCCCCCGTCAGAGTTCAGAGCGCCGCTGCGACGGAGGCACCATGAAACTCTCATCGTCTTCGATCAAGACTTCGGTGTCATTCCTGCTTGGGGTTGCACTTGTTCCCACGCTGACACAGGCGCAGAGCAACGACATGCCCACAGTGCCCCGCACAAGCGGACGCACGCTGCCCGACGATTCGGCGTTGAATTCCAACACCGAATCGAAAAAGCAATTGCAGGAAGTTCTTAAACAACTCGATGCATCGCGCGCGGCGTTCTCAGCGGGTCAACCGCCTCCCCTTCAAGCCTCACCTGTGCCAAGTCCTGCACTCAGGGGTGGTGCCGGGAGCAACACGAGCTCGAATGTGGACGCTGCGCGTCTGGCTGGCCCCCTCTCGGGAAGTGCGACGCCTGTCACGCCCGATGCCCCGCAAAGAGACACGAGCGCGTTCGGAGCAGAGGCGAGCAAGCCCGTCGTCGCAACCCCCATCGAAGACGCGCCAGCGGGGCTGAAAACGCCTCGATCGAGCCGTTCCAAAAAACCGCCCGTTCAAAGAGCGTTTTCGGACTCTGTTCCTTTCATCACGCCACTGCGCGGCAGTGGTCTGCAGACCTTTGCCGTGAGTGCGAAAGCAAAAGGCAATGGTGTCGCTGATGGCTTCACCGTCCTGCCCACGGGCTCGCATGTGAAAGCGCGGATGGTCTCCGGTGTCGAAGCAAACGCACGCGAACCTTTTCCCGTTCTCCTGCAGCTCGACTACGCCTTCACCGGCCCCAATGACTCGCGCATCGACCTGTCAAATTGCTTCATGATCGCCAAGGCCCGCGCGAACATGAGCACCGAGAGGGTGATGATGGAAACCGACTCGCTCTCGTGTGTCCGTGAGAGCGGCGAGCATTTTAAGCGCGAAGCAAAGGGATTCATTGCGGGCGAGGACAACACGTTTGGCGCCACCGGCACCTACATCAGCAAACAAGGACAGGTCCTGCTTGCTGCCGTGCTCGCAAGCATTGCCAAAAACGCAGGTCAGGCCATCGCTGATGCACAAAAGGTAACGACGGTCGTCGGCGCCGACAAAGCAGCGGCCGCAACAAATATCACAGGCAACAAGGCGGCCTATATCGGCGGTGCCGCGATGGTCGACGGCGCCACGCTTGTCGCCCAATGGTACCTCGAACAGGCCAAGGAATTGCTTCCGTCAATCGGCGTGGGGAGTGGTCAGGACGTGTTCGTTATTATGCTCGACACCGTCGCGGTTCCGTCGCTTTCCCAGGAAGGAGACTGAGGCGTGGAAATGTCATCAGACCGCTGCTCGCTCTTCTTTCAACGCCAGCCAGGCGTTCCAAAGGTCGTTTGCCTGCTGGAGGTTCATCCAAAACTCCGGCGAATTTTTGAACACCTCGGCAAGACGCCAAGCCATGATGGCAGAGATGCCACGCCGGCCTCGGCACAGCTCGTTGACGACGCGAGGTGCACAGCCAAGTCGCCTCGCGAGTTCCGTTTGAGTCATTTCCATCGGTTTGAGAAATTCTTCTTCGAGCATTTCTCCGACGGAAACAGGGTTTCTCACGCGTGGTTGTTTCATCGCAATTCCTCAATGGTAGTCGCAGATTCGAACGAGTGTGGGACCGTTTTCCAACCATTTAAAGACGATACGCCAGCGCTGGTTGATACGAATCGAGAAGAATCCGTTCAGATCGCCGTGCAGGGCCTCCAACCGGTTTCCTGGCGGAACTCGCAAGTCATCGAGGCGGATCGAGAAGTCCAGCGACTGCAGCCTGCGTTTTGCCACTCCGTGCAAAGACGGATCGAGTGTTTTGCCCGCAGCGCGCGACGCCACGCCATTGAAAATGTCTTCGGTTCCAGGGTCATCAAACGACTGAATCACAGGAACCTCCCTCTTCTATCCCAGTATACCACTCAATGGAATAAAAATATGAAGGCGTGGCTGCCCATTTTTACAGTGTCAGCTGTGGCGTGGGGCTGCGTGTCCCGCGCTCCCACAGACTGCGAGCTCGACAAGCGTTCGGGCCTCTACACATCAAGCTTTTGCGACAAAGATGAGGTGGCATCTGCAGGCGAGAGGCCGGCACTTGTGCGCGAGGTCGTGGCCACTTCAGAGATCAAGCACGCCTCGATTCCCATCCGCGAGCAGCCTGTCATTGCCAGGATTTGGGTGCGCGATCAGCTCCTTGATGGCGGACATTGGATGCAAGGAACCTGGCTCTTTGTCGAGGTCGCACCCTCAAGGTGGTCTGGCGAGTCGGCCTCTGGTCGCACAGTGGCGGTCCGAAAGCTGGGAAGCCGCCGCACGGCCTTGCGCACACGGGCTTTTAATCCTGCCGGTGCACAGTCGTTCACGGTGGAGCCAGGTGCGCAGGCGAAAGGCGCGTCACGTGGAGGCCGCGAATGACATCAGCAAATTCACAGTCTGGATGGTTTTCTTCCGTGGCGACTTCGACCTGGCGCAAGGCCGTTTGTCTTCTCGATGAGGCGCGCCCGTTGCGACCCAATCCTGCGCTCTTTGCGCAGGGGCAAAGCTTTCGCGACTACCTTTTGCCTGAGGACTCTATCGAGATTTCGCTTGGTGGATTCAAAACCGCCGTGCCGGTGTTTCTCATGAAAGACGGCGCTCTTGGCATCGGAGTGTGGCTTCGCCCCATCAGTCATGAACTGCTTGATGAGGCGACGCTCACCTCGCGCCTTGTGGGGCTTTCCAAGGCCCTTGCAAAGGCCGGAGGCGGTGGGCGTGTGCCTGGACTTTCTTTCCAACTCATCTTTGATGCTGAGCCCGATTTCGATGGTGTCGAGCCACCTGTGGCTCCGGTGTCGATGTTTGCGGGATTTTTGGCATCGGAACGCGCGTCATTTATCTCTGGTCTCGCAAAGGAACCGCAGGGCGGTTTGCGGCTTTTCAAGCGGCGTATTCTTCTTTGCCTGCGGCTTGAGGGAGAAAATCCGCTTGGCCACTCCAGTGACGAGCAAGGGCATGCCACTCGAGCTTTCGCGCGTCGCGTACAGGTGATCTCGGGCGCGCTTTCGACTCTCCGGGCCGGGCTCTTGCACGCTCGATTTGTGCCACGGTTTCTTGAGCGCGAGGAACTGCTTTTTTTCCTGCGCGATTCGCTGCATGGAATTTCGATGCGAAAAGAGAGCAAGGCACGGCACACTCTCGCCTCCCACGCGTCGCGTCCCCTGGGAGATCAGGCCCTCTATCATGCGGTCGAAGTGACCCCGTTTGCGCTTGGTGTTGGCGCTGATTCGTGGCAGGTCGCGAGCCTGCTGGAAGCACCGGAATCGCTCTCGCTGGGAAGTCTCGTGCGTGCGCTTGATCTTGCGGTGCCGCACCGGATCGTCGTGAACATGCGACCCGTGCAAAAGGGAGGCGCCCTCTCGTTTAAGCGCGCCCTGATGGCACATGCACGCGATGTGCAGGGCATCCGCATGCGAGACGATCTCGATGAACTCGACGAGCGTTTGCAGTCCGAGGAGGCGTTGTTTTCCTTCTCCTGGCACATCCTCGTGCGAAACGAAGGGCTGCCGCTTGCGCGCCTTGTCGATGAAGCCCGCGGCGATGATGGCGCCCTGCGTGAGGTGGCCTCACGCATCACAGCACTGCTCGGTGCCCAGGTGAGCGAGGAGCGTCACTGCGCGCCGCTTGTCTACGCCTTGTGTCTGCCGTTCCAAAACGACCCCGCTCTTGTCAAACTCGTGGGTCGCGAGATGCTCATGCCCTCAAAAAGCGTCGCGTCGCTGTTGCCACTTTTTGGAGGATTCCAGGGCACGGCGACGCCAATGTTGCAGATGATAAGCCGCGCAGGCGAGCGCGTGTTCCTCAACCCGAGAGACTCTGCGGGCGCCTCGCATGTCGCCATCCTTGGCGGAACGGGCGGAGGGAAATCTTTCCTGACGGCGAACTTCGTCACATCGTTTATCGCGCGTTATCCGCTTGGACGAGTGTTCATTATCGACAAGAAGACCTCTTATGGTGTGCTCGCGCGGCTTGCGGCCGAAGAGGCCTCGTCTGCGTTCTTGAAGCCACCCGCGAACTTCCCAAATATCTTTGCTGTCGGATGCGACGATGAATCGCTTCCTTCACTTGTGGGGATTCTCCACACAGCGATCACGCTTGTGTCTCCAAAAGCCGATGTCTCTGCCATGGAGGTTTCGGTCCTCGGTGACGCCATCCGCAAGACGTTTGCGGAGAAGCAGCGGCAGGCGTCAAATGACTTCGACGCGCAAAGACGCGCCCTTGTCGATAAGCCAGAACCGAGGCCAGAGACGCCTCGTCTTTCGGAGGTTGTGGCAAACCTCTATGCAGCCGCGGATGATCTCGACCTTCCCTCGCATGTTCCCACGCGCATTGCAGAATGGCTCTCGCCTTTTGTGGGCAGCGGCCCCTACGCGCGCTTTCTCGATGCGCAGGCAACCGACGTAGCGAGCGACGAAGCTCCGATGATCACGCTGTGCGATCTCGATGGCGTCGCAGGTGATCCGATTCTTCTTGTTCTTACGGTGCAAGCTCTTGTTCTCGACATCCTGCGACGCGTGCGGCCCAAAGATGAGTTCACGCCCAACCCGCCCTCGCTTCTCATCGTGGAAGAGGTCGGAGTTCTTGCCGGCGAATCGCCCGCACTTGTTTCCTTCATCCGCGATGCGTGGAAGACGATGCGCAAATACGGCGTCACCTGCGTGGGCGTGACCAACACGGTTTCCGACTACGCCGATCAAGCCGGACCACGAGAGATCTGGAACGTCTCGCCCAACAAGATCATCATGCCGCAAAATCCTGATGCCGTGCGTGACATGGCTGTTCGCATTCGTGAAGGCAGAAATGGCCTTGTGCCATCCATATTCCACTGCGATGTGCTCGCGAGCCTTTCGATCGTCAAGGGTGAATACTCCGACGCACTGTGGATGAGCCCCGAGACACAAGGGACGTATTCCTACCTTCCGACAGGCTATGATTATTGGTGCGCAGCCTCGGATCCCTCGGAGTTGGCAACAATCGCCACCCTGATTCGAGAACTCGATGTGCGGGTTCCCAAACCTGTTCTGGCCGCAGTTGTCGCTCTTGCGCGCAGCTATCCTTCGGGCATTCGCGCGGGTGGACAGGTGCGCATGGCCACTGGACCCGAGATGAGCCAGCTGCTCGACCTGGCGCTCTCGACCTTCTCACGTGGCGAGGAGGCGTCATGACATGGTTTGTGAGATTGAGCGTGCGTCGTGCACTGCAGGTCTCAGCTTTGGCGGCCTGTGTGCTTGCAGGGCCCGCATGGGCGCAGCGTGAATTTCAGTACAAGAATGAGTTTTCGACCGCCGATGAAGCTGCGCGCACGTTCGGGATTTCTCCGCGCCACGACAGGCAGGATCCGACTCTTGATGCCGGTGGATTCCGGTTTGATCTGGGAAGTTCGCTTGAATGCGGAAACATCGACATTCAGGCGAAATTCGAGGGCCAGTGGAGAGAGCTTCAAGAGCAGTTGAAAGACATTGTGCCCAATAAAGACAATGCGGGCAGATACATAAAGACGGCCACGTTCCTTGCGATTTGCTACGCGTACCCGACGATCTGCGCGCAGCTTCGCCATGATTGGCTGTCGATTCAAGGCAAGCTCAATCTCCGCTCCCAGGCTTGCTCTGCGGTGGACAAATTTATCGACAATCAGGCTGACAAGGGCGCACGGCAGCTGCGTTCCGAGGCGCAGGCACAGTGTGCTCGCGAGAACCTTGGCAAATTCAATGGCGACATGGCCTCGTCGCTTCAGTTTTGTCAAAAAGATGCTCAGATCTCTGGACTTAAATTGCGGGATTTCCAAACGGGCGTCACCCGCGCGATGGCAGGCACGAAACAAAAGGTGCTAAAATCGATGCTTTCGTTTGCCAAAGACGAAACGTCCTACACGTTCCTTTCCACTTTCCTCGGCGAGATTGTGGTCAACACCGATGGCCGTTGGGAGCCCTTGTTTGACAAGGGGCTCATGCGTCCGGCTGACGTGGCAGATGCTTTTCTCACGCGAGGACAAGGCCTCGCGTGCGCGCGTGTCGGGGACATCCTCAAAGGTCGCTACACCACTTCGAATGTGTATGAGGTCGAGGTCGCACAGATCATTCGCCGGAAACTCTCTGCCGCCGTTGTTGAGGATCTCGACGTTCTCTCGGCCCCTGATCGGCAGCTTGCGTGCCTTGCTCTTGGCCGTGCTGTGGGCCGCGAAGCGGCCCTCAAAGCCACTGCCAAATACGAGTCGCTCGTCTCAACAGGGCTTCTCAATACCGCCATCCCTGAGCCGTTGCGCGTCGAGTACCGCGATCGCATTGGCGCCGCGTTCCCGGCCCTTCGTGCAGCTCTTGAGAGCGAAGACATTCCCACCGTCGACGCGGTGCGTGGGGAGGTCGCGGCTTTTGCTCGTGCCCAGCGTGCAAAGACTGCGCTTCTTGCTGCCGAGGCCAATCGCGGCCGCACACAAAACGCACTCGGTGACGCAAATGGCACGTCTGAGTGCATTGATTCACTGACCTGTCGCTAAGGGGATGCCATGGCTGTTTTCACCGAGACACCGATCGAGGCAGCGCTTTGGACCTTCGCAGTCTCACTGCAAGAGAAGCTCGCTGAGTCCGTTTTTGATACGCCGCTTTTTCGCGGGCTGGTGGCGGTGTTCATGGGATACGCCGTGCTCAAGGCGCTGCTTCGGTATGGAACCGGGAGCGCCAATCCGTGGGTCCCACTGGTCTCGACTCTGTGTTGTTCGATGCTCGGCCTGACGTTTCTGGGTTCGATGGCGGGGAGCACGTTTCGTCCCACCACCGCAAGCGGCGATGAATGGGCCACGCGGGTGTCTACGCGCGGCAGCGGCGGCCCGCTTGGCGGGCTCTCATCTTCCGCGCGTGGCCTGCGCTTTTATCTCTACGCGCACGAAACGGCAGCAGCGCTTGCGCGGAGGGTTTCCGACGCAGTGTCGTCTGCATTTGGCGATACCGGAGGCGGAGCGTCACCCCAGCTTCTCTTTTCGACTCTGCGCGAGACGGCACGCCACACCCTCGATGATCCTGAGATTCTCGCCACGGCAAGTCAGCTGATGGAATCGTGTGGCCGCCGCTCGCGCGCTGTTTCGGGGGCTGCGTTTGCATCGCTCTCATCGGAGTTCGATCTGACGCGCGAGAATTGCGCCGCTCTGCACACGCAATTTCGCTCGCAGCTCGACATCTGGGCGCGCGAGCGAATCCACTCGCCCGGATCAAAGCTCGTCGTGCTCACGGAGGCCGCGCGCAACAACGCAGTCACGCGCGCGATTGGCCTTGATGACTCCGAGGCACTCAAGAACAAAGTCATTGCGTCTGCGGTGCAGGATTACCTGCAGACCCGCGCCGGTCTGACAAACAACAACACAAGCCCCGAAGCCCTGCTCGAAGGAAAAGAGGGCGGATCAATCGTGGGCACGAGCACGTGGGTTCGACTCTCGCGCATGATGAGCGTGGGCGGCGCACTCAACGCCATCGCACGGCCGTTTACCGGCACGGACTATGAGGCTGCGGACACCCGAAACGAAGTCGCGGCACTTTATACAAAGGTCGCCGTCTTCCTGCCGGCCCTGCGCGGATTTGCAAAGGCACTTCTGGCGCTGCTCTTTTTGGTCGCCGCGGCGCGGCTGTGCTTTGGCTCGCCTGCCCTGCTGTTCTCATGGGGTTGGTGCCTTCTGCTCGTGAGTGCCTATGAGCCGCTCTCGACGTTTCTTTACCAGGCCACTGTCACGCTCACGCGCGCACCCGAGGCTGTTCAGGCGATGGATGCGCTCCGATCCGATCCGCTCGTGCTCGTGGGTGCACAGGTGATGGACTCCTACGCCTCGCGAGTCCAAGCCGTTTACTTCGTCCTCCAGCTGGGTCTGACGGCGTTGACCGCGACCGCTGGCTTTGCCGTGTTTCGCTACCAACGGGCACTGGGCTCGCAGCTTTCTTCCTCGCTCGTCTCGAAGTCCTCCACGTTCGTGCGCCAGGTGGCGACTCTCAAGTCGGGTGTCCGCTAAATCGCGGACACTTTTCTCCCGTATCTTAAAGGAAGTTTTTCATGATGCAGCCAAGCTCTCCCTCTCGTTTGCTCCTTGCAGTCACTCCCAGTCTGTTGATGGCCTGCGGCAGCTCAGATTCCATCGGACCTGGACCCGTTCCCGTTCCTGTCCCCTCACAACCCAGTGTGCCCGGAGGCAAAGGCACAAAACCTGGAGCGGCAGACGGCTCACAGGCAAAGGTCCCGCGCCTGTTGCGCTCGGACATCAGCGAAGCAATGGTCGCGCCGTGTACGAAGGGGCAGGCGTTTGCACGCGGACTCTGTTGGGATGAAGTGCATTTCCGACCGACAGGTGTGTTCCTGTCGAGGCCAGGCGAGACGTGGGCATTTTTTGAGAATGGAAAACAGGTCTCAACGTTCATCCAGTCGGGGCACGTCTACCTAGGCCCATCCACAGTCAATGACGGAACAAACCACAGTGCTGGGCTCTACCGAAACGTCGGCGTGGCCGCAGTGAAGGACTGGCTCAACTTTCTCCCGACGTCACCGGATGAGAGCGCATCGCCCATGGCTGGCAGGGTGTCGGGCGACTACGCATTCCTTCCCGATAAAATTGGCGTCTGGTCTCCGAATGAAGCCCGCTCCCTGGAAGTCGCCAAGGTCACCGACGCCACGTTCCGTCTTTCGTCATCAGTGACGTTCGCGGACCCGGGCGACGAGCCTGAGACCCTCGAATGGCCGTTGCAGGGCACCGTGGAAATCTGCGGGCAGACCATCCAGCTGCTCGCGCTCAAACAGGCCGACATCGAATCAGCGTGCAAGACCGGCCCGCTCGGAGACACATATTCAGCCGCGGTCAAAGTGCCGCATGGCGACATGTTCTTTGATCTCTACATGGCTGACGGAGACATCCCCACGGAGCGAAAGCCCCTGGAGATCTCCTATGCACTGAAGTTCACGGACGAGGCATCGCAATGACACACATCAAGTCCACGCGGCTCAGTGCCATTCTTTTTCTTCTTGCGTCCGCATGCGGTCACTCCGACAAGGGCGGTTCAAGCACTCCCACGCCAGAGAATGTGCCGACCCCGGCAGACGCTCCTGAGCGGCGCAAAACGCCCTCGTCACCGACGGTCTTGCCTCCCGTCCCCACGGCAACGCCGGCGCGGCCAGAGGCGTGTCGAGCCTCGTGCGAGGAAGTGATCGGAGCGTTCCTTGCGCGCAATGGCGGGCGCCATCCCTTCAGGCTCTCTCTCTTGCCGCAAGCGCAGTCGTCCGGGACGTTTGCCGTGGTGCCTTCGCCGTCCAACCCACGTGAGGGAACATTTCGATTCGAGAGCACGCAGCCGCAAGAGCTGCCGTTCCTGTCGGGAACCTACGTGCTCGAACAAGAGTCCCTCGCGCTCTTTGCAACGCCTGAGTCCGCGGCCGCACGCGCAGCTCCCCTTCTCTTTCGACATGCGATCGTTGGGCCCGAGCGCACTGAAATTCTCTCGCACGTCTACGTCGTCGACCCAACCCGCAAGCACGTGCCTTTGTACGTGTTCCCTTGAGGTGCACCGCGCCTTGCACCGCTTCACTTCAAATTGAGGTTCACAATGACGCTCTCCGAGACCAGCGCTCCCTCCCCTGCAAAACGCAAAGCCGTCATCCGGGCTCCCCGTGTCCCCCGTGCCAAGTTTCATGTCGAAGGCCAGGTCCCCACAAAGAAGATGACTCTCGAACTTAAAGAGACGGCCATCGAGTCGCTCGAAGCCTACGCGGCGTTCGTTGGCAATCGGTCCGGCTACACAGTGAGCGTTGCGGCCATCGTCGAACGGCTCGCGGCAGAACTCGAGCGAGACAAGGTTTTCACGGCCTACCGAGATGGCAGAGCGAGCACCGGGCGAACGATCGGGGTCACCACAAAGGAAATCCCTACAAAGGAGGTCAGTGGTGAATGACTCAGCGCGCGTCGAATCGGACGCTGCCATGAGTCAGGAAAGTGGGCTGACACCTCCACCCAGTCTCGATGCATTGAAAGCCATCGTGAGGCGGCATGCACAGCAAAATGTCATGCCTCCTGCCGATTCGTGTCGGCTGCTTCTCGTTGAGGACGCTGCCGAGCTCCATGAGGAGCTGCAGAGGGTGGAACTGAGATGGCTGGTGGCGCTCCTGCAGGTGGAGGGTGTCCTCCCTGGAGACGGGCCATGAGGCAAGAGCTGTGCAGCATTGCTTCTGCCTGGGGGCCTGCGCGTCTCTTCGCCAGGCCTACGGCTTGGCTTCGATCCGCTGCGCGCCCTGCGTCGTCCCCTCGCCGCCTTTGGCGCGAGAGGGACTCCTCGGGCTTGCCCTTCGCCGGGTCCCCCACTTCGTGGTGGCCCCGGCTGCGCGGACCCGTGCTCCTGTCGTCGCCCGGGTCCTTGCGGAGGATTGCGTTCCGTTCGGCGCCTTTGGCTGCCTCTCTTCACTTACGCACAGTACGCCACGCTTTTGCGTGTCACCTTCCGGCAGCCACCGAGGCAATTGTCCGACATCACTTAGGAAAATGTACGGCAATGAACCGATTTTCGTTCCGGCAGTTCTGCCGGACCCTAGCAATATCAACGCACTAGGCGGAATGACAGGGACGCAAAATGTCTGGAAAAAAAAGGCACCGAGTTGATGTGAATCTCTCTGATCACGAGATGGCTTTTTGCAAGGAAGAGATGAAACGGCTTGGCTTCAACTGCATCACGGACCTCTTGCGTGAGGTCATCAATGATCGACGGCGATTTGGACCAGTGCCGGAAACGAGCGCGATTTCACGCGACATCAGAACCGCACTGGATGGAGTTGAAAAAAGAATCGACGAGTTGAAAGCAACGTTCATCGGACGTCTTGCGAAGCTCGAACGGATCCAAAGAACACTCATCCTCAACACGGCTTACGCACGTGGCTACGCAATCGGATCCGTGCGCACTTCCTCACCTGAATCTCGCAAGCCCATCGAGCACGAGATGCTGAGGAACTACGAAACCCAATTGGAGTTCTTTCTCAATCTCTTTCCCGATCAGCGCGAAGGCAGCAGCATGCAGGCGCAGTCATGAGAGAGCGCATCTCCCAACGTGAAAGGATGTCTGCCTCGCTTGAAGCTGTGAGGCCCTCCGGCGGATGGACGCTTGTCGTTCTTTCCGTTCTTGCTGGGCTGTTGCTTTCCATCCCACTTGCGCACTTTCTTCTCGGTGAATCTGTTCCGTACGTTTTGCGTTGCACTCACATTCTCGTGCGCGATTGGCTTGGCCTCACAGGAAGCAAACCCTTCATGGCGATTGGAATCGCGCCATCACAACGCGAAGTCGAACTCTCTCTGGCCTTGTTTGCGCTCCATGCGACGCCGGTAAAAATCATCGCTGCGACTCAGGCTGCGGCCATGATCGGACTCATCGCATGGAATCCTTTTGGACAAAAATCGAAGGAGACCTACAGAAAAGTACGAGACAGGGAGCGCGACCTCGTCTCGCCGTCAGAACTTTCGAAAGAAATTTCTAACGGGCCGAAAACGATTGGCCACGAGTTCAAGCCAAACAAGTTCGATTTCGTCGTTCCAGGTGTTCGCGGCCTTCGATTTCCGGAACGCTCACTTGCCTCGATGCTCGGGCTTGTGGGCGGCGCAGGGCAGGGAAAGTCAAACCTGCTTCGTCAGTTCGTCGCGAGCCGAAGGAAGTCGGATGAGAAATGCTTCGTGATTGACGTCAACGGCGAATACTCCTCCATCTTCTACCGCCCTGGCGATGTGATCCTTTCACTGTTCGATGAACGTTCGACGAAGTGGGATCTCTGGCAAGAAGATCTCCCGCCCGAAGACATTGCGGATGCCATCCTGGAGACGGGCGAGCATGTGAGCACGTCAGGCGGAGCTGAGTTCTTCAGCACCGCGTCGCAACTTGTTCTCTCCGCATTGCTCAAGGGCGTAAAATCGGAAGCGGAGCTGTGGAGGCTCGCGACGCTCGACAGGGAACGCCTTGTGAAAGAGATCGGAAAGTTTCCGGGCCTCGCAAAGCAGATGCTTGGCAAGGGATCGGATGCGCAGACGCTCGGCGTCATCGCATCGGCGCTGCGAAAGCTCGCGCCGTTTGAGTACGTGAATCGAATCGCCCGCGAGAGAGAACAGATCACAAAGAAGGTGGAAGAGGACTTTTCAGTTTCTTCCTGGGTGCGCAACGGCAAAGACAAGAGGTGGGTGTTCCTCGTCGCGACCGACGCGACACTCAGTCAGACACGCACGCTGTTTCGCATCTGGATCACGGCTCTGACGAAGACTCTGATGGCACGAAGCGAGTCGGACGAGAATGAGCGCATCTACTTTGTCTGCGATGAGCTTGCGACCGTTGGCAAGATTCCAAAGCTCTCCGACTTCCTCACGGCTGTTCGAAGGAAGCGAGGCCGCGCTGTCCTTGGATTCCAGTCGTTCTCTCAGATTGAAAGCATCTACGGGGCGACTGATGCAAAAACGATTCTGCAGGGACTTCAAAATCTCGTCGTGTTCCGATGCGCGGACCCTACGATGTCAAAGCTGATGGCCGAGCGGGTTGGAAAAGTGGAAGCCATCGAGAACGTCCTGAGCCACGGGCTCGACAGCAAAACGAATCGCTACGTGCCGAACGTCTCAGAAACATTTCGCGAGCGCTGGATCGTTTCGCCCAACACGATTTCAAATCTTGGCATTGGTGAGGCCGTCGTCAGCGTTGCACAGTTCTCGCCAGCGATTGTGAAGTTCTCGGACGTGAAGATGCCAAGCGTCACAAAGACGGCTCACGCCTACGAAAGAAGGCTCCAAGCGGCGTCCACTCACAAGGCGGATGAGGACCATGGAGTCGATTTCTACCCGGACGAACCTCCAGACTCGCTCTACGATGAGCAAGACATGGGCGAAAGCCAGACCTTACTCGAGGGACTGTGAGCCATGCTGACATCAGCCAACGTCACAGCGAACATGGCCGCGAGTTATTACGCCGCAGACAACTACTACACGGCAGGTGCCGTGCTCGCCGAGCCTGTGTGGATCGGAGAGTTCGCGCGCGAACTTGGACTCGAAGGACCTCTGGAGTCGAAAAACTTCGAGCAGATGCTTCGCGGCTTTGGACCTGATGGAAAACCACTTGTTGCCTTTCCCGAGTACCCGCATGCGGCAAAGCGTGTGGTCACGGAAGACGAAAAGCGAGCCCTTGTCGTGGGAGTGCGCGCGCTGCTCGACGAGGCGGGTGTAAAGCATGGTGAAACTCGTCTTGCTTTGGAAAGTTCGCTGGAAAAGCATGTTGCCAAGGGCGAGCTGGGTGAAAAGACGATCACGAAGCTCTCAAGGCGCATCGGAAACGCCATCGAGAACCAGGCGCCGGAACACGCACGTGACGAGAGTCCAAGAGAGGCACGACAGGCCGTGCGCACACTCCTTGAGAAGGTGAAAGCTCAGGGACCACGTCGCGCTGCAATCGACTTGACCTTGAGTGCGCCCAAGTCGGTGTCTGTTCAGGCTCTTGTCTTTGGCGACACGAGACTTGTCGAAGCCCACCGTGAGGCCGTGCGTTGCACGATGTTGCATGCCGAAAAGAACTTCGCGGCGTGCCGAGTCGGATCACGTGATGAGCGAAAAAGCGTGGTGACGGGAAAGTATGCCATCGCGCAGTTCGAACACGATCTGAGCCGTGAGAAGGACCCTCACCTGCACACGCACAACGTCATCATCAACATGACCCCATGTGAGGGAAAGGTGCGTGCGCTTCACAACGACGAACTCCACCAACACAAGCGGATGCTCGGCACCATCTACCAGAACGAGCTTGCTCTCCGCGTGCGCGCTCTCGGCTATGACGTTGCACGCAACCGTACCGGGATGTTCGAGATCTCAGGCTATTCGCGCGATCAGATCGAAACCTTTTCCAAGCGTCACTTGCAGCTTTGGGAGCAAGGGATTTCGAGCCAGGCAGAGGCCCGCCAGGTCTTTTACAATGGCCGGCGTGCGAAGAAAGCGGGTCTCGACAGGGGGTCTCTCAAAGAAGAGTGGAGCCGGTCGTGTGAAGCCAGTGGCCTTGGAGGCGCGCACGCAAAGCAGGAACGCGGTGCGGTTTACGGCGGTCCTGCTGCGACGGTGGAGGCGGATGTCGCGGTCCTTACCGAAAAGTCGGTGTCACTGCGTCTTCAGGATTTTCAGACCGCACGCCTGGGCTCAAGGCTCGGCGAGAGTCCTTCTCAGGATGTGCTTGACGAGAGCGCTGCCTACGCAAAAACAGCCCTCGTCGAAGGAAAGGTCGGCCAGACCTACACCACACATGAAGCCCTGAATCTCGAAGTGCGGTACCGAGCGAATGTTGAGGCAGGCATCGGCCAATCGGACGCATTCCTGGATACCGAACGCTGCAAGGCCCTCAGGGAGCAGCTGCGAGCAGGCAATAAGCTCACACAGGAGATTCGCCTTGAGGCCGTGAGCGGCTCATTGCAAGCTGCGGAGCAGATGGGGATTCGCGAACCGGCGCGTGTGAGAATTCAAGCTTCGCTCGAGCGCGCGACCGAAGGAGGAGAGAAACTCGCCCCCACGGCTCTCTACGGGCTGCGACGCGATATCGAAAATGACCTTCGCTCCGAAGGGCGAAAAGGAAAGGCGCTCACTGCGGCGCTCCGGACGGTGCTCGATCCATTTGAGAAGCGAGCGCAGGCCATGACTGAAGGGCAGATCCAGGCCGTGTGCGAAACTGCGCGTTCGCGCGATGGAGTCATTGTCTGGCAGGGCGTCGCAGGTGCAGGAAAGACATTTTCGATGTCCCGTGTTGTTGAACTCGCTCGGGCCGCAGGAATCGAGCCGAAGGGATTTGCCCCGAGCGCGGCTTCGGCCGCGCAGCTCGCCAAGGACACCGGGATCGCGGCGACGACCATCGACTCTCACCTGATCAAGCTCGCAAACCCAGGCAAAAGCAGTGAGCCGTCTCATAAGCCGGGCCAGGCTCCTGCGCGTGAGCTCTGGATAGTGGATGAGGCCTCCATGATGCCCGCGCGAGCCTTCACGACACTCACTGCAGAAGCGCGGGAGCGTGGTGCGCGCCTGCTGCTCGTGGGTGATGTCCGGCAGATCTCGGCCGTCGAGGCAGGCAACCCCTTTCTCGACATTCAGCAAAAGACGGAGACGACGTTTGCGTCACTCTCTGAGAGTGTGCGACAGCGCACTCCGAAACTGCAAAAAGCAGTGAGTCAGTTCTACGCGATGCAGCATCAGGAAGGTGGGAAAACCCTCCGGCAAGAGACGCTCGAAGCCCCGACGCGTGAGGCGCGCTGCAAGCTCGCGGCGAAGGCCTATCTCGCGCTGCCAAGGGGCGAGCAGGCGCAGACGTTACTTCTTGCGAGTACGAACGAAGAACGAAAGCTCGTGACCGCCGGTGTCCGTGCAGGTCTTGCTGAGCAGGGGCGTCTGCGAGGTGAAGTGACGGTAACGACACTGCGCGCACTTGATGTGGCGGACATTCACAAAAAACAGGCCACCAACTACCTGCAAGGCTACGTCGTGAAGTTCCAGGGGGCACCCGCGCGTTGGAGCCGTCGTGGCGATGCGTACGAGGTCGTGGATGTCAACGTGAAAGAAAACACGCTCCGGATTCGAGACGAGAATCGAAAGGAAAAGGTTGTGGCCTGCGAAGATCTCGTGGACGCGACGCTTTATCGAAAAGAGCAGCTCGCCGTCGCCAAGGGCGATCGCATGGTTTGGACACAAAACGACAAACGAGTCGGTGCCCTGAACAACGACCTCTTTGAGGTCTCAAAGATTTCGAAATCCGGGGTGACGTTGCACAGGGCGGGGGACGAGCGAAAAGGCCGTCTCAAACTCTCGCTCGGTGGACTGCATCACCTGGATCATGCTTGGGCGCTGACGGTGTATCGCTCCCAGGGACAAACGACAAAGAACGTGATCCTCGTGGCCGACGAGGGCATGAGCGCGAGGGAACTTCTCGTCGGCATCACGAGAGCGACCCAAGGGGTCATTATTGTCGCGCAGGATCGCGCAGAAATCGAACTCATGTCCGCGAAGAAAGGCGGCAAGCACATCGCCCATGAGGTTGCAGCGAAACTCCCGGTCATCGGACAGGAGCACGAAGGGCAAAGCATCGGGAAGAGGGGTCCTGAGAGATCTGAGCACCGTGAGCGCGGCGGTTGGGAACTCTCGAGTTTTTGAAGACGACACAGGCGATTCACAGGCCCTTTGTGACGTTCGTCACAAAGGCATGAGGAACTGGAACATGAAGCTCATCATTGCGGAAAAACCATCAGTCGGCGTTGAGATTGCGCGCGCCGTGGGCGCTGCAAAGCGCGGGGACGGATTTTTCGAGGGCGACGGCTTTGTCGTCTCGTGGGCTGCGGGCCATCTGGTGGAGCTCGCGCAACCAGACGAATACAAGCCCGAATGGGCCTGGAAACGCGGGTTCACGCGTGACCGCCTGCCGATGATCCCCGAAAAGTTCGAGCTGAAGGTGAGCGCACGCGGCAAAGCGCAGTTCTCGATCCTCAAGAAGCTGATGGCTCGCAAAGATGTCGCCTCGCTTGTGAACGCGTGCGACGCGGGGCGCGAGGGAGAACTCATTTTCGATTACATCTACCGCGCCGCGCAGTGCTCAAAGCCGGTCGAGCGCCTGTGGACGTCTGCAGCGCTTACCCAGGACGCCATCAAGCGTGAGATGAAGAACCTTTGCCCGGCGGAAAAGTTCGCGGGTCTGCGCATGGCTGCACGGGCCCGCGCGGCGGCCGACTGGCTCGTGGGGATGAACGGGACACGCGCTGTCACCATGAGCCAGCGGGGCGACCTCTACACGGTAGGCCGCGTGCAGACGCCGGTGCTTGCCTTCATCGTCGCGCGGGAGAAAGAGATCCGCGCGTTTGTCCCGGACGCCTTCACGTCTATTTTGGCAAGATTTCGCACACCACAAGGAGAGGAATTCGCCGCGAGGTATGAATTTGCTCGGGGCTGCGAAGAGACGGCGAGCGGAGGTCCGGCCCGAACGCATCAGATCCGCAATGCGACACAAATTGAAGACGTCCTCGCTGCGTTGAAGTCGCGCCGTTTCAGCGTCGCAGATCTCGTGGAGTCAAAGAGGACCGAACGGCCGCCTCTGCTCTACGACCTCACATCCCTCCAAAGGGATGCGAACCGTCTGTTCGGGTTCTCTGCCGACAAGACGCTTCAGATCGCACAAACGCTTTACGAGAAGCACAAGGCGACCACTTACCCGCGCACCGATTCAAAATATCTCCCCCAGGAAATGCGGCGCGAGCTGCCGGCATCTCTGCATGCTCTCAAGGCCGCGGGTCTTCCGAAAGACCTCGTGGACCTGGCGTTCGCGCGCATCGAGGAGAAGCGCGAGCGGGTGTTCGACGACGAAAAGGTGAGCGACCACCATGCGCTCATTCCTACATCGAAGGCGCCCGGGGGCTTGGGTGCCGATGAAGCGCGTGTCTATCGCCTCATCGCACTGCGCTTGCTCGCCGCATTTCATGACGACCTTGTGACCGCAGTGACGGATGTGACCGTTGCGGCCGATGGCACGAGTCACCGCTTCTACGCCAAGGGCAAAGTCCTCATTCAGGCGGGTTGGACCTCGGCGATTTCGCCTCCTGACGAAACCAAGGACGTTTCGTTGCCGTCCGTGGCAAAAGGCGAGCTGCTGGAGGCTTCAAAATTTGAGGCGAAAAAAGACATGACAAAGCCGCCCAAGCGCTACACGGAGGCGGACCTCCTTTCGCTGATGGAGAATGCGGGGAACAAGCTCGAAGCGGAGAGCAAGGCGATCCTTCGTGGCCGTGGGATCGGCACTCCCGCCACTCGGGCCTCCATCATCCAGGGCCTTATCCGCCGGACCTACGTCGTGGCACAGGGAAAGGTGCTCGCTCCAACCGATCTGGGCATGAAGCTCATCGATGTGGTGCGTTTCGAGGCACTCAAGAGCCCGGAGCTGACGGCGCAGTGGGAGCGCGATCTTGCGGCAATCGAAACAGGTGCCGTTACCGCAGCTCAGTTCAACCGCAAGCTTGTCGAGATGGCGCATGCACTTACACAGGCACTGTAGGCGACCGCGGATTGGAGTTCCGCATGCAAATGCGTGTCCCCTGGAGGTAGATTCCGCTGCATAAAACACAGGAATGCACACAAAAAAAGCAACCCATCACTATGCAGATTAATTGTGCAATTACGGCAAAAAAAAGTGGTTTTAGCCACTTCACCTCGCACCTGTAATCTCTTAGAGTAATTTCTAGTGTGTTTAGGTGGTAGAAACTCTGGTTGAGGGATTGTAATGAAGGTAATCTCGGTTGCTAATCAAAAGGGCGGAGTCGCGAAGACGACCCTTTCGGTCAATCTTGCAGCAGCATTTGCTCTAGCGGGTCAGCGCACGCTGCTTATTGACACGGACCCGCAAGGAGGAGCGAGCGATTCACTTGGCTACCAATCGCACAAAGACCCGACGCTTACTCTTGCTCAATGGTATCGCAATCCGGAACCGCTTCAAGCCCACAAACACCTGTTTGAGACGCGGCAAGAGAACCTGTTTTTGATGCCGAATACCCTGGATGCCATGGAAGCGGCGATCTCGATCTCTCGCGATCCAACACCCTCAACGTTCATCCAAAGATTTCTGCGGTGTAACGCCATAAAGGACAGCTTCGATACTGTTGTGATCGATACACCACCCAATCTCGACGTCCATTTTAATAATGCGATCATGGCCTCTGACTTCGTGTTGATTCCCCTTACTCCAGAGTTGAAAAGCGTGCGCGGTATTATGAACCTTCAAGATTCGCTGGAAAAGCTGGCTCAGGCAAGCAGTATGCGAATACTCGGTATCGTCCTCACGAAGGTTCAACATCAGTTGAATACGCACAAACGCGTAATCGACTTTATCCGCTCAACGTATGGCGACCTTGTGTTCAATACGATGATGACTCAATCGAAGTTCTATCCTGAGACGGATGAGCACTCCGGGATCAGTGTCTTGATGCACGCGGTGGACTCCAAAGCTAGTGCCGAGGTCACATCTCTGTTCGAAGAAATTTCATCTCGGATGGGTGAAATAGGCGCTGGACGCAGAGCAAAGCCCAAGCTCTGGGACGGCAAAGTGAAGCGGGCTTACGACGCTCTCGTAGAGTCGATGTGAGGGGTTTGTGCAAAGAGAAACAAAGAAACAAAAGTCGGCAAAGGAGCTTCAAGATCGGCTTCGTCGTGCGGCAGGTGGAGAATCGGGAATTTCCCAAAATCCCCTTCTTGCTCGAGCCAAGCAGGTTTTGAAGTCCGACTTCGGCGTCGCTGATGACAGAATAATTTTCGATCAGGGGCGTGTTGGTGCGTCTGCAACGTTCGAGCGCATTACGGACGCAGATGCCCCGGATGTTGGGACCATAAAAAGAGGCGCTTCTGCCGACCCAACTTCGCCTGCGAAGCACAATCTCGAGCCTGAAGCGCGAGGGGGGCAGTTCAGTCACAGTTCCATTTACGAGTCAGCTCGTTCCGAGCCGGCTCCCTTCGAGGCAGCTCGTTCCGAGCCGGCTCGGAACGAGCTGCCTCGAAGGG
>Ga0163152_10002535_pt1 | contig 25724 bp, 31 predicted proteins | sample OliLakLV19MP8IB2_FD_148635 | JGI IMG/M metagenome (GOLD analysis project Ga0163152, IMG submission 148635) | Freshwater microbial mat bacterial communities from Lake Vanda, McMurdo Dry Valleys, Antarctica - Oligotrophic Lake LV.19.MP8.IB-2 | ecosystem: Environmental > Aquatic > Freshwater >...
AGCTGAACGCCATCGCCCATCGCCTCAACACGCGCCCGAGAAAATGTCTCGACTTTGCGACGCCCCTGGAAGTCTATACGCAACTGCGTCATCAACCACCCGTTGCACTTGGAACTTGAAACCGCCCTGCCTTATACCATGGCGAGCATTAATGCTTCGAGGCTATTAGCGGAGCGAATTGCGCAGTTGCTCAGTGAATCAGCGGGGACATCCTGTTTTTCGCGGTTGGCTTGGTCCAGCTCTAGGTTAACATCTCTAACGAGCCATAAGAATTTCTTCTCCTCATGGCATCGGAAGGGCGGCCTTGCGGGTTCCCATCGTGCGCGCGTCCAACGAGGGGAGTCCACGACCGCGCGTTGCGCGAGCACAGGGAATCGCCAGACCGGCATTCTCTTTCCTTCCCTCCAACCATATAAAGGGGAGTGGCCAAGGTTGCCCTCAACTGCGCGCATCGCACGATATACATGTTTCCTCCAAGCTTGCTTGTCCCTCTTTGGGATGGGGGCTGATTGATCTTCCACTGCGCGTGTCCAACGAGGGCCTTCTGAGGCCGCGCGTTGCGCGAGCACAGAAGATCATCAGGCTCCATCCCGTCCTCTGTTCTGCGAGCAAGGAGGGCACCTGGCAGCGCTCCACCATTGCTTGAATTGAGAGGGGAATACCGAAGGAAAGTTGGGAAATCCACAAGCGGTGTCAGGTCTTGAATCGCACATGTTGGATGAATCGGAGGAATTAAGCAGAGGGTGAGCGCCTCAGGCACGGGGAATCACTTTGTCTTCATCGACGACCTGGCTGACATAGTCGAGCGCAGCCGCGATATCCTCACGGGTCAATTCCGGATAGGTGTGAAGAATCTGCTGGTTCGTGTAGCCGCCGGCGATCAATCCGAGAATGTTGGTCACCATGATCCTTGTCCCTCGGATGCAGGGTTTCCCGCTACAGATATGCGGATCGATACTGATTCGTTCATAGCGCATTGAAGACCCCTCCCGACCCCGATATCGTGCTTCGTGCGACTGGTTCATGATAGCAAGCTCCACCTGGCCGGTCAAAGGATCTTGCCGACAGCGCCGGTCACACTTGATATGCGTGGTCCGAGTTGATGCGCGACTGATCGAGGCGGGATTCGTAAGGCCCCGGCGTTGAGCCGGGGCCTGGTAGGGTTTACGAAGCAGTCGAGGTCGCGAGCGGTTCGTCCCGCTCTGCTCGTGCCAATGGTGGTGCATCCTGATTGAATGCGGCCGGGAGTACCTCTTCGATCCGTTCGGCTAGGATGAAGGTCAGCTCATTCCGCACTTCCTGCGGCACCTTTTCCAGATCCTTCTCGTTCGCCTTCGGCAGGATGATGCGTCGGATGCCGGCGCGATGGGCGGCCAGCACCTTTTCCTTGATTCCTCCGACAGGTAACACCAACCCGCTTAGGCTGATTTCGCCAGTCATGGCTGTGTCGCTCCGCACCGCTTTCCCGCTATAGGACGATGCGAGCGCGGTGGCCATGGTGATCCCGGCTGAAGGTCCGTCTTTCGGGATGGCGCCGGACGGCACATGGATATGCAACCCATTCCGTTTGAAGCGGGAGATATCGAGCCCCATGCTTTCCGCATGGGACCAGAGGTAACTTCGTGCCGCGCGGGCAGATTCCTGCATGACGTCGCCCAACTGGCCGGTGATGGTCAATTCATGGCTGCCGGGAAGCAGCGTGGTTTCGATATAGAGGACATCCCCACCACTCGGAGTCCAGGCCAGCCCCGTGGCCACGCCGGCGGGCAAGACCGCTCGTGCTTCCTCCGGCATGAAGCGCTCGGACCCAAGCCAATCGGGAAGGACGGTTGGCTGAATGGACACAGGAATCCGCTCCTGGCCCTCTGGAAGTTCCGCGAATGTCAACGCGACCTTCCTGGTCAGACGACCGAGCATCTGCTCAAGTTGGCGTACGCCGGCCTCCCTCGTGTAGCGGCTGATGACGAGGTTCAAGACCTCATCCGACAGCAGGGCTTGGCTGCTATCCAGGCCTGCCTCTTTGAGTCGCCGGGGCCAGAGGTAGCGACGGGCGATCGCTGCCTTTTCCCGGTCGCTGTAACCCTGGAGGTGGATGAGTTCCATCCGGTCGAGCAGCGGTTGACTGATCGTATCCAGTGTGTTGGCAGTCGTAATGAAGAACACGTTCGATAGGTCGAACGGGAGATCGAGATAGTGGTCGCGGAAGGTGTGATTCTGCGCCGGATCCAGGACCTCCAATAAGGCCGCAGCTGGATCGCCACGGAAGTCTCGACCCATCTTGTCGACCTCGTCCAACATTAATACGGGATTATTCACGTTGGCTCGACGCATGGCCTGAATGATCCGTCCAGGCAGGGCTCCGACGTAGGTCCGGCGATGGCCTCGCAATTCTGCTTCATCATGGACGCCGCCCAGGCTGAACCGTTCGAAGGTTCGTCCCATGGATCTGGCAATCGACTGTCCCAGACTGGTCTTGCCGACGCCTGGAGGTCCGACGAGGCAGAGGATGGGTGCCTTGGCTGCGGGATTTAATTTCAGCACGGCCAGATGTTCGACGATCCGTTCCTTCACTTCTTGAATACCGTAGTGATCTTCTTCCAGGACCTGACGAACCTTGCTCAGCTCTAAACGGTCTTCCGAGGATTTCTTCCAGGGAAGCTCCATCACCAGTTCGAGATAGGTCCTGAGGACCTGATGGTCTGGCGAAGAAGGGGGAACTTTGGCCAGTTTGGCAATTTCCCGCTCCACTTCCTTTCGCACAGGGTCGGGAAGATCGGCTTCGTGAACCTTCTTGTTGAGTTCAGTGATTTCATTCTCTTCACCCACGCCCTCGCCGAGTTCCTGCTGAATGGCCTTCAATTGTTCACGGAGGATATATTCTCGTTGGGTCTTACCGATCTTGGCTTGGGCGTCGCTGGTGATCTTGTCCCGCAGCTGTAGTATCTGAATTTCTTTCGAGAGGGAGGCATAGAGCGATCGCAATAGCTCGATGGTGGAGGAACTTTCGAGCAGCTTTTGCTCGTCATGCAGGGTGAGATTGAGGAGCGTGGCGAGGCGATAGGCCAAGGCGACGGGATTGTCTTCGTTGCCGAAGGCCTCTGTGGCCTCCTGCACTCCTGGAGCCTGAATCAATCTAGGAAGGTCTGTGACCAATTCCTGGATGGCTCGGTGGAGGGCCTGAACTTCGGTGCCTTGGTCGGTCGGGTGATCGAGCCGCCTGGCCTCGACGAGAAGAAACGGTTGTGTCTGTCCAACCTTGAGCAACGCGACTCGTTCAAGTCCCTGCATGAGCGCATGGACCGTGCCATCCTCTGACCGTCCAACCTGTTTGATCACGGCCTTCGTTCCGATGGTGTAGAGCTCGTCGAGCCCCGGCTCTTCCGTCAGGGGATCGCGCTGTGCGACCACCAGAATCGTCTTCTCTTCTGTTTTCATTGCCGCTTCTACGGCAGCGATCGACCGTGCACGTCCGACGGTCAAGGGCATCATGATCCCAGGAAAGAGCACGGTGCGTTTAATCGGGAGTACCGGTAGCGTGACAGCCGTGGTCTCGTTATTCATGTGGACACATCCTTCCGCTCAGTCGGTGAAAAGACTCAAGCCGGGCATCAAGAATGGAGATAGTTTCTGTCGAGCACAAGTCAAGGGGAGGGGTGGGCTGGAATGGAGGAGTCGCCGCAACTGCCTGTCATCGCAGGGACGTTCCAGGGGAATAAGCGCCTCAGCGATCGACGAAGACGCCACCGTGAGGATAGAAAAAGGCTCCTCCGTCACGGGGACGAGCGTCGGCCGGTGTCGATGATGTGGATGGGAGAGTATAGGTGTCTCTGCCTTCGAGATCGAAGAACCCGGCTACACTCTTTCCCGAGGAGTCTCCGAAGCCCGATCCGACTTGGTACTGGTCTTCCCCTCCCTCGTCGATGAAGAGTCCCCAGCCTGCATAGTCGGCTCGACCAAGACCGGTCGAGCGCGCGAAGGCATAGGTGTCGCAGCCTTTTCCTGCATCGATCATCAGGCTCACGCTGCTGTCCCAGGCCACCCCGCCGTTATAGAAGGGGCCGGAGGAGCCGTAGCGATCGTCTCCCTGCCGGTCGATGAAGAGGCCGACCCCAAAGTGGGCGGAGGCGCCATGCCCATAGCGAGCAGCCAGGTGTTCGTCGTTGCCGGCGAAGTCCAATTTCATCCCAGCGCCGAAAAAGTAGCCCTGTCCCTGCGAAAAGTTTGCGCCGGCATAGTGATCGCGCCCTTCGATATCCAGCAAGATTCCCCATCCACCGGCCAGACTGTAGGCTTGCCTCTTTACGTTCTTTGTCAGAATCCGTTGTCCCGATCCGGCGCCCAGCCCGAAGCAGTCATACTGATAGAGGGGATCGCCTGGCTTTCCCGTTGGAGCATCCTGCTCGTTGTAGGCACTGGGATAGGTGTCGCCGCATTGATAGTGATCGTCGCCGGCAATATCGATGACGGCGCCGACGCCCAGGGGGCCGCCGAATCCGATGGCGAAGCCATGACTGGTATAGCGGTCGTTCCCTGCCCCATCGAGCAAGAGGCCGAGTCCTCCAATGGCTGCGCCCTGGGTCAGGCGAGCGCCGATATAGACATCGTTGCCTGTCGCGTCGAACAAGATTCCGAGTCCGCCGAACCCGGCGCCTCCCGACCCCATGTCGAGCTGATAGACATCGTCCCCGTCGTGATCGATTAGCAATCCCACCCCCAGCCGCCCGGTGGCCAGTCCCAGTGGCGCCCCGTGATAGGTATCGTCTCCATTGAGATCGATGACGACGGCATTGCCCTGATCCTCGTCCGTAGACGCGGCAATCATGCCTCGATAGAGATCGTTGCCGCCCACATCGATGATCAGACCGATGCCCTTATCCAGATCATAGGTGTTGGGTCCTGGGCCGCCAATCACAATCAGTCCGTAGGGTGTCTCTTGGAGCAAGAGCACGTCTCCCGTCACGCCGGGAGGAACGGCGGAAGGGGGCAGGGGATTGGTCCAAGCCTCGGCAACGTGGTCAAGCCAACGCTCATTGGCGAGACGGGCGAGCACCTGGGCCGCCGCAATAAGACTGGCATAACCCACCTGTTCCTCAAGTAGTTCGGCAAAACGGAGATCGGCTTTCATTCGCACGATCGTCTGGTCTGACAGGTGGGATATCTGTGGGGTGAAGTGTTCAGCGATCGATCGTGCATGGAGAAACAGGAAGTGCCGTTCTGCCTCGGTCAGATTCGTCAATGCGCTGTCTCGGTGCCGTGACGCCTGCTCCAAGCTTCCGACCATGAAGGTCAGGAGGTCTTCGCGTGAAGAGCTTGTCGGCAGAGGAATCGGTTGGTAGAAAGTGGAGGAGCGATCCATACCCGCTTCCAGCACATCGAGGAGGGCTGGAAGGTTGACGGACCCGCCTGTTGCCATTTCGGCCAGCAAGAGTCCCTGATGCTCCAAATCCGTCAGACCCTCCCAGGGTTGCGTGAGGGCGTTGGTGACCAGGCGACGTCTGAACTGCGCCGGGATCTTCTCGTCAGTTGCATGCGTCGCGAGGACATCTGTGTGGTGTAATCCGGTGAGTCGCTCGAAGTCCGTTCGGACGGTAACCGCGAGCCGGTCGAGCACCGATTGGCGCATAGGGCTGCTGGGTGCGGGAGGGGGATCAATCAACGCAACGAAGCCTTGCACCACACTGCAACCAGGAAGCCACAGGAGCAGGGGCACACCGAACAGAAGCGGCAGGAGTCGATTCATGATCTGTGTCCACATCATTAGTGAGGCGTCATCCTGTGTTCGTCGGTGCGTGAATCGTTTTTCGCATCGACCCAGACACAATCTGAAATTCATACAACCGACATTCCAGCGGGCCATTGAAGAGGGGAATGCGTTTCGAGGGCGCGAGGCCGATAAGTGTGGGAACCCGTAAATCACCAGTAAAGAGATAGGCCCGCCAACCGCTGAAGCGCTGTTTCAGCCAGTCGCCCAACTTGGGATAGAACGCATCGAGTTCTTCTCGCCGGCCCAGCCGGACTCCATAGGGGGGATTGATCATGATCACGCCCTGTTCAGCTGGAGCCTCAAGGTCGAGCACGTCGCTTTGCCGCAGGCGAATATCGATTGCAAGCCCCGCCCCCTGAAACGTCCGCTGCGCAATCTTGACTGCGGCAGGATCCTGGTCGGACGCATAGATGGCCGCCGGTACCTCGGCCAGTTGTTTCACCCGAGACGCTTCGCGCAGATGGCCCCAGCGTTTGGGATCGTGGATAATCAAGTGCTCAAACGCGAATGCCCTGGACTGCCCGGGCGCGATCCTGCGCGCCATCATCGCCGCTTCGAGAGGGATCGTTCCCCCGCCGCACATAGGGTCGAGCAGCACGTCGTTGGGCGTCCATCCAGCGAGCCGCAGCAAGCCCGCCGCCAGGTTTTCTCGCAACGGTGCCTCGACAGACACGATACGATGGCCTCGCTTGAAGAGTGGGTCGCCGGAGGTGTCTAGATAGAAGGTCACCGTTGACTCATCGAGAAACGCGTCAAGCCGGATGTTCGGGTGATGGGTGTCTACATTCGGTCTCTTATGGCGCACCGCCATAAACTTATCGCAGACCGCGTCTTTAATACGCAGCGTGATGAAGTCCAGGCTGGTGAGGGGACAACGGCGTGCGCTCACTTTCACCTTGATGGTCTGCGACGAGGTGAACCAGTCAGGCCAGGGCAAGTTATAGGCTGCGCGGTACACATCGTCTTCCGAGAGATAGGGGGCCTGTCCGACTTCCCAGAGCACGCGGCTGGCAATGTGACTCTTGAGATTGACCCAATACATGCTGGACCAGGGGGCTAGGAAGGCAACCCCGCCGTCTGTCTTCGTGGTCATCGGCACGCCAAGGTCGTGGAGTTCCTGTTCGAGAACGCCCTCCAGCCCACTCGGGCAGGGTGCAAAGAACCGTAGTTTTGTGCTATCCATCTGAGATCACCCCCGACTGAGCGTCACCATGAACTATTGTAGTGTCTGCGGTACGGCTGTCACCAAGAAAGTCCCCTCCGGCGACAATCGTCTGCGGTTCGTCTGCGACTCCTGTCAGACCATTCATTACCATAATCCAAAAATCGTCGCAGGCTGCATTCCAGAGTGGGGCGGACGCATTCTCCTCTGCCGACGTGCGATCGAGCCCAAGTCCGGTCTCTGGACCTTTCCTGCTGGTTTTATGGAAATCGGCGAGAGCACTGAGCAGGCGGCCGTTCGTGAAACATTGGAGGAAGCAGAGACTCAGGTGGAGCATATCTGCCTGTTTGCGGTCCTGAGTCTCCCACACATCGGCCAGGCCTACCTGGTCTTCCGCGGGCCGATGCGTTCGCCGGATTTCGGGGCAGGTGAGGAAAGCCTTGAGGTGCAGTTGTTCTCGCTTTCTGACATTCCCTGGGGCGAGATCGCATTTCCCGTGGTCAAGGACGCCCTGCGCCGTTATGTCGAGGATGTGACGCGTGGCGAGTTCCAGGTGCATGTGGCTACCTTACCGGATCGACTCGCCTAACCACCGGCAAGAGGCTGAAACAGGCATCCAGCTTCGTTCTCGCATCGTTCAGATCCTCCACGTACCCCGGGTACGCGTCGGCCCTTCACTCGCTGCGGCCTTGCTGGGCGGCCTGTTTGAGCCTCTTGCAGGGTAATTTCCCTTTTAGCTAAAGGTGCAGGCATAGTGGCATTGTCGAGATGAAACGGTTTTTCAATCTCCTACTAGGTCGCTCCATTAGTTAAGCGTGGGAATCATACTCAGGGGCAGACTGCGGCCATGGCCGTCGTGTAGAAAACGAAACCCAGCTGCCTCCGTGTAGTCGACAGTCACACCTTCCATCCGTGGCGCACTCTGCCGATCAACCGCAATCGTGAGCCCATTGACTTGTTGAACGTCGTCGTCAGGCTGGGCCGTCGCTTCCAGCGTGATCCCGAAGCTCAAGCGTGAATCGCCCAAATCGCGCACGGAAATTCGGACGACCGGATCCTCAGGATGATGGAGTTGAATCGCTTTCAGCTGAGCAACGGCGGCAACGGTGAGGGTAATCATAAAGGGGCCTCTGTGTGGCGAACGATGCCGTGAATATCGACCAGGTGATCTTCCCGATCGATTGAATAGAAAATCCTCCAGTCCTCGACCGCATATTTAGAAAGGCCCGGCAGGTCTGACGCAATGGGGTCGTGGCGTAAGTTATCGATGTTGGAGGCAATCCATTTGGTCTTGTCCAAGAGTCGCTGTGCCATGGACGGCTCAAGGTCTGCAAGATCTTTGAGGATGATGGGGCGATAGGCAAGCCGATACCAGGCCATATCGTCCTTACCAGCGCAGACCGAGTCGGTCTGCGATGTCTTCGCCGGACAGTCTCTCCGTACTGGACAGGGATTCCTTCAAACGGGCGCGCAGGCCACTGCCGAGCTGGAGCCCGAGGTCGGGATCGCCCAGTAGCTCGCGCAAACGATCGTCGACGATACCGCGTACGAGTTCGTTGAATTGTTCCTGGGACAGTTGGGAGAGGTTCATGAAGACGAAGGATACGGAGGCGAGTGCCTAAAATGCAACTCAAGAAAAGATTGCCTACGAAAGGTCGGGTTTGAGCTGAAGTTGTTGGATCAGCCGTTGGATTATGTGGTTCAGCCGGTCTTGATGCGGGGGAGCCACCGTCAGAAATTCAAGCCCGATGCCGGCGGACCCGGACCAGCGGACTGCAGCATTGTCGATCAAGATGGGCTGGGATTCACCGGGAATATGCAGGTGGATGGTGAGCTGCATACCGGTAAAGGGGCTGATGATACTGTCGACACAGCATCCCTTGGTCGAAAGGTCTCGAATCGATCCCGTATGGCGGAAGCGGTTCTGGTGCACCAGGGTGCTGGAGAGCGACACGGGGAATCTGATGTGTTTTCTCGTGACCATAGAGGTGTAACGATTCCTATGGAACGATGTTCACCTGCGTTGCCAGGAGCTGCTCCAGACGGGCTCGTTCCCGCTCCTGCATGTCAATAAATTCCACGCCAAACTCGAGTTTCAGAATCCACTGGATGGTGGCCGCTTGAACGGTGATAGCAATCGGTTGATCCGGAGTCTGGAGAAGTACGGTCAAGCGGGCGCCGCGCTTGACTGCAAGATCGCTCACGACCTTGCAGCCACCCATCCCGAGGTTGTAGACGATCCCTATCCCTGCATGATCGCCTGAAAATATCGCAGGGAATTCGACTTGATAGCGAACGTGCTGTCTCTGTTCCGTCATCGTGGGGCCCTCAGAAGGTGTGCGTCTCAATAGAACGGCCTCTTCGATGAGGCTTCCCCGACTATGCGTTCATCTCTGGCAAGGCTAATCGGTGAACGAGTGGATGTCAAAGAAATAGAGATCTTTGAAAAGTTCATGTTCCCATGTAGCTCCCCGCAGCAGCCTATTCAGCCTTCGTACCCACGTCGGCTACGAGGCCGGAAGTTGCGGGGTACTCGGCGAAGGAGAGTAAATTGAGGAGGACAGAGGTGAGGCCGGACGGATGACGCTCTGTGAGAAGACGAGATGTGGAGCAATGGGTTCCGACATGAGCCTCTCCGCAGAACTCACCTGTTGCGGCAACGCGGGGCTGAGCCGCCGCGTAGCGGTCGGTTTCGTGCACCTGGTTCTCCCGGAGCGAAGCGAAGGGAGAACCAGGTATGAGACTGATCTGCACGCCAGCAAAAGGTTTTTCATCCTGTTAATTACAAGGAATAATTCTTTGACATGCTTCTGTAACTACTCAGGTGTTCAGGCTGAAGACTCAATGCCTTTAGCCTATCTACCTGAGTAGCACGAGCACGTGCTTGGCCTGGTTGCCATTTGATTTTCGGTTGGCGCACTTCTAGAATGCCGCCATTGGATTGACCTGGCCCGCATTATTCATGAACGGTTCTGCTGCAATCACGGATTCGCCGCTGCGACAAGCCTGGACACGGCTGCGCTGCGTCCAGGCAGGCGGGCTCGCCACTCGGTCGGTCAACATACTGTTTCAAGTATGCCTTCCTCCCTCGTGGCTCCGCGCGCCTGTCTCGCCTGGCGACTGCGCGATTTCGCAACGAACCGTCATGAATAGTGCGGGCTAGCGATGCCCACCACCTCTCGTTCTCGAACAATCCCTCTGCCCAAGAAGAAGAGTTCGAAGAAGCCCTCCGGCCTCGACGCCTCGCTGAAGCGCCGTTTTCAGACCCGGTTGCTGAAATGGTATGAGAAACATGGCCGCGATCTTCCTTGGCGAAAGACCTCCGATCCCTATCACATTCTGGTGTCTGAAGTGATGCTGCAACAGACGCAGGTCGATCGGGTGATTCCCAAGTATCATGAGTTTCTAGACCGCTATCCGAGCTTTGAAGAGTTGGCCGATGCGCCGGTCTCGGATGTGAAGAAGACGTGGTATCCGCTCGGGTACAACATTCGCCCGGAGCGGTTACATAGCATCGCCTGCGAGACGGTAGAACGGTATGGGGGCCGGCTTCCGAGCGATGCGGAGGATTTGCTGTCGTTCAAGGGGATTGGGCGGTACACGGCCGGCGCGATTCGGTCGTTCGCATTCAACGAAGATGCGCCGATTCTGGATACGAATGTGATTCGAGTCCTTCATCGGGTGTTCGTCGCGAAGGGCGATCCCAAGACTCAAAAGGCAAAGCTGTGGCAATTGTCGGAAGCCTTAATTCCACGCGGGAAGGGATATGACTTCAACCAGGGGATCATGGACTTTGGGGCGACCTGCTGCACGGCGCGAAATCCTTCCTGTGAACGATGTCCGATGAAATTATTTTGCAAGACATACCCCTTCGACAAAAAATCGCGAAGCGTGACGAGGCGGCATGAAGGTCGTTGAAGTGGCCGCCGGCCTGGTTTATCGTGATGGCCGTTACTTGATCGCTCGACGGAATCCTGGCGTGCATCTGGCGGGTTTCTGGGAGTTTCCCGGAGGAAAGTGTGAGCCGGGCGAAACGTTGGAAGAATGTCTGCGGCGGGAGTTGTTTGAGGAACTCGGTGTTCATATTGACGTGCCGATACCGTTTCAAATTATTCGGCATGAATATGAGGAGAAAACTGTGAATCTGCATTTCTTCCGTTGCAGAATCGAAACCGGGCAGGCCACAGCCATCGACTGCGCGGAAATTCGATGGGTCTGGCCGCATGAGTTGGGCAACTTTGAGTTTCCGCCGGCGGACCGTCCTATTATCGAAGCCATCCAGAGGCAAACTATGGGAGAGGGCTCATGAAGGTCGTTCTGGACATTGAAACCATTCAAGCGCCTCGGGAAGAATGGGCGAGGTTGGTGGGGAAGTTCTCGCCACGCGTCGAATCTGATCCGGCAGGCGAGGGCTACGATCTGTTTACAGCAGGGGCTGCCGAAGCTCAACGACAGGCCGAGGATGAACAATATGCGAAGTCTGCTTTCGACGGCACGTTCAGTCAGATCGTCTGTATCGGCCTCTTGGAGTTTTCCGATCAGCTGGAGCCGCGCGGGGCGGTGGCTTGGTATGGAGGGGATGAGCGGGAGTTATTGCAGCAATTCTGGAGCCGTCTGGCGCAGAGCCGTCCCTCTCTTTTCATCACCCATAACGGGCTAGGCTTCGATATCCCGTTCATGAAGAAGCGATCGATCATTCACCAAGTCAAACCGAGCATGGACATCAATCTCGCCAAGTTCCGCACGGAGCCGATCTACGACACGATGGCAATTTGGAGCAATTGGGATACGCGTGGGTGGGTAAAACTCGACGTGCTGGCGCGAGCGCTGAAGGTCGAAACGAAATCCGGCAGTGGAGCTCAGGTGGCTGAGATGTGGGGGAGGGGACAGGGGCAAGAGTTGGCCCGGTACTGCCTACAAGATACCTATGTGACGTATGCCTGTTACTGCCGAATGAATTTTCGACAGCCCCTGTCCAGTGAAGTGGTCTTGCTTCAGCCGGAGTTGCTGAATGTCGATTAGCCGGCAGTATGTATGAAGGTTCGTCGCGAAAGCGTGCAGACGAGAAGCGAGTGGGACATTCGGAGCGGTGAAACCATGAGGCATTTTCGTGCAGTAGGTCGAAGGGATGAACGGCGGGACTGCCGGACGGAGCTGCGTATCCGCACTTGCAGCAGACGCGTCATACATTGGGCGGGTGAAGCGAGGCTAGCGAACCTTCGTCGCGCGGGCCGATTTCATCTTCGGTGCGGATTTGCCGGATACCTTGGTCAACCTCAGTGCTTTGATCTCTTCTTCGCGGTCCCGTAGTTCTCGTTTCATCCATTTCGACTCCTTGCGAAGCATCGTGATCTCGGAGCCTTGCTTCGCGAGCGTCTCTTTTGCCAGATTCAAGTCAATGAGTTTCTGGGATAAAAACTCGTCCTGCTCCAGATCCTGTCCTATGCTGGTAGAGACCGGCTGAGCTTGTGCTGGAGCGGCCGCCACCGAGGGAGCAATCGGGGTGATCAGTGGGGCTTTTGCTATCGGCAGGGGGGCAGGCATCGGCATCTTTGCCATAGCACGATAGTTGATGATCATCGTCATGGCGTCGGCTGCACCGCCTGCGACATAGGCTGGAGCCGGTTCGATGCGTGCAGCCGACTCAGGCATAAACCCAGTCGGCTTGGCACCCTTCCCAATGGTCAAGTAGATCGACCCCTTCTGTACGTAAATACTGCCCGTGGTGGGTTCAGAGCCTGACCCTGCCGATGAGGATACGCGAAACCACACTAGCTCTTCGGGTTTCGCTTTAGATAAGCCTTGTGTGAGCAGGGGAGAAAGAAACTCTGCATCCTCATCGCTGAAAATTCTCATCGGCTTGCTGCCACCAGCGGACATTCTCGAAGATCCTTTCACGTCGTCATTGCTATATAACCCCATAATGATCTTTGTGATGGTCTGTTGATCGATCACGGCAGGATGGCTGGCGTCAAACGCCCAATCGTCCACTTCTTCTATGTAGACCTTGCCATTCACGTTCTGAGTGAGTTCTGGTCCACTGGAGCAACCGCTGCCGACGAGGGCAAGCGCAGCAATTCCAAGAAGGCCGCGCATGATCGGTCGCTGCACATTCGCTAGTGGGAGATAGTTCTTCATCGCCAGGTTCCTTCTTTCAGAAATGGGTGTGCAGGGTCCGTGGCACGATACTCTGTGGCAGCGCCAGGGTGATTACCAGATGCCCAGGCCCATCAATGCCATGCTGAGTGCAATCCATCCGAAGATTCCCAGTGCAATCAGGGTTTCCAGGCTTATGGAGGTCGCTGCTTTGTCTTTCACGCTGGGATCTTGTTTCTCGCTCATGTCCCGTCTCCAAAAGAGTGAGAGAGTGCGGTTACGTAGTCGATGATTCCATTGGTAAGCAAAGACTATGCCTTTAGAAGAGATGAAGCAGACGGAGTGATAGGCACTTGCGATGACAAGGGAAGAGGGGGATAAATACAGAATGGGCTGACTAAATTCCGATACAAATCAATCAGGAATGTCGTGATTGTAAGTACTTGATAATATAGATATAAGTAGTAGTACGGCAGCGAATTATTTTATAGATTCAAAACAGGGAAGTTCCCGTTCTCATGCCGAGAATGATGTGGATGACAACCGCGATTTCTTCATGCGAGGCAGGAGGGGTTAGGGGCCTTATGGACAGATTTCGTTCAACGCTGTTCGTTTTTGGAACCTAGGAGTCTGTCCGACATTGACCGTTCTACTACGGCGAACGATCCGCGACCATCTGCGTCGTTCTCGGCCCGAAAAAATCCTCAACGTACTCCAGCGAATACGCCTCCGGTTTTTCCGTGCCTGCGGCCTCGCATCTGGCCGCACCTCCTTCGCCTCGTTACGAAGGCAATGTCGGACAGGCTCCTAGTCACAACAATGATTTTTGGAGAAGGACGTAGGGTGGGCACCAGCGATTCAATTCATCCGTCTACACAGGAAGCCACGGCTGCCCGTCCTCCGCAGTAGTCTGCTACGGAGGATGGATCAATCTGTGGAGGAATCGGCAGCGGGTATCTTCTGAAGCCTTGGCGAAGGAGGACATGCGTTCAGCCTTTGTAGCTGAAGCTACAAAGACGGAATAGACTCGGTGGGTTTGGCCGAAGACACCAGAGGGGCCATGGCTGTATAGCCGTGGGGCTCCACCGATGGACGTTCCGCATACAACGTCGTGGACGACGCATCGTAGATGGCCAGGGAAATCATGTCTCCCGGTTGCGAGGGCACGGTGCACTTGTCCCAGATGACGGTGATGTTGCCATCCGATTTTCCCATGCCCTGTGCGGCGGATCGTTTCGCATCCCCTTCGACCAGGACCGGAATGGTCGTCTTCAGATATTCTCGGTTGCGTTCGTAGGCAATGTTCCGTTGAAGGTCGAAGAGCCGTGTCACCCGTTCGGTCTTTACCGTCTCGGAGACATCGTCCGAAAACTTGCGCGCGGCGATGGTGTTTTTTCGTTCCGAGTACTTGAAAATAAATGCTGAGTGAAACCGTGTTTCCTCAACCAGCCGGTAGGTGTCGGCAAAGTCTTCATCGCGTTCTCCGCAGAAACCACAAATAATATCGGTGCTGAGGACAATGTCTGACCGCAAGGCGCGTATACGGTCGACTAAGGCGCGATACTCTTTGTTGGTATAGGTACGATTCATCAAGCTGAGAATGCGGTCGCTGCCGGATTGGAGCGGCAAGTGAATTTGTTTGCAGATATTGGGGTGTGCCGCCACGGCTTCGAGCAACGAGAGTGGAAAGTCTTTGGGGTGCGGGGAGGTGAATCGCACGCGTTGGATGCCTGGTACATCCGCCACGGCCGTGATTAAGTGCGCGAAGTCCCAGTCGCCGGACCGGTAGGAATTGACGTTTTGACCCAGGAGCGTGATCTGTTTGTATCCTTGCGCGGCGATCCGGTGGGCCTCCTGAACGATTCCCTCCGGATCGCGGGACCGTTCACGGCCTCGCGTGTAAGGGACCACACAGAAGCTGCAGAAGTTGTCGCAGCCTCGCATGACGGCGATCCAGGCGTTCACCCCGTCGGTTCGGTCTGGTACCACATCGTGATAGGTTTCATATTCCGACAGGTCGACCGCCAGCCCCTTCTGATCCAACCCCTCTTCTTGCGCTCGCATCGCGTTGCGGATCAACATCGGTAGCTGGCGATAGGCATCGGGTCCGGCGAGGACATCGACCAGCGGTTGAATATCCGTCAGCTCTTCTTTCAGGTTTTGCGCCATGCAGCCGAGGACACCGACAACCAATGGGCGTTGCCGCTTGAGTTTCTTCAGCTCAGATAAGTGTTTATAGACCTTATTGTGGGCATTTTCGCGAATGGCGCAGGTGTTCATCAGGATCACGTCTGCGCGCTCACGCTCGTCGGTAAAGACAAATCCATCCTGTTTCATCAACGAGCGAACGAGCTCGGAGTCGTACTCGTTCATTTGACAGCCGAAGGTTTCGAGATGCACATGGGTCGGGGCGGATGGGGCCTTCATAGAACTGGTACTCCTCGTACGGGTAGACGTTCTGTCGTCAGCTGACCCACAGCCCAACGATCCGATGCCCCGGTAATACGCACATCTTTTAGGTGATTGGTGTAGTCGATGCTTGAGAGCAGACCCACTTTTAAAAAGTTTGCTGTCATCCCTACTCGGAAACCGTCCATGACTCCTGACTCGAACAGGACGGATACGGTGGATCCGATATACCGTTCTGCAAAGGCCAGGCGTTTCAGGCGGGACAGATCGGCGAGTATTTTTGCACGCTGCCGAGCGACTGCAATCGGCACCTGGTCTGGCAATTTCATCGCCGCGGTGCCGGGCCGTGGTGAATAGGTAAAGACATGGAAATACGAAAAAGGGAGCTCACGCGCGATGCGCAAGGTCTGTTCGAATGCGTCATCAGTTTCTCCGGGAAACCCCACCATCAGATCGGTTCCCAGCCCAAGGTGGGGTATCGCCGCTGCGGCCCGGTGGATCAGATGGATATACTCATCCACATTGTAGGGGCGATTCATGGATGACAGGATAGTGTTATCTCCGCTCTGTAGGGGAATATGGAGATAGGGGCAGAGCTTCGATCTGGAAGCCATTCGGTCTAAGAGGGCGTCCGTGATCGTCGTCGGCTCAATCGAGGAAATTCTGATGCGTTCGAGCCCTTCGATTTTCTCTAACTGTTCGATCAACCCGAACAAATCGAATTCGCCCTGGTGATATTGTCCGACGTTGACGCCGGTCAGCACGATCTCTCGGTAGCCCCCTTCAGCAAGTATCTCAGCCTCTCGGATCACATCATCCAGGAGGCGACTCCGCTCATGCCCGCGCGCGAAGGGGATGAGACAGAAGCTGCACATCACATTGCAGCCGTCCTGGATCTTGAGCAGCGCTCTTGTTGAGTCCGGTTCGCCATACTCCGGCAGGGCAAAGTCCTCCCGGTCGATGGTGCGGGTATGGAGCACTTCCGGATCCGGTTGCTTTTTTAGAGCATTGGGGGCTGGAAGAAACGACGGCAAATCCCATTTGAACTGATTGCCGACGATCAGATCGATTCCAGGAATGGTGCGCAGCTCGTGAGCGCCGGTCTGGGCGTAGCAGCCGGTCACCGCCACAAAGGCATCGGGGGAATGTTTCAACGTCTTGCGGATGACGTAACGACAGGTCCGTTCTGCCTCGTCTGTCACGGAGCAGGTATTCACGACGAGCAAGTCAGTGGGTTCACCGAACTCGACGACATGGTAGCCATCTCGTTGCAGGCGAGATGCGAGCACCGCTGTTTCTGCCTGGTTCAGCCGGCAGCCGAGTGTATGGAGAGAGGCACGTTTCATGATAGGTGGCCATTATAGGGAGATCCTTGCGATAGGAGCAAGGATCTCCTGCGAGTTCTCACCCGCCTACGCAGGAAGCAGCGGCTGCCCGTCCTCCGCAGTAGTCTGCTACGGAGGATGGATCAAGCCTGGAGGAATGTGCAGCCTGTGTCCTCTGAAGCCTTGGGAAGATGTACCTCGACAGGTTTCGCCGAAGACATCAGAGGGACCATGGCTGCCACGCCGTGGGGCTACAGGTGTAATAGCTCAGACTCGATTTGACGGTCAGTGTTGGCTTAGGTCGAGAGTCTGGATTGAGGAAAGGCAAGAGGGACCGTCGCGCACTGGCCGCTCTCGGCCAAGTGCGGAAGTTCGGCGACGAGATCGCACCGCCATAAAGCGGTCCTCAGCCCTATCGCATTAACGTTCGCCATCACCGGCGGGATTGGGCGACGCGCCAAAGGCGCGTTGACCAAGACCGTCCGCGTTGATGGCGAACGTTAGGCCTTCTTTCTCAATGTCGTCACCGCCCACTCTGCCCGCGGATCTTCGATCTTCAGTTGCTTGACGTTTATTTTGGCCATGATCTTTTCGTACTCTGCTTTCTTGCGCTGATCCATTTCCGGGTCGGCGTCGCTAGGAACCCATGCGTGCAAATACACAACCTGCTGTATTTTTGCTTGAGCCAATTCCTTTGCGCACCCAAAGCATGGCTGCATTGTCGAATAGATTGTGGCGCCCTCGACCGCTATTCCAAAACGAGCAGCTGACAGAAGTCCATTCTGTTCCGCGTGCACACAGATGCACAGATCGTATCCAGTGCCACTGGCAAATTGGCCGTTGAGATTCTTGCACCTGAGACACCCGCCATCTAGGCAATTTGTCATGCCCTCGGGCACGCCGTTGTATCCAGTGGAGATGACGCGATTATTGCGGACTATAACAGCGCCAACGCGGTTTCCAGTGCAATTGGCTTTTTGTCGCACCGCAAAGGCTATGCCCATGTAGTACGAATCCGCATCTGGTAGCTGTTCATCCATACGTGATGATCTCCTGACTTGAAGGCCTAGCTATGTTTAGGCCGATCCGCATAAGAGCCGGATCTGCCATTTTCTGTCCGTATATCACACCACTACAGTTCCTGAAGAGTACGCCATGCTCGTTGTCGTTTCAATGAATTGCGACGGTGGGACCATTTATCACGGGTTCTTATGCGGATCGGCGTAAGCCCCCCCCTCTGATAGCGGGCAGTCGTGTACTTCTGCTTTGGGTCGGATTCCGGTGGTCGAAGAACGGCCAGGAGCGGAAGTTCGGCGCCGAGAGCGCCCGCCGTAAAACGATCCTCAGTTCTGCCGCATTAACGTTCGCGTTAACCGGCGCGCCGCTTTTGCGCGTCCATGTTGAACGCGTTGTTCGCCTTATATTGCCTGTCCACCTGGAGCCGGGACTTGAAGCGGCGGCTGGCCTGCCTGTTGCTGCATTTGTGGCGAGGTCATAAGAACGTGCTGGGCCTGAAGGATGAACGCCATTCCATTCTGGTTCTCGATGATTTTGAATGCCGCGGTGCTGGAAAGAGTGTGGAAGTAAATGTGGTGAACTGAGAGAACCTTATCTTGTAGCTTCTGATCGGATTCGAGGTCAAATATTTTCAGGCCGATCTCTTTGCATTTCGCGACTGATAGGTGGCGATTGTGGGCAAGACTGACTGAATGGTCGCCCAGTTCGCGAATGATATTTTCAACAGTCACATCTCTGTTTTGATCGGCAGCGAGCATATTTCGTTTGAGCCAACCATCAACCAAAGATGTTGACCAAGTGATTGCCTTTTCACACTCACCTAAGAACGCCGGGTGGTATTTCGCGATTATTGGTTGCCAGACAGGTATGGTGCGAGGATCGTTCACTATGTCAGTGTAAGCACGTTTGAACTCTTCGAGTACCCCGTGAGCAGGGATTCCATTAAACTGCGGGTCGATCGGCCCAAGAGATGACTGCTTTCCCATCCAAATCTCGCGGGAAGAGCACGCGATCATTGTTCCAGCAGACATCGCCATCTGTGGGACAAAGCAGCGTACGTTACCGGCGAATTTGCTCCATAGGTAGTCAACGATGGACTCAGTCGCTGCCGTATCGCCGCCGGGCGTGTGCAATATTAGATCTAGGCCCTTCGAAGTATCGAGGCCATTGATCGTTGTCATCAGCCCATTTTTGTCCGTGTCGTTAACGGCTACGGCAGCTCCCAACTCTGGCTTCTGAAGCCAGCCGCTGTAGTAGCAGATGACATTCCGCTTGGTGTATTTCGAAAGATCGCCGATGTACTTGCGTCGAAGGACATCAAACGGGCTGCCGAGCTGCCCAATTTCCTTTATCAGTTCAGACCAGTTTGGCACCTTGCTCCTCCTTCTTTATGACTCGTCGCTCACCATTCTCAACGATGACGGTTTCAACGATCACACGATCCGTCACGCGAGGAAGATGGAGACTTGGCTCTGCAAGCCACCGCAGGTTGTCGCACTTTTCAGGAGTAATCTGAAACTGATCGTAGAGCTTCTCGAACTCGGACATGTGGAGTCTCCGTTTTGATTTTGAAGACTAACTATGTTTAGGCGGATCCGCATAAGAACCGGATCTGCCATTTCTGTCCGTATAACACGCCACTACTGCCCGTGAAGAATACGCCATGCCCGTTGTCGTTTCAATGAATTGTGATTGCGGGACCATTTATCACGGGTTCTTATGCGGATCGGCGTAAGGCCCTCCTCTGATAGCGGTCAGTCGTGTACTTCGGCTTTGGGTCGAGGACTGCCATCGGCCAGGAGCGGAAGTTCGGCGCCGAGATCGCACCGCCAAAAGCGGTCCTCAGCCCTGTCGCATTAACGTCCACGCCCACCGGCGCGCGCGCTCAGACCTTTGCACAGCGCGGCACTCGCGCGCGCGTCCGTGTTGAGCGAAATGTTAGGGGAACTCAATAACATAGCGCATCTTTGCCTTTGGAAGCGTCTCGTCGTCAAACCCACGCGGCGGAGGTACGCACTCGCCTTCGTCCCATAGACGAGCTGCTATAGGCGACTTCACTGCCTCATACATGGCGTACATAGTTAGCTTATCGACTGAGCCACGCTTTGGATCGAGCATCATCGTCTTCATAACCTCAGACATGACAAGAGCCGCATCCTCGACGGTCAACAATTCATATCCGGGGTATTTACAGTGGTTAACCTCGAACAGCCAGTCGTGGACGATGAAGGCAGGGGCATAGCCCCACGGTGAATAGCTTCGTATTGCCCACAAAGGACGTGGGATTGAGCCGCCGTCGGTATACATTTTCGCCGGTGTGAACGATTGCCCACTCTTTCGAGTGAAGGTGAGGGGTGACTCTTTGTCGGGAGTGAAGATGAACTGATCGGGATCAATCCATTCGACAAGTAACTTCCCTTTGAGCGTCCCTTCCTGTGTGCGGTCGAAGTGAATTCCCGCGCAGCCTGAGAGAAGAATGAGCAACAAGCTAAGGAAGATGATTCGCATAGGTTAAGTTCCCCTACCGTTTGAGTTCAGGGGCGGAGAAAAAGCGTAGCTTTTTCGGAGTCCCCTGGAACGATTTGTTCGGCGACATCACCACGGACTCTTCGCTACGCGCGACTAATACGCCCATGCATGTTCCTTAAACAATTCAACTTCTTCTGGTTGAACTACTTCCATTGCCTCACCTGCATCAGCAATGACAATCTTGCTGACGTCTAAGGCTTTCTTGAGTGCGTCGTTTGCGATCCAACTAGACTCCCAGAGCTGAGGCGCTGCCCCATTCACGATCTGACATATAGGTTCGTTGCTCTTGAACTGGATGCCTGCGGCTTTTGGTTGCGTGACACGTTGGAGCCAAATCTCTAAGTATCCGTTGTATGGGACTCGCTTCATCTTTTCGCGCACTTTGGTCCACAAGCGAACTTTCTCTTCACTCGGTGCGAGTGAAATAAGATGGCTCAGAATGCCGGCCACAGCCGGGAACGTCGATGGTGAAACAAACGCAATATCTGTCGCAATTGCGACCTGCACATCAAGGTCGCTGGGAACCTCAGTCTGCTTTGAAATATTGGTGTGAAACTCACCAATTAACCTTCGCAATGCTCCGCTATTCGGAAACCGCTGACCGAAGGAATGTAGCCTTATGAGCTGCCTTTGAATTGTCTTCGCGTTAGATGTTCCGAGGTCTTGTTGCTCAATGCCAGCCAACTTATCTGGTTTGATCGACCCCTCCACGACGTTTCTGCAAGAAAATGTCTTTGACACTCCGAGCCTCATCCCTACTGGCCGTAATTTATCGTTGACAATCTTTAGGGCCGCTTCTGCGCGCTCGTCGCTATTTGCAAAAATTCTATAGTCATCCCTGTATCGAAGTATCCGGATTTCAGTGATTTCCGCGAGTTCTAGATTAATCTGCTCATCGACGTATCCAAGGACGATTTCCGCGATGAAATCCATAAGGACCGATCCTTGGGCAATACCATTGGTCTGACCGTAACGACTACCTTGGATATGGGAATCAATTTTGTTACCAAGCAGGGATTTATTTGTCTTTTCTTCCTTTGCTTTCGGTAAACCGTGCAAAGCCCATACAATGCTATGGGTATACAGAGAGCCATAGCAGTCAGTCACATCGGTATGAAGGAGATGACTGAACTCCAGTGAATAAGTCAGCGACCTTTGCTCAACGGTCTGCCACCAGCTGTTGATCTGAGTTGCGATATCCGTCTGGTGATCGACCGACATCACCGGTGCGCTGCAACAATCAACCACTCCGCCCTCAAATTCTTTGAACCGCGCTCTTATGCTTGCCCAGTTTGCCTCCTCACAAATCACATTCACTAGCGAGACATAAATGGCTGGATGCATCAGCTCATAGGGCCGCCAGGCAAATTTTCCGTCCTTGTTTGCAATGAAGTTGTAATTTACGTTCGGAAGTTCGTTGGGATTTGCGTTCTTAAACTGAGCGTAGTTCCCGCCATTAAGAACGGCAGATACATCATTCAGTATCGGCTCGAAGCTGATGTATTTGGGCAGATCCCCGTTGAAGTAGCTGCTGCCCTTCAGGAAATGGGCTCTTGCCTCTTCGTTGGAAAGGTCGATCAATCGCTTCATTCGCCCACAGACCTCTTCGATGACGCCGAACAATGTTTAGGCCGATCCGTATAAAAACCGGATTTGCCAATTTTTATCCGTATACCACGCCACTACTGTCAGTGAAGAATACGCCATGCTCGTTGTCATTTCAATAAGTTGCGACGGTAGGACCATTTATCACGGGTTCTTATGCGGATCGGCGTAAGACCCCCCTTCTGATAGCGGTCGGTCGTGCACTTCGGGTTTGGGTCGAAAGCGGTCATCGCCTCGGGGACCGGCACGGAAACAGACCCGCAGGGTTATTCGCAGCAGGTGAACAGGCGGCGGCGGCCAGTGTCGCCGCGCACGCCGTCGTTGCGCCAGGCCCCGCTGCGGTCCTTCAATGAACGGGAGAAGGTCATTGAGAAGGACTGCCCCTTAATCCCATCATTGAGCCAGATCGCGGCTTGCATCCCACCGCTACGCAGAGTGTGAAAAGGCTTTTTGTGAGTCGCCATGATGTTTCCTCCTGTTATTTTTAAGTGAAGTTGGCTCTCTCGCCAAACCGTGGAGAGCCAACGGAAACGGTAAAAGGAGGAGGGGAGGTGAAGGCCTTAGCAGGCGTACACCGCTAAGCCCTCTCGCGCCGGGCGGCAGGCGATGTGCGGAGGAATGACAGCGTGCTGGCGTGATCGACGCAGCCATAGCCGGTCGGCCTCACCGGATGGCGTCACAACAACAATGCACACGCAGCTGTAGGTCAGGGCTGGGCTGGAACGGGAGGTAGGCGGCCGTTATGATCGGGCGGCGTGTTCCCGTGTGCGCTTGCGGCGACGGGGGCGCGTGGGAGTATGGGGAGCCGTTTCCATGGTGGCCAGCCCGGAGAGCGTGACGGGTTCGCGGTCGGGGAATTTGGCGATCAGTGAGAGCTGACCGCCCATGGCTTCGATGTAGGTCCGCAGAGTGGACAGCAGCAAATCGCTGCGTTTTTCGAGACGCGACACGCCATCCTGGCCAATGCCAAGGGTTTCGGCTATACATTCCTGTGTGAGGGTCAAGGCTTGCCGCAGATCCCGCAGGGACATTTCCTCGGCGATCAGCGTGGCGGCGCGCGCCTCGATCTTCTTGCGCCGGGCGGGACTCAAGCCCTTCATGGTGTCGCGTACATTGGTAGCCATAGCTATTTCCTTTCCTTTTTCAAGCGCCCGAGATGGGTGTCAAAGCGTGTGTCGGCCTTGCGGATCAGCTCATCATAGAAGCGTTTTTCACCGCCACCTGATTTATCCCCGGCGACCAGCAGGATTGCATGCCGACGGGTATCAAACGCGAAGGCGACCCGCCAGACGCCATCGGCGGCGTGAAAGCGCAGTTCTTTCATATTGGCGTGGCGTGATCCGTTGAGCGTATCTACACGGGGACGGCCTAACTGGGGACCGTATTCCTGGAGCAGGCGCGCATGGGCCAGAATTTCGTCCTGCACGTCTTCGGGCAGTGCCTCGAACTCTGGATCAAATTCGTCGCCGATCTCAACGTCCCACTTCTTCACGTGCTAATTATGGCATACAAGCCATATGTTGTTCAATACATAGTTGATCGGCTGGAACGAAGTATGGCTTGCTGGGCTTCCACGAGCGGTTCGAGATGCTTGCGCAACAGCCGGCACATGGGTGCAAGGCCGATGAACTTGCGCCGGGATTGCGGTGGCGTGGGTATCAGGGACTCACTGTATTTTACATGTCCAAGGACAACGCTATTGGGATCGTGCGTGTCCTACACCAACGCAGCGAGACCCCAAAGGGATTCGTGACAGCAGGTGAGTGGAGCAGGCAGCATTCGCTCACACATCTCGGAGGTGTCCACGCGCGATCAGTCGCCTGTCGACGAACTCATTCCTGTTGAAAAGGTGGAGCATCGTGTTGGTGTCGTGCCCCTCGCTCTTTCCTCTACCAAAGCAGACCAATCATGAAGCGCAAAGTCTTAGTTCTAGGAATGACCCGGGGGTTGGGGACCAACGCAAGAGAAAGCACGATTAAGGTAATCCGCTAAAGTAGGGGTCGTTTGGCGAAACGGAATATAAAGTACGCTGGGATTTTCGTGTTGGGCGCATCGGCCTGAAGCCGCCCTTCTCGACGCGCCTGTTCTGTCTCCAACTGTAATCGCCGGTGAGATAGATGTGATCCCAGTGCACAGGGGCCAGATGCGGCAACCAAGCCGCATCGAACGGCCGGCCGGCCTCACTGAGCGAGGCAATGGCCCGGTCGAGGTAGACGGTGTTCCAGAGAATAATGGCGGCGACGACCAAGTTTACGCTGTTGGCCCGATAGCGCTGCGCGGCGAATGTGCGATCGCGCAGTTCACCCAGGCGGTTAAAGCAACCGGCGCGTACTAGTCGGAGATGTGCCAACCACACAATTCAACTCTGGAAAATTCATGATCTTCCAACACCAACTGAGGGTCGTTTCCGACTCAAGGATAAGGTGTCAGGTCTTTGTCTCGATACCGACGGTAGGACAGAAAACTGGGCGCTCGTACGGATGCGGGGATGCGCAACTCATCCAAATCAAAGTTGGGCAAGACAGGTCCAGACAAAACAGGTGCAGATAGATTAACAGCTACGACGACAAACTACGGAAGAACGCGGTCAGGTCGAGGATTCCAGCGCGGTAAGGCGTCACGCAGTCCGCGTAGGATGCGCTGAGGCACGAAGCAATAAGGGCTACGATGCGGATGCGCTTGAACAGCCGGGAGTTTTTGTAGCACCTACCATGTTAGTTTTCAGCTCGCAAGCTGGACAGTTTCGGGTGCAGGTGACTGTTCCCCCAAACTGCGAAACGGACGTTAGGTGGTTATTCTCTATCCAGGCCCGTCCAAGCAGATCAGGCGCAGTTGAGATACAGACGCACACGCGTCAGCCGGCCAACCCTTTGAGGACTCGTTCTAGCCACAGCCTCCACCAACTGCTGATGCTAAACGATGAATGTCTGCTCTCGCTTAGGCGAAGGACAGCTTCGGGTCGAAAGCGGTCATCGCCTCGGTGACCGGCACGGAAACGAATCCGCGGGTTTATTCCCGGCAGGTGAACAGGCGGCGTGCCGAGGGCGTGCTCATGGCGGCGGCGTCGCTACCTACTGCTGTACGGAATAATGAGGATAGGATCAGATTCTGCTGTCTTGACGATCTTCTTCGGTGAGGGGGTACCTCAGGAGTCAATTTTGCCGTCCCGCCCCCGCCAGCCAGCTATCGTGAACGGCGAGACGCGCCGTCCTTGTATTCATTCCACATCAACGGCGGACCCCCCTGCATTGATTCTTCCATTGTACGCTTCTGCCAAATAGTCCAGCCGCACCTTGACCGCTATTCGCAAATATGTGAATATGATGCCGGAATAAGCGGAGGACTGTGTGCCGAAGACGCGTGTCGTCTTTTACAAAGACCGTGAGGGCCACGTGCCGGTGCTGGAGTGGTTGGATGCACTTCCGGCCAAGATCCAAGACAAGTGCGTGGTGAAGCTTGAACGGTTGCGTGAGCTCGGGCATGAACTCCGAAGACCGGAAGCCGACCTGCTCAGGAATGGGATCTATGAACTGCGGGTAGGGCGGGAGGGGATGAACTACCGTATCCTCTATTTCTTTCATGGACGAACGGCGGCGGTGTTGGCCCACGGTCTCACCAAAGAGCGGGAAGTTCCGTCCAGGGACATCGAGCGGGCGTTGGAACGTAAACGGCTGTTCGAGGAAGATCCAACGGGGCACACTTACGGGGAGGAATAAAGATGGCCAAACGAAAGAGGCTTGCGACTGCGGATGCGGTTCAGATTCTCTATCGGCGCTACTACGAGGGAAGGCCGGAGCGTGTGAAGGGATTGGACGAA
>Ga0163152_10002536_pt1 | contig 25723 bp, 15 predicted proteins | sample OliLakLV19MP8IB2_FD_148635 | JGI IMG/M metagenome (GOLD analysis project Ga0163152, IMG submission 148635) | Freshwater microbial mat bacterial communities from Lake Vanda, McMurdo Dry Valleys, Antarctica - Oligotrophic Lake LV.19.MP8.IB-2 | ecosystem: Environmental > Aquatic > Freshwater >...
TCACCGAAGAGCTCAGCCGCCGCGACTGGTCGGGCCACGAAGAGGCGAAGCGCCGGCTCGGGGAGCTTGCCCCGGTCTTGCGCGACGGGCTCTCGTCGCGCGACGACGACCTCGCCTTTGCGTGCGCGCTGGCGCTCCGCGACGAAGCAGCGCTGGCGTCCGCGATCGATTCGCCGAATGCCGGGATGGCGAAACTCGCGCGCGAAGCCGTGGGCAGCACGCAGTCGAACCTCGTGCACCGCATCTTCCGCACGGGCACCGACGATGCGCGGCGCGAGGCGATTCGTGCGGTCCACCATCCCGTCGACGAGCCGACGATGCGCGCGATTCTCGACGGCATCCTCGCGAGTGCGCCGCCGCCCGAAGGGCGTCCGCAGGATCGTCGCGACACGTTCCGCGAGCGCGGCCTCGACTTCCTCCACTCGGGAATCCGCTTCGAGCAACACCCGCCCGAGATCCGCGCGATGATCGGCACGTTTTTCCGCGACAACGCGACGGCCCTCTGGCCAGACCGGCTCCTCGCGGTGGTCGACTGGGCGTGCTCGGCGACGAGCGAGCACGGCTCGAACTACCGCCCTCGCGGCGACGCCGAGATCACCGTCTACGTGGAGGCGGCGACGCGAGCGCTCGAAGCCGCGCCGAAGGAGAAACGCGCTGCGCTGATCGAGAGCCACTACGGCTGGCCTGCGTGGCTCTACAACGCGGGCGACTCCGCCGCGCGCATCCTGAACGAGTGGGTCCTCGACACCGCGATCACCGAAAAGATCTTCGATCGCATCCACTCCCTGCACGGGCACATCAACTCGTACGGCGAGACCAAGGACGCTCGCGCGCAGACGCTGATGGTCACGATCTGGAACGACATCGGCCCCGACGGGCAGCTGGTCGTCGCACCGGTCCTCGCCGATCTCCTCCGCGGCGCCGCTCAGCATCGCGAGGGCTACTTCGCGGCGTTCTGGGATCGCTTCAAGACGATCCCCGGCGAGCGCGACGCACTGCTCGTGCTCCTCTCGTCGTTCCGCCGCGAGCTCGAGGAAGCGTCCGCGAACGACGGCGTTCCTCTCGCCGGCGCCGATCCGGCGAAGAGCTTCCGGCTGCAATACCAGACCGATCCCTCTTCGGTGTACGAGCTCACGAAACGCGCCGTCACGGATCTGAAGACGGAGGCCGCGGCGCCCGTGATCGCCGCGTGCTGCGAAGCCGCGCACGACTACGTGCTGGAGAACGTGCTCACCGGACTCGCGTGCTTCGAGGTGCTCGCCGAGTGGGTCTGCCAGCGCGTGATCGACGAGAAGGGCAGCGAAGCGTCCGCCGCACTGAACGCGCAGGTGGACGCCGGCTACAAGGCGACGCGCACGAAGGCGATCGACGGACTGCCCGCGAACAAGACGAAGGAGCACTACTTCGAATCGAAGTGCGAGTGCATCGACGCGGCGCTCGCGAAGGGGCAGCTCGAAGTCGAGCGGATGGCACGAGAAGCCGCCCGCGAGATCGAGGAAGCTGCCGATGAGGAGCGGCGCATCGCCGACGCGGCCCGCGAGGAGCGCGAGCGCGAGATCGCGAACGAGCGCGCGCGCAAGGACGCCGAAGAAGAAGTCGCGCGCATGAAAGCCGACATCGAGCAGCGAGTCCGCGAAGCGACAGAAGATGCCCAGCGCGCGATGCGTGCAGCGCAGGCCGAGTCCGAGCGCCTGATGAAAGCCGCGCGCGACGGAGCCGAGCAGCAGGCGCGGATCGAAGCGGAGCGCCAGGCCGAGGAGCGCCTCCGGGCGGTCGCGATCCCCGTCGACGTGGCCTCGCGCGGCGCACCTCTCGAGCTCGAAGTGCTGCTCCCCGGGCAGCCGCTACAGACGCTCGCCGACTACGTCGGCTTCATGAAAGCGCTGTCCGGCGGCGCGAACGCGATGGACCTCATGTCGAAACACGGCATGGACGTGCAGAAGTATTCCGCGTGCGCGATCGCGTGGGGCCAGCTGATGACGTCACGCTCCGACGTCGCGGTGCGCTTCGGCCAGCTCATGCAGGCGCCACGGTAGTCGCGCTCAACCCGCGGCGAGACGGAAGAGCGCCGGGAAGAGCGGCGGCGCCATCCCGAGCGCGCGCACCGCGACTTCCGCGCGGACCTTCCGGGACGCGAGCCACACCACCGCTCGCGTGACGGCGAAGCCGCCCGCGACTTCGCGGCGGCGCAGCCTCACGAAGGGCCGCAGCGACGCGCGCGAGAAATCGCCGCGCGCGAACGCGCCCGCAAGCGCGTCCGGCAGCCCCTCGGCGCAGCGCAGCGCGAACGCCACGCCCATGCCGGTGATCGGATCGGGCGAGCCCGCCGCGTCGCCGAGAAGCAGGAGTCCGTCGGCGATCGGCGAGCGCGCGACGCTGCCCATGCCCGCGGCCGCGAGCGGCTCGCTCGTCGCGGGTGCGTCGGCGAGCGCGGCCGCGATGCCGTCGCGTCCGCGCAGCGTCTCGCGAATGAGGCGCTCGCCGCGCGTCGCGCCGTCGCTCTCGGCGTCGCCGACAGCGCCGCCGTCGCCACGCAGCCAGGCGACGCCGTACTCGCCCGGCGCGACGGGCGTGACGTACGCCTCCGCCGTTCCCGTTACGTACACATCGACCCTCTCGCTCGCGGGCGGCGGCGTGACCGGGCGGAAGTGCTGGCGCACACCCCAACGCTGCGTCGCGCGACCGTCGAGCCCGCCGAGCTTCCGCACGCGCGACCGCGCACCGTCGGCGCCGATCACGAGCGGAGCGCGCAGCTCGCGGCCGCTTTCGTCCGCGACGCCGGCGATCGCGCCGTTCGCGTCGCGCAGGAGCTCGCGCACAGCGAAGCCCTCCTCGACGCGCACGCGAGGACTCGCGGCGGCGGCGCGCAGCAAGGTCTCGTCGAGGACATGGCGCCGCACGCCGAATCCGCACGCGCCCGCGGGAAACATCCCGTCGGCGCTCCGGCCTCCGGGCGAGTGGTAGCGGATGCCGCGAAAGGGCCGCGCACCCGCAGCAACGAGCGCGGGAAGCACGCCCATGCGCTCGAGCACGGCGACGCCTGCCGGAAGCACACCTTCGCCGCACGGCTTCTCTCGCGGGAACGTGCGTCGATCGACGAGCGCGACGGAGTGTCCGGCCTGCGCGAGAAAGAACGCCGCCGCGGAGCCGGCCGGGCCGGCGCCCACGATGACGACGTCCGCATCCTGTTGCGGATGCGCCATCAGCGTGCGGTGAGCGCCTTCGCGAGCGCGAGATACGCGGCGTTGCGCACCTGATCGCCCTCGGCGTGGCCCGCGAGCTCGGCGAGCGTTTCCTCGCGGCCATCGGGAACCCAGTGGCGCTCCCACGCCGCGTTGCCGTCACCGCGGGCCGCGGTGCGCAGCGTGCCGCGAATCTCCGCCTCGAACACGCGCGCCTCCTTGCCGTCGGCCGTGTACCCGACCGCGACGCGCGCGACGCCAGGCTTGCCGTCGTGCTTGGTGAGCCAGCTCGAACCGCCCGGCTGTTCGAACGCCTGCCGGAACGACGCACCCGAGAGCGCACCGTCGGCGAGCTCGATCGCGAGCGCCTCCGCGAAAACGGGCGAGCGCAAAACCTTGAACGCCTCGAGCGCGCGGAACTGCGCTACGTCGCGCGGTGCCGACGACGGGGGAACGGGAAGCCGCTCGGTGCGGCGCTCGACGTCGACGCCCGCCTCCTCTTCGAGAAGCGCCGCGATCTCGTCGTACTTCTGCTCGTTCGTGGTGAGGAACACGATCGCTTTCGCCTTCGCCATGGCGCGGGAGGCTAGTCCACGCGCTCTGCGCGGTCACCGCTAGAATCGAGGCGGATCAGGTCCAGCCGAGGAGCGACGCTTCCGCGCCAAAGGCCGGGCCGAACGCAGCGAGCACGCCCGTCGAGCCCGGCTTCGGCGGCTTCGTGCGCCACAGCTCGTCGAGGATGAACATCACCATCGCGGACGAGAGGTTTCCGTAGTTCGCGAGCACGTCCCAGCAGTGCTGCACGTCGGCTCGCGGAATCACGAGCGTGTCCTCGAGCGCCTCGAGAACGCGAGTGCCGCCAGGATGCAGCACGAAGAACGACAAGTCTTCGCGAGTCTTCCCGTTCTGCTCGAGCATCCGCGACAGGAACGGCTTGATCTCGCGCTTCACGACCGCCGGGATGCGCGGCGAGAGGATGAGGTGAAAGCCGCTCGCCTTGAGGTCGAACCCCATGAGGCCGAGCGTGTCCGGGAACCACGCGCTCGCCGACGCGGCGACACTCGGCCCGCCTTTCGGTCCCGGCTTGCCGCCCATCACCGCGGCCGCGATACCGTCGCCGAACAACATCGACGCGACGAGGTTCCCCTTCGCGTGGTCCTTCAGCTGGAACGTCGCCGACGTGAGCTCCGCCGTCAGCACGAGCACCTTGTGATCGGGATACGCGCGCAGGTAGTCCGACGCGCGCGCAAGGGCCGCGGCGCCGCCGGCGCAACCGAGCTCCGTGATGGGCAGGCGCTTCAGGTCGTTGCGGAAGCCCATGCGGTTCGCGAGATGCGCGTCGAGCGGCGGAATCATGAAGCCGGTGCAGGACGTCGACAGGATCATGTCGATGTCCTTCGCCGTGCACTGCGCCGCCTCGAGTGCGCGAGCGCACGCACGCTCGGCGAGCGGGAGGATCCGGTTCGCGTATTCCCGGTTCATCCACTCCAGACCCTTGTCCGCGAGCAGCTCGGCCGGCGAGAACGCGAACCGCCGCGTCTTCACGCGCGTGCCGTGCATCAGGTCGAGCACGACGCCGTGCATCTGCGCGTCGTCACCGAGCCATTCCACCAGATGGGAACGAACGACGCTCTCGTCGATGACGTGTTCGGGGACTTCCGTGGCGATCGAGTGGACGTGCGCGGGATGCATCCGAACCTTGTCGCGCACGCTTCCAGCGCCGTCAAGCGTAGGATGCGACCCGCATGAGCGGCCGCCTTTCCGTCGACCCGGCGCGGGTCACCATCGACAACAAGTACTACGACGACATCGGCGATGCCTGGTGGCAGACCCGAAAGGGGCCCGTCGCCGGGTTGCACGCGATGAACCCGACGCGGGCCGGCTACTTCGAGAAGGTCCTCGGGCCGCTGAAAGGGCGCACGCTCCTCGACGTCGGGTGCGGCGGCGGGATTCTCGCCGAGGAGCTCGCGCGTCGCGGCGCCGACGTGACGGGCATCGACATGTCGGTCTCTTCGCTCGCCGCCGCCAATCGTCATGCGGCGGCAGGCGCTACGCGAGACTCCGTGCGCTACGCCGCGAGCGACGCGCTCGCCCTCCCTTTCGCGGACGCGTCGTTCGACGCGATCGTGTCCAGCGACTTCCTCGAGCACGTGCCCGATCTCGGGCGCTGCGTGCGAGAGATGGCTCGCGTCCTGAAGCCCGGCGGGGTGCTCGCGTTCGACACGATCAACCGCACGTTCCTCGCGTGGGTGATCGTCATCGGCGTGATGGAAGTGCTCGTGCGGCGGATCCCGCGGCACACCCACGACCGCCGCCTCTTCGTGAAACCGTCGGAGCTCGCGTCCGCGCTCTCCGCCGCGGGACTGGCGCTGGTCGAAACGCGTGGCCTCTCGCCCGAGGGCAACCCGCTCGCGAACCTCGTGCGCGTCGCGCGCGGGTTCGATCTCCGCTTCGCCGTCACGTCCGACCAGAACGTGTCCTACCTCGGGTACGCCACCAAGGCGTAGCTGATGGTAGAACCCGGACATGGGAATCAACACGAAAGAGTTCCGGGCGAAGGAAGGCGAGAAGGTCCGTCTCAAGCAGTGGAAGACGAAGATCAAGGACTTCTACGACGACAAGGACGAATACAAGGAGATGCTCGAGAAGCACGTCGACGATCTCCGCGAGATGCAGGGTCTGCTCTACGCCCACGACCGGTATTCGCTGCTCCTCGTGTTCCAGGCCCTCGACGCCGCCGGAAAAGACGGCGCCATCCGCCACGTGATGTCCGGCGTAAATCCGCAGGGCTGCCAGGTGTACAGCTTCCGGCGCCCGACGTCCGAGGACCTCGACCACGACTTCCTCTGGCGCACGAACAAGTGCCTGCCGGAGCGTGGGCGCATCGGCATCTTCAATCGTTCGTACTACGAGGACGTGCTCGTGGTGAAAGTGCACCCGGAGATCGTCGCAAAGCTCCCGATCCCCGACGAGAACCGCAAAAACATCTTCGAGGAGCGGTACAAGTCGATCGTGCAGCTCGAGCAGCACCTGCACCGCAACGGCACGCGGGTCGTGAAGTTCTACCTGCACCTCTCGAAGGACGAGCAGAAGGCCCGCTTCCTCGATCGCATCGACGACCCGACGAAGAACTGGAAGTTCAACCCGGGCGACCTCGACGAGCGGAAGCACTGGGGGGATTACATGGAGGCCTACGAGGAGTGCATCACCGCGACGTCCACGAAGGACGCGCCCTGGTACATCGTGCCAGCGGACGACAAGGAGAACGCGCGTCTCATCATCTCGCGCGTCGTCGTCGAGACGCTGAAGGAACTGAAGATGAACTATCCGGCGCCGAACGTGTCGCCGAAGGAGTTCAAGGAGTTCCGGAAGCTTCTCGAGAAGGAATGACCGTAGCCGGCACCGTCGAGCCGGGCTTCGAGGACGTCCGCACCGAGTTCGAGCGCAACCTCGCGAAGCGTGGCGGCTACGGGCTGACGAACTGCCGCGGCGTCGCCCACATCTTCTCGCCGGACTTCTGCACGACGATCACCTGCGGATCGCTCTTGCCGGGGATCTGCACCTTCACCTCGACCGCACGGCCCGCCGCGGCTTCCGTCGCATCCGCGATCACGATCTCTTCGCGATCGACGCCGGACGCCGTCTGCCAGAGGTTTTCGTGCTGCTTCGTCGTCACGCGCCCGCGCACGTCGGCGGGCAGATACTTGTAGGCCTCGTCGAACAGGTTGCGCTGGATGAGCGTGACGTAGCTGCGCGCGAACGTGCGCCCTTCGTCGACCGCGATGAGCTCGGGGCCTCCGGGGGCCTTCGTCGCAGTCGCGGCGACCTGCCCGCCGGACGTCTGCGTGCGCGGCGTGAACGCCGGCGTCGAATCGCCGGGCGTCGGCGTGGGCTTGGCCGCCGCTGCGATCCTGCGGACGTTCGCATGGTGACGCGCGTTGAGGAACACCGGGATTGCCACGGCGAGGAGAACGGCGACCGCGAGGAAACCGAAGAGCGAGTTCTTGAGCAGCGGACCGCGGAGCTCGTTCTCCTCGTCGTCCGCGTCCTCGCGCGAAAAGGCGACGAGCCCGAAAATGCCGAAGCCGATCGCAATCGCCATCATGCCGCCGACGATGATTTCGGCGATGGCGCGGACCGTCGGATCGCGCTGGCCGACCGTGAACGTGATGCCGGCGACGACGGCGGTGATGCCGACGAACTGCCAGCTCGCCCGCGCGATCTGCAGCGACAGGGGCGTCTTCGGTTTCGGCCCACGAGGGGGCAGCCTGCTCGAACCGGATGGGGGGTGACTCTTCGCCGCCACTCGTACTCCTCCTTCGCGGATTGTGTCACCGAACCGCGCCAGCGCCAGATCCGATCATCGCCTGGAAGCGGATTTTCGGAACGAGATGGATAGGTGATGCGCCTCGTGGCCTACCCGAGCACGACAGGCAGCCGGGAGCGGGGCGCCGGGGGCGTGCGGACCTCCGTGCGGGGCGCCCCCTCCAGGCGCCCGAACAACGTGAGCGACGTCGCCTCTTCGATGTGAACCGTCACGAAGCGACCGACGAGCTCCTCGCCGCCGTCGAAAACGACGGCGTGGTCGGTGGCCGTCCGGCCGTGGAGCTGGTTCTCGAAGCCCTCGCGATTCGCGCGGCGGCTCGGTCCTTCGACGAGGATCTCCATCGACGTGCCCACGAGCTCGCGCGTGATCCCGCGGCTCACCTCGCTCTGCACCGCGAGCAACTCGTTGTTGCGGAGCTTCTTCACCTCGAGCGGCACGTCGTCCGGCAAGTCCGTGTGGGCCTTCGTGCCGGGGCGGGTGCTGTACTGGTAGATGAAGCTGCTCTTGAAGCGGCCGGCGCGCACGAGGTCGCACGTCGCCTGGAAGTCCGCGTCGGTCTCGCCGCAGAAGCCGACGATGAAGTCGCCGCTGATCGAGACGCCGGGGATCGTGGCGCGCGCGCGAGCCACCATCTCCAGAAAGCCGCCGACCGTGTAGTGGCGCTTCATGCGCGCGAGCACCGTGTCGCTGCCCGACTGCGCCGGCACGTGAAGCCACGGAGCGACCTTCGGCAGGTCGCGGACGGCCTGCAGGAGGTCGTCGGTCATGTCGTTCGGGAAGCTCGAAACGAACTTGATCCGCTCGATGCCGCGGATCGCGTCGAGCCGCGCGAGCAGGTCGGCGAAGCGCAGCTTCCCGTGCCGGTAGCTGTTCACCGTCTGGCCGACGAGTGTGATCTCCACGACGCCCTGATCGGCGAGGCGCCGCACTTCTTCGCAGAGCTCGTCGGGATCGCGCCCCTGCTCGGGGCCGCGCACCGCGGGAACGATGCAATACGTACAGAACTTGTCGCAGCCGAACTGCGTGCGCACGAACGCCTGGAACGGCGTCGGCCGCCCGCCCGGCTCACGCTCCGGATCCCACGACGCGAAGCTCTCCTCCACGTCACGGCGTGGACCTTCCTTGCGACCGAGCGAGAACGAGCTCTGCGGCGTCCGCGTGCGCTGGATCGTCGCAATGAGGTCGGGGATGTCGGCGAGAGCGCCCGGTCCGCACACCAGGTCCACGTGCGGCGCTCGCGCGAAAACCTTCTCCTGGTCCTTCTGCGCCATGCAGCCGAGCACACCGATCACGGCGTCCGGGTTCAGGCGCTTCAGCTTCTTCAGGCTGTCGAGCGCGAGATAGACCTTTTCCTCGACGGACTCGCGGATGCTGCACGTGTTGAACAGCACCACGTCGGCGCCAGCCGGCGCGCTCACCAGCGAATAGCCCTGACGGCGAAGCGTGCCGACGACGAGCTCGCTGTCGAGCACGCTCATCTGGCAGCCGACCGTCTCCATGTAGAGCTTACCGGGCATGGGCGAACCCCGGATCGTAGCAGACGGGGGCGTCAGCCGGGCGAGGACTGGGTGGAATCGCAGCCGTAGGAGATGACGACGGAGGCGTCCCGCTGAGGCTGCAGCGCGAGCAGAGCCAGGAGAGACGAGGTCAAAGGCCGAACACACTTCAAGTGGCGACATCGCTCTCCCGCTCCTTGGCTTCGCGGCGGCCGACTCCGCCGAACTGCTAAGGCCGGCTAGACCGAGGTCCACGACCTCGGTCCCATGAGCCAATGGTGACGCAGCAGGTTCATGGCGTGCCTCAACGCGAGAAAGAGGAACGTGGCGCTCAGACCTGGAGCGCCATTCGAACTATGCGCATCGAGATGTACATGTGCAGCTCCCCGTCGAGTAGCGACGAGAAGCCGTACTTCGAATAGAACGCCCGCGCCGCCGGATCCTTCGCGACAACCTCGATCGCCGCCGCGCCGATCGACTTCGACAAGAGGGCGGCCCGCTCGAAGGCATCGAGCAGGAGGCGTTCGCCCAACCCCTTGCCGCGCTCACGCTCGTCGACCGCGAGCCGCGCGAGGTGGACAACCGGGAGCGGATACCGAGGCAGGCCCTTGCGCTCGCGATCGGGGAGCAGGTCGATCCCCACCTCGCCCATTCGAACCGAGTAGTAGCCGCTGACCGCCGAGCTCGTTGGCCGAACGGCGACATAGGTTTGCGTCAGGTCTCTCTTCGCGTTCTGCCCAGCGAACGTCCGGAGGAAGGTGTCAAGCTCGGCGACACCCGACCGAAACGACTCCCGGTCGTGCGCTTTCGCGAGAAGCGTTACCTGCCAGTCGTCATCGCTTCGCACGTCGGGCCTTGTGCCTCTTGGCCGCGGCGAGCAATGCGGGAGTCGGCTCGTCCTTCTTGAGGATCTCCGCGAGACGCCGCGCATTCTCGACGGAGAGCGTAGTGCGGGTGTGCTGTGCGATCACCGCCTGCGCCTGCTGGATCGCGGAGCTCACGACGAAGCTCGCAACGCTCAGGCCGGCTAGGTCGGCTGCCTGCTCGATGAGCTTTTTTTGCTGTGGCTGCAAGCGCGCATCGATTCGTTCCGTTCCTGTCGTACGCACACGTCACCTCCGACCGGCAAATTGCCGGTATCTATATCATAATAGCGTCGTTTTGCCGCAGTCGCAAGTTGACGCCCGGCGGATGCGGGGAGCACCAGGGTCGGAGAGCCCCTCCGCGCGGGCGCGGCGTTGCTGCCAGGAGAAGACGGTGCCGAGGAACACGCCAAGAACGACCAGAAAAGCGAGTCAGTCGAAGTCGCTGCCGGTGGGGCCCGTGCCTGTGGAGATTGGAATCATGCTGAACTTCGAGCTGATCTCGTGTTTCTTCCCATTCACCTCGTTCTTCGCCTCGTCTGCCTCGACGGCCGTGACCTCCGGCGCAGGCAGCGTCGCACCGACGCCACGCGTGGGAGTGATTGCCTCGACAATACCGGCGTCGCGTCCTCGTTCTTCGCGTCGTCAACGGCCTGAACGTAGAAGGTGTGCACGTAACGGAGTTCACCGCTCGTGCGGCTGTATGCGGCGACCTCCGAGCTTCCGATTCCGAGGTGCATGACCCATACGAAGTCGTCTGTCGACGCCCCAGTCGTATGCTTCCCAGCCTCGCTGGCGCACGTCGCGGTGACTTCCTCTTGGAACGTCGACCGGAAGGGCGTGCCCGGGTAAGCCGCAAGAGAGTGACGCTGCGGTCCGCACGCTGGGGTGAGCGCTACGACCGCGAGAAGAGGAGTCAGTCGTCCCATCCGACTCTCCCTCCCAGTCGTCCGCCGCTCCGCCGGAGCCCTCGCCATGCCCGAAGCCCGTCGCGTCGTCGGCGTAGTGCGCAAGCTCGTGGAAGAGCATGCTCGCCACGAACCTCGGACTGCGACCGAGCGCCCCGCATCCGATGCGAATCTGGTTTCTGATCGGGCGATACTCCGCCATTCTGAATCCACCGGAGTAATAGCCCGGCCCTCCGATGCGCGTGTGCGGCGCGGTCCCATCGTCAAGCAGGTTGTGGATGTCGGCAAAGTTATAGCGCCGGAAGTAGGCCGCGCAGTTTTCGTTGCTTGCGAGTTGTCGAGCCAAGGCAAGCCCGGCCTCCCAGTTGTTCTTCCAGTCGGGGTCTACGCATCCATCGCACTGACTCGTTCGGTCATCGACGATGATCCGGCCGTCAGGGTCAGTCGCGCGGAGCGGCCTCCCCGCGACGTATGCGTATGGCCCAAGCGTCTGTGGATCCTTCATCCGGCCCGGCAGGGGATCGGGCTGCAGGTACTTCCCCACCACCCGATCAAAGACCCGATACCAGTTCTCGCTGAGCTCGGTGCCCCGAATCTCCTCTTGGCCCGGCAGTCGGAACGGCTGCACGAACGCGACGCCGTCGCCGTCCGGGTCCTCGTCGATGCCCGCGCCCATCGGCACCCCGAACGCGTCGAGCTCCGCGCGCCACACCGCGACCCCGTCGCCCGCGCGGAAGACCGCGCTCGGTAGGTCCATCTTGTCGGCGAAGTAGAGGTATCGCTCTCCGGCGCTCGCCGGCGGGAGCGGCCCGTTGCCCACGGCGCCCGCGCTGCAGGCACCCTCGATGCGGCCGGCCACCATCGCCACGCGCCGGCCGCCCAGGTAGAGGTAATGCTCCACGGGCAGCACCTCGCGCACCTGGCCGAGGCCGCATCCCTCCACCACGCGGTCGAGGAGCCGCAGCTCGAGCTGTCCCGACGGCGAGTACACGAAACGCTCGTCGCCGGACGCGCCCGCGCTCGCCACGCGCAAGTTGCGATGGTCGCGCACGAAGCGCGCGGTCGCGGTCCCTGAGCCGCCGCCGATGCCCTCCAGTCGGATCACGGTCCCGTCGTCGGCGGTGACCAGCGCGAGATCGCCGCGCCGGGTCACGTTGCCGGCGGCGTCGAACGCGTAGGCGATCGCGCCGTCCTCGGCGGAGGACAGGCGGTTGCTGGCGGCGTCGGCGTAGGTGATCGCGCCGCCCGGGCCGCTCGTGCGATTTCCGGCGTCGTCGTAGCTGTAGAAATTCCCGCGGTCGTAGGTGATGCGGCCGAGGGAATCATGGCCGACGTTCTTCTCGAATTGGTTCGTGAACGGCGGGTCGATCGCCGTCACGTTTCCGTCGTTGGCATACGAGTAGCGGACGAGGTCGAACTCGTCGTCGATGCCGCCGGTGGCTGCGGACCGGAGCCGCGTCACCCACCCGGACGGATCCTGGGTGATCGTGAAGTTCCGCGTATCGCTTGCCGCCCGCCATTGGCGCAGGCCGCCATAGGGGAACCACCCCTCGTCGCTCTCGTTGCCGATCTCGATCAGGCGCGCCGACACGCCCGCCGCGCGCACGGCCACGCGCGTCTCGCGATCCGTCTCGTCGAATTCGCGCTCGATGGAGACGCCCGTCGGCAGCGTGGTGGAGACGGCGTTCCCGTTTTCGTCGAACGCGCGCTCGGTGACGAGCGTGCGCGTCTCGCCGGGCAGGACGAGCGTGCGTGTCTCGCGCACCGCGCGGCCTGCGCCGTCGTAGGCGAACGCCGCTTCGCCGGCCTTGTCGTGCACGCGCGTGAGCCGGCCCGCGACGAAGGGCGTGGCGGGCGCGTCGCTCCCGCCGCACGCCGCGTCGTACCCGTCGTAGCAATAGACCACCTCGGTCTCGGGAGGCGGGACGAGCTCGTCGAGACCGGGGAGGTTCTGGGTGACGTCCACGGTGACCGGCGTGTCCTCGTCGGTGGTCGCGGACACGTCGCCCGATCGGGCCGTGCCCGTGACCGTCACGAACCCGAGCGACGCCGACAACAGCCCGCCGGCGTCACGCGCTCGGTACGCGAAGGTGTCGGTTCCCGGAAAACGGCGCTCGGCCACGTAGGTGAACCCTCCCAGAGCATCCATCGAGAGAGTACCGTACGCGGGCGCGGTGATCAGCACGGCGGAGAGGGCCTCGCCCTCCGGGTCGGTGTCGTTGGCGAGCACGCCCGGTCCGGCCACGGTGAGGGTCGTCGCCGACGCGGGCATCGCATACGCGTCGTTCACCGCGGAGGGCGGCTGCGAGACACGCACGGTGACGGTCGCGGTGTCGGTGAGGGGAGCGGGCGTGCCGTTGTCCCGGATGGTGTAGGAGAAGGCGCCGACCAAGATTCCTGGCGTGACGGCAAAGGTCACCGTGCCTCCGGACAAGGAGACCGTTCCGTTCGAGGCGTCCTGCACGGAGATCAGCGTGAGCGCGTCGCCGTCCGGATCGTGGTCGTTCGCCAGAAGCGCGGCCGCGGAGACGACGAGGGGCACGCCCGGCGCCGTGCCCCGGTAGTCGTCGGTCGCCACGGGCGCGTGATTGACGAGCCGCACCGCGAGGGAAACGGTCGCCACGCCGCCGTCGGCGCCGAAGAGACCGTCGCGGAGGCGGTACTGGAAGAAATCGTTCCCGACGAATTCGTCCACCGGGACGTACTCGAACGACCCGTCGGGGCCGAGAACGAACGACGCGGCGTGCGTGGGCGGGGACACCAGCTCGGCGGTGCGCGGATCGCCGGCGCCCACGGCGTCGTTGCCGAGGACGCCGGGGGCCGCGACCGAAAGGGGGATGTTGCGATCGGTCGAGTAGGCGTCGTCCTTGGCGCGCAAATACGCCAGACGCGCGGCGAAGACGTTTCGTCCGCCGCTCACGTCGGTGACGCCGACGACGTGGGCCTCGTCCGGCGCGCCCAGATCGACCGCGTGGAGCTCGCGGGGTGTGGCGCCCGAAAAGGTGTGCGTCTCGCGAACGGCCCCGGACTCGCGCAGCACCGCAAGAAAACCGTCGGAGGGGATGGGCTGGCCGAGAATCGGCTGTCCGAGCGCGCGACCCGCGACGTAGGCGCGGCCGCGTGCGTCGACGGCGATGGAGCGCGCGCTCTCGCTCTTCACGCTCGAACCAAAGGTGGTCTGGTAGCGCAGGGTCGACAGCGTCGGGCCGTAACTCGCGACGGTGGCGTCGGCGGAGAGCGTGCCCCGCGTGCCACAGGCGTAGACATTTCCGGAGACGTCCACGGCGATCCCGCCGCCGATGTCGTTGCCGGCCGTGCCCAGGTAGGTCGCCTCAGCGACCACGGGGAGCTGATCGGCGTCGATCCGGGCGACGAACTGGTCGAAGCCGCCGGCGTTGGCGGGCTGGAAACGGCCCGCGGTCCCCGGGAAGTTCGTCGAGCTCGTGCGACCGGTGACCAGGAGCTGGTCGGGCGCGACGACGGCCAGGTCCACGGCCTCGTCGATGCCGTTGCCGCCGAACAGCGAAGTGCCGAACGTGAGGTTGTTGTTCGGTACCGCATCGAACATCGCGTCGGTGAGCGCCAGCGTGCCGACGAACGCCTGGCGCGTCGCGAACTTGTCGGTCACACCGACCATGGCAAGCCTCGTCGAGCTGAGAAGTCGCACCGCGCGTGCCGCGGAGGGGGGCTCGTCGTCGATGCCATCGTGGTCTCGCGCGAGGAAGCCCAAGCTCAGCCCAGGGCCAAAGCCCGCGACGAAGGCGGCCGTGTCCTGGCCGGAGGCACAGTCCGGATTCTGGTTGCGATGGAAGAAACAGTCGCCGTAGTAGCCCGCCACGAAGACCCGGCCGTTCGCCGGATCCACGGTGATGCTCTCGGTGACCGTCACCCGATCGGTGGGAAGCTCGCCGACATCGCCGAGCGAAAGGGTGGCGTTGTGGAGAAGCTCGCCCTCGGGCGACAGCTCCCAGATCGAGCCGAAGTGCTTCACCGACCCATGGAAGTCGACCTGTTCGAGCGGGGTGGCCAGGAAGGTCGTGCCATCCGCGGTCACGTCGAGGGCCGCCTCGGAAGCGACGAATTGAACGACGTCCCGTTCGTAGAGCACCTCGGGATCGATCACCAGCGGAAGGCCGCCGTCATACGGACCGACCCGGACGGCCACGGTCGTTCCCTCGAGCAGATAGCCCACGTCGACCGTCCGCCGGTAGCCCCCCAACCGCTGGAACGCGACGGGTGGCGGCTGCCGCACGGTTCCTCCTGGCGTTTCCAGAAGGAGCGAGCCGTCGGCGTCGATCTTGGCGGAGGATGCCCCGCTTACGCGGATTCGTATCTGCGACGGATCCGCGCCAGCCGCCACGACGAAGTCGTACTCCAGCCGGCGTTCCCGGGTGCCGTAGTAGAGGAGGTCGATGCCCGGATACACGGCGGCAAAGCGGACTCTCGTGAAGTGTGGGACGTCGCGGATCTGCCGGTCGTTCGTGTAGTGATGACTTCGGCCCGCGAGAAGGCCCTCCCCCACGCCCTCGACGTCTCGACCACCCACGACCGTGAAGCCGAGAAGCGGCTGGCGCTCGATCTCGTCTGAGGGCGCACTCGGGGGCGCGCTCGTGCGGAGCGCGATTCGCGCCTCCGTCGCCGAGAGGAACGCCGGATAGCCAAGCCCGGCGGAGAGGAACGCCACGGCGGGGTCCTCCTGGCCGCGGTTGGGCTCGAAGTACACTCCTGGCGTTTTCACCGGGTCTCCGGCCGCGTCGAGCGGGGCGGACGCAATCTCGTCGGGCTCGCGCGTTGCCTCGCCAGGGCGGCGGCAACCGGGCACGGCGAACAGCGCGATCAGCGGGAACGCCCCGACGGCCCACAGCCTGAAGCGTGTGCGCTTCACGGCTTACCTCCCTCTTTCATCGTGAGCAGGTCGCTCCCGACGATCAAGAGTCCGGAATACGTGGAGCCGGTGAGGCTCCCCACCGCAGAGTCGCAGGTCAGGCTCGTGTCGGAGAGCCGAAAATGGAACATCAGGTCGAGGTCGCCGTCGCCGTCGACGTCCTCGACGTGACGCCTGGCGAGGCCGGCGTTGTCGCGGTGGATCTCCGCACCTCCCTCGAAGCGCACCGTGTCGGCGTCCACCGTGAGCGCGTCGAACTCGGGTGTCGTGAGAAGCGCGGTGGGGATGAGGGCGTTCGCGTTGTGGCAGGGGATGACGTTCTCCGGATTGCCGGGCTTCACGTCGATCGCGATGGCCTGGATGGGTGAGACCCAGAGGTTGTCCTCGATCCCGCCGCTCTCCGAGTCGACCGAGAACCCGGGCGGAAGCTCGAAGATCGCGCCGGTTTCAGCGAAGGAGAACGTGTTCGAGTAGTCGGAGAGGGCGTCCACGAGGAGGGACGCACCGAACAGGCTCGCGTCGACCGCAGTCGCGATCTCCAGCGTCAGCGGCACGGGCTCGCCGGCCGGCACGCAGAAGCGCGGTGTGGTGAGCAGCAGGTTCTCGGTGTCCACGACGCCCGCGAGGAGTCCCTGTCCGTCGAGCATCACGCCGTCGGTGACGAGAGATCCCGTGAACTCCGAAGTCCCGGCGATGTTCACGCGGATGGAAACACCCGCCGTGATCGTGCCGCTCCCGCTGAGCGAGGCTGCCAAGGATCCGTTGAGGAGGAGGTTCATGCCCCCCACGCAGACGGTCGGATCCGGGCCCGTGAAGACGAGGTCGGGGAGCGTGAAGAAACCGCTGCCCTCGGCGGCGAAGGAGGCGTCTGCGGGCACGCTCCCGGTCTGGGCCGTGCCGCCGCTCTTCGCGGCGAGGGATCCGCGGCTTGCGCGCGCAAACCCGAATGCGCCCGAATTCGGTCCCACGGATTCTCCGAAACTCGTGAGAGCGCAGGGGGCTTCCGTGCAGGAACCGTCGTCGAGGGTCTCGATGACGTCGGGACCGCCGGCGCTGTGCGCTTCGGTATGCACGCCGAGGAGCGCGGCGCCGCTCTCCGTCACGACCAGGACCACCGTCGCCTCGGCGGCAAACTCGCCGTCGCTGACGGCGAAGCGGAACTCGTCGAAACCGGTCGTCGCGCCGGTGTACGTGACGCGCACCTCGTCAGTGTCCGTGATCACCCCTGGCGTGCAGGCGAGCGGCGTGAACGCGTCGATCGTGCCGAGCGCGGGCGCCGAGAGGACCGAAAACGTGAGCTCGCAATCGTCGAGGTCCTCGCCGCGGAGGACGAAGTCCACCGACGCGCCAACGATCCCGGCGGTCATCTTGGAGTGCGCGATCGGAGCGTCGTTGATCGGGTTCACCGTCACCGTGGCCGTGCCGGTCGACGTGTCACCGTTGCGGCCATTGACGGTGTAGTTGAACGAGCCGCTCCCGGAGAAGTTCGGTTCGGGAATGAAGAGGACGTTTCCGTCGGGATCGACCGTCACGCTGCCGTGGTCCGGGTCGCTGGCGGCAACCGTCACCGGCGAGGCGTTGACCTTGCGAACGAGCCTCGACAGCCGGTCGTATTGGTAGCGGAAGACCTTTCCGCGAGCATCGCGGCTCTCGACGAGTCGCCCGGCTCCGTCGAACCTGCTGGCGCTCGTGCCCGAGTCCGGCGAGGTCACTTTGGTTGTCTGGCCGAAGTCGTCGATCACGTAGCTCGTGGTGATCGTCCCGCCTCGCACGGTGTCTTCGACGTCGACCCGCCGCAACTGGTCGGCCTCGTCGTAGCCGTAGTCGACGTTCACGGGGTACGGAAAACACGGGGCCTCGGGATCCGTGAAGGGACGGTCGCAGATCTCCTGCTGCACGCGGGAAAGACGGCCGAACCGATCGTAGCGGGACAGATCCTCGACGCTTCCGTACGCCACGCGATCGGTCTGCGCATCCTCGACGGAGGTGAGGTCGCCCTCCTCGTCGTACCCGAAGACGGTTCGCCGCGGCGCGTCTCCATCCTGAATGCGCGAGAGGCGGTTGAACCTGTCGTATGTCGCGCTCTCGCGAGTCACGGCCGCACCGGAGGCATCGCGGTACACGGTCGACGTGCGATTCCCCCAGGGGTCGTACTCCATCGTCATCGACTCCTCGACGACGAAGGGGCCCGACGCCGGGAAGAATCCGGTCTGCACGGCGACGACCCAGTCTGCGTCGTTGTGGAGATAGCGGACGCCGGTGCGCCCTTTCGAGGTCGTGCGGGGCAGGCGCACTTCGACGAGGTTTTCGTTCTTGTCGAAGAGGGAGTCGGTGACGAGGTGGAGCCCGTCGCCATCGACGACAGTCCGCGTGACGTTCCCTCGAAAATCGTAGGTGAGCTCGGTCCGCGTGTTGTCCGCGTTGACGAGGATCGTGGGGCGGCCGGCTCCGTCGATCGCGCAGTAGGTCGTAACCAGTGTCCTGCTGCCGGCCGAGTCCACGAATCGTGTCACCGACTTCAGACGATGCAGGTTGTGATTCGGTTGGCCCGGCGCTGGAAGCGCCCCGCTGCACGCGTCCGGCACCCCAGGCCCGTAGTACGCATAGTCCGTTCGCGGCGTGGCGCCCGACGACGGAAAACCCGAGCCGTCATCGTCGAACGGCCCTTCCACGGTCGTGAGCTCGATCGCTCCGGAAGCCGGTGCGCCGCCGTAGGTGTACCGCGTCGATCGGGTGCGGAGCGTGTCGAGCGGACCACCGAGCGTACCCGCCGTCCAGCCCGTCCTCCGCTGGAGGACGACGCGAGAAGAGGATCCGTCGAAGAAGCGCGCATCGATGACGCGTTGTCCCGGAACCGCACCGGGGCGGCTCGAGCTCACGAGGACGCGCGTTCCAGGAATGTAGGCGTATTCGACGCGACGCCCCGCGGAGCAGTCGGGAAGCTCCACGGTTCCCGAGCACCCTTCGTAGACGACGAGAGCCTCGCCCGCCGCCCCGTAGGCGAGATCGTGGCAGCCGGAGGTCTCGCACGGACCGGCGGCGTCCCAATCGAGGAAGGCGGTGATGCTGCCGCGCGCGTCGCGAACAGCTCGAACGTCGTTGGTTCCCTCCCAGAAGCTGCGCGCAAGATTGGTGTTGCCGCATCCTGGGCAGCTTCCGAGAAGAGTGCGGCCGGTTACATGTGAAAGGGCGTCCCCTGCCGGACCGAGCTCGTACACGTTCGTGATCTCGGCCGATTCTCCCGAAGGCACGAACGAAATAGACACGCTCGCCTCGTTGCCGCTGATCCTCACCGTGTTGTTCCCGACCGATTCGCCGGGGCCTGACTCGCTCGCCGGCGCAGCGCCGAAATATGTCCAGCGACGGTCGAGTTGATTCTTCGCATCCCGCACCGAGAGCAGTTGCTGGAACCGGTCGATCTCCAGGGTGTAGAGGACGCCATCCGGTCCGCTTATCGACTGCAAGCCATTCGGACCGGGGACGAAGCGAAAGGTCGAGCCGTCGGGAGCCTTGACGGACTGGAGGAGTCCGAAGTGAGCGGCTTCTGCCGGAAGGTCCGGACCGCTGTACGCGAGCTCGACGCGCTGTCCTCGGCGGTTGCTCACAGCCGTGATGAGTCCTGCTGTCGGCTCGACCTCGAACGAGAGGTAGTCACCGCTTCGGAAATCGACGCGCTGGATCGTCCCTTCGAGTGGGCCGTCTTCGCCGCAAAAATCATGGAATCGGTAGATGTCGCCCGACGGGAGTTCGATCGTCGCCGTCGGAGCGCACGGGAGACCGGGCGGCGCTGCGACGAGCGTTCCGTGTCGCGCCTCCTCTCCGACCCACGCGGCTGTCACGGCAGGGTCGTATTTGAAGGAGATCACGGCGCCATCGGCGAGAGTGGCTCGCACATACCCGCGCCCTGCCGAGTCCATCCCCTTCCAAAGAAAATGCGAGAAGGAGTGAAACATCTTGCCGCCGAGGGGCTCCGCGGCGTTCGACGTTGGAACGGATTTGCGGCTGCGCCAGAAGAGGCTGAAGCTGCTTGGGAACCCAGACTCACCAAGAGGAAACAGGCGGAACTCCGAATCAAGCTCGGCCGCCGGCAGCGAGATCGGATTGGCAAGCTCGCAGTCCTCGCAAACGCCGTCCGGGCAACTCGCACCTGGCGGTGGACACCGCTGTGCCGGCGGAGGGCAGACGTTCCGACAGATAAGCGTCGGCTCGGGTGGTGCGTTGCGGCAGCAGGAGCCGATCTGGGTGCCGCAGGAAAGCCCGCTTCCGACTTGACCATCGAGCGCCCACTGATTCGGTACGCAGCTCTGGGGAAAAGCGATGCACTGCGGATTCTGGCAATTCTCGAATCCGCACGAACCACCGGAGGCCGGTGGAGAAGCTGGACTGATGATCGGCTCCTGGTCGGCGTCGCAGAATTCGGTGATTTCCGCCGTGTAGAACGTGAGGCGGCCCGCGCACGCTTGAGTTGCCTCGTAGGGCCGGAGCTCGGTGTATTGCTTGAACACCGCCGGGTCGTCACAAACAGGTAGTGACGCACTCGCAAGCCCTCCAATGGAGCTGACGAAGGCGAGTCGATGGGCGGTCGCGGGAGCATCCCATGCGGATCTGTGCACGCGCTGCGATGTCGTCGAGCGTGCGACCACCGCCGCCGACATGACGAGCAATAGTGCAACGACCGCGGAGCCGACACCTTGCTTCAGCCGTCGTGACACCCGTCCCTCCATACTCGACAGCCGTGAATCGACCGCGACCCTGGGTGGGCCTGCAACGGATGCGCCGAATGAATCAGGAGTATGGAAACCGAAAAGGCCTGCAATCCTCGACGGCGCCTTCAGCTCTGCGATAAACGTGCCTGCGAGCGCTGCGACGAGCGTTTCTGAAATCGCGGGGGCGAGCACCCTCATCCGCCTGACACGAAGATCGCGGACGAGAAGCTCGGCCGAACGGCCGCGGCGCCGCAGCAAACGGCACTGGGGGTTCCTCGCAGCGGCAGTGGGTTTCCTCGCGGTAGGATGTGTGATGCCCGGACTGCGCGTCGTCCTCGTGCTCGCTTTCGCGTACCTCTCCACGGCGTGCGCACCCGCTCTCTCCTCGCTACATCCGGCGACCATCGCGCCGCACAAACACGTGGACGGTGGAGCCGCGTACGGCATCTCGGTGCCGGTGGCCGGAACGGTGCGCACCGTCGGCACCGCGAAGGACAACGCGGAGCGCACGGAAAACGGCGAGCCGCTGTCGGAAAAGGATCGCGACCAGATCATCGCGACGAGCCTGGGCCTCGCGCTCAACCCGCCGAGCTTCGGAAGCCAGTACCGCCTCGCCTACGGCATCGCTCCCGATTTCGAGGTGGATCTGCGGTACGCGCTCTCCGCGTGGCGGATCGGCGGGCGCTACCAGATGATCAAGCCCGGCTTCCCGGGCGATCTCGCGGGCTCGGTCGGCCTCGGCGTGAGCCGCTACGTCTTCTCGTTCGGCGTGCCGAGCTACTTGCCGAAGGAGATCGTCGACGTCGAGGACTTCACTCGCTACGACATCGACGTGCCCGTGCTCTTCGGCGCGAGCCACGAGATCTTCCACATGTGGGCGGGACCGAAAGTGATCGCGTCTTTCATGAGCGCTTCCGTCGACGTGTGCACCGAGTACGACACGACCGATCGCGAGTGCACGGAGCGCACGACCGCCGCGATGGACGGACGCGCGTTCTATCTGGCGGGCCAGGGCGGAGTCGCGCTCGGCTACAAATACGTGTGGCTCGCGTTCGAGCTGACGGCCGCGTTCGTCGACGTCGAGGCGCGCGGCAAGCTGAAGACGGGCACCATCGACGAGGACCGGCGCTTCCACTTCAACGACGTGATCATCTATCCGGTCGTCGGGCTCATCATCCGGATCTGACGCTCTGAGAGCGGGATTGCGGCACCGCTCTTGCTGCTACTCCTGCCATGGAACACACGGTCGGGAGCAGTGAACGTCCTTCTTTTCAGCCAACCTCCGGAACGCCGATCGTTTTCGCGGCGAGGAAGGGGTTTCCGCCGTACCGGGCCGGCGTCCGGGAATCCGGACAGACGCCGGACGATCCGGACGGACGCCGTGCGTGCTGGCACCACCGGGAGCCGGAAGCGTGCGCCGCGCTCGGACTGAAGCTCGAGCACGATCGCGAAACGCGCCGCCTGACGTCGATCGGCCTCGACCTCCTCGTGTGGATGCACGCGCGGAAGCGGCTGCGCGCCGTTCCGCAGCGGGGATTCCTCGAGCGCTTCGAGCCGAGCCGGCGGTGGGAGGACGGCGCGACGCCGCCACTCGGGCTCGCGCGCGGTGCCGTGCTCTACCACCTGCCCGTCGTCGGGGAATCGCAGACGCCCGCGGAGATGTTCGAGGAATCGCTCTTCCGCGCGCGGATCTGTCCGTCGGAACGCGAGTGGCTGGAGGCCGCGCGACGCGCGCGGTTCTCCTTCTTCGAAGTGATGCGCGTGAACCGGCTCGGGGTGTTGCTGCGCGACTGGTTCCGCGAGCTGAGCGGGCGACGGGATGTGTTGCTACGCCCCGACGAGCTCGAGGCCTCCGGACTCGCCCCCGGGCAGACGGTGTTCGCGCGGATCGTCCCCTTCCGCAACGACCACTTCGTCGACTTGATGCAAAGCCAGACCTCCGTGCACTGCGGGATCGTCGATCCGGCCGCGCCGCCACGCGCCGTCTGGGGCAGCGACCGGGCGCTGCGCGATCGCTCGGGCATGGTCCATGCGCTCTTCGAAACCTGGGAGCGCGAGAAGGAATCCGCCAAGCCGTGAGCGATCCGCGGGAAACAAGCGCGGATCAGCGGTCGTCGTTCTTCAGCGGACGGACGTCGGCGAGGCCCTGCTCGAGGAAGCCGGCGATCGCGATCGCGGCGAACTGCGCGAGGTCGCCCATCCGCTGCACGCGCTCGAGACGCGCCTTCGCTTCTTCGCGCGTCGCCGCACTCGCCTTCTTGCCGAGTCCCTTGAGGTCGCCGCCGACGGCGTCGAGCTGCGAAGCCACCTGTTTGACCATCACGAGCTCGCGCTCGCGGAACACGTGCGAAACCATCGCCCACACGTCCTGCTCCGCTTCGAACATCTCGCGGCGCGATCCGGGACGGCGGAAGCGACGCACGCAGCCCCATCGTTCGAGCTCGGAGAGCGATGTGGAGACGAGCGCCTTCGACAGGTGCAGCCGCGTGCCGATGTCGGTCGCGGTGCGGGGCGCGCCCTGCAGATAGAGCCAGCCCCAGATGTGGCCGAGCACGCGGCGGAAACCCCAAAACTCGATCGCGCCACCGACGGCGTCGACGAACGCATCTTCGGGCTCGCGGAGTGGATCGACAGGCACGGGCGGATTCTGCTGCCGGTCATCGGTGGCGGCAACCGCAGGTTCGTCCTTGCGTCGCGGCGTGCGGGTGTCGATTCTGCGCGGGCCATGGCCGCCTACTCCCAGTCGCGCACCGTTCTCTTCCAGGAAGTCGACGCCGCGGGAATCGTGTTCTTCGCGCGTTTCTTCGAGTGGTTCCACGACGCGTACGCGGCGTTCCTCGCCGAGCGCGGGATCCACTTCGACAAGATCTTCGCGACGGCGGCGTGGGGGCTGCCCCTCGTCCACGCCGAGGCCGACTACAAGGAGCCGCTCGGATTCGCCGCGGCGTTCCGCGTCGACATCGAGGCCGTCGCGATCGGCGACACCTCGCTCACCGTCACCTACACGATCCGCGGCGCCGGGGCGAAGGTCCACGCCACCGGCAAGACCGTCCACGTCTGCATCGACCGGAAGTCCTTCCGCGCGATTCCGGTTCCCGCCGAACTGCGCGCGGCTCTTTCCTAGCCTCATTCCCACGGGCGAAGCTCCTTGGCGAGACGCTCGGCGGCGCCGGCGCGATCGGGCTTTCCGCCCGGCGTTTTCGGGAGCGCCCGCACGACGGCGAGACGCCGCGGGCGCTTGAAGCTGGCAAGGTGATCGGCGAGGCGCCGCGAGACGTGGTGCATGTCGAGCGAGCCGTCCGCGACGAGCGCGGCCCCGACGACCTGCCCATAGCGCCGATCCGGGATGCCGAAAACGAGCGCCTGCCGGACGCCCGCGCACGCTTCGAGCGCACGCTCGACTTCGGCCGGCGCGACGTTCTCGCCGCCGGTGACGATCATGTCGGAACCGCGACCGAGCACGACGAGCTTGCCGTCGGGCAGAAGCCGCCCGCGATCGCCCGTGTCGAGCCAGCCGTCAGGCATCGTGACCGGCTTCGCGCGCTTGCCGAGCGGTGTCGCGACCACCGGGCCGCGCACGAGGATGCGGCCCTCGCCGTCGGCCCCACGGCCGTCTGCCTCGACGCGCACTTCGACGCCGGGCAGAGCGAGGCCCGCATCACTGCCGGCACCGTTCGTCGCGTCGTTCCGCTGGAGAGTGATCTGCGAGCACGTCTCCGTCATCCCGTAGGTCGTGCGTGCGCGGATCCCGCGTGCGGTACATCGCTCGAGCAGCGCGCGAGGACAAGCAGCGCCGCCGACGATCACGGCGTTGAGCCGGCGCATGCGGTTCGTGGAGTCCTCGGACAGGAGCGCGTCGAGCATCGCCGGCACGACGGAGATCCGCGAAACGCCATGCTTCGCGATCGTCTTCAGCACCGTTGCCGCGTCGAAGCGCTCGAGGATGACGACGGTCTTCCGCGCGAGGAGCGAGCGAGTGAGGATCGAGAGGCCGCCGACGTGCGCGGGCGTCATCGTGAGCAGCCAGCGCTCGCGACGCGCGAACGGAAGCACTTCGGCGGACGCGTGCGCGGACGCGACGAGCGCACGGGCCGGAAGCGCAACGCCCTTGGGATGACCGGACGTTCCCGACGTGAAGAGCACGGCCCACGGATGTCCGGAGCTCCGATGCGGAATTTTTCGCGCGGAGAGCGGGCGGATCACCGACGAGGCCCGGAGCATCGCGCCGAGCTCGCGGTCGTCGAGGAAGCGGCAGGGCTCGACGGCGGCAAGCGCGGTCTTGCGCTCGGCGGCGGTGAAGCGCGGATGGAGCGGCACGGCTGTCCCGCTCGCGGCCGGGATCGCGAAGAGTGCGAGAAGTGCCGCGGGCGTCGACTGTGCGCGGAACGCGACGCGGTCTCCTGGCAGCACGCCCTGGTCGCGAAGCCACGCGGCCGCGTTGGTGACCCGCGCGCCGAGCTCGCCGAACGTCCACGTGCGATCCGTGAAGATCCACGCCGGCGTTCCCGGGACGGCCTTTGCCGCGGAGAAGACGCTCAAGACCTCGGAGCTGATCACGTGCGCCATGCGATCGCCTCTTGATGTGCCGCCGAGAGGCAGAGTCCGGATCCCGCCGCGGCGGCGATGGACGCGGGATCGCGAAGCTGGGGGATCTCGCGCGCCGGAAACGCCGCGAGTGCGGCATGTAGATCGAGTCCGCACGCGGCCGGCGTCTGCGGCAGCGAAAGCGCGAGCTCCACGCACGCTGCGAGCGCGATCGGCCCGTCGAAGAGGTGCGTCACGGCGACGGGCAGCCCGCGCCGTTGCGCCGTGACCGCGATCTCCCTCGCCCGGAAGAACCCGAGAAGCGCCGGCTTCACGACGACCGCGCCGAGCCCCGGATGCGCGAGCAGCGCGTCCGCGATCTGCGGATCCGCCAGGGACTCGTCCGCCGCGACGGCGACCGCGCCGGGAAGCAGCCGCAGGAGTGCGCGGCCGGAAAGCGGCTCTTCGACGAAGGCGGGCCGCACGGCGGCAAGAGTGCGAAGGCGCTCCGCGGCGTGTTCGTCCATCCCGCCGTTCGCGTCGAGGCGCAGCTCGATCGCGTCGCCGATCGCGGCGCGCAGCGCGACGAGCGCGGCGAGCTCGTCCGCGAACGGGCGCGAGCCCAGCTTCAGCTTCAGGGTGCGGATGCCGCGGGAGATCGCGTCCTGCGCGGCGGAGATCGTGCGCGCGTCGCAGGGCGGAGGCAGGAGCGCCGAGCGCGGGATCGGCGCGGGCGACGTCTCGCGGAAAAGGCGGTGCACGGGAACGCCGGACTCCTGAGCGAGCAGGTCGAGCATCGCGGTCTCGATTGCGAAGCGCGCCGACGGGGACG
>Ga0163152_10002537_pt1 | contig 25721 bp, 20 predicted proteins | sample OliLakLV19MP8IB2_FD_148635 | JGI IMG/M metagenome (GOLD analysis project Ga0163152, IMG submission 148635) | Freshwater microbial mat bacterial communities from Lake Vanda, McMurdo Dry Valleys, Antarctica - Oligotrophic Lake LV.19.MP8.IB-2 | ecosystem: Environmental > Aquatic > Freshwater >...
CAACAAAAGGCCAACGATTTTGCCACAATCGGCAAAGCCGGTGGTGACCAAGGCGCCCAGATGTTCCAGTCCGCCAATGGCACCGAGCATGCTGACCGCATGGCTAACATTGACCAGGCATTTGGCAACGGAGAGGCGCAGCTGGAGTTGAAGAGCGGCGGCAACGAAGCAGTTCTGGCGGCTTGCAAACAGTTCGTTGGGCAGGCATTGTGGGCAAAAACGCCATGGGCCGGTGATTGTGAGGGCGGAAACAAGGGCTGTGCTGCTTCAGAAAGTTATGTATTCCAGGCTGCCGGAAAAGACTTTGTAAATAGTGCTCGTGTGGCAGAGGTAAAAGACCAATTAGAAGCCAATAATTTCTATGAGGTGCCATTCTCGCAGCGTCAGCCTGGGGATGTTCTGATTGGCAAGCATCACAGTCACATTGGCTTTCAGGCAGAAGAACCTAACATGGTCTACGATAATGCCTCTTCTACTGGGCTTTGGTCTCACCGTGACCGGAGCGGCACCGGACTTGCCGGTGAAGTGTGGTGCCTACGTGATCGATCGAGCGAGAATGGCACTCCCACGATCGCCAAGAGTACGACTCCCGGAGCCAGCAGCGACCAGGGCGATAGCCGTAAAAAGACAAGCACCTAGCACCAATGCCGTTCACTTAAGAACACGTGTAACTGAGCCTGGGAGCGCCGGCGTCCCGCCGGCTTTTGGCAAAGGAACCTGCACCAACAGAAGCCGGCGGGACGCCGGCGCTCCCAGGCCTAAGTGAACGGTATTGCACCTAGCATGCAAGTTGAAAGTCCGCGTAATCGAAAATGATTGCCGAGCTGAGTTATGGAATTGGACTTTGCCGGAGCAGGGCATTTGTTTCGGCGATCTTCCGCTGGAACGTTGGCGCTGGAGCGCTTGCAGCGAGGCGAATCGCTGCAATTCTCCGCGATTCCGATTGCGGAACTCTTTTTACGCCAGCGTCACCAGATATGGTGGCAGGAGGAGAGAAGCGAATTTCCGCTGCGATTGATGGGCTGCTGATGGCTGATTGCAGTAGCAAAGCGCAGCACAGCGCGAATGCAATAACTCGCATGATATTTCCTCTCACACACAATATTCGATAGATGCGATATTGTAGCCGACTGACTTTCGCAGAGGCCTCCTTGCATCCTGAACTGAGATACGAAAGCGAAAATGCCATTCGGAACGCGTGCAAAGCCTACCTGGTGCCTTCATAGGGGATTGTTTTTGTTGCTGACGGGGCATGTGAACATAATCGGGTGTCATGGATTGTCGTGTTTCAAATGAAGGACTTGCCTCTCAAATCTAAAGGGTTGCTGCTGGTATCAGTGCCACTTTTGTTTGAACTCGTGTTCGTTACAATCTTGCTCCTTCAATTGCATCATGCCGAGTTGGAAACGCAGCGCGAAACTGCCGCCAAGAACATGATCATTCTTTCGCAATCCGTGCTTTCGGACATGTATCAAGTCGCTGTTTTGTTGATGCGTTACAGGGTCTCACGCGATTCTCAAGTGGCAAACAGCTGCGATGAGTATCTGAAGAAAACTTCTGCTGATCTGAAAGAACTGGAATCAAACCTCGCGCAGCAGCCTGCCGAGTTGGGGTCGTTTCAATCCAAGCGCGAGCTAATTCTCAGGCAGTTGAAAGGTATGTCATACCGTCGCAGAGTACTCGGTGAAGGCAAACCGGATCCGCTTTCCACCGAACAGAAAGTAACTCACTATGAGGAGATGAGCGAAGTTGTTGAGTATTTCGGCGAGCTAGCCGAGCGCCAGCGAAAGCTTGCTGCAGCGCGCGCAGAAGCAGCCAGTGATTCTCGGAAGTTGGTCGTGACCGTGGTGGCCGCAGGCTTGGTCGGGAATTTGATTTTGGGTGTCGCCGGGGCGTTGCTGTTAAGTCAGTGGATTCTCGGTCGCGTTAATGTCCTGAGCGAAAATGCGCTGCGATTGTCGCGGTCGGAAACCCTGATCCCTCAGATGCCTGGGAAAGACGAGATTGCAAAACTGGATGCCGTATTTCATCTGATGGCAACGCAGCTCACGGATGCCATCAGGCGCGAGAAAGCTGTCATAGACAACGCCCCAGATCTGATTTGCTCGATCACTCGCGGTGGTCAGTTTGCGCGTGTGAACCCGAGCGTGGTGTCTGTTCTTCATAAAGAAGCGCAGGATCTTGTTGGCACCGATTGCAGATCATTATTTGGTGAACAATTCCTCGAGCAGGATACCAATTCAAACGAATGGAAATTTGATTCGGAGCTTTTAGGTGAGCCGGAGCCAATGAGCGTTTCATGGACTGTCCACTGGTCGGATAGCGAGGAGCAGTATTACTGCGTCGGGCGTGACAATACGGTGCTGCGCAAACTTGAGAAATACAAACGCGAGCTGATGGATATGGTGAGCCATGATTTGCGCACACCACTTACTTCAATTAGGTTGTCACTTGAGTTGATTCTGGAAGAAGCCTTAGGACCCCTTTCTGATCCATTGAGGAAACGGCTTTCGTCGACGAATGCGAACGTTTCGAATTTAGTCAATCTCGTGAATGAATTGCTGGACCTGTATCGTTCCGAATCGGGAACACTTCCCTTGCACAAGGCGCCCACCAATGTTGCAGAGTTGATCGAATCGGTGTGTGATGCGCTGATGCCATTGGCGGAAAAACGGCAGATAGAGATTTGCTGGTCCTCTCCTTCGGAGCACGTTCTGGCAGATCGCGGGCGAGTAGAACAAGTGCTAGCCAATCTCATAGCTAACGCGATTCGTTACTCACCGGCAGGTTCACGGATCGATGTGGTTGTAGCGGTGAATGATACCAACTTTGAGTTTCAGGTAATTGACCGGGGCAAGGGCGTGCCAGACGAAATGAAAGAGGCAATTTTTGAAAGATTTCGGCAAGCTGATCCCGAAGATGAGCGCGATAGGAAGGGTACGGGATTGGGACTTGCTATTGCCAAAGCGATTGTGGAGGCACATGAGGGCGCCATTGGCGTAACTTCTCGCGAAGGTGAGGGAAGTACATTTTGGTTTAAGCTGCCGCGTGCTGTACAACCGAGCGAGACGTTGGCCACCTCGTGAGATATTATGATCGTCTGTTGCCCAGGTTAACCAATGGCTAAAATTCTCATTGTAGAAGATGACCCCGAGATTGCTGCAGATCTCAGTCAAGTTTTGTCGATGGAACTTCATTCGGTGGAAACGATCGCCGACGGAAATGACGCCCTCAGTCTGTTGAAGATGAGCACTTTCGATTTGATAATTTTGGATTGGGGTCTACCCGGTAAGAGTGGAATCGAGATACTGGCTGAGCATCGCGCCGCCGGGCACTCGACGCCAATTCTGATGTTGACGGCAAGAGATCAGGTAGAACATAAGGAAGTTGGATTCGACGCCGGCGCGGATGACTATTTATCCAAACCGTTTCATATCAAAGAGTTTCGAGCACGGGTCAAGGCGCTGCTGAGGCGCAGTCACCAGTACGTCGGCAACGAACTTGAGTACAAGCACCTGACCTTGGACTTGGCCGGACATCGAATAGTTTCGACTGCTGGCACGGAAACGCTGAACTCCCGCGAGTTAGCATTGCTTTGCCTTTTACTCAGGAATCAAGGACAGGTGTTCACGCTGGATGCCCTGATATCTAGCGTCTGGGAATCGGATGCAGATGTAAGTTACGATGCCGTTCGGCAGTGCGTCGCGCGATTGCGCAAGAAAGTAGACCTTCCTGATCAACCGTCGGTTATCAGTACGGTCACTGGCATCGGATACAAGATAGAGCGCGAATAGGCCGTTTTTCTAACGAACTTAGTTATTCGAGTTGGTCCCCGATAAGTACGTCCATTTCGCTTGCGAGCTTATAGCCAGCTGGTTCTGCGAAGTTTGACGCAGGCAAGTTGGCCGGATTCAATTTGAACGTATCAATGAACACCGCTTTCTTGTGAGTTGGGTCTTTGACGTCACCATAGTGGCGAAATACTTGCAGAGGCATGCCCAACCCGATTGGTAGACCACACATTTTAAGATACTTGTCGGTATACGCAGCGGGAAGATTCAAGTCATTGGTGGTCCAGCATTCGGTTGTGTAGATCATCTGCCCTTTTCTGTCGAATCCGCCGCACCAGTACTGTCCAGCGCGCAGATTGAGAAGGTTCTTGGACGCTCCTTTGACTGGTTGCCCAGGAGTGGTCATGAATGAGAATTTTTTTGTGGCCGAGCTGCTGGAAACCTCGCAATACGATTTCGAGTTGTTGTTGTAGATGCGAGTGGGGCGATTAACCGACATCAAAATTGTGAGCCGGTTCGACGCTAACTTGGCGCCGTTTTGCCCAATGTCAACGCGCATCGCTCCGTAGGGTTGGCAGTATTGATCGATGCGCCACGATGCCGCCGATGCGGCTTCCATCGGTTGGCATAACATCCATACCAATGAGACGACAAGGACCTTGAATGGGATCACGTTCATCGAATTTCCACCTGGTCAGGAATGGGATGCAGGCAACGGGGGCGTTCATCCAGTTATACCCCGTTGCCTGCAGTGGTCAGTCCTCCACGTTGTCGGCCTTTAAGGAATCCTCCCTGGTTAGACTGGGTAAGGTCTTCTGTGATTTGGAAGGGGGCGAATTGGCTGTATCGAACGGCTGTCTGGCTCCAACGGCCTTTGTAGTTGCTTCATCAGGCGTTCATGGAACTGTTTTACCATTTGTTCTTTATCGAGGCTCGGCAATAATTCGTTGCTCCCGTCTTCCACTTTGTTCGCTTTGGATTTCAGCTTTTCAGCCGCAAATGCTTCAAGTGATTTTTTGCTCGGTGTGTCTGGTGCTGTTTCGGCGTTTATGGCATTGGCTCCACTGGCGTTGTCTTTCTTGGCTTTGGGCAGGGTACCGCCGTCGGTCACGCTGTTACTAAGAGAGTTGGTGCCGGCCACTACGTTGGCCTCTCCTTCGTGGAGCGACAAACTTGGAAACCCGTCAGGAACTACCGGGACCTCGCCTCGATCAGTGTTACTGGGGGCGGACCAGGTTTTGGCGACAATGTCCATGTAACCACCGCCCTGTATGCCAGTCTGGATCGCGACTTGTTCTGATTGATTAGCGTTTACATCATTTTGCATTGTGTTGCTCTCCCTTTGGACCAGTCCCTTGAACTGCGGAGAACTCTAAAACTCGGCTATGACGAACGTATGACAGGCTTCGGAAAGTAGAAGCTTGTTGTAAACTCTGCTAGCGATGGCGGCTCGGTATCGTATATGGTGCGGATGAAGAACGTCGGGGCGGCGCCATGCGCTGCCCAGGCCGCCAGTATCAATCAAGTCCATGCGCCGCCCAGACCGCTGATGAGGTCCTTCGTTAGAATCATTTGCTTGGTTTACCGGCGCGGAGTCAGCTAAAATGCGCTTTTGACCCTAACCTGTGAGACTGCTATGAACCTGTGGCTTTCGTTAAACAAGGCGCTCACCCTCTTTCCTGACAAAGAAGCGATCATTGACGGTTCAAAGCGCTTTACTTACAAGCAGCTCGGCCAACGAGTCAGTAAATTAGTGCATGCCTTGGAATCCATGGGACTAACGAAAGGCGATGTGGTCGGTATAACCTCCCCGAATTGTCATGAGTACATGGAAATCTACTATGCCTGTGCGCTAAGCGGAATTATTCTTACGCCTTTGAACTACCGGCTGGCAGTTCGTGAACTAGGAGCTATTCTCGAAGACGCTGAAGCGAAGCTGCTATTTGTCCACACCGACTTCATAGGTACAGTCGATGAGATTGAGCATCTCTGTCCGAGAATCGCGACCTACGTTCAGCTTGGTCCTCGCCCAGTGTCCGCTAAGTGCCTTGATTTTGAGCGGATTCTGGAAAATGCTGAAGAGGCTACTCTCGACCAACTACCGCAGTTGTCCGCAGACGACCTGGCGCAGATTTATTACACGAGCGGTACGACAGGCCGCCCTAAGGGAGTGATGCTCACCCAAGGCAATGTCACGTTCAACGCTCTTGCCGTCATTGCCGATCTGGGATTGTTTGAAAAAGATACCTGGTTGCATGCAGCGCCTATGTTCCACCTGGCCGACGCTTGGGCGACTTTCGCCATTACCTGGGCCGGAGGCAAGCATATTTTTCTGCCCTATTTCAATTCCACTGAGGCTCTGAAGGCGGTGGAATCGGAAGGCATAACCGCTAGCGTACTGGTGCCGACCATGTTAAACGCAATGTTGAATGATGATGCGTTGGACAAACATACGTACTCAAGTTTGCGCCTAATTCTTACTGGCGGATCGCCAATTGCACCGGATTTGGTGCGCCGCGCAATTGAAGTGTTTGAATGCGAGTACATTCAGTTGTACGGAATGACAGAGACCAGCCCATTTTTGACACTGAGTCGACCGAAGGTGCATCAGCTAACTGGCGACGCAGCTCAAGAATTGTCGGTACGGAGCAAGACTGGTAGAGCTTATATAGGCGCTGAAGTAAAGGTCGTTCGCGCTGATGGTTCGCAGGTCGCAAACGATGATACCGAGGTCGGTGAAATTATTGCGCGGGGCCCAACCATATTCGTTGGGTACTGGAAGCAGCCTGAGACAACGGCTCAAACCGTGAAAAATGGCTGGATACATACCGGAGATCTGGCTGTCGTCGACGGCGAGGGATTCATTAATATCGTTGATCGTCAAAAGGATATGATTATTACTGGTGGAGAAAATGTCTATTCCACTGAAGTCGAATTTGTTCTTTATGAGCACCCAAGCGTGCTGGAGTGTGCAGTTTTCGGCATCCCCCATGAATTCTGGGGAGAGGCCATTAAAGCTGTAGTGGTTCAACGTGCCGGGCAAAGTGTGACCGATGCAGAATTGATAGAATTTGTCCGTGAGCGCTTGGCGCACTTTAAAGTGCCGCGAGAAATCGATTTTATAGAGGCACTGCCGAAAACTGGCAGCGGCAAAATTTACAAGAAAGGATTGCGCGAGGTGTATTGGCAAGAACAGGAAAAGCAGGTCAACTGAGCCCCACTGTTTAAGGGCCAGCGCCGGATTTTCGATTGATCGATTAACTCTTGGCTTCTTCGGGAATATTACGTTTATCTGCAACTTGTCTGAATGCAGAACAATTGGTCCCGCTACTGCTCCGAGGTGCGCGTTGAACGCCACCTCGGATCGTTTTTTATGTTCCTGGCGCCGTTTACCTTACTGGAGTAGTCCGTAAGTCTGACGCTGACCGTCTACGGTTGCGACTGCGGCGGCCGTTTTAAGCAATCGATTCAATTGCGGTTCGCTGAGATTCCTTGTGATGTTGAAGCGTTTCAATGCGCGTGGATAATTCAAAGTCATCGTTTCGACGCTGTAACCGTTAGCCAGCGCTGCTTGATTCAACACGGAGTAGGCAACGAGACGGTTTTCACCGATTCGTGCGGCAGTGGGATAGATTTCGACCATGTTCCCTACTCGGATTGGCAGCTCTCCGGCGTTTTGGAGCCGAGGACTGCTGAGGGAAACGGCCACGGCACCGGTGTGTCGGTCGTCCATGTTGGCCACTGCCACACGCCCGTCCAGATTCGAGACCATTGAGAAGGCGCCCTGTTCGATTCTGACGAGCGCTGTTCCGCAGGGAAGTGGCATGCAGATAGTTGTTGGCGCAGCACCACCTTTAACAAGCAGAGCACCTCTCGAGAGGGTCAATGCGTTGCCCGCTGATACTGAATACGATGCACCAATCGTAGGCATTACTTGCACTGAATTCGTTGCAAGATCTATCGTCCTTGGCACGACAGCCGGGAATATCAGCACTCCAGGCAATGAAGCAAGTGCTGTTTGTCCTTGTATTGGTGGCTGCCAGATGCCGGTGAAGCAGTATCGTGGGTCGCGGGCCACAATTAGCCCACGACTATCCGGCACGACTCTGCGGTCGGGTCCAAGCAGCCTTTCCTCTAGGCCTTGAGCGTGTCCTAGGCTACCGCCAATACCAGTCACATCAGTAGGCACCGTTGGATTTGGAAACACAGCTGGAAGACCAAAGCGGGACTCGGCTTGGGCAATTTGAGTTGTCGGGTCCAGGATCGGCGCGGCGACGAAATTGCCAAGTTGTCTCTCCAAGGCAGTAGATGGCGGGGCAATTATAGTTCCGCCCGGGGGCGGTATCAAACCTTGCGCGAATGCAGGCGTGCCGATATAGGCAGTCAAACTCAGCGTCAGAACTCTTATTGCTGTGATGCGCAATAACATACCCTTCCTCCCCTCGCAATTGAATAACGGCGTAACTCGACGCCTGACACAGCAAAACGTTTCATCCCAGAAAAATCTCGAACTGAACTTGACACGCAATTACGATCTGCCATTTACCAGCACGTGCAAGGATTCATTCGAGAAAAGAATTGCTTACTTATCTGTTGAGTAAAACGCTGACATTCAACATAGATGCCAGTCCGTGAAAGAGATCTCGCCTGACCTGCTGCAATCAACTCTTGAGTGACATGTTGTGCTCGCTTCTAAATGACGGTGATTCCTTTATAGGAATATGGATCCAGGTCCTTGCAGAATTGCACAGAGTGGTTCGGTTTACCGGATGCTTATCAAGCGGATTGAGGGTGCAATTCCGCCCGATTGTTGAAAAGGGTTGGCATATCGCTGAAACAGGCTACAGGACTGGAAGCCAAGTGATGAAAGCTCATGCTCGTACACAAACAGTCCGATTATTTAACACATATATCTTGCTTAGCCCCAGATCCGCTCGGGTTTGCAGTGATTTACACATGAGTATTGTCTGGTACAACTAATAGTGTGCTCCAGTTTGCACAACAAGCAAATGAGAGTTACAGCTTTATCCAAAGTTACGGCAACTCTCCAGCATAAACCCCTCCATGCTGGTTGGGATCCGCACTTCAAATACAAATTTAAAACTCCGAAGGCGTCATGCCTTTTGTGGGGTTTGGTATGCCTTTTGTTATCTACCACTCGGAGAAGAAGACACTATGAGCGTTTATGAGTCCGATCTGAACCGGAACAATTTTGTAACTGGAAATGGCGCCACCGAAGAAATCATCGAAAATGGTTTTGAAACGGTAACCCACCAAGTAGCAGGATCAGATCGCAAAGCTGAGGATGCTAGATCAGTCCATCGCCGTCGCCGTTGGACGCACGAAGAAAAGAAGGCCATTGTGGCTGAAACGGAAGGACCAGGCGCAAGCATTTCAGGCGTTGCCCGTAAATACGGCATCGCACCGCGTCTGTTGTTCTCTTGGAGACGTCAGCTCTCTGAAGAGATGGCCTTGACCACCCGCTCTGGAGCAAAGATTGTTCCAATCGGCATGGTGAAAGATCTAGAAAAACGGATCATGGAACTTGAAGAAGCTCTTGAACGCAAGAGCAGCGAGCTGCACAGAGCTCTGGAAATGTCAGGCAAACAAGCCTAGTTTCTCGTGGGGCGCGAACGCCGCTCAGCTGGCTGCGCGGTGTTCGTCTCCAATGTTTCCTCCTCAGTGCACCGAATATAGTGCGCGTCCCCTGGCGAACGTCGGTCTCTTCGCGCCGTGTAGGGGAGGGGGTGTCCCCTCCCGGTGCAGCATCGCTGCCCTGCCACTACAGCGGACGTGATTACATCATCATCGAGACTGCACTTCCCACGGGCTATTACTCAACGTAAGGCCTTATGACACAACAGTCTTGGCCAGATCCCGAAATCCCTTTGGCGGAATTGTCTGCCGAGATTTGCGCGTCTTTAGACACGTCGTCTGAAGCCGAGCCTATTTTCGATTTACTCTGGCAGCTGCCAATGAAGTGCCAGGATCTGGATTCGCGCCAACAAATGATCGGGGCCATCCGGTCGATTTGCCGACGGCTAGAGCAGCGCGACTCTACAATCAAAAAGCAGCAGCAGCGAATCAGCGAGCTAGAACAAGCTTGCGTCAAGGCAAGCGACGCTTCAAGCATGAAGTCTCAGTTTGTCGCCAACATGAGTCACGAAATTAGAACACCGATGAATGCAGTCATCGGGATGAGTGAGCTATTACTACAAACCGCTCTTGATGCAGAACAAAGAGACCTGGCTATTACCCTGAATGAATCGGCTGAGGCATTGCTCGGTACGATTAACGACATTCTTGACTTTTCGAAAATTGAAGCCGGCAAGTTCGATTTGGAGCGTGTCGAGTTTGACTTGGTTTCTCTAGTTGAAACCAGTACCGATCTATTTGGTCAACAAGCCCAGCAGAAGGACCTGCAACTCCTTTGCTGGATTAGCAAAGACCTTCCGAAAAAAGTTGTTGGTGACAGCCGGTGCATTCGACAGATACTATTAAATTTGATCGCCAATGCGATGAAATTTACGCCTTCTGGTCAAGTTAGTGTCGAAGTTGAGGCGAAGCCCAATGGCGCAGGCCAGGTGATGACGAGATTTTGCGTTCGTGATAGCGGCATCGGCATCAGTGATAAACAACAAGCTATATTGTTTCAGCCTTACATCCAGGCCGACGACACCATCAATCGCAAGTATGGTGGCACTGGGTTGGGGCTATCTATTTGTAAGCACCTATGTCAGTTGATGCAAGGCTCGATCGGGGTTGATAGTGACGAAGGTCACGGTTCAGTCTTCTGGTTCGAACTCCCCTTGGGCGGTGTCGAAGACTGCCAGCGCTCAAAACAGTCAGTGCCGCTTCCGCGAAATGCACTGATTGTGGATCTTTGCGCGCACAAGTTTGATTCATTGGGCAGATACCTGAAAGAGTGGGGCATGCGAACAACGGTTGCTTCCAGCATCACCGATGCCCTTGTAACGGCTTACGACAGGCAGCTCCAGCCCTTTGATGCTGTGATAGTGCACAGCGATCATTTCGACATTGGCTTGCACGGCTTCGCTGAAGCCGCTCGATTAGCAACCGGTGATCCATCGTTGCGAATTTTGCTCATTCTGACCAAGGGCAATCGCACTCAGGCACAAAGGGTTGTCAGCGCGGGGTTTGATGCCTATCTCTGTCACCCCCTGTTGCAGTCGCGATTGCATGATTGTTTGAAGAACATTGCCACGATGGATGGCAATTCTAATGGATTGTCGGTTAGAGCTGGCATTGTGGCGCACCCCGGCCCGAAAAAACGTGTCTCTATCTTGGTTGCAGAAGACAATCCGGTGAATCAGAAAGTCGCTTTGCTACAGCTTAAGAAGCTTGGATACGAGGCAGTTGCCGTCAATAATGGCGCGCAGGCGGTCGAGGCGGTTAGCCAGGGAAGCTTTTCGCTGGTCTTGATGGACTGCGAAATGCCCGTGATGGACGGCTATCAGGCCACCGAACATATCCGCAATGTGGAAGCAGAAAGCGGACTGCATACTACGGTCGTGGCAATGACTGCACATGTTTTGCAGGGCGATCGCGACCGTTGTCTTGCTGCCGGCATGGATGATCACGTCGGCAAACCGGTCAGTGCGGCGAAACTAGGCGAGCTTTTGAGTCGGTGGCTGCCGGTTTAAACAACGTGTAAGAATTTCTGTGGCTGCATAACTGTACTTGCACTTTTGGGTGATACGTAAGCAAGTCTGATACCCGAGGCTGTTAGACCGGCCCCTTGGTTTGGCACTCGGGCAGGTCAGCACTTTAGCGTCAATGTGTAACCAGCTATCACCCATGACTCATCTTCCATTCAGCACTCTGCGGGATGTCTGGTTACTGGTCGCAATGCTTTGATTGGAGTATCAATCAGAGGTTCAGATTCAAATGCGACACATGATTCTTTTAGCAACAGTAGTGTGCTCTATCCTCAGTCAGCAGCCGCTCAAGGCATCTGAAAATAATTCTGAACCTGAGACGTCTGGGCATAAAACAACACAGGCCAAGTTTCAAGCAGCAATGCAAATGAAGGCTCTGGATGCGCTGTTTGCCTCCGGTGCGCACGAAGCTGTGAATGATCTGAAACTTACTGAAATTGAAACGCAGAAACTACTAAAAGGAACCGTCGATGTCGACGACTCGCCCAGAGTGGCTGAATTCCAAGATGCTCTAAATAACGACCGTTCGCTACCTTGCTATATGTCGGAAGAGTTTCGTCGCTTGGTGCGGTTGGCTCATTCACCAGAACTACGCAAAATCTTGTGGAAGCGCATGAATCGAGAAGAGTTACTATGGCTCAAAAAATGCCACAAAGCCCACATAGAAGAACTCGCGCAAATGTGCAACGTGCCTCTGCGTTAGCTGAATGCAAGAAGGCCGTTCCGGTGACACCGGTTTAGATCGCCGGTTGATTCAACAACAGTCCCTCGCGCAGTGCCTTTACCGCAGCCTGGGTGCGGTCTGAAACAGCAAGCTTTTCCATGATATGACGCATGTGAGTCTTCACTGTTTCATTGCTGATGAACAGGCGCTCAGCCATTTGCTGGTTGCTCAGTCCGTCAACCAATAGTTCAAGGACTTCGTTTTCTCGTGTGGAAAGTGCAAACTTGTCGCTCTTCTGGTCAGGTGTAGACGACGGCCGACTGGAGTGTTGTGCTGTACATGCTCTAAGCACACGTTTTGCAATTGCCGGATCCAGCCAGGAGGCACCGTGACTGACAACGCGAATCGCTGACGCCAGAGTTTCTTTGCTTGCGTCCTTGAGGCAGTAGCCATTAGCACCAGCGGCCAGCGCGGCAAAAACGTCGTCGTCATGATCATGGCTTGTGAGAATGAGAACGCTGGTATCAGGTGCAAGTTCTTTGATCTGTTTCGTTGCCTCTATACCGTCTATGACGGGCATGCCAACATCCATGACGATGACAGACGGCCTAAGGTTTTTTGCCAGGTCCACGGCAGACTGACCATTCACTGCTTCGCCAACAATTTTTAGATCCGCGAAGCCTTCAATTACCATTCTTAAACCAAGCCTGGTGATCAGTTGATCCTCGGCAATCAGCACGGTGATTGTCGATTGTTCGGTCTTTGGTTTTAATTCGTGCTTTTCCATTTCAAGAACTCCTGCAATTCTCTCAATTCGATTTCCATCTGTCGCAAACTAGCTGGTATGGTGCGCCAGTTCCCATCTCTTGCCGCATTCTCGATATCAACACAAGTGGTTCGCAATTTGGTCGCGTAAACAGCACCACAAATGCCTTTAAATCCGTGCACCGTCCGAAGAAAGGCAGGACCGTCATTCGCATGAAGCGCCTGTTGCAGTTTGGTAAGATCTTGAGGTCCGTCGGTTAGGAACTGTTTTAATAGTGTCTGCCCGGCGCTTCCATATTTGATGTTGAGAGCTTCGAGATCAATCGGATGCTCACCTGGCGTTTTATAGGAATGTACCGCTGTAGATTCCTGTGAATGATCGATCGCTTCTTGATCGTGCTGAAGCCACTGGTAAATCGTTCTTCTCAACTGTTCTGGATCTACGGGTTTTGATACGTAATCATCCATTCCGCTGGACAAGCATCGCTCACGATCTCCTGCCATGGCAAGCGCAGTCATGGCTATGATTGGAATGTGGTGTCCGGTTCCAAGTTCCTGTTTTCGTATAGCCTCTGTTGCGGCAAAACCGTCCAGTTCCGGCATTTGGCAGTCCATCAACACTAACGCATAGTGATTTTGAGATAGAGCCTTAAGAGCCTCGTTGCCGTTGCTTGCAATATGCGATGCAAAGCCCAGTTCAGTTAAGTACAGTTGAGCGACCTGTTGGTTGACCGGATAATCTTCGACAATCAGAATGAGTTCACGATGTTCCACCGCTTTAGAGGCTGTTTTGTTCTGCATGTTCTCCGCTGCACGACTCATGATCGCCTCGCTGCTACTGCAGGCAGCGACAATTGATTCCAGCAAATGCGAGCGTCTAACTGGTTGAGCCAACTGCGCGTGAAAGCCAGTGGGCATCAACTGATTACCCACACCTGGCGTGTCGAACGCGGTCAACAAGATCAGCTTCGTAGTTGAAATGGCAGGGTCATTGAAAATGTCGGTTGCTAGCTCGACGCCATTTTTGTCTGAAAGTATACTGTTAATAATAGCAATTTTGAACGGAGCGCCATTGACGTAGGCTTGGCGAAGCGACTGAAGAGCTTCTCTGGCGGTCGTCACACTCTGACTGCGCATGCCCCACGACTCGACATAGCCCTGTAGAATCTGCCTGATCTGACATGCGTCATCAACAATCAATACATCTACGTTGAGCAGCTCATCACGAAGAGTTTCTACGGGCGATGGAGATCTGAGCTCCAGCGGAACAGTGAATGAAAATGTTGAACCGATCCCAGGGGAACTTTCGACGCCAATGCTGCCGTTCATCAGATCGACCAATAATTTGCAGATACTCAATCCTAGTCCTGTGCCTCCAAAGCGCCGGGCGATCGATCCGTCGGCTTGAACGAAAGGCTTAAACAGTCGACTTTGCTGTTCTTGGCTGATGCCGATCCCCTGATCGGTCACGAAGAATTGCATGTTGGCTATACCATTGTCGATAGATCTCAGATGCGCGCGCACGATGATTTCACCATGGTCGGAGAACTTAGTGGCGTTTGATGTGAGGTTAACGAGTATCTGTCGCAGCCTTACTGGATCGCCACGCAATTGCTCAGGAATCGATGCCTCGATATTTGCCATCAAAGACAATTGCTTGGAATGAGCAGCGGGCGCCAATAACTCACAGGTGCTTTCGACTAAGCGCACCGGATCAAAATCGACAAGCTCAAGCTCCAGTTTGCCAGCTTCGATCTTGCTGAAGTCGAGGATGTCGTTTATGACGTTAAGCAGGGCATTTGCTCCCTCACGAATGTGGTTTGCATATTGTTGCTGTCGATCTCCAAGATCGGTCTTGAGCAGGATGTTGCACATACCGATAATGGCATTCATCGGAGTTCGTATTTCATGGCTCATGTTTGCAACGAACTCAGACTTTAACTTGGAGCCAGCCTGTGCTTGATCCCGGGCTTCTGGCAATTCTCGTGTTCGCTCCTCAACACGAGTTTCCAGGTCTTCTGTAGCTTTCAATAGCGCTTCTTCTGCGCGTTTACGCTCTGTGATGTCTATGATCGAAGTCAGCACAAATTGCTGTCCTGCAGTCTCTAGCGGATTCAGTCCAATTTCCATAGGGACCTGGCTGCCATCCTTTCGCAAGCCGAAAAGATCTCTACCGATGCCAATCGATCTTACCTTAGGATCTTTCGAAAAAGCTTCTCGATAAACTTGGTGATTGCTGCGAGCGGAGTACGGCACCAGCATCTCGATGGGCTGACCAAGAAGTTCTTCGCGACCATAACCGAACAATTTTTCGACTTGGGTATTAACCAGGACTATTTTGCCTTGGTCATCTACCATGATCATTCCGCTTGGTGATGCTTCAATTACTAATCGGAGTTGCCTTTCGCTTGTCAGCGAATCTTGGGTGGCGTGGCTCTTCTCATCCGGCATGCCAAAGTGACCTCACAAGCTGTAGCACAACTTTGGGTCTCCAACGCTGATGTCTGATTTCAATAAATTGATTCCAAATCACACTCACGTTAAAGTGACCTTATCAGTTTCAGGCGATTCTGTCTGCATGCTGCCGACTGGCCGCTATTGAGTGCAATTTAAGTTTGGCCGCACAGGCAGTCGATCCGTGAAAAACACAAACTGTGCCGCAGCACTTCCACGAAGTCCCAATAGCCATGGTAGGAACCGACCTTCCTGCTATCTGTCCCTTTAGCAAACTATTTAGGCACGAAGCGTTCGGTCTTCGCGATCACAACCTAAACGAAGGAACCCCTCCATGGCGACTTTGCATTCTGGAGGGAGGAGCTGGACAAGCCGTGCCTAACAGGGTTCTTACCCATTTGAGTGATATGTTCAAAATGGATCAAAATCGTAGGAAGTGTAGGCGGGCTCCTCAGTTCAACGTGGTCTGAGCAAATTACTGTCAGGAAGAGGCGTTTTCCTCTATCACCCAGGGCTCGGCTCTCTTTCAACACATTGAGGGGATAGAGCTTTGGCGGTGGCAATGGTTAGATCGAGTTGTCAGCCCGAGGTGCAAAAACCAAGCGCGATAAATGATTATTATTGCCGGCCCAAATTCCGATTCTCTACCCAAGGACAAATAACGATGAATACGAACAAGCGCGTTTTACTGGTTGATGATGATCCGAAATTTAGAGCGGCAATGGTTTACGCGTTGCGAGGAACAAAATGTTTAGTGGCACAGGTGCCAACTATTAGGGAAGCGAACGTAGAGATCGGATCGGGCCCATTTGATCTCATCATTCTGGACGGAGATCTGCCCGACGGTAGTGGAGTTGATTGGCTAAGGAGGTTGCGAAAAAAAGGAGTGACCAGTCCGGTAGTGTTTGTTTCCGCAAGTGTCCGGGATGGTCTCTCGTTTGTCGAGATGCGCAAGGACCTTGGAGTTTGCCTTGTTCTGCATAAACCAATTTCGATTCAAGTATTCAAGGAAGAAATCGGGCGTTTATTGAATAAGGATTCGGTCACCAACAACCAGGCAGCCGGTGTCGAGGTATCAGACGAACTTTCTGAACTTGCTGCAGATTACGCAAGGGAATTACCTGCTCGGCTCCAGAAACTGAGCACCCTGATTCTTAATGCCGAATGCCCACCTCACAATCATGGATTCATCGAAGCTGCCGCACGCGAGGCACATATGTTGCGAGGCACGGCGGGACTATTTGGTTTTGTAGAAGTAGGACAGTCCATGGGATGCATAGAAGATACGTTTCGAACAATGATGAGCAATGAGCGGGCGCTATACAAACAAGAATCCTGGAAAGCCATACAAGTGGCATTGGCGTCCGCCAGAGAAGAGGCCAGAACGCCTTCTGTGATGCAGACACCACAACCTAATAGCAAGGCTTGTGCAGCTAACTTCGACGCCGGATTGAGCACAACCGAACGACTCCGGGTGTTGCTGTTCGACGATGATAGAACGTTTACGCGGCGTGTAGAAGCCATTTTGAGTGCGGAAGGAATTCTCGTGTATAGCTTTCTCGACACAGAGCATCTGGAGGATTTGTTAAATGAGGTAAGCCCGGATGTGGTGCTTCTTGATCTGAATATGCCTGGGCCTAGCGGATTGGATATTTGCCGTCTCATCCGCAACAATGAGCAGTGGAGCGCATTACCAGTACTTATTGTTACGGCAACAGACAATTTTGAAAGCCAAATTGCCGCAATGGAAGCCGGCGCTGATGGGTATCTCAGCAAATTCTCCGTTAATATGAAACTGCTCAATGCCGTTAAGTCCCAGGTACTGAACTCGAGCAGGCTTACGTTACGGGAATCTGAAACGCATTCAGTGCCAGATTTCACTATGCCGAAACAAAATTCTAGGCTCCATGTAGTGCATGGATCAGATCTTTCATGGCAGCCACACCAAGTCTACAGTCACCATTTTGAGGGATAATGAGCAACACGTTTGGGGCATGAGTACTACTCCATTTGGGAATGGCGGCTCGTCCCAGTTGTTGCAAAAATAGAAGTGAGCGGTGAGACGACCGGAGGTTCCATGCACATCGAAAACCGGGCGGATAATGGGCTGAGCAACAAATTCTGTTCTGGAATCGGCGCAACAGCACTTGTACTTGGCTGCGTAGCTTGGCTGAGTTTTATCGCTGGAGCGAACATGTTGCTGATCATGTATGAGCGCTCACCGGGGCCTGCAACAGAAAGTTCAACCAATTGGCCGGCGGAGACGACGCTAAAGCGCGACTCCGAACAATTCACTCTTGTTATGTTTGCTCATCCGAAGTGCCCGTGCACAAATGCGACGGTGACAGAATTGGCTGCGTTGGTGACACTCTGTCCGCAGTTGAGGCCTTCCGTCCTCTTTATAAAACCAAGCGGTGTAGAGCGGGATTGGGAAAAGAGCACCACCTGGTTCCGCGCCAAGAACATCCAAGGCGTTACGGTTCTTGCTGACGACTGTTCACAAGAAGCGAAACGATTTAGAGCCACAACGTCTGGGCAAACCATGCTCTATGACCCTTCCGGAAAACTGATTTTCAAGGGCGGAATCACAGCAGGCCGCGGACATGAGGGCGATAACCAAGGTCTGGATACAATAGTATCGCTTGTTACCGGTAAAAACAGAACCATGTGTGCGGACACCCCTGTTTTTGGATGTTCTCTTCAAGACATTCCTTCGCCCAATAGGGAACTGTTGAGCTTGTGCCGCAAATGAGCATGATTGAGATTACATCGCAAACCACTAAGCAGCGAGCCCAATCGTTGTTTCAAGAGCAGCAGCAATCGGTCTACAGGCAAACCGATCGTCTCTTCGCAGGGTTATTGATTTTTCAATGGTTTGCTTGCATCCTGATTGCGCTGGTGCTTTCTCCGCGAACTTGGGCTGGACATTACAGTGACGTTCACATTCACGTCTGGACTGCGTTATTGCTGGGTGGTGCAATTACCATTTGGCCAGTGGTCCTTGTGATTACGAAACCTGGTGAGGCGGTTACCCGTCATGCAGTGGCTATTGGGCAAGCATTGTACTCTGCGTTACTGATACACCTTACAGGTGGAAGAATTGAGAGTCATTTTCATATTTTTGGCTCGCTGGCATTCTTGAGTTTCTATAGAGATTGGCGAGTGCTTCTAACTGCATCTATAGTTGTTGCTATTGATCATTTAGCACGCGGGCTGTTCTTCCCGCAGTCGGTTTATGGTGTCACAAGTATCCAGCTGTGGAGAACGGTTGAGCATGTCTGGTGGGTTGCTTTCGAGGACGTCTTTTTGATTTATGCGTGCCGGTGCAACGTGAAAGAAACGCATATCACAGCATTCCGGCAGGCAGAAATTGAATCAATCAACGAAGGCATAGAGGAAACTATTCGTATCCGTACCGCCGAGCTGAGGAAAGCGAAACGGCTGCTAAGCATGCAGTACGCGGTGGCAAGTGCGTTGAATCAGACCGTCACGTGGAGCGACGCTATTTCCCAGGCTCTACAAATAATGGCCGATTATCTGCAAAAAGACAGCGACACCACCTTTGGTGCCTTTTGGTGCCCTGGCGAGACCCAGCAAGTCATGCATTGCAGGGCATCCGTTCAACTTCCGGAGGGTTCTTTCGACCCATTTCTGGCGGCTTGCAGGGCAACTACCTTCGCGCCGGGAGCCGGCTTACCAGGTCGGGTCTGGTCTAGTAATGAGCCTGCATACGTTACTGACCTGAGTACCGACAAGAACTTTCCAAGATTACAATCTGCTAAAGAGTGTGGCATAAACGCCGCAATCTGTTTCCCGGTAGCGGTTAACGACATTGTGCTTGGGGCGATTGAGTTTTTCACTGCCACACCGTGGGAGTTGAATGCGGAGGAATTAGAGACCTTCCTGGCATTAGGGCGGAAGATAGGGCAGTTTACGGTGCGTAAGCAAGCGGAAGTGGAACTAGAGCGGCTTGCAAGCATAGTTCAGTATTCCCGCGATGCAATATTTACGAAGTCGTCAGAGGGGACCATTACTAGCTGGAATAGAGGTGCCGAAAGGCTCTTTGGCCATACTGCCGACGAAGCAATCGGGCAACAGCTATCAATACTGGTGCCGGAAGGCAAGAAAGCAGAAGTCCAAGCATTCGTGGACAAGATTAGCCGCGGCGAGCGCGTTGACAATTATGAGACCCAGCGTATCACCAAGGACGGCACACTCATCGACGTTTCAATTTCCTGGTCACCGTTGCCCGACCGCTCCGGCGACCACATCGGATGCTCGATAACAATCCGCGATATCGGCGAGAGGAAAGAAGCAGAAAGGAGAGTGAGCGAATTTAATTCGGTAGTGTCTCACGAACTTCGCACTCCCCTTACTTCGATCCGCGGTGCTCTTGGGTTGATGGCAAGCGGTGTTGTCGAGATGGCCTCGGATGAAGCCGTGGAGCTTTTGGAAGTGGCGCGCGGAAGTACAGATAGACTGATCAGGCTGATTAACGACATGCTCGACCTCAAGAAAATTGAAGCCGGTCAGATGGGTCTGCATAAAATGAAAGTCGATGTTCAGGAGCTGGTTTCCGAAACGCTTCGAGCTCTTTCAGGTATGGCTGAGGAGGAAGGCATCAAATTGTGCGACTCTTCTCAAGCTGGTAGCAGTGTCTATGCTGACTGGGATAAGACCACCCAGGTTCTTACTAATCTGTTGTCTAACGCAATCAAATTCTCTCCGAAGCACAGCGAGGTCTCCGTTGTTACCAGGGCCGGCGAGCAGGGAAGAATTCGTTTTTGCGTAATTGATAATGGACCGGGAATTTCAGACCAAGACATGCAGAAGCTCTTTGATAAATTCCAGCAACTCGATTCATCAGATACACGCCAGAAGGGTGGAACAGGGTTGGGTTTGGCAATAAGCAAAGCCCTTGTGGAAGAACACAACGGTACCATCGGGGTCGAAAGCATTGTGGGACAAGGCAGTGTATTTTGGTTTGAACTGCCGATGTATAGGGAAGCGGAATCAGAGTTTAAAAGAGAGCGCAATGCAGTTGCGGGGTCGATGCTCAAAGAGGCGCTTGGAGAGGATGCTGCTTGATGGTCAGTTAAGATCAAAATTGTCCGATGATGCGAATGGCTCCGTTACTGATGATATGGACTCCCACGACACTATGCACAATTCTGAGCAAACAGAGGCCCGGTCGGCTCCCCTTGATGGATCTAAGTCGTCACTGCAGATTCTGATGATCGAGGACGACAGTTATTACTACCGATTTGTTCGCCAGTTATTGAAGCGCGCAAGGAATCCTGAGTTCGAAGTGGCTCACGCAAACAACCTGGCGGAGGCGTCGAAATTGTTGTCACTGGAGACCCCTGATGCGATTTTGCTCGATCTTCATTTACCGGACGGTAATGGGCTTATAAATCTTGCTCGCGTCAAAGAGGTAGCAAGTGGGGCTCCGATCATTATTCTTACCGGTAGTGATGACGAAAGAAGGGGACTGGAAGCAGTCGGTCTAGGAGCGCAAGACTACCTGATTAAGCAGCAAATTAAAGACGATTCGCTGATTCGCTGTCTTCTCTATTCGATCGAGCGGCGGAAATCTGAAGAGTCGATACTCCGCCTGTCTACGATTCGTGACTTCACGGCGGCGTTAGCCCATGACCTACAAGTGCCCATGATAGGAAGCAACAATGTCTTTGACGCAGTCCTGTCAGGGCGGTTTGGCGAACTTTCGCCTCAGTTAGAGAACGTGCTTTCCGAACTCAACGAAAGTAATAGGAAGCAGCTAGTTTTGGTGAAGAAGTTACTTGAAATTTATCGATATGAAGTGGGCCCCTCCGACTTCGAGCGTGTTGAGGTGGACATAAAGGCGGTACTCTCCCGATGTGTATTCGATAGCCTGGAGCGCCTTGGCCGTTCAATTCCCATTGCAATCAATCTGATGGACGACATGCCTGTGGTGCTTGGTGATGCCGATTCTCTGTACCGTCTGTTTTGTAGCCTGCTGGACAATGCAATTAGATTTTGCGATGGCTCAGAGCCCATTGAAGTTAGCGCTGAAGTAGTGGGAGCCAAGCTAACTGTTCAGGTTCGTAACTCTGGCCCGGCAATCCCGGACGAAGTTCAAACAGGTCTATTTGGCAAATTTTGGCAGGGGGTACCAGGTAGGAGTTACGCACCTAACACTGGTCTGGGGCTGTATCTCTGTTATCGCATTGTGCGCTTGCACCATGGAAGAATAACCTGTCAGAGCACAGAGGCAGAAGGAACAACGATTACCGTTAGGCTACCAATAGGCTCCTAAATAACTCTGCCCGCTTGGAGCGAGACAACTGTGCGACCGCAGCGATGTTCTTTGACGTTGTCTAGGAACAGCTGGTCCGCGCGAAGAGAACGTCCCGTGCCGTTATAGTCCAAATGTGATACGTGGCGAGGGGTGGCGCCGCGTCGCCACGTATCAAGCGGCGTAACTGGAATAGATCACCAATTTGGTAACTTAATATCACCCCCAGCGATTGGAAAAACGGGTGCTTGGGGGATTCGAGATTCGGGCTCGATTGTAAGAATGGAAATGTCTGTAACAACTTCGCCGACAGGCTGTCAATCGAATTATCGTTCCCTCCACGCTGGTAATAAATATGCTGATAAGAAAAGTTTTGCTTGTAGATGATGATGCGGCGATTCGCAAGGTAGCCGAAATCACTCTTCGAAAAATAGGTAAATGGGAAGTGCTGGTAGCTGAGTCGGGTGCGATGGCATTGACACTACTTAATGAGTTTCGCCCGGACGTAATTCTAATGGACATGATGATGCCAGGTATGGACGGTTTAACCACGTTCAACACCATTAGGCAGAACCCGATGCTGGCAGGGATTCCTGTCATCTTCATGACGGCAAAGGTGCACAAACATGAGGTTGAAGGCTACTTTGAGGAAGGGGCGACAGGGGTAATCAGCAAGCCTTTTGATCCGATGTCTCTTCCGCAGGAGATCCAGGCTATTTGCCAAGCCGCTGTAGCGGTCTGCGTGGCCTGATCGATCGACTCAGGTGATTAACTAAACGAGGAGCAAAGCATGTTGAGAAACGTTTGTGTTTTAGCCACCTTGTTGCTCAGCCACTCGCAGATTGCGCTCTGCCAGGATGAGCAGCAACCCGTTCACAACCAGCACGCATTGGTTCACCAGCGGCCGCACCACGCTATCTCTACCTTCTTGCTCGACAATGCGACGATCAAGACGAACTGCCCCTGTTGGAATAATCTCGATGAACTGGGCTCGTGTCCGAATGGTCAATGTGAAGCACTAATCGAAGTGAAACAGTCGATGTCACTACAGCTTCAGAAATACCAATTGAAAGTCAGTCCTGGAGCTGTCCTGTTTTTGAAGCACGCCGGATCGCAAGTCGAGATTTATAACTGCCAAGATACCAGCACTCATTCGGTGCTTCTGACTAATGCCAGTCAGCAAGCAGACATTCCAGTTGGTGACATGATGACAGTCGACGTGGCTGACTGCGGCACTGCGCTAGTGCCTTTGACTTTCAATTGGACGGCGCTCGCTAAGAAATCAGAGCTAATGCGCCATCTGAAATTGAGCAAACACGACCATGATCGAAGAATTTGGAACCACTCCTTGAAGACGGCCGCTTGCTTGACAAAGGTGCGAGGCGCCGTGCCTCTCGACTATATGTTCCGCAATGCGGAGACGTATAACAAAGGCTCGTTGAAAGTTCGCTAATAGGGTCAAGAGTATCAATAAATGAAAAAACTGGAATTGCACAGCCAGCAGTCAATCGACATCAGCGAGAAAGAAGCGGGCGTATTCTTTGATGAATCACCGGATGTCTTCTGCGTTTCTGTTACCGCTACTCGCAAAGTACTCCGAAGTAATGCGGCCTATGATCTACTCTTTGGTGAAGATGCAAAAAATGCTGAGAGTTTTATGGAGTCGATTCATCCTGAAGACCGTCAGCAGGTAATGAACACACTAATAGGCACTGCCATCGGGGAAACCGTGATTGCAGAGTGTAGATGTTTGACTTTGGACGGAAGTTACATTTGGATGCAATGGCGCAGCTTTTCCATCGCGAAAGAAGGCAAGTCCTACGCCATCGGAAGAGACATTAATGATAGGAAGGAAGCGGAACTGCGAAGCCAGCAACTTGCTGCCCTGGTTGAATTTTCTGCCGACGCGATTATCGGTGTTGGACGAGATCATGTCATCAAAAGCTGGAATCGTGGAGCGGTCAGCATCTTTGGCTACCAGCATTCCCAGGCGGAGGGACTGCCTGTCTCACAACTTTTCGAACACGAGTTCTATGGTCGTTTGGCGGAGGCTGGACTCTCGGGTGCGGACAAGGACGGTTTGTGTGTGCGGGCGGATGGCAGTCGTTTTTGTGCTTCCCTGCTGGTATCGGACGTTTTAGATCATGACCACCTGCGAGTAGGTTATTCAGTCATCATTCGCAATATCACCGAACGCAAGGAAATGGAAACTCGTGTCAAAGAATTTTATTCCACGGTCTCTCATGAACTGCGCACACCGCTTACATCCATTCGCGGTGCGTTGGCATTGATTTCAGGCGGCATAATTGAATTGAATTCACCGGAAGCGCTTGATTTGGTCAACGTTGCACAAGAGAGTTCATTACGCTTGATACGTTTAATAAACGACATTCTGGACATTCAGAAAATTGAGTCAGGCAATCTAGTACTTGCCAAAACTATCGTTTCTCCAGGCGAGCTGCTCCGGAAGACGATCAATGAAACTGCTGGAATGGCAGAAGCTATGGGCATTTTGCTCACAACCAACTGTGACAAGGATCTGGCTAATTTAAGTGTTGATGTAGACAAGATTGTGCAAGTTCTCACCAACCTTGTTTCAAATGCTATCAAGTTTTCTCCGGACGGCGAAAAGGTTGGCGTGGACGTTCGCCGCACCGATCAAAGCATTCGCTTCTCGGTTCGGGACCGAGGTTGTGGCATTCCAGAGGATCAAAGCCATAGGCTTTTCCAAAAATTTCGGGTCTGTCAATAGTTTTGTGTAAAAGTGTTAGAGCCTGGAAGGCAGTCTTCCCTCGAACTCAATTGCAAAGTGCGTCATTGCTGCTCTCCAGTCCCTGAGCGGCATTGTCCATTTTTTTGAGATGTTTTCAGCGGCCAAATACATGACCTTGAAGACAGCGTCGTCGGTCGGAAATATTCGATGATTTCTACTCACTTTCCGGAGCGTCATGTTCACGGATTCAACGGCATTGGTCGTGTACATCACTTTCCGAATCGCGTCAGGGAAAGCAAACATGGGGATGATCTGGGACCAATGGGTGCGCCATGATTTGCTAATCGCCGGATACTGCTTGTCCCATTTCTTGGCGAAAGCATCTAAGGCTGTCTCTGCCTGATTCTCCGTTACGGCGCGGTAGATAGTTTTGAGATCTGAAACCAGCTCCTTCCTGTCTTTCCAGGACACGTACTTCAACGAGTTGCGCACCATGTGAACGATGCACAGCTGGACCCAAGTCTTAGGATAGGCACTTTGAATTGCCTCCGGCATACCGGTCAACCCATCGACGCAGGCAATAAAAATATCCTGCACCCCACGGTTCTTGAGCTCAGTCAAAATGCCGAGCCAGAATTTCGCTCCTTCGTTCTCTGATATCCAAATTCCGAGCAGCTCTTTTTGTCCCTCGAGATTGACGGCTAGAGCTAGATACACGGCTTTGTTGATGACACGGTGATTGTCTCTAACCTTCACGACCAAAGCGTCAAACCAGATGACGGGATACACGGTATCAAGGGGTCTCGTCTGCCAGGCCTTAACCTGCTCGTGAACGGCATCGGTGATGTTTGAAATTAACTGTGGCGAAACGTCTGTGCCGTAGAGTTCCTTCAGCTGCGCCTGGATGTCTCGCACAGTCATGCCGCGGGCATACATGGCGATGACTTTCTCGTCAAAACCTTCCATGCGTATCTGGTGCTTCTTTACCAGCTGTGGCTCGAAATCCGCGTTTCGATCCCGCGGGATACCCAGCGTGAGTTCCTCGCCGTGTTCATTAGTGACAGTCTTCTTACTGTGACCGTTTCGGCGATTCTCATCGCTCTTGCCGGCGCGGTCGCTCTTGCCATAACCAAGATGACCTTCCATCTCCGCTTCAAGGCAATGTTCGACCAAAGCCTTCGTGAGCTGCTTGAGAAGTCCGTTTTCTCCCAGTATCGTTTCCTTCGGATGCCCCTTCTTGTAGGCATCCTTAATCAATTGATCCATCAGTGTGATATCGAATACGGTACCACTAGTATCTCTAGGCATATAGGTCGAAACTCCCGTGTAGTGGACCTTCTGGGCTTTGACCTTTTACACAATCTATTTTACAGTCTCG